>ERZ506999.110-NODE-110-length-55068-cov-10.003963_pt1 | contig 55068 bp, 48 predicted proteins | sample MGYA00512881_ERZ506999 | MGnify/ENA metagenome assembly ERZ506999
TTTGGATAAAAATATAAGATCACTTTTTTTCCTGCATAATCGCTTAATTTATGCACTTCTCCGTTCTGATCCGGCAATTCAAAATCCGGTGCTTTTATTCCTAACTCTAACATTTACTATTCCTCCGCTTTTGTATTTTCCACCTGTTTTCTTGTTCTTTTATTACCTGAAATCATTTTATGACCAGAATAGACTGCCATAATCATGCATATCAGAGAGCCAAATGCAAAGTATTTGTGTGCTGCTTTTAACCCTTTATATCCTGTATAAAAAGTTCCAATCATTGTGATTAAAGCTCCTACTGACCAATATTTATGTGCTTTCATGTAATTCCTCCATTTTTTCAGTGTATTCAATTCTAATTATACGCTACCATATTCCTATGTCAATTTGATAATAGAGCATTCCTATAAAATTTTTCAAAATATCATTGTCAAAACTATGTATTGTTATCCTTTAATTTTTCTTTGAAATAATTGACAAAAAGCTTGCTTTCAGGAGATTACTATTTAATCTCTTTTCCATCTATATATAGTTGAAATTTATCAGGATTATTGACAACATCATAGTCCTTTCCGTATTCTACAGGTCTATATTCGGCTGTCATTACCGATTCCCCGTCTTCAATATCCTCTTTCCATAAATAGATGTTCATATCAATGCTCGTCGCATATCCTCTGTCTGTGGAGAATTTTGTCGAATGAAAAGAATCATCCTTGTACATCTGCAAAAGTTTTCTTGCAAACGCTTCTCTATCCTCAATATCTTCCCTATTTGCGACCACGGTTATATTTTCATCCCGATTTACAGAAAAAGTTCCAACTACATCTGGTTCACCTTCTTTATGACTGGATTCAAATTTCCCATAAATACTTCCTGCAGCAATTATCAAGATTGCTGTTCCTGAAATTACTGCAATTATCTTTTTCTTCATATTTTTAATTTCCTTTTAATTTTTTTACTGCGTAATTGATTGCTTCTTCCGGTGTGGGCCTGTCTCCTTTAAGTGTCATTTTCTTCCATTCTTCCTGCACAGCCGGGTCAGGATTATCAAATCCTGCATCTATGGCTATCTGCATTTCTCTGCGTACTTCTTCTGGTGTTGTGTTATACTTTTCTGCAATCTTCTCATATATAGTTTTCTCTCTCATTCATTTTTCTCCGATATATAAGTGGAATTATATCTTGTTCTATAAAATCAATTTAGCATATTTCTGTTGGCATGAAAAGAGACTTTACAACTTAAAATTGGATAAAAAGGACAAAAAAAGAAGAGCTGCTTGCTCTTCCCATATAGTAGTAGTAAAATAATATGTCATGCCAGCGCAATATATTACCTAGAATATCGCTATAACAGGAAAGGGGCTGCATTGTGACAGCCCCTAGTTTACTTCATCACGTTGTCTACATTCTGAATGAACTCGTTCCCTGGTTTATTTTAGCATCGGTCTGGATTTTGTTTCATAAAGATAAATTTTGCCACAGAGCGGTCGTATGTTTTAATGTGTCCAAACAGCCAGTCGATTACATTTTTCTGTACAAGTTCACTGAACCGATCTGTTGGTCCTTCATACTCCTGAAGGTATTCATACAGTTCCTGAATTGTCTTTTTAAACTCTTCATGTTTTTCATAATGTTTTTCACGCTCTGGATAACCGGATTTTTCCTGAAGCTTTTCCTCTTCTTTGAAATGAAAGTCAGTATATTCATCCAGATAATCCAGCATTTTGATTGCTTTTACTTTGCTGTCGCCATTTTGACAGGCAGTTACAAAGTTCTGGATACGGTCGATCAATTCTTTATGCTGGGTATCAATTGTTTCATTTCCTGTTACTAAATTGTCATCAAAGGTAATGTTTAAATCGTAAGTCATAATTTGACCTCCATTTCTTTTATATGTTCTCTTAGGATCTTTTAATGTCTGGCAGTTTCGTACCTGCATTTTCTGCTTAGTCTTCTACAGGAACGAAAACATCTTTTCCTAATCCGCAGATTGGGCATGTCCAGTCATCTGGAATATCCTCAAATGCAGTTTCTGGAGCGATACCGGCGTCTGGATCTCCTACTGCCGGATCATAAATATATCCACATGGTTCACATTCATATTTTATCATAGTCATTTTCCCTTTTCAATGTCGATTTATTTTTGTTACCAAGTTCCTAGCAATTTTTCTAACACTTTGTTTCTTGTATATCTGTATTATACATGATAATTATTCTTTTGTCAATAATAGTAATTAATATTATTATTTGTATTTAGTATAAACTGATATTTGAATTGCACATTTACATATTGTATATATCATATATATCATGGGAATAGTTGAATAAAAAAATGAACTCTATTTATTAAAGACAGAGTTGCTGGAAAGTATTTCTCTCCAACAACTTTCTTCGTCTTTAAGTCCTTGAAACACAATACTGTCCAATCAGATTCATCCAAAAAGAACAGGATGAACTACTCGAAGAGACACAGCTTATTTCCGAAATGGTCCAAGCCGCCATCATGGAAAATTCTACGGTTGCCTTAGACCAGACCGAATACCAGAAGCGCTACGACAGTCTTTCGGCAAAATTTGACAAATCAAAAGCAAGGCTCGAACAGCTCATGACCGACCTGCAACAGATGCAACTACAAAGAGCTGAATACGAATCCTTCCTCAAGACATTCAAGCAGCTGCAGGACTCTTTGGAAGAGTTCAGCATCGACAGCTGGAACAGCCTTGTCGAATATACCACCATCTACAGTGCCGACGATATCCGTTTCACCTTCAAGAATGGTCAGGAAATCAAGGCATAAATGTACAGCCCCACTACTAGATTTCACTCCGGTAGTGAGGCTGTTTTTTTATGCTGCAGCTTCGAATATACGTTTCTGTGCTTTGAGATAATTCTGTAGATTAAGAATGGTATTATCAGAAGAGCGCAACTCGTCATCTGTTAGCTCAACTGCATTTTCACTGGCAAGTTTAATAGTATACTCATAAATACGATTAACCAGAACATTTAATTCTTCCGTTGTCAGTTCAATCTTAATCTTCTCATAGTTCTTGTTCTGCTTAAGCTCATCCAATGCATCCATCAGACGGTTGATGGGCTTCATACTCAATTCTCCACTTCGAATATCGTTGATGTAGTCTCGTAATGCTGCATGATACTTCTTCACCACTTCTGGCTCTCTGTTTTTTATCTTATGGTACACCACGCCACCGGCTGTAATAGTGCCAGCAACCACTGTACCAATAATCTTCGTTTTATAACCGTATTATCATCCATTTCTTTTGTTTCCACATACATTCCTGTAGCGCAGTCCTGAATCCGCGTCATAAACAATTCACAATTTAAAATGATAAATCTAATGACTATCCGTGAAAAAAATGGTATATTGTTAACGGTAATATTTTTAAGCACGAAAGGAGCTTTTCCTTGAACACGCAAGCATCATATTTACATAAATTGAGATACTTTTTCTATATCCTGATGGCCGCGATCTTCGGCTGGTTTCTCTTCATGGAATTGTTTGGTGCAGATGAGCAGAGTGCAAACCGCACTTCGACAGCCGCACTTTATTCCGGTACCTTTGTATGGGAAAAAGCAGATGGGACTTCCGAAGAAATTAAAGTGCCGGGAAGGTACCGGGTTCCGGCGGGAGAGACTATGGTTCTCACCACAACACTGCCGGATAATTATGATGAGACAGCATTTGCTATTCGTTCTTCTCTCCAGGATGTAAAGTTTTATATAGGAGGAGAACTCAGAGCCGAATACTCCACCAAAGAAACCCGATTGGTTGGGAAGAATTCCGCCAGCAGATTTGTTTTTTGCCCTACTTCCTATAAGGATGCAGGAAAAGAACTTCGTCTGGAACTGACGACTTATACATCAAACTATTCCGGGGTAGTTAATTCCATCTATTGTGGAGATCAGTCAGCCATCTGGCAGATTATCTTCCATCAATATGCACCTACCACTTTTATCGGTTTCTTTGTTCTTTTTTCCGGAATGACTATTATTTTATTCAGCATGATCCTTGGTTTTCTCTATCATATTGACTTTGATATGGAATACCTTGGCTGGTGCATGACCATGGGTGCTGTCTGGCTGCTGGGAGAATCCAAATTGAGGCAGATTCTCGTTCCCAATGCTTCGGCGCTTAGCTCCTTATGTTTTGTCATGATCATTCTGTGTCCGATTCCTCTTTTGCTTTATGCAGACAGCATACAAAATGGCCGGCACAGACGTATGTATCTGATCGCAGGCGGAATTGTTCTGGCTAATTTTGCAATCAGTTCTGTTTTGTACAGCACAGGTATGAAAGACTACATTGAGATGCTGCCATTGGGCCAGATTATCCTCGCTGCCGTCTTTGTCATGGTATATGTCCATCTCTTTCAGTATCTGCATAAGAGCAAATACCACACGGACCGGTTACTGCTGGTGGGATTGCTGCTCATCATGGTTTGTGTGACTATTGAATCTGCCTCTGTATATTTTGTCACCTCGGTGTCCGGTATCTTTACCGGTATCGGCATGATCATTCTATTATTTGTAAATGTAGTCCGTACGGTTCGTGGAATCCAGCATATGGAAGATATGCGTCAACAACAGGAACTGGAAAGGAAACAAAAGCAGACAGAGGAAATGACCCTGCAAATGATGCGCACCCTGGCTGCAACCATTGAGGGAAAGGATCGAAATAACTGCGGACATTCCATCCGTGTCGCCGAATATGCAGCATTGATCGGTAAACGACTTGGTTTGTCTTCTGAAGAAATAGAAAATCTGAAGGATTGTGCCTACCTGCACGACATCGGCGCCATCGGCATCCCGGATCAGATTTTAAGCAAACCGGGAAGACTCAGCGAAGAGGAATATGCCCTCATGAAACAGCATACCCTCATAGGTGCCCATATTTTAAAAGATATTACACTGGTTCCTCACCTGGTTGAAGTAACAAAAAGTCATCACGAACGCTATGATGGAACCGGCTATCCGGAAGGTCTTTCCGGAGCAGCTATTCCTCTCTATGCACGAATCGTCGCCGTGGCAGACAGTTTTGATGCCATGCATTCCAGAAGGATCTATCGAAATGCTCTGTCTGAGGATCAGATTCGAAAAGAATTTTCGGAAAGTGCCGGCAAACAGTTTGATCCCCGAATCTCTGCCATTCTTCTGGACTTAATGGACAAAGGGTATCTGGAGGATGTTACAAACAAATACAAAGAAATGGAAAACTCTCTGTACATGGATTCCAATCACACGATCAATAAGTTTATATCCGATGTGTTTACTACCATCAAAAGTCAGGAAGATATCACTAGCTACGATTTCCTTACCGGTCTTCCATTGCGTACTCTTGGTGAAAAACAAATCGCCTGTGCCGTTCAGGATCACAGTGGATGTCTTGCGTTTGTGGATATGGATAACCTGAAGAAAATTAATGATGTGCATGGACACAAGGCTGGTGACCGCGCTCTGATGACTCTGGGCAAACTTCTGGCACGCTTTGCATCAAATGGATATGCCTGTCGCCTTGGTGGTGATGAATTCTTGCTTTTCTTTCCTGACATCACCCATGAGGAAGCTTCAGAGCATATGACACAACTGTTCCATCAATTCCATGTTCTCACCAGAGATGATGCGGAGATTCAATACGCCTCCCTGTCTGCAGGCCTGTATATGTGTTCCGGCAATGAACCATTCCCTGACTGCAGTTCAAAAGCCGACAATGCTTTATATTATGCCAAGCGAAATGGAAAAAATCAGTTTTCCTTCTATCAGCCTCAGATCGATCATCTGTCCACCAGTGTATCCGGAGCCGGCAATAATCTGACTCAGATTGCAAAATCTCTTCAGGACAGTGGCAGCTATATGGGTGCTTTGAATCTGGATTACCGTGATTTTGCAAGACAGTATTCCTATATTCATCAACTGGTCATCCGAAACCATTGCAGATGTTACCTGATCATGCTCACCATGGAATCCACCGGTGAAACCTCGCCAAGCATCGAAAAAGCTGAACAGGCTTTATTACAAATGGAAGAAATCATTCGTAAGAGTATTCGAAAAATCGATATCTACACTCGTTACAGTTCCATGCAATACCTGATTCTTCTGTTCCAGCCTCTGGAATCCGCGATCCCGAATATTATGGATCGGATTTTTATGCAGTATGAATCTTTTAATTGTAGTAAGGAATTTCATCCAATTTATGATTATCAGGCTATGTCCGAGGAAGAACATAAAAAATATTAATTACTGCTTTTCCTCATGAAACCTTATATTTTGATTTTCACAGACAAAAAGGCGGCGGATTTTGTACAATCACAAAATCCGCCGCCTTTTCATTTACATGAGCAATGAGTCAAGTCCGTGCTTGCTCTAGACCTTGGTGCCTGACAGGATATTTGCTACTGAATAGTTACTTCGATCTTACGAATCAGGGTTCCGTTTGCTCCAAGTATGTCACCATCAAATTTCCGTGCAAAAAGGATTTCGCCTTCTCCTTTTACTCTTACATTTTCATTTGACGCATTTAATAATACTTCTATTTTATTTCCTTCTTCATCGATTTTCACATATTCCACACATCGTCCGTTTTCATAGGTATTTGGAAAATGAAAATGTAGGCTTCTGCAGGTTTTCTCATTCCGTCTAAGCATGATCAAACGATTGATCGTCCCAATCCTCTCCTGGTTCTCATCACTCTCGATTTCGCTCCACGGCATGCACCTTCTGCAATCCGGATCATGGGCGCCCTCCATAGCAATTTCCGTCCCGTAATAAATACATGGACTTCCGGGAAGTGTAAAAAGAATTGCCAGCTGCTGGTAAAAAATATCCAGATTATGAAGCCGGTTTATCAGACGCTCTGTATCATGAGAATCCAGAAGATTGAACAATACATTGTTATTTTGCTGCATATACATCGTATAACAACGATTTACCATATATTCAAATTCTTCTTTTTTCATGGTCTGATCCAGGAAAAAATCATGGATTCCACTTAACAGGGGATAGTTCATTACAGAATCATATTCATCACCCAGCAGCCACTGACTTGCATCATGCCATATTTCTCCAAGCAAATAGATATCTGGTTTTATCTTTTTCAGATGCTCCCTTATCCGTTTTAAAAATCGATGGGATACTTCATTACCCACATCAAACCGGATTCCGTCTATATCATAATCCCGAATCCAGTCTTCGCAGATCTTGCAGAAATATTGAATCACTTCTTCATTATTAGTATTCAGCTTTGGCATCCCATCGGAAAATGCGAAAGAATAAAAACGTCTGTCTCTGGTATCCGCTCTCTTTCCGATCTGCTCCCAGTTTTCAACCATGAACCAATCCGCATAGCGGGAATTCTTTCCATTTTTCAGTACATCCATCCAGGGAGCAAATTTTCTTCCACAGTGGTTGAATACGGCATCCACCATGATTCGAATCCCTTTTTCGTGTGCCTCTTTACAGAGTACTTTCATGGTATCTCCATTGCCAAAAGACGGATCAATTTTCGTATAATCTGTTGTATCATATTTGTGGTTTGACTCGGCTTCCATGATAGGATTCAAATAAATACCGGTAATTCCAAGTTTTTCCAGATAGGATAATTTCTGACGAATCCCCTCCAGATTCCCCCCAAATTTTTCCTCATTGGTCACCCTGCCCTGATTTCGCCACGGCAGAATGTCTTCTCCGTTTTTTTCCGGAGTTCCATTACAGAATCGATCCGGAAAGATCTGATACCAGATCGTATCGTTCACCCATGAAGGTGTACGGTTTATATCTGCCTGATTCATCCACGGTACAACAAAACACTGCAGCATACGACCGTCCATCTTAAGCTGATCTTCCGTCAAAAAACCATCTTCAAAGTAATACCAGACTTCTTTTTCTGTATGAAGTTCAAAATAATATTTGCATCGCTTATACACAGGCAAAAGTGTTGTTGTCCACCAGATTTGGTGGGACAGACGTTTTTTGTATACAATCTCTTCCCTTTTTCCTGTCCACTTCTCATTTCCTCCCAGGATTCCTGCATCGAAGGGATCGCCATAATGAATAAAAATTTTCTTTACATCATATCCGGTCTTGATATTTACAACAAGCTGGTTCTCGTCCAATGCATAACTCATCTGTTCCGATGTCTTATGATATACGCCGGCAAATTCCATCTGATTTTCCTCCAAATTATTTAACAAACTAAATTTTTAGACATTTGTTTCGAATTGTTTCGATGTCTTTACTATAATTCTTTTTCTTTTCAGCGTCAATCTTTTTTGTTATTCCCATACTATTTTATGCATTTTATATAATTATCCACTTGTATTTTTATTAATTATTGACCCTCAGATTTTGTAGTAAAACTTTACTAAATTATTTTCATTGTTCCATTGATTTTTACAATCATATTCTCTATAATGATATTGTGGGCAAAAGGTATTTTGACCCCTTTGATACCGGATTGTTCCGTACTTCGTACTCTCACAATCCTCATCATATAACGAAGGTAGAATAACTCTTTTTTACACAGAAGGACATTTAATCATGACCACGATCCAGGATATTGCTGATAAAATGGGAATTTCCAAAAGTGCTGTATCAAAGGCTCTGAATAACGCTCCTGACATCAGCGAAACTTTGCGAAGACAAGTTTTAGAAACTGCCGTCGCACTTGGTTATACAAAGTTACGGCGTTATCGAAATTCTGTCAAAAAAATATGTGTCTTAATAGAAAAAGATAATATACAGTATGAAGAACCTTATCATTTTGCATATGATATCATTATGGGATTCCGGCAGCTGGCGGAGCCACAGGGATTTGATGTTGTGATCGAACCTGTTGATATCCAGATACAACGCAACCAGCCTTATGATGTTTATATGCTGGAACATGATTATGTGGGGTCTTTTGTGATCGGTTTTTCTCTTGCCGATCCATGGCTTAAGGATTTTGAAAACAGTTGTACTCCAACTGTACTTTATGATAACTATATTACAGGCAACCCTTCCACTGCCTATGTGGGTATTGATAATGACGAGGGGATGGAACTGGCGGTATCCCATCTTGTCAGGCAGGGGCACCAAAAAATTGCATATCTGAGCAATTCTCTTGGTTCTCAGATTATCCAGATCCGATACTCTGCTTTCTTCCGTTCTATGCGCAAACACGGACTGAAAGCTTCTTATGACAATGCTGGTTGTTCCTGTTTTCTTTCCGAATGTATGGAAAAACATCTTCCAAACTTTTTAAAAAGTGGAATGACTGCCATTATCTGCAGCCAGGACACCATTGCCAGTGCTGCTCTGGTTCAGTGTCAACAGCTCGGATATCGGGTTCCTGAAGATGTCAGTATCGTAGGCTTTGATGATCTGCCAATAGCTGCTTATACATCACCGCCCCTTACCACCATCCGTCAGGATCGAACCGAACTTGGTAAAAGTGGATTTTTTGCATTGTCCAGCCTTCTCAATCATGTTTCCATCAGCACATTCCTTTTGCATGCGCAGCTGATTGAAAGAAAATCCACCGCACGTATTTCTGAGAAACAATAGACATCAGCTCTTTGCATTGCATATCAAAATTGGTCCGGTGGACCAATTTTGATATGTGTTCTCTGTTTTCAACCGTTAGTCTGTTACATGGATATTAAAGAAATGGACAATAGGGCCAAGGCCACACACCGCAATCACAATTGCTTACATTTTTCTAACTTTTTCAAAGATTTTCTGAACTTTCTTGTCTTTCCTATATATATCACTTATAATAAATACAAAGAAAGACTTGCTAACCACCCATTATTTCAATGCTTTTGTTGCTATAGATAAAACCTAGCTGTTCGACAGGCATCTTCACAGTTAGGTTTTATCTATAGCAACAAAAAACCCGGAAATCATTTCCGACTTCCGGGTTAGTAGCAGTTCGTAGGGGAATCGAACCCCTGTTTCCGCCGTGAGAGGGCGGCGTCTTAACCGCTTGACCAACGAACCTTGCACGATTATAATACTACACCTTTTTGGAAAATGCAAGTGTTTTTTTCAAAAATTTTTATTTTTTTTATTTTTCTATATTTTCATGAAAAAGGAGGCATTAATTATGAAAAAGAAAACCTTACTTGCCCCGTCACTCTTTTTGAGTGGCATCCTGCTTTTCTCCGGTTGCGGAAGTTCTGCAACCACCTCTGCGGTCCACCAGAATAAATCTGCAGACTCCTGGGCTGTCGAAGCCAGCGAACCCCTGGACGACTCCGGCTTCTCCTATGACGGCGAAGCGGATATGATGGACGATACCGCCACAGCTGAAACTGCCGGTTCATCTTCTGACTCTTCCGTTTCTGATGCTGCGACCGATGCTGCTGAGGCAACCCACGACCAGAGCACCCGGAAACTGATCCGCACCGTCTCGATGGATATCGCCACCGAAGATCTTGACACCCTCCGCACGAAACTGGACAACTCCATCACCTCCTGCGGTGGCTATATCGAATCCTCCACCCTGGATACTCCACAGAACGGCTACAGCAGACGCTCCTACTACGTCACTACCCGGATCCCTTCCGACAACCTGGATAGTTTCCTGGAAACTGCCGGAACTCTGGGCACCGTCACCAACAAAAATATCGAAACCGAAGACATCACCCTCCGATACGTCGATCAGAAAGCCTACCTAGATTCGCTCCGGACCGAATACGACCGTGTCAGTGAACTTCTCGAACAGGCCACTGAACTGGATCAGATCCTGGCCCTCGAGTCCAAGCTTTCCGACCTCCGCTACCAGATCAACAGCTACGAAACCCAGCTTCGAACCTACGACAACCTGGTGGACTACAGCACCGTCTACTTCTACATCACCGAAGTAGCCTACGAACAGTCCACCTCCAACACCATAGGCAGCCGCATCAGCAACGGCTTTCGAAACAGCCTCTACGAAGTCCGCGATTTCTTCGTAGACCTCTTCGTAGCCATCATCGCCAACCTCCCAATCCTGGTTGTCCTGGCTGCCATCCTTATCGTGATCATCCTGCTGATCCGCAAACTGCTCCGCAGACATAGAGCCAAAAAAGAGAACATCACTCCTCCAACTGCTCAGCCCCCGGTTGTTCCAACAGACATAGCTACAAACGCGGATGCAAAAGCAACGACAGAAGCCAAAAAACAAGACAAGTAATTCCTGACTCTGCTAATCTTCAACTTCACCCCTATAAAAAGCCAGCGGCGTTCCCTCACCGAACACCGCTGGCTTTCTTTTTATATATGCTCTTAGTTTTTTCCTTATCTTATCATATCATGTATTATATAACAGACATTTTCTATCCGGATGCCGAAAAATATCTCCCTCTGTTTTTTCTCTCCCGTCTCAAACGCACAGCGACAGGCACCTGCTCCATGGGGTGTGGACAACACTTTGTGGGCGCTTAGGGCAAGCTTTGAAATCCGACACTTATGGAGACTTTCGCGAGGGTCAGCCGACCCTCGTGACTATAGTCGCAGTTAGTGGCTAGTTCAAAGTTGCCCTGCCCACGTTGTCCACACCCCATGGAACAGATGCCTGCCGCGTCCGACTAACTCAACTAAAAAAAACAGGCAATCCTTACTTTTCTTCATCCGCCCCTTCGCTGGTAAGTCTCAGCACAGCCCGGATTTCCTCCTCATCCATATCCAGATAAGCCGCCAGCTCCTCCACACTGAACTTCTGCTCCTCATCATCCGACAACTCCCGGATCGCAGCCTCCAGCTTTCGAACCTTCTCAACCATCGACTCATCCCGATACTTCTGCTCCGTCTGCTCCTTCACCCAGGATTCCATACCGTCAAGCAGCCTCTGCTCCATCCAGCCCGCCTTGCCTTCCTCCGGCATCTCTTCCGCCAGCGCCAGCAACAGACTCATATTCCCTTCCTGAATCAGGTCACCAATATAAATCCCCTGTCTCCACAGCTTTCTCGCATACTGCAAGATCTCCTTCAGATACAACTGTGCCAGACGCTCCTGCACACCGGCAACATCTGTCACTGCCTGTAAAAGCAAAGCCTCCCGCTCCCCTTCCTTTTCCGAAGGGAACTGCCGGAGCATCTCCTCATACTCCTTCAGACACTGCTCATCCTCTGCTTCCAGAATCACAGGCTTCTTCTCTTCCTCCTGTTCTTCCTGCGGATCCAGTGCCTTTCCGATATCCATAGGGGCAAGATCTGCCCCCTGGATACGGATCCCCTGGATACGAAGATATTCATACAGACTCTGTAACTGCTGTGGAGATAACTGATTCAACCCAAACACCTCAAGAATCTGCTCATTATTCAGATTCTTCTCCTGCCTTGCCGCCAGCTCCATCAGCTGCTCCAGTTTTTCCTGAAATTCTCTCATATCCATCATATCTCGTTACTCCCTTTTTGCCTTTATTTTTCACGGATCCGGCTGTGCAGTTCCTGCAGAGATACTACTTCATTTTTCTCCTGCTTCTGCTCTGCCAGAATACCGTCTGCGCTTGCCAGTGCTGCTGCCATCGTTGTGATATACGGCACACGGCTCTTGATGCAAGCCTTTCTCACATAACTATCATCCGGACCATCCTCGTCACCCTTCGGTGTATTGACTACCAGCTGTACTTTACCGTTGGTGATCACATCATAGATATCCGGGCGTCCTTCACTGCGTTTGAATACTCTTTCTGCCTCGATGCCAGCCTGCTCGATCAGTTCTTTCGTGTGACCGGTTGCCAGGATAGCAAATCCTGCTTCTTTGAACCGTTTTGCGACTTCCACAACCTCTCCTTTGTCACGGTCGCTGACACTGATCAGGACAGTTCCCTCTAACGGCAGTTTGCTCTTGGTTGCTTCCTGTGCTTTATAGAATGCCTCTCCCACAGTGTCCGCAAGGCCCAGAACCTCACCGGTAGAACGCATCTCCGGTCCTAACAACGGATCAACTTCCGGGAACATATTGAACGGGAAGACAGCCTCTTTGACACCATAATACGGAATCTCTTTCTCTTTCATACCATCCAGTGGCGACGGTGCGCCGCTGAACTCGGAGGTAATGATCTGTGTAGCCAGCGGTACCATGGAGATATTGCACACCTTGGATACCAGCGGTACGGTACGAGATGCACGCGGATTGGCTTCCAGTACATAGACCGTTCCGTCTTCGATCGCATACTGCATGTTCATCAGACCGCGCACATGCATTTCCTCTGCGATTTTCTTTGTATATTCTTTGATGGTTTTCAGATTTTCCTCTGAAATATTTTTTGACGGGATGATACAAGCGGAGTCACCGGAATGTACGCCGGCAAGCTCGATATGTTCCATAACCGCCGGAACAAATGCATGATTACCGTCGCTGATCGCATCTGCCTCACACTCGGTCGCATGACGCAGGAAACGGTCGATCAGGATCGGTCGATCCGGTGTCACACCTTCTGCTGCTTCCATATAGATTCTCAGATTTTCCGGATCGTATACCACTTCCATGCCACGGCCGCCCAGTACATAGGACGGACGAACCATAACCGGATAACCGATCTTTTCTGCAATCGCAAGTGCCTCATCCACATCCACTGCCATACCTGCTTCCGGCATCGGAATACCAAGTTTGTCCATCATCGCACGGAACAGATCTCTGTCTTCTGCCATATCGATGACTTCCGGAGAAGTACCAAGGATCTTCACCCCGTATTTTTCAAGATCTGCAGACAGATTCAGCGGTGTCTGGCCACCGAACTGTGCGATCACACCCAGTGGCTGTTCCTTTTTATAAATAGAAAGTACATCTTCCAGTGTCAGCGGCTCAAAATACAGTTTATCGGAAGTATCATAGTCGGTAGATACCGTTTCCGGGTTACAGTTTACGATGATTGTCTCAAAACCTGCTTTTTTCAGAGCCATCGCCGCATGTACACAGCAATAGTCAAATTCAATACCCTGACCGATACGGTTTGGGCCACCGCCAAGGATCATGATCTTGTTCTTATTATCACTTACCGGACTTTCATCCTTGCAATGATACGTAGAGTAATAGTAAGCATTGTCTTTTGTTCCGCTTACATGTACACCTTCCCATGCTTCTTCCACACCTTCGGCGATTCTTGCGTTACGGATATCTTCTTCCGGAACTTCCAGGATCTGTCCCAGATATTTGTCAGAGAAACCATCCAGTTTCGCCTGTTTCAGGGCTTCCGGAGCAGGTACCCGGCCTTTGTTTGCCAGAAGCGCTTCCTCTTCTTCTACCAGTTCTTTCATCTGTTCGATGAAATAGTGTTTGATCTTTGTCAGAGCAAACAGTTCGTCTACCGTTGCACCTTTTCGCAGTGCTTCGTACATGATAAACTGTCTCTGGCTGCTCGGTTCTACCAGCATCTTTAACAGTTCCTCTTTTGATTTCTCATGGAAATCCTTGGCAAAGCCAAGACCGAACTGACCGATCTCCAGGCTTCGGATAGCTTTCTGGAACGCTTCTTTATAGGTTTTACCGATACTCATAACTTCGCCGACGGCACGCATCTGTGTACCCAGCTTATCCTCTACGCCCTTGAACTTCTCAAATGCCCAGCGCGCGAATTTGATTACCACATAGTCTCCGTCCGGAACGTATTTGTCCAGGGTTCCGTATTTTCCACATGGGATCTCGTCCAGGTTCAGACCGGAAGCCAGCATCGCGGATACCTGTGCGATCGGGAAACCGGTTGCCTTACTTGCCAGTGCGGAGGAACGGGAGGTTCTCGGGTTGATCTCGATAACGATGATTCTTCCGCTGACCGGATCGTGGGCAAACTGTACGTTTGTTCCACCGATGACTTCTACTTCTTCTACGATCTTATATGCCTGTCTCTGCAGTTCCTGCTGTACCTCCTCGGAGATGGTCAGCATCGGAGCGGAACAGAAAGAATCACCGGTATGTACGCCGATCGGATCGATATTTTCGATAAAGCATACAGTGATCATATTGTTTTTGGAGTCACGGACAACTTCCAGTTCCAGTTCTTCCCATCCAAGGATGGATTCTTCTACCAGAACCTGACCTACCAGGCTGGCCTGCAGACCTCTGGCGCATACGGTTTTCAGTTCTTCTACATTATATACCAGACCGCCGCCTGCTCCACCCATGGTGTAAGCCGGTCGCAGCACAACCGGATATCCCAGTCTGTCAGCAATCGCAAGCGCCTCATCCACGCTGTACGCCACATCGCTTCGCGCCATCTCGATACCCAGACGGTCCATCGTCTTCTTAAATTCAATACGGTCCTCGCCACGCTGGATCGCATCCACCTGAACGCCGATGACTTTCACACTATATTTGTCCAGGATCCCTTCTTCTGCAAGTTCAGAACAAAGATTCAGCCCTGACTGTCCTCCAAGGTTCGGAAGGATCGCGTCCGGACGCTCTTTTGCGATGATCTGTTCCAGTCTCTCTACATTCAGTGGTTCGATATACGTGACATCTGCAATCCCCGGATCCGTCATGATCGTTGCCGGATTGGAGTTTACCAGTACAATCTCATATCCCAGCTGGCGCAGTGCTTTACACGCCTGTGTTCCGGAGTAGTCAAACTCGCACGCCTGACCGATAATAATTGGACCGGAACCGATAATCAATACTTTGTGTACATCATTTCTCTTACTCATCTTGTTCTCCCTTTTTCGCAGAATATGTTTCCATATTCCGTTTTTTCACGCAAGAAAGCTCCTGTCCCAGGACCCTTCCCTTTTTGCATCAACATTTCCGTTTTTTATTATACATGAGGCTTCCGTAAATTACCACTCCAAAGTGTGGTTTGCATCTGTTTTTTCACATATTTTTTAGTAAAAAAAGATTGTTACCACACGGTTTTTTCTGTGATAACAATCTTTTCTACAAACGCTAATTTTTTTCCACCAGTTGCACATCCTGCTTCGCGATCAGCTCTGAGACCAGTTCTTCACGTGCCTCATCCCAGTCTCCACCGTCAGAACCGTCTTGTTCTTCGTACTCTTTTTCTTTCTCTGCAAAATACTTTTCAATCTGTGAAGATGTTCTTGTCTCTTCCCGCATATACTCCCAATACTGATCTTCACCGCCAAAAGAATCATAGAGCGCTTTCAGCGATTTTCCATATTCTTCATTTTCCGGATCGTCGATACCCTCGTCCATGGTTTTCCGTTTTTCGCTGATAATCTCATCCAGCTCCTGATCACTGACCGTACAGCCTGCCGTTTCTGCTGCAAAAGCTAATGTTTTTCGGCGAACCAGCGCCTGAAATGCTTTCTCTTCCGAAGATTTCCCATCATCCGTCACCGGATCCTGCTCCTCTTCATCCCCAAGCGCAAACCGTTTTTCGTGATTTTCCATCTCCTGCTTTGTGATCTGAATATCTTTCCCGACCGCATACAGCTCGTCCGATGTGTCGCCTTCCTGATCCTGCTGCTGAATCATCTTTCCAAGCTTATAGCTCGGATCGTCACTGCTGTTTTCTCCATGATTGCGAGTTGCGTAAACCGTTCCCACACCCGCGATCACTACCACAGCAATGCAAATTACAATGATACTCTTTTTCTTCATGTTTTTTTCACCTATATCCTTTTCAGAAATTAACTGTATCTTCAGGTTCTCTACTGAATCTGCCCCACGATTTCATCCCAGGAAGTTATGCATGTTTCCATGCTCTCATCATTATCTTCTGCTGCACTGTTTACTTCCTCATACTCTTCCAGCCCCGGAACTTTAAACTCTCCATTGGATAATTCCACATATTCTCCCTCGTATGCACCTATGCGTTCATAAAGTTCGGATTCATCCTCTCTTTTTTTAAGGAAATAAACCGCTTTATCTCCCACATCCGTATCAACCTCACCTTGCGGCAAAAAGGATACATATTTAGTTTCTATATCTTTTTCTGTAAGATTGTTAAAACCTGCGAAGTTCCTTGCCTGCTCCCGGTATTCTTCTTCGTATGAATCTATGTAATCTTTTATTTTTGCATATCCGCCCATTTTAAATATGTTGATCTCTTCTCCCTTATTGACATCCCCATACAGGTTATCAATCACCTGAACCGTCTCATCTGTGGAAACAGAGCCATCTTCTACTGTATATTCCAGTTTCTTCACTTCTGCATAAACAACACATTCCGCCTCTGACATCAGATCCTGAATGCTTCCATACGAAGTCTCCACATCCCACATTCCTGCCGCATTGACAGCAACTTCATCCTTATCCGGTTTTTCATTATAACTTTCCGCACTGTTTTCTTTTTGCCCACATCCGGTACATAAAGCAGCCATTATAAGTATCGCTATCATCCGTTTTTTCATGTAACCCCTCCTTTATTTACTCCAGATAATTTTCTAGCGACACCTCTACAATATCCGGTTTCGTTTCCTTTTTCTTATGTCCCTCTCTCTTTCAGATATTGTATTTTATCTACAATCTCATTGTATTTATATTTTATCATTTTGTCAATGTTTTTTCATTGACTCATATATTTTTTTAGTATATATTAAATATAGTAATATTAAAGAAAGGAAAACTCTTCTCAAATGTTTACAAAAAACAAATTTTCAAAGCTAACTTCTCGGGAAGTTGATATTATGAATATTCTCTGGGCAAGTGAAAAACCTTTGATTGCATCGGAAATTGCTGATTCGCGGCTAGATCTTACAGTTAATACCGTTCAGGCAGTTCTTCGAAAACTGTTAAAATATCAATTGATTGAAGTAGCCGACATTGTATACAGCGGTACGGTTTTATCCCGTTCTTATCGTCCAACAATTACCTCTGAAGAATTCGCACTACACGAAGTAACTTCTGATTATCTGGCTTTTCAGAAAACCCTTTCAAAACCACTGTTGGTTTCTGCACTTTTAGATACTGAAAAAGATCCCGTGAAAACACGAGAAACTATCGATGAACTGCAGAAGATGCTCGACGAATATAAAAAAAAACTTAGGTTAGGAGCTATATAGCTATGATAGATTTTTCTATTTCTTCTGCGAATATGACGATTCTTGTAAGTAATCTTTTTATTTTCTTTCTGTTTCTTATTTTCCGAAACCGTAAGATTCTGTTTCGTCTTGGGTTTCCCCTTCTGGTCGGGTTCATAATTCTGATTTGTATTCGTATGATACTGCCAGTTGAAATATTATCAATCTCTCATAATATATATTTACCGAATTTACTAACCACCATCGTTGGCGAAACACGCCGTACACGCTTTTTCCATGATACGATATCTTGGTGGAATATTCTAGAAATCGTATGGGGATGTGGCATATTATATTCATTATTAACATATTTCAAACATAATCATGCTTTTCGAAAATATGTAGAAAAACATGCTGTTGCTTTATCTGAATCCAGTATACAAATGCAGGTTTTCACTCAGATCAAATCCGAAACTGCCAAAAAAGGGGTTCAAAAAATCCGGTTACTGACTCTTCCACTTCTTAAGAATCCTATAATTTATGGTTTTCAAAGACCATGTATTCTCATTCCAACTGGTTTTGAATTGTCAAAAACTGAATGGCGCTATGTCTTATTACATGAGGTGAATCATTATCTTCATAAAGATCTATATATAAAGTTCTTATTACATATTATTTGCATGGTCTACTGGTGGAATCCTTTTTGTCGATTTCTAAAGAACGACACAGATACAATATTGGAAATGCGGATTGATCAGACATTGGCAAATAATCCCGCACATACCTCTGAATATTTATCCTGCCTTTTAAAAGTAGCTTCCTATCAAATAGAAAATCCAATATCTATACCTGATTTTTCTATTAATTTTTGTAATTCTGTTCTGGCACGACGTTTTGAAACACTTACTCAAAAGCAAAACAAATCAACTTCGTCTTTAGCTATAATTATTTTCCTGAGTATCTCGTTCTTTATATATATATCATCTTACTTTATTATTTTTGAAGACAATTATTATCCACCAGATCAATTTACTGATGATATTATTATTCCTACAAAAGATAATTGTTTCCTTATAGAGCGATCTGATGGATCATATGATTTATATCTCAATGGTACATACATGACAACTCTGCCTGATAAACAATATTGCATTCCTAATATAAATACTTATAAAAATATAGAAGGAGCCCGAAAACATGAAAAAATCATTTCTGAAAAATAATCAATGGCTCGCAGACTGGATTCCATCCTGACGCAAACAGGGGCTGCCGCACCATGTCAGTGCGACAGCCCCTTATATCATCGCTATTCAGCTCTGCTGCGGTTGTGGTTCGAGCATGGCAGTCACCCTTACTTTTTCACAATCCATTTTCCACTTCTATTAGATCCTTGCCTTTCAACTAATTTATCCTCTCGCATATCTTTTATTATTTTCTGATCATCATCTGTTTCAAACTCCGGTTTCGACGATCCATTTTCTTCAAGTGCTCTAAAATTGCTTACAATAACCATTGATACTATAATATTAATACCCATTCCAGCCATTCATGCACAACAGTAAATAAACGATTTCCCCTGCCGTTCCTCCTGCAATGATATAGAACACTTTCCGGTTTTTCCAGATTTTTTTCCACGTTCCGCAGCTTATCTGTTGCATGTATTGGACAAATGCATGGTGTTGTGCCATCCACAGTTTTCCCTGCTGCCATATCAGTACAATTCCACTCAAAAGAGATCCCGCAAGTCCGAAGATCCACTGCCGTATTTTTTCTGTAGTCTTTTCCCTCTGTTCCTGCTGTTTTTCCAGATCTTCCGTATTCTGTACAGGAATTCCGGAAAGGAACAGTGTATCAATAACTTTTTCTGCGGCAGCTTCATTCACCACCTGAATCCGATAATGATATGCTTCCCGGTCAGTATGAGTTTCTCCCTGCAAGGTAGCGGTATCTGTAACGTTTTCTCTGTTTTCCGTATCTGCCATTACTATTTCTTCGTATTTTTCTATATCCGTATACACAAAGACCTGAGATTTTTCCTGTTTTTCTTTTGGGCTGTTGATTCCATATATCCTTACTTTTTCCCCGTTGATTTCCACAATCTGATACAACAGATCTTCCGGCGCATCTCTCTGAATCGCATGTTTTTTTGTATCCTTCAGCTGTTTTATTATACTCCCATCTACGACTGCCCATGCCATGGATGAATGGTTCCCCTGACTGTACGCCTCCGGAAATTGTGTCTGCAAATATTCCTGATCCGTTCCTGTCAGCGTGATTTCCGCTTCATATCCATTCCACTCAAGCAGCTGTGAACTCTCTTCCCACACAGTTACCGCCTGTACCCCTTCCATATTCCGCAGAGTCCCCATCTGCTCCTGATATTCCTGCGAAATCTCACATAGAATGTCCACAGCGGTCTTTTTCTGTTCATTCATGTTTTTCCCACAAACAACCAGCGCATTCAGGCCAAAAAATACCATACTCCAAAACAGGCAGATGATGATTGCATCTTTTCGCCATACAATTTTTCCCGTATAACAGAGTATTTCTTTTCTATTCATAAGACTGTCCCTGTTTTCTTCTGCGAATCCAACCCGGAAGAACTACTCCGACAATGCCCAAACCAACAACTGCGGTTACACCGATAAGAAACTGGCGGCTGATTTTATTGCTCTCTTTTTCCTTTTCGTCTGTAATTTGTTCTTGTATCTTTAATGGCTGAATCGTCAGTACAATGTCGCTGGTTTCTTCATAGCTGTTTCCGTTCTCGTCTTCATAAGTCAGAAGAATCCTTCCGCCTGTCCGCCCGTATCTTTTTTCTGCTGTCTCCTCCTCTGCATTTACCACACCTGCGAAAGCATCCAGTTCACCGGAAACAGCGGTTCCCCCCTCAAGGTTTCCAAGGAAGAGACTTTTATCTGTCTGTAGCCCAGGGACATCCACGGTGCATCTCGCATTATAAACCATTCCTCTTCCAACATTCATCAGCTGTACCGATATCTGCAAACGGTCTCCTGCATTGACTTCTTCCGGGATCTGACCAATCTCCATCGTAAGTTCACTTTTCTGTTCAATCGTTATTTCTATCTGCCCGGTTGCGGTAAGTGTTACTGCGTCCGGATTATCATACGACAGTTCCAGCGTCAGTTTATATTTTCCTGCTTCTGTCTTTTTATCTGTCTGGATCTCTACCGGAACTTCCAGTGTTTTTCCTGCACCAAGTTTTTCATAATACTGCGTATTCACAGCATTTCCAAGCGAAATTCCATCCCCTTCACATCCTGCCGTAACGGTCATATTCTGCACATATTTCTTTTTATTCGTATTTTTAAGAATCACTTTCAAAGTCACGGAATCTCCCGCATAAATATGTTCCGGAATCTCTTTACAGTCTGCCACGATCACTTTCGGTTCGGATGTCGCTTTTTCCTCTTTATTTTCTCCTCCCGCTACAACGGCGGCAGCAACATCCCCTCCTCCTACAATTTCTGCTGCCGGCACGGTACTGTCTGTCTCCTCTGAAATACCACTCGTATCAGAAGGTGTCGGTTCCGGCGTTGCTGTTGGCGTGATTTCTGCCGTTTTTTCATCATTGATCTGTACATACACCGTAAAATTTTGTTCTATTTCCTGTTCTTCCAATTGCAATGCCGTTTTTATATGTACCGGATAAGCACCATTTCTCCTGTCACTTTTTAGCTTTAATACAAATTTTATCAGAAAGACTTCTCTCGTCTGATCGCTATCATTGATTTTTTCTTCTGTCTTTCGAAATGTCTTCTGATAATTCTGAAATATAAACGGTGCTGTATTCTGATCTCCAAGATCCATCGATGCCGTTATCGTATTCACTTCATTTTTCCCATTCCACAGCAGTGGAAGAATCACAGACACACACTCTCCACTTACTTCCGGTTCATAACCATCCTGGTACGCTTTTTCCATATCCTCGTACCGGTTTTCATTGTCCAGTCTCAGTTTTTCATTCTGCGCTGTCGGCTCTGGCCCTGCTGCCACCGCTCCCCATGTCTGCATGGGAAACAGTAAAAGCAACAGCAGACACAGTACTTTTCTTATGTTTCGCCTCATCCTTTTTCCTCCCGTGTGTTATGGATTTCCAGAAGATGTCCGTTCTGTATCTCACAGATTCTGTCAAAGCACAAAATATCTTCCCATAAATTTCCAAATGCCGCAAAAGCCATGCCCGAATCTGCCAGCCGCCCGGAAATCCAGGTTCCATACTTTTTACGTTCTTCTTCTGTCATTTTACTGATGCCATCTCCTGCCAGCAATATTTCCGGTTCTGTAGAAAGTGCTGCGATGCTGAGTAAAACGCCTTTTTCATATGCTGTAAGATTATCTGCATATATCATTCGTTTTTCCCACAATGTGCTCGTTTTAACCATCGGTTTTATCCTTCCCCATGCCTGCTTTCTGCTATATCCTTGCGTAAGCAACGGCAATAGCAGATAATCGATTGCTCTCATCCGCTCCAGATCCGGAAATTGCTCCGGTATGATACCCGCACGTGATATTCTGTATGTTCCTTCCTGCACTGCTGTTACTCCAGAAGCCACCTGAAACATCTGCCTGGTATCTTCCTGGATTTTCCCTCTGATCAGCACTTTTTCTTTCTTGTGAACCGAAAAATCCACACGATCCAGAATCAGTCGATATCCACGTTCCCATCGGATAATCTTACACATTTCCAGGCACATTTCATCCATCTCTCTCACCTGCTCTTTCCCGGATACATGTCATCGTTCCTGCATCCATTTCGCATACCGTATCACACAGTACATCGATATCATTCTGGCTGTGACTGGATAATAAAATCGTTTTTCTCTCACCTTTCAGACTCAGAATCAGTTCGTGCATCTGCTTTACCCCTTTTTTATCCAGTCCGTTAAACGGCTCATCCAGAATCAAAATGGATGGATCTTCCATTACCGCCTGCGCAATTCCCAGTCTTTGTCGCATGCCGAGCGAATATTTAGATACCGGTTTTTTCAGTTTCGGATCCAGTCCTACGGTTTGAAGCACCTCCTGGATTCTTTCTTTTCCAATTTTATGTTGTAAGGACGCCAGGATCTCCAGATTTTTCATACCGGTAAGATTTGGCAAAAATCCGGGCGTCTCTATAATCACACCAATATCTTCAGGAAAATCCACATCTTTTCCAATCTCTTTATAGTTTACAAGAATTTTCCCACTGGACGGATTCAGAAAGCCACAGATACATTTCATCAGTACCGTTTTTCCACTTCCATTATTCCCAACGATTCCATATATTTTTCCTTCCTGAAACTCAAAACAGACATCCTTTAATACCTGTTCTTCGGAAAATTGTTTTGAAACATGTTCTAGTTTAATCACCGTACGCATTCTTTTCCTCCTGTTACTCTTCCGTCCCTCTGAATTGAAAATTATATCTCTTCATCTGTCTTGTACTCAAAAACACCAGAATCGTCAGTATGCTGCCAAAAATCAAAAAAGTTTCTTTCAGGCTTGGAAGATTATCATATCCGAAATTATGCATCGAATAGGTTGCCTGATTCAACGGTGAAATCCATCCTACAATTACCCTTGCTTTATAATAAAATTCATCTGGAAGTTTCAACAATGTTTTCAGATTATCCGGATTCAGCAAAAGCCCATATGCACTGAACGTCAATGCACTGATAACCCCTGCCAGCTGCCCCTTCCACAGTGTAAAAAACATCTGCAAAAACATTAGTACCAATGCATACAGTAACAGCAGAACAAAGATACAGCACATCGTCTGGTATGGTCTGCTCATTTCCAGTGTTTTTACTGCTGCAGGAATTCCCAGTGTTTCTCCTTTTTCCGAATATGCCAGCATTGCTGCTGTATAACTCCATGTATTTTTGGGAAAAAGATATTTCATACACAGTATTCCTGTAGAACCCAGGATAAACATGAGATAAAATACGCAGGCTCCCACAATATACAAAAACTGCCCTGCAATCCATATCTTTCTGTTTTCACGGATCAGGAAAAACGGCGTTGCTGTCGTAATAAAGGGAAGGTCACCGAACAGCAGCAAAAATAACATGGACCCAAGCAAAATAGAATTGCCATCACCAAACGTCCATATAAACGGCTCCACCAACTGCATGGTTGTCTCCTGTTTCCCGGCAAACAAAACTAATTTATCCGTCAGCATAAAACATAAAATAAACGCCAGTAAAAATGCTGCAATCACGCGCATATTTTTCTTCCACATTCGAAAATTATAACCGGCTGTAACAAGTATCATTCTGCTGATCCTACGCATATCCTATTCTCCTTCTCGCTGCATCCGCAAAAGCATATCCTGCAATCCCGGTCAGAAACAAAAGCCAGAAAAAGACAGACCAGCCATGCAATGGCCAGTCTGCCTGTACCACCAGCCAATCCGGCGGATAAAACACCCGACATTCCGGGAAATATCGCTCACATAAAATAATCAGCAGATATTCACTCATAAATGGCGCAAGCCATGCCATGTATCGATGATTCACCAACGTTGAAATCCACATTCCAATTTCTGCTTCCAGTGCCCCAAAGGCAAAAAACTGACACAACAGTTGTCCATATTCCCCCAAAAAATTCTGTATGATCCTCCATGAAAATCCTTTTTCCATCGGCAGAAAAACCATCCATGTACACAAAATAAAAGCCACTGTCCCTGCTACCAGAATACTTCCACCTGCAACTGCATTTGTGATTGCTTTTGACATTATGTATTTTTTTCGTTCTTTTCGAACCAGTACAAATTTATAAATACCACTTTTATATTCATCCACAAATCCGGTCGCATACGGTACCGTGCACAACAGGGGAAAATACAACCGAATCCCATCGCCCGTCAGAACTTTCAAAATATAACTTTCCATCCATCCTGCACTCAGTTTCCTGCCACTTCTCAGCACCTCTGCCACCATTTCCAGATTAGTTACGGTAAGAAATATCACAGTAAGAAAAGTTCCTAGGTACAGCCATTGCTTTCGAAACGCTCTTTTTCTATCATACGGTAACATTCATTTTCTCCGTTTAATATCCAAGGGATGTATTGATTACACTCCCATCAATCCCATTTATCATCAAAAACTGCTGTTTTCCCCAATCTTCACCATCCACACGAAGCGTTCCGGAAAACGACCATGCTGGAACCATAAGAAAATCTTCCGTGTTGCTTTTTTCTTTGATTCTGAAAAGCCCTTCTGTGATTTCAGATATTTCAATCTGAATCTTTCCTGTCTCCGTTGCATCCGAATCCAGAAATGCAGATTCTGTAAACTGTGCCTGTGCTTGTTTTTTGAATGTCTGATAAATCTCCTCAAAATCCATCGTTTCTACATTTTCATTTTCTATCTGTACCACATCCATCGGAGATATCAATTCCACACTCGTCAGTACACCGTTTTCAAATCCAATACTCAGGGATGAATAATAATAATTTGACGCATACAGATCTTCTGATTTCAGATCAATCAGTGGTCCCTGAAATGCCGTAATACTTTCATAAGACGGTGTGTAGGTTACCATTACATTTTGTATGTTTTCTGCTTCCGATGCTTTATATTCCGCATATTTCCAGTTTTCCATTCCCAGCTGATTTTTTATCTCATCTGCCTGTTTTACCGCCTCTTCTTTGGATAATGTTCCTGTTTCTTCTTTGATCCATTCCTGTTCATCTTCATACAGGAACCATTGTGTATTTAACCGATAGTCATTCTCTTCTCTGTTGTCCACTTCCACCATCGCCTGATGTCCGTTCACGGTTGCCTGTGCAATCAGCTGGCTGGTTTTGTCCAGCCCTTCATAATTTGCATCACCGGATGTGGGCATTGGCAGGTCATCATAATAGCCATATGGATGAAATTCCCATGTACATGGAATCTTTTCATCGGTATCACTGGCTGATGCATATTGTTTTTCGTATTCTTTGATTTCTTCTTCCAGCTCTTTTTTTATCCGATCTGCCTCTTCCTGGCTTCCATAATCCTCCAGAAGTTTGTCCTGATCACTTATCCGTTCTTTCAGTTGAAGAATCCTGTCTTCTATCTCTGTTTTACTTTTTTCTCCAGGTTCATATGCCGTCGCACCCTCAAACAGCACATCCGCCCACTGTTTTGCCTCTTCTTCCGTAATCACATGCGGTTTTACTCTCACAACCGGTTTGTTTCCTTCCAGTCCCGTAACACTCGCATCCACAGATACCTCTATTTTTTCCCCATCTGCCTGAAACTGATCCGTATGTTTTTCCGGAACTGATGTGTCACTGTCTTTCTTATTTTCTCTCTGAATCGCCTGTTCCAGTTTTCCCTCGTTCTTATTGACCACAATGTCTTCTGTCGGGTTTTCGGCACAGCCGGTAAGTAACAGACAAGAGAACAACATCGCACAAAATACTCCGCTACCTTTTCCCATATACCCTCCGTTCGTCATCTGTAATTTTTCATTTTTATTATTTCAAATGCTTTTATTGTATTTATTTTACATTCTCATTATATTTTTACTTTATTGTTTTGTCAACGCTTTCAAATTGACTTCACCATTTTTTCGGTATATATTATATTTACAGTTTAAATAAAGGAGTGATTTTATTTGTTATTTAAGAAAAAGAAATTTCCCAAACTGACTTCCCGCGAAGTTGATATTATGAATATTCTCTGGACAAGCGGAAAACCTTTGATTGCATCAGAAATTGCCGATTGTCGACCGGATCTTACTATTAATACCGTTCAGGCAGTTCTTCGGAAGCTTCTGAAATACCAGCTGGTCGAAGTTGCAGATATTGTATACAGCGGTACGGTTTTATCCCGTTCGTACCGCCCGACGATTACCTCTGAAGAATTTGCTGTTCATGAGGTAACTTCTGATTATCTGGCATTTGAAAAAACGCTTTCAAAGCCGTTACTGGTTTCTGCGCTTTTAGACACAGAGGAAGATCCTGTCAAAGCACGGGAAACGATTGATGAATTGCAGAAAATGTTAGATGAATACAAGAAAGATTTGGAAGAACAGGAGCCATAATTATGTTAGATTTCTCTATCTCCTCTGTAAATATGGCGATTTTGGTAAGTAATCTTTTTATTATTTTTCTGGTTCTTATTTTCCGAAATCGCAAGATCATGTTTCGGCTTGGACTTCCACTTCTGGTTGGATTCGTGATTCTTATTTGCGTTCGTATGATATTTCCGGTCGAACTATTGCCGATCTCCCACAATGTATATCTTCCGGATTTACTGACCACTATCGTGGGAGAAACACGCCGTGTACGCTTTTTTCATGATACAGTATCCTGGTGGAATATTTTTGAGATTGTATGGGGCTGTGGCATCTTATATTCGTTGCTCCAGTACATCAAACGTAATTATGACTGTCAAAAGTATATAAGGAAACATGCCGTTATTTTATCAGACACCAGCATACCAATGCAGGCTTTTACTCAGATCAAATCCGAAGCCACCAAAAAAGGGGTTCAAAAAATCTCGTTACTGGCTCTTCCGCCACTTAAGAGTCCGGTAATCTATGGGCTTCGAAAACCATGCATTCTGATTCCGGATGCTTTGAAATTGTCAGAATCCGAATGGCGCTATGTTTTATTGCATGAAGTGAATCATTATCTTCATAAAGACCTGTATATAAAATTCTTATTACATATTATTTGTATGATTTACTGGTGGAATCCTTTTTGTCGGTTTTTAAAGAATGACACAGATACGATATTGGAAATGCGGATTGATCAGACATTGGCAAATAATCCTGTGCATACTGCCGAATATTTGTCCTGCCTTTTGAAAACGGCTTCCTATCAAATAGAAAATCCTCTATCTGTACCGGATTTTTCTATAAACTTTTGTGATTCTGTTCTGGCACGACGTTTTGAAACGCTTACTCAACCCCAAAACAAGTCTACTTCTGCTTTAGCTGCAATTGTTTTCCTGAGTATCTCGTTCTTTATATACGTATCATCTTATTTTATTATTTTTGAAGCCAATTATTTTCCACCCGATATGTTTACTGATGATATTATTATTCCTACCGAAGATAATTGTTTCGTTATAAAATGTCCTGATGGTCAATATGATTTTTATCTATATGGCGAATACATAGAAACATTACCAGACAAAGAGCATTGCATTATCGGTATTACTACTTACAAAAACATCCAGGAGGCACGAAAACATGAAAAAATCATTTCTGAAAAATAGTCCTCTGCTTTTGACTTACTTATTTGTCTTTTTTATATTTACTTTGGAAAGTACTAGCATTTCAGTTGATTCTCCATTAATCAATTCAACTTTAGCTACTTACCAATCCCAATGTACTGTTCGAAACACTAATGTTGTTTGGGTATATAAAACAGTTAATGGAAAAAAATATAAACGACTCTACAATATAGAAACCGGTCAATGGATTGGAGACTGGATTCCAGCCTGACGCAAACAGGGTCTGCCGCACCATATCAGTGCGGCAGACCCTTCCTTTTTGTCATACTTTATCTTTTTATTTATACATACTCATATAATCCCCATGCGCCTCGATCAGTTCGTCGCACATTGCCTTGATATCATCAATATTCAGCTCTGCTGCGGTATGTGATTCGAGTATGGCAGTCACATTTACTTTTTCACAATCCATTTTCCACTTCTATTGGAGCCTTGCCTTTCAACTAATCCATCCTCTCGCAGATCTTTTATTATTTTCTGGACTTGTTTTCTTGTAAGGTTGAATTCTTCCATAAGCTTAACCTGTGTTATCGTCGACTCTTCTTTCATTCTTTGTAAAATATCCCATTTCTTTTCGGCTCCTTTTTTTGGCTCCTTTTTGGCTCCTTTTTGTTCACACTCTTTCTTTTCCTCTCTCAAAAATGCTTCATGCACAAATAATCTTGAGATAAAATAACTGTGATCATCATCTGTTTCAAACTCAGGTTTCGGCGATCCATTTTCTTCAAGTGCCCTAAGAATCTTGCCAAATCCAGTATTTCGTCCTTCTGTCAAATGTAATTCTTTCAGAATTTCTCCAATACGCCGGTTTCTATATCTGCGATTTGATACCTTATATCGTTTTAAGCCTTCCTTTGTAACCGAACGATCCGGTCCTGGAAAACTTACAATTTCAATCATTTCCTTTTCAACCCTTACTTCTATCGGTTCCCGGATATCATACGCACGGTGATAAACTGCATTTGCAAGCGCTTCTTCCAATGCTGCATATGGATAATTGTATACCCAATCCGCTTCTGTTTTATCCGCACTCTTAACAATTTTCTTTGTTACAATTGAATTTTTTATAAATTGCAATGCTTCCCTAAGCTGCTGATGAATTGGTCCTTTAAATGTATTTTCAATAATATTATCTCCACCCAAACACTCCGCCTGATCAATTATTGATATACTATACAAAAAACTCCCGCCACTTCCCTTTGAAAGGAAATGACGGGAGTATCATATTTATTCTACCTTTTTATTTATACATACTCATATAATCCCCATGCGCCTCGATCAGTTCGTCGCACATTGCCTTGATATCGTCGATATTCAACTCTGCTGCGGTATGCTTTATTTTACTTCTTTAAGATAAAACTCCACCGCTTTGAAATCCCCTGTCTGGCGCGGGAAGTTCAGGCCACCGTGCATCAGGGCGCGGCCGCTTCTTATCAGTTCGCCGTTTACTTCATACATGGCATCCGCTTTCAGTCCTCTTACCGGGATGTGGATGGATGGACCGCTTGGCTGTGCCAGGATCTGCATGCCGTGTACCAGAGCTTCGCTCTGATCCTGAGATACGAACTCCCAGGCTGCGTACAGACGGTTTTCCATCGGGTTGGTCAGACGGTAGTATTCGCCTTCATGGGTCAGATTATAGTATTTCTTAAAGGTTTTGATCTGTTCTTTGACCTCTTCTTTTTCCCCGTCGCTTAACAGGTTCAGATCCAGTTCGTATCCGAAACTTCCTGCCATGGCTACGGTTCCTCTGGTTTCTACCGGAGTGATACGACCGGTCTGGTGGTTCGGAACAGCGGATACGTGGGAGCCGACTGCTGAGATCGGATAGCAGAAGGACGTTCCGTACTGGACACTGAGACGTTCTACCGCATCGGTATCATCACTGCACCAGATCTGTGGGGAATAATACAGCATACCAAGGTCAAAACGTCCACCGCCGCCGCTGCAGCCCTCCAGTAACAGATCCGGATAACGGCTCACCAGACGTTCCAGCAGATCATACAGACCCAGCATGTAGCGATGGCTTGCCTCTCCCTGGCGTTCTTTTGGTAAAACGGCACTGTACACATCACTGATGTGACGGTTCATATCCCATTTGACATATTCGATGTTGGCACTGTCGAGGATCGCCGTCATGCGTTCGTACAGATAATCCCGGACATCTTCTCTTCCCATATCCAGGATCAGCTGGTAACGGCTTCTGTTCGGCTGTCTTCCCGGGATCTGAATCGCCCAGTCCGGATGTGCACGGTAGAGATCACTGTCCTCGGAGATGCATTCCGGCTCAAACCAGAGACCGAACTTCATGCCCATGGCATTGATTCCGTCTGCGATCGGTTTCAGACCGCCTTCCAGCTTGTCGGTGTTGACATACCAGTCACCCAGTCCGCTGACATCTCCCTCACGTTTTCCAAACCAGCCGTCGTCGAGAACCAGCATCTCCACGCCAAGTTCGGATGCGCCTTTTGCAATGTTCAGGATCTTTTCTTTATCAAAATCAAAGTAAGTTGCTTCCCAGTTGTTGATCAGCACCGGACGTCTCTCATGTTTGTATTTGCCACGGCACAGATGTTCCCGGAAGGTATGATGGAAATTGGAACTCATCTTTTCAAATCCTTCGCTACTGTAGGTCATAACAGCTTCCGGTGTATAAAATTCCGCTCCGGCTTCCAGTGTCCAGGCAAATCTCTGGCTGTTGATGCCCACGGTCAGTCTGGTCTGTCCCATCTGGTCTTTTTCTGCTTCGATCGAGAAGTTTCCACTGTAAACCAGTGCTGTTCCATAACATGGTCCCGCTTCTTCGGTGGTATCTTTGCTGCACAGGATGGCAAATGGATTATGCTGGTGGCTGGATGCTCCTCTGACACTTTCCACGGTCATCTTTCCGCGCATCAGCGGTACCCGTTCCATCTGGCGTTCCAGATTGTGTCTTCCGTGAAAATGCATCAGTTCCCAGTCACCGCTCATCAGATCCAGATTCATGGAAGCAGCTTTTGTCAGTACGATCGCATCGGTTCCCTGATTTACGAATTTTACGCAACGGGTAATGATATCTCTTTCTTCCCACACACTGTAGTATAAAAATGCATGCAGTCCGGTTACTTTATCTGCCAGTTCCACGATCAGGGTATCGGCATCTTTTTCTTCTCCGTACAGTGCCGGCATTCCCGGGATCGCATATTTGCCCTTTTCGATGGTATATCCTGCATAACGCCAGTCTGCGGCATCGCTTCCGTCCGCGTTGATCACGCTCACACTGTTGATCCGGTAATCGCCGACGCCGTTGGTGGAGTATTCCTGTGGTCTGGAATCGAGAGAATAGTCTCTCTCATTTCCTGCCTCGTAAGGGTTTCCGGAAAATCCCCGATCCTGATAGTCTAAAAGATAGCTCATATCTTCCTGACCGATATTTTCTCCATAGTACAGGTGATTCAGCACCAGATATTTGTCTGCCATCATCTGATAACTTGTATTGTTTGTTGACAACATAAAAAGTTTTTTCTGTTCGTCTATATAAATTGCCATGTTCGTCCTCCTTTTTATCGCTCTGTCTGCATCACAGTTTATTGTTTTTACATCACTGTTTTTCACATTCACCGTTATGTTTTGCAGTCTGTTTTCCATTCACAGGCTATGCTCAGTATACCATGCTGCGAAACTGAAAAATATGGGATTTGTTTCCTGTAATTGTGGATTCGTTGCGTGCTGTATCAATTTTGGAGATTTTCATGTACGCTGTTATCCGTGTTTTTTCTGCATTTCCATTTTCCGGGCGGTTCTTTGCTCTGTTATCCGTTTTGTTCCTGTGCCCGTTCACATTCTCTTTTCAGGATCTCATGCCACTCCGGTTTTTCTTTTTTTAAGGATAACGGTTTTCCTTCCCTGTTCAGAAAGCAGTGACTGGTCTGTCCGCTGCAGCGCAGGGTTCCGTCTTTTTTATCTCTGATATGATATTCCAGAAAGATTTTTACGCCATTATATTTTTTCACTGCCACCTCAATAGATACTTCTTCCCCGTACCGTGTCATGGAGTGATAGGCTGCCTCCACCGTCAGTACCGGGCTGATCACACCTGCGGCTTCCATTTTGTCATAATCCATACCGAGATATGCCAGATAATCGCTCCGGCTTTCCTCGAACCAGCGGATATAGTTGGAATGATGCACGCATCCCATCTGATCGGTTTCATAATACTGCACCCGATGGTTATACCCCGGGTATTGTTCTGTCCTTTCCATCTGTGTCTCTTCCCTTTCTGTCCCATACATTTCTGTTCTGTCGTTTTTCTTCACATTTTTGCGATTTCAATTTTAAAATGCACCATCGCAAATCGTTTTCTCTCACTTCAACATTTTTATTTTCAAAAGGATTCTTCTTTTTTCAGTTTCTGATAGATCCGTCCTACCGGAAGTCCCACGACATTGTTATAATCTCCCTGGATTTTTTCTACAAATCGCGCACAAAGTCCCTGTATCCCGTAGGCTCCTGCTTTGTCCATCGGCTCTTTCGTGCTGACATACCATGCAATCTCTTCCTCTGTCATCGGGTACATGGTTACTTTGGTCTCTTCCGCAAAGGTTGTCTGTTTTCCTTCCTCCAGCAGTGTCACACCCGTATATACACTGTGCGTCTGCCCCTGTAACATCGTAAGCATACGAATCGCATCCGCCTCATCTTTTGGTTTCCCAAGGATTTTTCCGTCATACACCACAATCGTATCCGCCCCGATCACCAACCAGTTCTCCGGTAACTGTGGCTCCAGCTCTTCCTTCACCGCAGCTGCTTTCTGTGTCGATAACGATTTTACCACTTCTACCGGATCTGTGCTTGTGATGATTTCCTCACCGCCTGCCGGATGCACTTCGAATTCTAATCCGATCTGTGTTAAAAGTTCTCTTCGTCTTGGGGACTGGGATGCGAGTATAATATTTTTCATAATTCTCCGTTTTCTCCCTTCTGCCGTTCCTGTACAATTACAATTCCGCGGCAGTATTTTCTTCTATTATTATGCCATATTCTCTCTTTTTTGTGAATCGTTTTTCATTCAGACAATACAGTAACGAGATAAAATACGCTTCGCGAATTTTACTCATTATCGCAGCAGTCGTCAAGGTCTTGTGCAAGCACAGACTTTGACTCGTTGCTCACGTAAAAAAACTGCCGTCCGAAACACTTCTTTTCATGTTCCGGACGACAGCCATATTCTGTGAAAGTAAGCAGAACGATAAGCCGGGTTATGTCTTGAATGGTCATCTATCTAATCCTGCTGTTGCCAGCAGGCTTCAGCGACCTACCTAAAAACGTGACGGGCAGCCACATAGTTTTTTGTTCGGTCTTGCTTCGGATGGGGTTTACATGTGCCCTCTCTGTCACCAGACAGGCGGTAGTCTCTTACACTGCCTTTCCACCCTTACCAGGCGAACCTGGCGGTTTATTTCTGTTGCACTGGCCTTGGAGTCACCTCCACCGGACGTTATCCGGCATCCTGCCCTTTGAAGCCCGGACTTTCCTCACCTGACCCCTTTCGGTTCTGTCAGCCGCGACCATTTATTCTACTTACCGAATCAGTCTACCACAGGAAAAACTTTTCGTCAAATACATTTTCTATTGTATTATTTGTATTGTGTGATATAATACAAAATACAAGGAGGTGTTTTCATGATCATAAAAATCAATACACTCTCGCAGATTCCTCTGTATCTGCAGCTTCGCAACCAGATTGTAAAAGGCATCGGCAAAGGGGAACTGACCGAGGGTGAGTCCCTTCCCACCGTGCGACAGATGGCTGCCGATCTTGGTATCAATACCATGACAGTGAGCAAAGCCTACCAGCTTTTGAAAAATGAAGGTTTTCTCTATACTGACCGCCGTCTGGGAAGTATCGTTCATATTCCGGAAAACGAGGAACCTTCTTCTCTTTTTCAGGAAAAACTGGAGGACGAACTGGAACTTTTAAGTGCGGAAGCCAGGATCCGCGGAATGAACCTGGAAGATTTTCTCAGTCTTTGCAGCAAAGTATTTGTGGAAATGGAGGTGGCTGTGGAATGATGCTCTTTTGGATTCTTGCGATTACCGATCTGATCATGGTCGGCATCACCTGGGCGGTTTATGGAAGTTCGGCAACCTATCGGGACGGGATGCTCCTTGGTGTCCATCTTCCTGAATCTGCTATCTCCCTGTCTCCGGTGGCTCAGCTGACAGACAGCTATCAAAAACACATCCGGAAGTTTTATCTGCTGCATCTGGTTCTTGGCGTTGTAGTTGCCATCCCATTTTTCTGGCTGGCTTCCATAGGCATAACGCTCTGGTGCATCTGGTTTTGTGTATTTCTTGCCCGTGCAGTCTCTTTGCTGTACAGTGCCCACCGTCAGCTGTATCTTCTGAAGCTGGAACAGGGACTGGGCAATACGACAGAAGAACCTTTTACCGCAGCTGCCGACACCCGTACTGCCATACATACCCAGAAGGCAGCGCTCCCGCTGTACTGGCATCTGCTTCCACTGGTGATGGTTTTTATACCATTGTTTTTCTCCCGTATCCGCAACTATATCCTCACCGATACCAGCGGCGGGATCTTCCTGATTACCTGGATCGTCCTCTGGCTGTTTTTTCTTCTGTTCGCCTGGAGCTACTCGAAAAACGGCAACCGGATCTACAGTGCACATACGGAGATCAATGTGGCAATCAACACCCAGGAACACCGTTACTGGTCCCGGATGTTTTTCTTCTACAGTCTGTGTAACAGTCTGGCATTTATCAGTGAGATCTTTTTCCTTGCAAATGATCTTGAATGGTACTGGTGGTCACACCTGCTCTTTTTTATTTTCCAGACGATTCCCATCGTTGCAGTTTTTGTGATGTACTTCCGCTTAAAGAAGAAAAAAGCACAGATTCTTGCCGCCGATGACGAACCGATGTATGTGGATGACGATTATTACTGGCGAAACGGCTGGTATGACAATCCGGCAGACCCGCGGTTTATGGTTCCTGACCGTTTCTGTGGTACGAATTTTACCACCAATATGGGAAGACCTGCCGGAAAAATCCTCACAGTCAGCATGTTCGTTGTAGTAGCCGGACTTCTGATCTGGATGTGTGGACTGTTCATACGTATGGATTTTGTTCCGGTGCAGATGACCATCGATGGCACACAGGTTTCTATCACTTCCGGTTACACTGACACTTCTTTCTCTACAGACGAGATCCTGGATCTGCAGCTTCTGGACAGCCTGCCGGACGATTCCTTCGTCCGCTCCAACGGATCCGCTGACGGGCATCAGCTGCTCGGTGTGTTTAGAGGAAAGAAAACCGGTCCGTGCAGAATGTATGTAGAGCTGGATGAATCCCCGGTTCTTTCCATTCAGACCGATGAATACACGGTATTTCTTACGGCTCCGACAAAAATACAGGCAGAAAACTGGTATCAGGAGCTGAAAGATCATATGTTTGATAACTGACAACCAAACAAAACACAAAAGGAGTTTTCAATAACATACAAACGTTTTTTGAAAACTCCTTTTTATCACTTTTTATTCTTTTTTCTTTCCGTTGGAATCGTAAATCAGTTCTTTGTATTTTTCCACAAGTTCTTCGTACTGTTCCTCCGATTCTACGAATTTCTGAACCTGATGGTGCGCTTTCTTATGTTTTTCGGCGCGTGGTTTTGCTTCCAGAATGGTATAGGTATCTTCCTCTACCTGCAACGCATTTTCTATGGCTCTGGTCAGACCATTACAGCTATATGTCGCGCCCGAAACAGCATCGGTATCCAGCGGTTTATTTTCCAGCACTTCTGTGATCACTGCCGGTGCCACATGGAAAAGATATTCTTCATTGTCATAATAAGATAGAATTCTGATTTTTTCTGCTTTCTGATCTTTTACCGTAACTTCTACTTTGATTTCTCCGCGAAAGCCATTGGCTGTTCCCTCATAGTTACCGTCTTTCAGCCGGATCTGACTCGTGACATCTGTCCCGTTTTCTGTTTTTTCCGGATAAATCGCCTGATCTACAGCTTTCAGGAGTCCTTTGCTGCTGTAGGTCGCACCGGAAACCGTATCCACCTCTGTTGATTGTTCTTTCAGCACTTTCGGAATCAGCTCTCTGATAACGCTCTGCATATAAGTAGCATCATCTTCATAATCCTGCACCTGCACATCAGAAATATTTCCATTTTTAATAGTGACCGTCACATCGATCTTACCACGGAATCCATTACCGGTTCCTGTATACGTTCCATCTGTATACGACCCTTTCTCTGTCACTTTTACATCTGCTGTTCCGCTTGCCGTTTCATTTCCCGTTGCTTTTAACAGATACAGATTCATGCAGGAAAAGACAAGTATTGTCACCGCAAGACCCCAGCGGTTACTTTTCTGCTGTTTGCACTGATACGGACAGATTGAACAATCTCCGCTGTTTTTGCAGCTTCGCTTTCTTCTGTCCAAAGAGAAAAAGGAAAGCAGTGTATAAATTGCTCCCATCGGACACAGATATCTGCAAAACGCTCTGAAAAATACTGCCGATATGACCAGAACAATGATACAGATCCAGACACCTGCAGAAATCAGATTCTCTTTGCTGAAATTTCCTCTCAGCAGGGACAGCAGACTGGCAAATCCCTTCCAGGGGCTGATGACATCCAGCAGATTTTTCTTCCAGACAGCACTCACTGCCACAATCACCAGAACAGGATATTTCAGTTTGGAAAGAATTTTGTCTGTTTTCACCGAAAGCATACGTTTCTTACGGTATTTTGTCTGTTTTCGTATCAGGTTTCCCAAATCATAACTCAGATCCTGTGCCGCACCAAAACTACAGATATATCCGCAGTAATACCGTCCGAAAACCGCTGTTGTTACAACAGTTTCCAGCAGCAGAAGAACCGGTTCCCGCGCATAAGTAAAATCCATCACCGAAACCGCATGGATCAGCTTTTTTACCGCATACAGACTGGCAGCAAAAGACTCCGGTATCCACAGAAAAAACAGAATCTGGATTACAATTTTTATAACCTTAGAATATTGTTTTTTCATCATCGGATAAAGTTTGTCTGATTTCCTCTCTCTGTCTCCGGAAGTGGCACACCTGCTACTTTTCCGGCTTCAAAACATTTCATCATCCATGCTAGGTTCTTTGCAAGATTCCGCATGGTCTGCATTCCTTCTGTATCCAGCTTCACTTCTCCCGGTTCACAGCCGTGTACCATGTTCCAGTAAGTAGAACCGGCTACCGGCATCTGGCAGATGCCATAATATTTATTCAGTACATCGAAGGAAGCACTACATCCACCGCGTCTTGCCACTGCTACAGAAGCCGCCGGTTTGAAGGCAAATGCTCTGCCGCTGCTGTAAAATACTCTGTCCAGAAATGACAGGATCCGTCCGCTTGGATGTGCATAATAGACCGGTGTACCGAAGACAAATCCGTCCGCCTCTTTCGCCTTTGCCACGAATGCATTGACTTTGTCATCCGCAAACACACAGCCATTTTCATTACACTGTCCACATCCGATACAGTCTCTCACCGGCTGACTGCCGATCTGAAAGATCTCATACTCGATGCCCTGTCTTTCCAGTTCCTTTCCTACTTCCAGAAGAGACTGGTATGTATTGCCTTCTTTTTTTGCGCTTCCGTTTAACATCAATACTTTCATACTTTCCACCCTTTCTTTTGAAAATGCCAGGGACAAAATCGCTTTCACCCCTGACATTTTTTCATATATCTTTTATATATTTTCTGTACATTATTTTACACATCAAAGCAGCTGCCGCCCACGAATTCCCTCAGGATAGAATTCTTCGGGATATCCTCACTGGGGATCCCCACAAAATAATCCAGGAATTTTAACAGCCGCTTCGCTTCCTGATACTCCGGTTCGTCCGAACCGATCTGGAAAAGTACCGGCTCCGCGTACAGTTTCAGCACTGCCAGTTCATACAGAAGTGCCGAGTTAAACATTGCATCTGCCTGTTCCTGATAGGGGAAGATATTTTCATCCTCTCCACGGCGAACCGACGGCCACATTGCAATCGTTGCTTTCGCACTCGTTCCTCTCGTCCGGTTATCCCGAACAATCCGGCGAATCAATCGTCCGTCCGTCGTCGGAATCCGGTTGTGTTCGTCAATATTTAACTGCGTCAGTGCACTGATATAGATCTTGAATTTGCTCTCCGTCGGAAGCGAATAGCTCAGCCGGTCGTTCAGTCCGTGGATTCCCTCGATCACCAGAATATCGTTCGGCTGCATCTGCAGGAAATCACCTTTGTACTCCCGTTTTCCCAGTTTGAAATTAAACCGTGGCAGTTCCACCCGCTCACCCTTGAGCAGCGCATTCATATCACGGTTGAAAAGTTCTACATCGATGGCTTCGAGACATTCATAATTGTAGTCCCCGTTTTCATCCCGCGGCGTATCTTCCCGGTTCACAAAATAATTATCCACCGCGATCGGATGCGGTTTCATCCCGTGAGCCGCCAGCTGGATTGACAGGCGATGAGAAAATGTGGTTTTTCCTGAAGAGGACGGTCCGGCAATCATAACAAACTTAACGCCTCCCCGCTCGATGATCTGCTCTGCGATTTTCGAGATTCTTCCCTCCTGCAAAGCTTCCGAGATCAACAGCAGTTCCTGCATTTTACCTTTCGAGATCTTCTCGTTCAGTTCCCCTACCACGGAAACGCCCATCATCTCGCCCCATTTTTCCGCTTCTTTCTGCACCTGAAAAATCTTCGGTGACGGCGTAAACGGCGGCAGTTTTTCTGGTTCTTTCCGGGTCGGCATCTGCATCACAAAGCCCTCGTCATACGGATACAATTTGAAATATTTCAGATATCCGGTATGCCATACCATATACCCGTAAAAATAATCCTCAAATTCCTCCAGATTATAGATATTTACCCGGGAACTTCTCCGGTAACGAAACAGTTTTTCTTTGTCATACATGCCATATTTGTGAAAGAGATCAATCGCAGAAGTCGTAGACACACTCCGCTTCATCACCGGCGCACGTTTTTTCACCAGTTCGTGCATATACGCTTCCACCCGATTCAGAAACGACTGATCGATCGTCACATCTCCGTCGATCGTATAATAAAATCCCTCTCCCACCGTAAAATGCAGGACGATTTTTCTGATTTTCTCATGTCCTGCCACATGATAAATCGCCTTTAAAAGCAGCAGATTCATACTTCTTTTGTAGGTTTTATGCCCGATACTGTCTGCCACCGTCACTAGTGAGATCTGACAGTCCCGGTGTATCTTTTTGTGAAGTTCGCGAAGCTTTCCATCCACCGTCACCAGTACAACCGGATACTTACAGTCCTGGTCAAAATCCTTGACAATTTCTCCATAAGGCGTTCCATCCGGATATTCCTTCTGTCTGGTACCGACTGTTACTTTACACATCTTAAGTCCCATCTTCACCACTCCTTTCATCTGCCGTTACACCACCTCGTACGGATGATGTACTCTGGCGGAGCCAACTTCAAGTTCCGGAAACATTGCTTCCAATTCCTGTTTCATATATGCGATAAATCCATATTCTGTTCCATAATGACCGGCATCGATCACAGCGATTCCCTGTGCTACCGCATCGATTGCGGAATGATAGTCCACATCTCCGGTGACGATCACATCCGCGCCCTTGGCGATCGCGCCACGGATCATACTTTTTCCGGATCCGCTGCTGACTGCCACACGACAAACGCTTTTTGCCGGATCCCCGTACATCCGTACGTCCGGAATCTCAAAGTCATTTCTTACTTTTTCGGCAAATGTTTTCAGATCCATCGGTGCATCCAGCACACCCACTCTTCCGATCCCTTCCCCGGGAGCGGTCTCTTCGAGTACTTCACATTCCGCAAGCCCCAGACATTCCTGGTTCAGCTGTGCCATACCCTTCACATCAAAGTTTGTATGCATCGCATAATAACACAGATCCGCCTGGATCATCGTGATCAGTCTGTGACCGATAAAATCTGCACTTGTCACCTTCTTTACCGGAGAAAACAACATCGGATGATGCGTGATCAGAAGATCCGCACCGAATTCCAGCGCCTGTGCGATCGTCTCTTCCGTAGCATCCAGCGCCGTGAAAACCTTTTTGATCTCCTTGTCTTCTCTTCCCACCAGAAGTCCTACGTTATCCCATTCCAGTGCATAGGAAGGATTCCACCGTTCTTCCAGTTTTTCCATGATTTCTTTACATGTCATCGTTCATACACCTCCAGTGCCTGCCCGATCAGCCGGAGTTCATCTTCCAGCTCTTTTTGCCGTGCGGTGATCTTTTCTGCTTTTTTCCCGTCTGCTGCAAGTTTTTCCTGTATTTTTTTACAGGTTTTCTCTTTTTCTTTCAGATATTCCTGTAATACCGGATGTTTCTCTTCCAGCAGATACTTTCCATACTGTAACTCCACATCCTGCCACAGCGGCATTTCCCCATGTACTGCCCGCATGGCGGGATAATATTTTCCGTCCTCGAACACCATCTTTTCTCCGGTGATCGCATAGCCGTGGGTCAGAAGGTACAACCGCACTTTGTCGATCTCCGACTGGGGCTGTAAGATCAGTTCCTGTACGGAAGAAAGTACATCTTTCCCCGCTTCCAGGATCTTTATCGTCAGCGCCCCGCCCATACCGGCGATCAGGACAGAATCCGCCTCCCCGGGGCACAGAGCCTGTACACCATCGGAGAGGCGGGTATGTATATCTGTTTCCAGATCAAATTGTCGTATATGCTCTTTTGCACGCTCGAGCGGTCCCGGATTGATATCCATCGCCAGTGCCGACGGGATCACGCCTTCGAGACGCAGAGCGATCGGAATATATCCGTGATCCGTTCCCACATCTGCCAGCCGGTTCCCCGGTGTCACAAAAGAAGCATTCATCCGAAGTCTTCTGGATAATTCCATTAATCCAGGTAATCCTTCAGCTTTCTGCTGCGACTGGGGTGACGCAGTTTTCTTAACGCTTTCGCTTCGATCTGACGGATACGTTCTCTTGTGACATTGAATTCTTTTCCTACTTCTTCCAGCGTTCTGGCTCTTCCATCATCCAGACCAAAACGCAGGCGAAGTACTTTCTGTTCTCTCTCGGTCAGCGTGCTCAGCACCTCTACCAGCTGTTCTTTTAACAGGGTAAATGCTGCCGCATCTGCCGGTACCGGAACATTATCATCCTGGATAAAATCTCCCAGGTGGCTGTCTTCCTCTTCACCGATCGGGGTTTCCAGAGATACCGGTTCCTGAGAGATCTTCAAGATCTCACGGACTCTCTCTACCGGCATGTTCATCTCTTCTGCGATCTCTTCCGGCGTAGGTTCACGGCCTAACTCCTGCAGTAACTGTCTGGACACACGGATCAGTTTGTTGATGGTTTCTACCATATGCACCGGAATACGGATCGTTCTCGCCTGATCGGCGATCGCACGGGTGATTGCCTGACGGATCCACCAGGTTGCATAGGTACTGAACTTGTATCCTTTGGTGTAATCGAATTTTTCTACTGCTTTGATCAACCCCAAGTTACCTTCCTGAATCAGATCCAGGAACAGCATGCCACGTCCCACATAACGTTTTGCGATGCTGACTACCAGACGAAGGTTGGCTTCTGCCAGACGTTTTTTCGCTGCCTGATCTCCGTTTTCCATTCGTTTTGCCAGCTCGATCTCTTCTTCTGCACTCAGAAGCGGTACTTTACCGATTTCTTTCAGGTACATACGGACCGGATCTTCGATGCTGACGCCTTCCGGTACGGAAAGGTCAATATTTTCCAGATCCACTTCCTCTTCTTCCATATGCATGTCTTCGTTATCCAGCAGTGCGTCATCTTCGGTTACCCGGAGTACATCCACACCGTTGGATTCCAGATATTCAAAGATCAGATCCATCTGCTCGTTGTTCAGGGTGATTCCTTTGAAGAAATCATTGATTTCCTGATACTCCAGCACATTTTTCTTCTTCTTGCCTAATTCCACAAGGTTTTTCAACTGTTCTGCAAATTGGGCTTTATCCATTTCCATCTGTTTTTCCATCCTTCCATATATTGTTTATATTTTATCCTTAACGAAAAGAAATATGCAAATGCAGCTTTCCGGCTTTCAGTTCTTCCAGCTCTTTTTTCGCCTGCATCAGCTGCATCAGCCCCTGCATGTCCGTAGGTGCCAGATGCTCCGTGCGGTGCGCGATACTGTCTTCCTTCATTCTGCATATCACATCCAGTAATGCCTGCTCCCTCTCCTGTTCCGAATCCAGCGGTATCGTGGCGTTAAATACAGCCGCCACCTCGGTCTGTTCTTCGCTGTCCGTAAACTGGTTCAGAAGTCTTGCCGGGTTCGGTTCCCCCTGCCGGTACTGTTCATACAACAGTTCGGCAACCTGATGATAGAGGGGTCTGGTAAAATCATCCGGTCCGATATACCGGCTCACCTCCCCGAAAATCTCCGGATAAGATGTCAGCCAGGTAAGCATCAGTTTCTGGGATACCTCGTATCCGTTCTGCTTTTCTTTATTACGGTTCTGACCCGATTTGGGTTTGACGGTCTCTGTCATTCCCGCACCTTTCATCGCCAGCCGGTTGACCATTTTTCTGAGTTCCTCCGGCTCCACCTGATAGGTTCGGGCAATGGTTTTGATATAACTGCTCCGTTCCAGCTCATCCTCAAAACGCAGCAGCCGTTTTGCCGTCTCTTTGAAAAAGTCCGTTCTGCCCTGCGGGTCTTCCATATCGTACTGACCCTCCAGTGCTTTCAGTTCATACATAAAGCTGTTCATTCCATGATCCAGCCGCTCCTGAAACGCTTCTTTTCCCATGTTTTTGATAAATTCATCCGGATCCTTGTAAGGTCTCAGATTGATCACCTTTGTGGAAAGTCCGGCGGTCTTTAACATCGGAATCGCCCGAAGTGCCGCTTTCACACCCGCCTCGTCACTGTCATAGATGATCAGGACTTCATCAGTATACCGTTTCAGAAGACTCGCCTGCTGGGAGGTCAGCGCCGTTCCCAGAGACGCCACTGCATTGTTAAATCCTGCCTGGTGCATGGAGATCACATCCATGTACCCCTCGCAGATGATCAGGTTTTTCTTTCTCGAAGAACGCGCCATATTCAGTCCGTACAGGTTCCGGCTCTTGTCAAAGATCTTCGTCTCCGGAGAGTTCAGGTATTTGGGCTTCGCATCCCCCATAACCCTGCCGCCAAATCCGATCACGCGGTTGTTTACATCCATGATCGGATAGATCACACGGTTCCAGAACTTATCGTACATGCCGCGTTTTTCATCCACATTAAACAGTCCTGACTGTCTCAGCAGATCATCGGAATATCCTTTTCCCTTCAGATAGCGGTACAGGTTGTTGCTGAACTTATCAGAATACCCGAGGCCGAACTTATTGATTGTCTCATCGCTGAGTTCTCTGCCTTTCAGGTACGCCATCCCCTGTTCCCCGATTTTCTGACGCAGCTGGTAGTAATAAAACTTCGCCGCTTCTTTATTAATCTGAAGAAGTGCTGATTTCAGATCCGCCTGTTCTTTCGCTTCTTTGGAATATTCCAGCTTCGGAAGTTCCACTCCTGCGCGGTCCGCCAGCATCTCCAGTGCTTCCGGGAATGTAAAATTCTCATATTCCATCAGAAAGGTAAATACATTACCACCTGCTCCGCATCCAAAGCAGTAATACATCTGTTTTCCGGGACTTACGGAAAATGACGGTGATTTTTCATTATGAAAGGGACAAAGTCCGAAATAAGAACTTCCTTTTCGCTGCAATTTCACATAGCCGGAAATCACATCTACAATATCGTTTTTCATTCGAATTTCTTCGATCAGATCATCCGAATAACGCATGTTTTCTCTCTCCTTTATCCACTGTTGTCATTTACCCACGTATATATATATTCCCCGTGCGGCGACAATATCCTTTTTTATTTGTCCGGCTTCTCTTTTTCTTCGACAAAATTCGCGTTTTTCGCTACTGTTTTGTCTTTTTATATAATTTCTTTTCTTTGGCAGATATCTGGTCTAATCAATATACCGCCCAGGCTGCCGGAATAAAGAGTTCTTTGAATTTTGCCATCGCATACTGATCCGTCATACCGGAAATATAATCGCATACCACACGTTCCTTACTCTCACCTTCTGCGATCAGCTTCTGATATTCTCTGGACATCTGCTCGGGGTGTTTGCTGTAGTACAGGTACATCTCCTGCAGCATGGTCTTTGCTTTTTCCTCTTCCTTTTTCGCTACCGGATTATTATAAACACTTCGAAACATCAGTGCCCGCAGTTCCCGCATTGCCTCTCCGATCTCCTGCGTCATTTCCACCTTATCTTTGCCGTAACTGTTTCGAATGGTATCATGAATCAATGTATTTAACCGTTCCTTACAGGAATCTCCCAGTGTCACCCGGATTGTAATCGGGATATCATCTTCCTGAAAAATCCCGGCTCTCTGTGCGTCGTCCATATCATGATGGATATAGGAAATCTTATCACACAGCCGCACCACCTGTCCTTCCAGCGTATGCGGTGTGCCGGATGTCCGGTGATTCAACATTCCATCCCGTACCTCCCAGGTCAGGTTCAGCCCTTCCCCATTCTTCTCCAGCCGATCCACCACCCGGACACTCTGCTTAAAATGAGCAAATCCTTCCGGGCAGATCTCATTCAGCGCCGACTCACCCGCATGCCCGAACGGCGTATGTCCGAGATCATGTCCCAGCGCAATCGCCTCCACCAGATCCTCATTCAGTTCCAGTGCCTTCGCGATCGTCCGCGCCGTCTGCGACACCTCCAGCGTATGCGTCAGCCGGGTCCGATAATGATCCCCCTGCGCCGCCAGAAACACCTGCGTCTTATCCTTGAGCCTCCGAAACGCCTTCGAATGAATAATCCGATCCCGGTCTCTCTGATAAACCGTCCGGATATCACACTCCTCCTCCACACGCGCCCGTCCCTTCGACTCCCTGCTGTGCGAAGCATATGGACTCAGATACTGATACTCCCGTTCTTCTGCCCGTTCCCTGATATTCAAACACACCACCCCTTCCATTACAAAAAACGCCAAAAACCATTTCTTTTTCACCTATTCTGTTAAATATATTCCACCCCTCTCCCGCAAAATCCTTTTTATTTTCCCATTTCTTCGCTGTATTCACTTAATTGTGTATACATTTGTCGAAATTTATTTTTTATATAGAGACAAAAACTGCCACACTCACCCGAGTGTGACAGTTTCTTCTCTTTATTTCATCAAATGCACATCCGCATAATTGCATCCCAGCGCCAGTGCTCTCTCATGATCATCCACATAGATATCAATATGATTCTCCTTCACTCCGCTGCCGCAATCCTGCGCCGTAAAAATATGTCCGTTGATAATAACCTTCGTTCCATAAGGAATCACCGAAGGATCCACCGCAATCGTTTCTCCTTCCGCAACTCTCGCTCCCGAAGCCGTAATTCCGGTTGCCTTTCCGCAGCACTTTGCACAGGCACAGTAATATGTCAGCTTAAAAAGCCCCAGATCCTGTCCGTACATCGCTTCTGTTGCATTAACCTCGCTGATATTCTTACTTCCTGCGATCACTTTCGTATCTTCAAAAAGTTCCAGTGCAAAACTCTCCTGCGTGGTATCTACCTTTACCGTCGCTACTTTTCCTCTCGTCTCAGAAGCCTGTACCATCTTGCCGTCACCCACATAGATACCGGCTGCACTTGCTTCCTCCCCGGATCCGTAACAGATCACATCGCCCGGTTTTGCCTGATCCACAGAAACCTTTCCCTGTTCCTGCACATTTCCATCTTTATCCGTAACATCATATCCGTACGCCTCATAAATCTGCTCGGCAAATTCCTTCGTGTCGATTCCCTCACAAAGACTGGTTCCTTCTTTCTCCCAGACTGTTCCGAGGAACCCATTGGCGTAATCCACGATCGAATCACGGATTGCTCCGTCCGGAATTCCTGCTTTCATGGAAGTAATTGTATAATAAAGTGCCGGATTCTCCTTCGGATCTACCTGAGCAACTGCCAGTGTAAACTGATCCTCCCCGGTCTTTTTCACTTTTTTATTTACTTTCTTGCCGGTTTGCAGGTATTCTTTCTTTACAAATCCACGGACCTCTCCGGATTCCACATACACCCATTCTTCCGTCTCATCTGCCAGAATATAGCACAGATTTCCTTTTTTCATCGTTCCGACGATCTCACTGTCTGTGTTCTTATCCGCCCGGATATTCAGCTCATCACCTTTGCACAGTGCATAGCTTTTTTTTGCTTCGGTCTGCTGAATCGTCGCACGATAATAGGTGTACGCCTGATTTTCCGTCGGTGCGATCATCTCCACCGCATAAACCGGAGTCAGCAGTGCTTCATTCTTATCTCCGATTTTTTTCACCGCTTTTTTCTCTACAAAGCCACGGACATTTCCGGACTCCACATAGTACCAGCCTTCTTCTTTCTTTAAGATATAGCAGATACCGCCCTCTTCCAGACTTCCCACACTCCGGGAATCCTCAGACATCTCTTCTTTGATCTCCAGATTTGCCTTCGCCTGTGCTGCTTTTTTGCTGGCTGATACCGTCCAGAAACGGTAATCTTCTACGGTCACCGGCACTTCTACCGACTGTGGAAATGCGGTAATAACCGGTATATTTTCCGCTTCTGCCTCCTGCGCCGGATCTGCCGCTTCCGGTGTTGTGGTTGCTTCCGGTGTCGCAGATGGCTGTGTGGTTGTCTCTGTCGGTGCCGGAGTTGGTGTTGTCACATCCGGTGTTGCCGATGGCGTTGGCGTCACTGTTGGCGTTGGTGTTTCCTCCGGTGTCGGTTCCGGCGTTGCAACCGGTGTAATCTGTGGCGAACCATCTGTCTGTATGATCACAAAACCGTTATTCAATACATATGTATATCCATCCGGTAAATGATATCCCGTTCTTGCCTCAAACTGTTCCGGGGTCTCCTGTAATTCTGCTGCCTCTGCCGTCTGTAAACTGGTTTCTCCCTCCTGTGCAGCCACAGCCGGCACTGCCATAGATACTGTCATCGTACATGCCATGGACAGTGCCAGCATGCGTTTCCATTCTTTTCTTATCACTTTCTGGTATTTCCTCCTGTTGCTCCTCGTCACGTATATTCCCCTGATTATTTATTATAATCCTTTATAATTTTCCTGTCAAAATTGTAATGCTGGCATTATTGACAAATTTTATCCATAAAATTTATGCTAATCACCGAACTTTCTTCAATACAGTTCTGCAATCCGCGTAATGCCCACATAGATTTCCTGAATCTTATACCAGGTCGGATAATCGACAATTCCCGTCTGCCCCAGTCCAAACACGGACTGAAACTGCCGGACTGCCTCTTTTGTCCGCTCTCCGTAAATTCCGTCCACCGGTCCCTGCGGAACTTCCGTGTAAACTTCTCCGATCGTATTTAGCTGTTCCTGGATCTGTCTCACTTTCACACCGCTCGCCCCGATATCCAGATCATATCCCGGCCAGGATGCCGGAATCCCGGAGATTTCCTCCGCGGAATTGATATACATGCTGTCCCCGTAATAGTTTCTGAGAATCTCGATCGCAGTATAGTTCTGATCTCCCAGATACTTACTTCCCCACTGACTCATCCACTGCGGACAGGTCACTCTCTGTCCATCGCAGTACTGCGTCAGGATCGGCTGCCGGACATTCGGACGGGACAGGTAATTTTCAAAAAGTTCATCCACAATGTTGGAGATACTGTCGAAAATGTTGCGGCCGTAGATCCATTTGTGATCGAAGGCGGTGGACGAAGTGATCGTAAAATCGTATCCTTTGTTCCTATACCATTCGGTATACACGCGGTTCAGTGTAAACGACATGATCGCCAGGACATTTGCCTTGATCGTCTCTGCCGGCCAGGTTGCATAGATTTCGCTGCACGCCACATTTTTGATATAATCCCGGTATCTCACATAATAATTGTTGGCGGTTGAATCTGACGGAGAGCCATCATGAACCACTACATATTCCGGGATTACCACACGGCTCAGTACGATTTCCCCGGACTCATTCACCGGTTTCACTTCTTCCTCCGGGATTTTTTCCGGATAATCACCAAACAACGTATGATCCGGGATCACCACATCTTCATAGGCACCGTCGCTGAGCGGTCGAAGTTCTATTTTCTGTCTGCTGATCTCACCGGACAGGATCTCACTTCCGGATACTTCCACCGGTTCGTATCCTTCTGCCTCCACATTCAGATTGTATTCCGAATACGGCTGTTCCACCGAAGGCTGCAGGCTGTACTCCACCGGCGGTGCTGCAAGTTCCAGCATTTCCGTCTGCCCGCTGCTGTTCGTCTGTACCTGTTCTAACGGCTGCCCCGGCGCTCCGGTATAACTGATACTGATTTTTGCTCCCCGGATGGGTCGGTTCTGAATCCGAGACACAATCTGGATCTGAAGCTGACCACGGTCGGATGCGGTCTGCATGGATTTTATAACAGGAGATGACATTTTGAGAGTTCCTCTCAATGATGACCGTTTTGGTTAATATATGCACCCAAACCGTTTCTGTGACTGGCGGTGTGGCGATTGCGAAAGCGCTATACAAAAAGAACCACAGGTTCTGTTTTATACAAAACGTCCTCTGTGGTTCTCTGTGCTACTGTCTTTTACTGTTTTCTGTATCTTCTTTTGAAGATTACACCTGCAGCTACAGCCACAAGTGCAATTGCCATCATACACAGATACATCACTACATTCGATGTATCCCCTGTATTCACACCTTTGCTCTCCGTTGTGCTTCCAGCTGTATTTGCCGTATTACTTACTTTGTTTATTGTGCTATTCGCTGTATCGCCAGTTGTCGGATTTTCCTGAACGGTATCTTGTCCTGCGCCGTTATTATCCGTGTTTCCGGATGTAGCGGTTCCACCGTTATTGTCCGTATTTCCCGGTGTATTATTTCCACCGTTATTGTCTGTATTTCCCGGTGTATTGGTTCCGCCGTTTTCATCATCCTTGTTATCCGGGTTTTTGTCCGGCTCCTCCGGATTCTTATCTGGCTCTTCCGGAGTGATCGGTTTGTTATCATCCGGATCCGTAGCTTTCTTGACAATTTCAAACTTGTCTGCTCCATCCGGCTCCTGTGCTAACACATAGTTGCTGTTCATCTGTGCGGTATTGACATAGATGTCATAGAATCCCGGTTCTTCTCCTGCTTCACGTGTCAGCGTGATTCCCAGCTCGTCTCCGTCCACAAGCGCATTTTCTTCTGCCGCCTGTGCAGTTACCTCATCTGTCACTCTGGCTGCTACATAAGTCAGTTCCGGATCTTCTTCTCCCTCGGTCTTTTGTTTCGGGTCAATGGTAACACTGAGTTTTCTTGGCTGTACCGTAAGTGTACCTGCTGTATATGTCACCTCAAAGTTCTCATTTTCCAGTCCGGTCGCAGTAATCGCATATGCCTGATTGGCTGCCAGATATTTTCCTTCCTCCTGTCCTTCAATACCGAAAGTCAGAGAAGGGAAATCCTCTGCCACATTGACTTTTTCCGGTGCTGCAACTGTTCCGTCCATATCATAAACCGTATAAGTAACGGATGGCACGGTATCGCCATATGTCATTTCCAGAGAATCGGTCTGTACGGTAACCGGTCTTTTCCGAATCTCAAAGGTACGATCCACACAGTTGATTTTATAGTTTTTATTTGCATTTTCGATCTGTGTTGTCAGTGTATAGAAACCTGCTGTCTCTGCAGGATCTGTTTTCACAACGGAAATTGTTCCAAGTGTTGCGATTTCTTCTGCTGACAGTACATTCTCATTTGCATCGGTCACTGTATAGGTGAATTCCGGCAGTGTATCACGATAATAAACCGGTCCACAGCTGTCCGGTGTAACGGTTACCTCTTTCTGTACAATAAACAGTCTTGCATAGACAGCTTCGATACATTTGTATTTGTCGCTGCCTGCATAAGATGCCATTACCTGGTACATGCCTGTCTCTGTCGGCGGAATTTCACTCTTATATCCGGAAGAACTCATATAAATAATACTTGCTTCCGCAATTCTTTCCTCTCCACTGTATACACCGGCTGTCACCCCATGTGGATTGCCGTCGTATGGAACGGTATAGATATTATCGGCATCTGCACCGTCGAACCGGATCTCTGTCTCCGCTCTCTTCACGGTATAGCATCTGATGACCGGCTCTGCCACATAGTTTCCGCCAATGGTATAGATGGTTTCTATATAAGATCCAGGCTCACGAAGTGGTTCCTCACTGCATGTGATTACTTCACCTGTATTTGCCACACCGGAATATTTTGCTTTTACATTGGCTGTAACAGTCTGTCCATTCTGTACGGCTTTTCCGCCAAATCCAAAGTTCTGTGCTTCCTGATAGGTCAGTGTACAGCCTTCCGGAAGCGGATTATTGAACTCCAGTTTTACGTTCTCGGTCTGCGGAGCGATTGTCAGATAGCCGACACCAACTGCCGTCTCATAGTTCTGACTCGTGGATGCTCCAACTGCCAGATATACCCCGGACTCTGTCGGACGCTTGAAAGAGATTTCAAAATCCGCTGCTGCCGGATAAATCTTCAGAATGGCATCCACAATTTTCTGGACTGCGGAAATAACGCCTGCATTGTCTCCCAGATTCGGAAGTTTATTGATAATAGTCATCAGATTTCCGATCTTTACTTTTCCACTCGGTACCAGCGTCAGAATCGCATTTTCCAGCGGAATTTCTATCGTTGTACCAATAACAGGGATCTGCTGTTTGATCACTACATTGGACACATCGAATCCGACAAAAGTTTTTCCGTTTCCGTCAATTCCCACAATCATGCCTATCGGCACTGCATCTGCCGGATCTGCCGCAAATACCTGTGAAAAGCTTTCGCCGTATTTGATATTCTGGCTGTTCACCCATACACTGGCATCCCCTTTTTTGATTGTGATAACCGTGGTCGTACTGCTGGAAAGATAGTCATCATTTCCATTATAAGTAACGGTAATTTCCTGTTCTCCCGCAGACCATTCGTCTGTTGCCGGAGTATAGGAAAAGTCATCTGCTGTTGTATCGATCACATTTCCTTCTGCATCGGTCACCGTTGCATTCTGTGCGATCAAAACCCGGATCACTGCATCCATCATTTCGGTGCTCTGATATTTCATCATAATTCCGTCATTTACAGAAACCGTAGTTGCCTCACGCAAATCCTTTAAAGTAATGGTGACCGTCTTGCTCATGGACGGATATTTCTCCGTTCCCGGATAGGTGATCCGTATTTTTTCTGTTGATTTTCCGAAACTGTGTAAGGTAGGTTCATACCATTCCGGCTGATATCCCAGTGCTTTCCAGTTTCCCAGACCGGTCAGTGATGCATCGTATTCTATTGTAAGATTGTTGAGCGTTACCTCCGGTACACTTTCCGTTCCCATGACTGCATCAAAGATATTCTGTGTCACCTTATCCATGGACATTCCTTCACGGTAAGACACTTCCGCATCTGCTGCGTCCAGATTACATGCAACAGTCTCAGCTGTCACCTGAATCTCAGCATCGTTGACAGCACCGGAATTCAATGTAACGGTTGCCGTCTGATTCTGATAGGTAACATTTTCCACCGGTGTCCCATTGACCAGAATGTTCTCTACTGCATAACCACTTTCCGGTACTGCACTGACGTTATAACTCTCATTCAGTCCCACCCGGATTCTGTCTGCGGTCTGACCATTTACCTGGATACTTCCATTGGACGGTGTCGTCACATAGATATTGACACCTTCCGACGCCTCATATACAACGCTGATCGTTGTATCCGCTGTCAGGGCAGAAAGCTTATATGTACCATCCGCTTCCGGATTCATCACGGTTTCGCCGGTTTTTACCGTTGTCGTATAGCCTTCTATCTGTTTCACGGTAAAAGTTTTGCTTTCATCACTGTATACTTTCACCGTACCGGTTACATCCGCACCATCCATCTGCACGCCGGCTTCTGTGAGATCTGTGATGCTGAATGTTACATTATAATAGATTTTAACCGTAACACTTCCGGCAGTCTCCCACACATACTTTGGTTTAAAAACACTTCCTTTATTCACATATTTTTCAACGGTCATGCTGCCAGCTGAAAAATGATAATCCGTCAGAGCGTTTAACGCGGAAACCTCCGCCTGTTTTTCGCCCTGCGTATATCGATATTTGGTAGCTGTACCAAACCATTCGTTAAATTTACTCAGCAGTCCGGCTCCTTTTACGGCATCTGTTGCATGGATCTCCAGCGTTTTTTCCGCTGTATCCGCCTGTGTTGCCGACATGCTCTGTGGCGCTGTATCTGCGGACTGTGCTGCATCACTGCTTTTTGCATCCTGTGATGCTTCTTTCTGCTCTGTGGACTGCGTACCTTCTGTCACCTTCCCTGTTGCATCGTTTGTCGGAGTTTCCACACTTTCATTGCTTCCTGCTGTGTTCTCATCTTTGTCTTTTTCAGAATCCACAACATTCCCGTTTCCTTCCGTATCCACGGAAGCTTCTTCCTGCTGCTGTTCCTGCACTTCCTGCGTCCGTACATCACTTTCCGCATAAACCGCAGCCGGTACATTCCCCAGTATCATCGAACAGACCAGCACTGACGCAAGTAACTTCCTGTACTTCTGGTTTTTCATATTTTTCTCCTCTCATAAAACCTCTCCGGATGACTCCCTTTATCACCCGAACAAACTGTAATTATTTTCCACTCTACAGTTTTTATCTATCCTACCTTGCTTTTTTCCAAAAGTCAATCGGCTTTTTTTACAAATTTTTCATATTTTTTATAAGTCTTGCGTTTTTCTGTACAGTTCACGATTCGTTTCATGCCCAGCTGTTGTCCCGCACTATCAAATTCCCATAACCAAACTCTTTTTCTCTTGACCTTTCTCCTGTTTTGCGTTATAGTTTCCTCTACATTTTACTTTGTAAATAGAAAGGATGAAAATTTATGACTTTTTATCAGGAACTGCAGTTAAGTTCTGCCGGATCCAAGCAACTGATTCACAAAACTACCACCCCAAAAGAAAAAAGGCGCCATATTCTGATTTACAATTTTAAAGTATATTTGGTCATGGCTTTTTGTGTAGCGGTTGTTTCTCTTTTCAGCAAATTTCTTGAACCCGAGAACAGCGTCGTAGGTGTTACGGTACTTCTGGCTATTCTGGTACTCCGGCAGGCCGATTTCGGGATTCGAACCACACATGGACTTGGTGTTATCCTCCTCCTCTTTGCTATTCTCATGACCGGACCGCGTCTCGCAAATATGCTTCCGCCACTAGCAGGATTTCTTGTGCATCTTGTCTGCATCCTGTTACTAATGATTTTTGGGTGCCACAATGTTATTATGTATAATCATTCCACTTTTGTTCTTGGTTATCTTCTTCTGACCGGATATGATGTGCAGGGACATGCCTATCTGCTTCGCGTCATCGGTCTTTTCGTGGGAATGCTCCTGTGTATGGGGATTTTCTATAAGAATCAGAAAAATCGTCCCTACCGCAGAACTTTTTCAGATCTTTTCCGCGAATTCGATCTGCACTCTGCAAGAAGCCGCTGGTATCTGAAACTGACTTTTATCGTTTCGAGTGCCATGCTTTTTATAAATTTGGCAGGTCTTCCCCGTGCCATGTGGGCAGGAATCGCCTGTATGTCCGTATGTCTTCCTTTTACTAAAGACTGTGAACAACGTGCTGTTCCGAGAGGATTATACAATATCATCGGATGCGCTGTTTTTCTGGTGCTCTATTTTCTGCTTCCCGAGAGTATGTACCCATATATCGGAATGATCGGCGGAATCGGAGTTGGATACTCTGCAAGCTATCCATGGCAGACCGTTTTCAACACCTTTGGTGCCCTCTCCATCGCCACCACACTTTTCGGTCTTCCTTACGCCCTGGTTCTCCGTATCGGAACCAACATCTTCGGTGCTGCTTATACGGTTCTTTGCAACAGACTCTGGGATAAAATTCATGTGAATGTTACAGAAAGAGTTTCTTTCAAACAAAGATAGTATTACTAAAGAGGGTCCGGCATCACGCCAGACCCTCTTCGCTTTTTTCTCAAACCAATACTGATAACTCACACTTTCTGGAATTTTTCAATCACACATGTATGCGTTTTCGTTTTCCTATCATAATTAATTCCTGCCAACAGCAAATTTCCCTTATATTCCTTCAACGCCTCCACATACTCCCGGTCTTTTATCTGCTCCAGTGCTCCCCGGGCACTTTTGTCCCATTTCAGTTCAACTACAACCGCAGGCTTATCTGCATACATTTTTCTCGGTATAAAACAAATATCTGCAAATCCTTTTCCTGTCGGAAGTTCCCGGATCACCGTGTAGTATTCCCTTGCAAAATAGAACGCCAGACTGATCGTACAGCTCAATGAATTTTCATCATTATATTCCAACACACCGGTTTGTCGCTTCAATCAATCTGCTCTTATCCACAAAAATCTGCGACTTCAACGCAATCTTAAATAATCCATTCCCCGGATTCAAATAGATGAATCCTTTTTTTCATTAAAATCGATTATGGATTTTATCATGTTCATATGCGCCCTGCCTTTCTTGTTTCTTTAGAATACACCTTACTCTTTTCATAATAGAATAAAACTCTTTTTTCTACAAATATTTTTATATTATATCATCCACACATGAAATCAAATACATAGCACTGTAAAATCAAAGTAAATATTTCGATCAACAGAACCTTTTATGACAACATCTCTTTCACACAAGTACTTCGATAATCACTTGGTGATATTTTATATCTTTCTTTAAATACTCGGTTAAACGTTCTCTGACTTTCAAATCCACTATCCAGACAAATATTTGTAATGGAATCACTCGTATTTTCCAAACGATGGCATGCATAGTTCAGCCTTGCATCGTTAA
>ERZ506999.115-NODE-115-length-52704-cov-8.596232_pt1 | contig 52704 bp, 51 predicted proteins | sample MGYA00512881_ERZ506999 | MGnify/ENA metagenome assembly ERZ506999
TGGATGATGCAGATGCTTATATGTATAAAAATAAACAGTTATGCAAGAAATATAAAGGAAACAGAAAATATGAATAAAAGACAAAAAATACTGATTGTCGATGATGCAAAGTTCAACAGGGATATATTGAAAGAATTTCTTGGAGAAATCTATGATTATCTGGAAGCTGAAAATGGAAATCAGGCAGTCCAGATTATGGAAGAGAATCCGGGAATCGATCTGATGCTTTTAGACATCAACATGCCATAGATGGATGGATTTGAAGTCCTGTAATGGATGAAACTAAGCCAATGCATTGAAGAAACTCCTGTAATTATGATATCTTCGGAAGAATCTGTTGAGACTATGCGTAAAGCATATGAGATGGGAATCACAGATTATATTACACGGCCATTTGACTCTGTTATCGTAAAAAAGAGAGTTCAAAATACTTTGGGGCTATATGCAAATCAAAAGCGCCTGATCAATGTGGTCGTTGATCAGGTTTATGAAAAAGAAGAAAATAATAATATTATGATCAGGATTCTGAGCAATGTATTAGGACCACGCAACAGTGAGAGCAGCGAACATATTTTACATATCCGTACTGCGACGGAAATGATGCTGAGGTAACTGGTAAAAACAACGGATGCATATCATCTGACGGAGACTGATATTGCTATAATTACAACTGCATCTTCGCTTCATGATATTGGTAAAATACGCATTCCGGAAGAAATACTGAATAAACCCGGAAGACTGACCGATGAAGAATTTAAAATTATGAAAACCCATAGTGAGATTGGAGCATCCATGATCCGGGACATGCATTTTGGGCAAAATCATCCACTGGTGCATACCGCATGGGAAATCTGTAGATGGCATCATGAAAGATGGGATGGAAATGGGTATCCGGATGGCCTGAAAGGAGAAGAAATACCAATCTCTGTACAGCTGGTGTCTATTGCGGATGTTTATGATGCTCTTACCAGTGAAAGATGTTATAAGAAAGCATTTGATCATGATACGGCAATCAAGATGATCCTGGACGGGCAATGCGGACAGTTTAATCCGATCCTTCTCAAGTGTTTGGAAGAATTGAGCCTTCAGTTTTCAAAAATGCTTAGCAAAGAGATGGATAGTAATAAATATTATTATGAGGCGCAGAGACTTTCGAATGAAATACTCAGTGAAAAATCTTTGCCGAACAAAAACTATTCGCAGAATGTCGTTAAAATTATGCAGGAAAAGATAGATTTTTTCAAATCGCACAGTGGAAAAAATTCTATCGAGTATAATGCAATTTCAGGGCAGATAATCATAATAAACGAGGAGCAGCAGATACTTTGTCAGAGAGATGATCCTAAATTTGATATATTCAATGTGTTCGAAGTGAGCATGGAAGACATTCAACACATTAGATTTTTGTTAAATCAGACATCTGTACAAAATAATGAAATCACATTGCAGATAAAAGCGAAGGTGAAGAACGACAGTCAGATGTATCATCTGAAACTGTATACGTTGTGGTCGCCTTTAAAGAAAGATGGATATATAGGAATTGTTGAATATTTTGACACTGTAAAATAGAAAAATGCAAAGCAGTGGAGGGAATGCGGCATATTCTGTTATGGCAAACCTTTGTTTTATACGAGGAAAGAATAAAATGAAAATGAATAAATCAGTATTGCAAAGGGGTATCATTTTTATATTGTGCATTTGCATCCTTTTTTCAATCTGTCCGGTTTATGCTTTTGCAGCAGGAAATCAGAAAGAGAAAATTGTCAGGATTGGTGTACCAGATGCAAAATACGTGAAGAGTTGAGGCGTTTTTGTATTAAATTAAAATTAGGGAAAAGGCATGTGAAATACAATGATGAAAAATAACTATATAAAACAAAAAAGAAAAGATCAAAATCCGGTAAACCATTGGAAAATTTTTGAGGGACAGTTGGTATTCCTTCTGGCAATGGTGATTTTGTTTGTTGTTGCATATACTTTTATTTTACAACAAGCATATACCAAAACTGCTCTGAAAACAGAAATTGAACGAGATATTTCCAGTGCAGATGCGGTTCATAAGCTGGTAAATGACAGACTGGGACGAAAAGATTTTAATGAAATAAAAAGTAAAGCTGATGAGAATACAGAACTATTCAAGAATATATCGACATATATGAATGAAATCAGAACGCTGAATTCTACGAGATATATTTACACAGCAACCAGAAATGAAGACGGTAGATTGATTTACGTTGTAGACGGACTGGATCCATCGGCTGGTGACGTCAGACATCCAGGAGATCCGATTGAAAAGGAGATGGTTCCTTATATAGAAAAAGCACTTTCTGGAAAAACAGTATATTCTCAGGATATTGTTGATACAACATGGGGACCTATTTTTACAGCCTGTTATCCTGTGACAGCGGAAGATGAATCTAATGAAGTGATAGGTGCTTTCTGCATAGAAATGGATATGCAGAAAGCGTATGGAATGGTTGAGAAGACGAATAAGCTAAGTATTGTACTGGGATGCATTACAGCGTGTATTTTGTTAATATTATGTACCTGTGGATATTCTGCATATAAGAAGCAAAAAGAAAATGAGCAGAAACAGCAAAAACTGTTGCAGGAAGCTGCAAGACTGGCCGATTCAGCTAATAAAGCAAAATCAACATTTTTGTTTAATATGTCTCATGATATTCGTACCCCTATGAATGCAATCATTGGATATGCAGAATTGGGAGAGAAACATTTAAAGGAGCCAACTATATTAGAGGATTACTTTGAAAAAATATTATTGTGCGGAAAGAAAATGCTGCATTTGATTGATAACATTCTTGAATTAGCACGAATCGAAAACAACCAAGCAACGCTGGATGAAACAATAACAGATGTTTCTAAAAACTTTGATTTATGTATTGATATGTTTAGGAAACCGATAGAAGAAAAACATCAAACACTGAAAGTCAATAAGAACATTCGATATCCATACTTGTATATGGATGATGCAAGATCATCTGAAATTACGATTAACATTTTGAGTAATGCTGTGAAATACACGGGTGAAGGCGGTAACATAAGCTGTACATTGAACCAATATCCTGGCGAAAAAGAAGGTTGGAGTATATTAGAGCTTATCATAGCAGACAACGGAATCGGAATGTCAGAAGAATTCCAAAAACATATTTTTGAATCATTTTCACAGGAACGATCTTCGTCAGACAGCGGAATAGAAGGTAGTGGGCTTGGCATGGGAATCGTGAAGAAACTGGTGGATTTAATGAATGGCAAGATCACAGTTCAGAGCAAACCGGGAGCAGGTTCTACTTTTACAATCACGTTTTCATTAAAAATAGCAAATGCGGAAGAAAGGAATCTGAAACATGCAGACGGTCAGTTGAATATCAAAAAACTGGAAGGAAAAAGGGTTCTTCTGGTAGAAGATAATGACTTGAACGCAGAAATTGCAACGGAACTTTTGACGGAAGAGGGAATCATGATAGAAAGAGCGGAGAACGGCGTTGCATGTATTGATATGTTTAACAAAGCAAAGCAAAATTACTACAGTCTGATTCTGATGGATATTCAGATGCCGATTATGAACGGATATGAAGCATCCAGGAGAATTCGAGAACTGAAAGACGGCAACAAATCGCAGATTCCAATTGTTGCAATGACAGCAAATGCGTTTGAAGAAGATAAGAAGATGGCTTTGGCAAGTGGCATGAATGATCATGTTGCAAAACCAATAGATATGAATATATTATTGCCGACTATTATGAAATATATGTAAAGGAAGAAAGAAGGACACTGATTTTGTAGTCAGTGTTCTTCTTTTCGCCTGCTCTTTTGATGTAGTTAAATAAAAACCCTGCCCAAAATCTTTCCTTTTCGCACACTTTTTAAGGTCTGGTCTAATTTCGCTAAAATATTTTTCGGAAAATACCCCGGAATAGCATGTAATGGTTATAGGAAGCCCGTTGTGTGCAGCAGTGAACCGGAAAAATATTCTTTTCCGGTAGATAAAGTGATTTCCTGGAAAGTGCAGGAAGTATCATTCCACTTTCTTACCGTCAATCAGCACATGTCTGATCACACCAGTCACATCAAATGGGTTGCCGTCTACGATAACGATATCAGCATCTTTTCCCTCTTCAAGGGAGCCAACGCGGTCTGCGATACCGATATGTTCAGCAGGGTTGATTGTTACAGCACGAAGAGCATCGAATTCATCCATTCCGGCTTTGATTGCAAATCCTGCGCAGAGAGGGAGATGATGGAGAGGAATTACCGGTGCATCTGTGATAATGGAAACATGACAGCCTGCTTTTGCAAGAATTCCGGGGGTCTCCCAGGTCTTATTCTGAAGCTCAAATTTTGTGGCATGACCAAAGGTAGGACCAACAGCAAGAGGAAACTTCTCTTTTGCAAGCTCGTTTGCGATCATATGTCCCTCTGTTACATGTTCCAGAGTCAGTCCGACACCAAACTCTTTAGCAATGCGGATCGCAGTAAAAATATCGTTTGCCTGATGTGCGTGAGCCTTTAACGGAATCTGGCGATTCAATACCGGAATCAGAGCCTCTGATTTCTGGTCATAAGATGGAAGTTTGGAAATATCGTCACCGGCTGCTTCTTTCTTTGCCTTATAAAGCTTTGCAGTGTTTAATGCTTCACGAATTTTGGAAGCAGTTGTCATACGGCTGGAGATTCCCTGGTTCTGATAGCAACGCTTCGGATTTTCTCCGAAGGCACATTTCATGGCAATGGGAAATTTTACGATCATATTGTCAATACGAGTACCGACAGGCTTGATAGCTGCAAAGGTTCCGCCAATTGAATTGGAACTGCCAGGACCGGTTGCAAAGCAGGTAACACCGGCTTTTGCAGCCATATTCATACAGGGATCAAATGGGTTGAGTCCATCGATAGCCTGCACTTGTGGAGTGACAGGGTCATTCAGTTCATTGTAGTCCTGTCCTTCGTAGCCGATTCCATAGCCATCAAGACCAGTGTGGCAGTGTGCGTCTATGAAGCCGGGATACACGTGAAGCCCGGTTGCATCGATTACTTCAGCATTTTCAGAAGAGATATGCTTTCCGATCGTTACAATCTTTCCGTTATCGATCAGAATGTCAGCGACAAAGGTCTCCCTTGTTACTGCTGTGTGAAGTGTTCCATTCTTAATACAAATCATTGGAAATCCTCCTTTTTTAAAATTATAATATTATCATACCCGAATTGTGCGAATATTTCAAAAAGTATTTTTATTTACTGATGGCAGAGTGAAATACGTTACTGTTCAGTTCACTTCACAATGGTATAGAAAGAACGAATAAAGATTACTATCAATTCTGATCAGCTAAATGGTCGATTCTATCTGACGTTAATACTCGATGATCATTGGATACATGTTAAGTAAATATTAGAGAGAGTAGAATTGATTCCGAAACTGTTCTGGAGAGAAACCAGTCTTCTTTTTGAATATTCTAAAAAAATATTTAGTATTATCATAACCTACACTTTTGGCAATTTGATACATTTTTCGATCCGAATGAAGAAGTAGTTCTTTTGCCTTATTGATTCGAACTTCGTTTAAATAATCAATAAATTTTTTATTTGTCTGTTTCTTAAAAAGCTGACTGAGATAACTTCTGTTTAAGTAAAAGAGTGATGCTATAAATTCCTGAGTAATGTTCTTTTGATAATTACGATTTATGTAGAACTGGATCTGATCGATGAGTTCCCCGGTATTATAAACACTCTGTTTCCTGAGCAATGAGGTAATATTCAGAAAAAATTGTCTGTAATAAGTTTTTACTTCTTCAAAAGAAAATAAGGTGTTCACAATTGCCTGCATATTTGACGAGGATTTCCAATTAACATCATTTTGCTTAAGATAATAATTCAAAATTGTATGGCAATGATAAGTCAATTGTTCGCAATGATATTTCACATCTCGTAAGGTACATGCAGATAGAGTGCAATAGAAGCTAAACAAATCTTCAACTAAATCTTTGACAACATCAATCTCCCCAGACTCAATACGAAAAAGAAATTCTTCTTGTTTATGCCATTCAATTGGAGAAGGAGCATCAAGCTGTTGATAATAGAAACAGCTGGTAGTAGCACCAGAAGATAGTAGTTGTGTGTTTAATGCTTCACGGCTTTCAGTGTATGCGATGTGTAGCTCCGAAAGATCTCTGTGGATGGAACTAATACCAATTTTTGGAGAAAAAGGAAAATGTTGCATCCAGGAAAGAAGATTATTTAGCAACTGATTAAGAAAACGATTAGCATGAAGATTGTCAGCTGACGCTTCAGGCAGAAACACGATCAGAAATTGGAAAGTTGAAGTATTTGGGTCAGGAAGATACAGGATGAGATCCGTAAATCCATTTTCTTCTATCCAGTTTTGAAGCGAAAGCTCATCATTTTCAGGAAGATAATAAAACGCCAAGAGGACAAAGTGATGCATTTCGTTTATAAACGATAGTTTCTGGGAACTAATAGCAGAATGTATATCATCTGTATATCCCATTAAGAGATCTGTCAGAAATTTCATATCCAATGAATAATACGCATCTTCTTTTTCTTTCATCATCGAAGAAAAATAGCGATTTTCAACTTCTTTGTGTTGTAAAGCCTCTATGATTTTTAAAACAGTTTGTTGAATTTCTTCTCTACTGAATGGTTTTAAAATATAGTCAATCACTTTCGCGGAGATCGCCTGTTTCATATAATCAAAATTCTGAAATCCACTGATTACAATTAAGGCAATGGATGGATACTTTGAGGAGAGGACTGGGAGTAAATCAGTTCCATCCATAATGGGCATTTGCATATCCAAAATCACGATATCCGGAGTCAACTGATCGATTAATTCTAATCCTTCTACTCCGTTAGAAGCTTCTCCACAGCATGTAAGCATATGTGATAAAGGTTCCAACTTTTTTTGGGTTCCCCTCCGAATTAGTGGTTCGTCATCGATGATAATATAAGTGTACATTAAGAATCCTCCTTTGACGGAAAGACAGGAATCATTATTCCGATTTCTGTTCCTTGTGGACTCAGATTACTTACTGTGAGTCCGTATCCCTTTCCATAATACAATTCTATACGTGATTGAATGTTTTTTAATCCAATACTTTGTTTGTTACGATGCCCAAGTTCAGTAAAGGCTGCCTCTTCGCTTAAAAGTTGGCGAATACTTGCTAATTGTTCCTGTGGAATGCCGATTCCGTTATCTGCAACTAGGACATGAAGTGTTTCATTGGATATGAACGCACGGATAGAAATCTGATTGCCACAGGTGCAATAGCGAAGACCATGAACAAGTGCATTTTCTACAAGAGGCTGAAGTATAAGTTTTAGAACTCTTTGTGAATATAATTCAGCGGGAACATGGTTCAAAAGCTGAAAGCGATTGTCAAATCGAATTGACTGAATAGCTACATAGTCTTCGACATGGTGAAGTTCCTGCTCCAAGGTAACAAGCTCACTTTCTGTTTTAATGGCATAACGAAACATATTTCCAAGAGCCAGTGACATAGTAGCTATTTCCGAATTTTCTGCGATTTCTGCCATACTATTTATTGATTCTAAAGTATTAAATAGAAAATGAGAATTGATACGTGCCTCCAGTGATTTCATTTGTGCATCAAGGACGATAAGTTTATCCTGATAATCCTTCTTAATAGAGGCATTTAATTGTTCCAACATCGTATCATATTGTCTATAGAGTGTTCCAATTTCATCCTTTCTACTGGAATAATCCACCTTTTTATCATCAGAAGAATCTCTGGGAGAAAGCATCTGCCTGCTGAGCTTTTCTATGGGATGAATCATGTAGTTAGAGAAATATAGAGTGAACAGCAAAACACATAAAACGCATAAGACAGAGAGAATTATGATGAGAGTAGCTGTTTTTGTATAATCCGAACGTAAAGAAGTATAGTCCAAGGTAAGTGCAAGTTCTAGCGGTGTGTGATTGATTTTTGCGTAAATTGTGTTTGATGTATCTGGTTGTACAGAAAAAGAATCTGTGTTTGTATAATAAACAGAATTGTTGTTGGTGTTTATCAGTGTAATTAGATTCATATCACCAAGTGCATTTACCGAGTCCAGATTAAAAAGATTCGGTGAACAGTCCGCCAGTAAAACTCCAAGATATTTTCCGGTATCAGGATCTATAATTTTTTGCGAAAAAAAGATACTTTTTTGATTGGATTCAAACATGGGATGTTCGTCTAGGGTGCTATAATACATTTTGCCGTCTAACTGAAGCGTAGACTTGTACCATTCGTCGTCTTTAGGATTGTAAGACTGAGCAATTGTGCCATTTTTCCCAGTTTCATATGATATCAAATTCATAGAAGGCGTGTAAACATAGACACCGTTTATAAAATCGTATGTATAAAATACATTCTGATTTGCATTGCGAAGTTTCATGCAAGCTCTATATATTTCCATGTCAGTCATATGAGTATTGGTATCAGCGTAAGGACGAAGAATTTTAACAATAGAAGAATCTGTATTACTAGCAAATATTAAAAGCATCATAACCTGGCGAATAGATGTATAGGCGGAAGAAACAGCATCAGAAATATTTTGTTGCTGTTCATTAGCAATATCTTCCACTCGTGTATCAATGATTTCCGTATATTGATATACGGTATATGTGGTCAGAAAACACATGGGAATAATAGCAATAAGAGAAAAAATTAGAAAAATCTTTCGTTTCAATTTCATAATAGACCTCTAAATTCAAAAAACTAACAAAAGTGCACCGAAATGTATAACCAAAGTATACCATTGATATGATAGAATGTAAAGCAACAAGAGAGTTGTGGGTGTGCAACATAATTATCAAGGAGGAAATGCATATGAAGAGAAAAATTTTGGCTGTATTGTTGGCTGCAAGTATGTTAGGAACATTTGGAGCATGTGGTTCGACACAAACACAAGAAGAAGCAAAAACCGATGAAAATGCCACAGAAACAGAGGATGCTAAAGGGACATCATTTAAAGGAGTAAAAATCGAAGTTGATATTGAAGATTCTATTCAGGGAGATCAGAATACCCTTGATTGTTTCAATAAACTGATTGATGAATTCAGTAAGCAAACCGGTGCAGAAGTTGAAGTGGTACAAAATGGAAGTGATCATGAGAATATTATGAAGACGCGTATGGCATCCAGAGATATGCCAGATATGTTTGTAACACATGGATGGGCTACACTTCGTTACAATGATTTTTGTGAGGATTTGAGTGGCGAAGAATGGGTAAGTCGTTTGGATGACGCTGTCAAATCTGTTATTACGGATGAAAATGGAAAGATTTGTACGGCTCCATTAACACAGTGGGTATATGGTATCGTTTATAATGCGGATGTATTAGAAGCAAATGATATTGATCCATATGCGATTAAAAACTGGGATGATCTCAAAGATGCTTGCGAAAAATTGGAGGCAAATGGTATTACTCCATTGGATATCTCAGGAAAGAATGGAAGCACTTTGACGGGTACAATGGAACAGTTAAATTCATTCTACACAATTGATGGAGCTCCATATGAAAGCAGAGAAGCCTTAAAAGATGGTTCGTTTGATTTTACAAAGAACACCCAGTTTTTAGATTTGTATGCAGAATTATATGACAATGGATGGTTTAATGAAGACATTTTTACGGCTGATCAAACGACCATGTTTAAATATCTTGGTTCTGGAGAATATGGTTTTGATCTGTGGGGATCACCGGCCAATATTCAGACTATGAAAGCGTATACTCCTGATGCGAATTTCGGAATTATTCCAATTCCTGCAGTGGAAGAGGGTGGAAATGCAGCATACACTGTTGGTGAAGGTACATGTCTGGCAATTTCCAATACGTCGGAAAACATTGAATGTTGTAAAGCACTCTTAAACTTCCTGTTGGACAAAGATAATCTTACAGAATACTGCACAGCAAATGGTGGAATGCCGGGACTTACTGATGTGTCACCGGAAAATAGTGAAAGCTTACAGCTGTATAAAAAATCAGTAGAAGCGGCAGGCGATAACATTGCATATTCTAACTTTTTTGACCGTGAATATCTCCCAAGTGGAATGTGGAATGTCATGCAGGAAACAATGGCAAAATTATATAACGGAGACGTAGGAACAGCAAAAGATCGTGTGGCAGAAGCAGCATCCTATTTCCAGGAAAACTATAAGACATTATTAGAAACAAATGGTTGATTAAAGAACTGCTGCTTTGATTATCAAGGCAGCAGTCTTTTTGGAGGTACGGTATGACGAAAAGAAATAGAAGAATGAATTTGCTATATTTACCTGCACTAGTGTTGGTATTGATGTTTGTGTTATTACCATTGCTTACATCTATCAAGACTTCCTTTTATAACTGGAATGGATATTCACCAGTTAAAAAATTCATCGGGATGAAAAATTACCTGGATTTATTACAGGATGAAAATTTTAAAACAGCTTTTTTGAACACTATTTTATATGGCTTTGGTAGCACAATCTTGCAAAATGTATTGGGATTGGCTCTAGCACTATTTTTGAATACTAAATTTGCAGGACATAAAGTAGTTCGAACTATTGTATATTTGCCAGTAATGATTTCGGGATTGATTATGGGATATATCATGTATTTTGTGGTTCAAAATACAGGCGCAATCAATGAAATATTAGGCTGGATTGGCATACAGGGGCGAGACTGGATGGCTTCAGGAAATGTCGGAAAAGTATTTATTACATTGATAAATTCCTGGCAGTATTGTGGAATTTGTATGGTGATTTATATGGCAGGTCTACAAAATATTTCACGTATGTATTATGAAGCTGCCGCCATTGATGGAGCCGGTACATTTCAGACATTTCGGTCTATTACACTGCCATTATTGATTCCCGCTATGTCATCTGCATTTGTTATTAACCTGATCGGAGGATTAAAATTATACGACGTTGTAGTTTCTCTGTCAGGTGGAGGTCCTGGATTTGAAACTTCCTCGTTGTCCTGGTACATTGATAATAGGTATTTTAAAGCGGAACAGGCTGGCTATGCGTCTGCAGTTGGCGTAGTGATGTTCTTGTTTATTTTATTGTGTTCACTGATACTAAACGGATACTTCCGAAAGAAGGAGGTTGAAATGTAATGAGAACGAAAGAGAAAAAGAATATAAAAGAAACCGCACATTATTATGCTGGACAAAAGAAGGGGTATTGGTGGAAATATTTACTGGCAGCATTAATCATTGCAATCTATTTGATACCATTATATGTTCTCTTTATGCAGTCATTTAAAAGTATGTCGGACGGATCTACAGCAATGGGATTTCCGGAAGTATGGAGAATAGATAATTATACATCAGTTATTAAAGATGGAACGATTTTGAGAGCATTTAAGAATTCAGCCATTGTAGCTGTTTTTACGATTGTCATAGAAGTTGTGCTGGCTTGTATGGCAGCATATCCATTATCTAGAAATGCTTCTAAATTCAATGGCTTTATAAGAAATGTTTTTATGGGTGTTATGATGATTCCGCCATTGACTATTTTAGTAGGTGTATATACTTTCCTGGTAGACCTGAAAGCAATTAACAGTTATTGGGGGCTGATTCTCACACTGGTGGCATTTGGTTTACCGATGTCAGTGTTTATGTTTTCAAACTTTATTTCATCGATACCGAGAGCCTTGGATGAGGCGAGTATTATTGACGGTGCCAGTATCATACAAACCTTTTTTTACATAATTTTACCACAGTTAAAACCAATTATCGCAACAGTTGTTATTTTACATGGCGTTGCAGCATGGAACGAATATGCTTATTCTATGTATATTATGCAAAAACCTGAACTATTAACGATAACGCTGACAATAAAAAAATATTTTTCAAGTGTCGGTAACAATTATGGAGGTGCAGCCGCTTCTGCGGTGTTGGCTATTTTACCATTAACAATTATCTATTTATTCCTGCAGGATGCGTTCGTTCAGGGTCAGGTAGATAGTGCAATCAAATAGTAGAAAGAGGGGTGGAAAAAATGGCTCTGATTCATGTAGATTTTTTTTCAGAGGTTCTTGGAATGAGTTCCCAGATGGAAGTAATTCTTCCACAGGAGACAGAGGGGCAAATAGGGATCGGACATGTAGAAAAGCAGAGTAAATATCCGGTATTGTATCTTTTACATGGAATGACGGATAACCAGACCATTTGGACAAGAAATACGTCGATTGAACGGTATGCAGCAGAACATGGAATAGCTGTCGTTATGCCAAACGCACATCTCGGATGGTATACAGATATGAAGTATGGGTTTAAATACTTTACATTTATATCTGAGGAGTTGCCGGAATTGTGTGAACGCTTTTTTCCTTGTATTTCAGGGGAGACAAAAGACCGCTTTGTGGCGGGAAATTCCATGGGCGGATATGGGGCTTTTAAACTAGGTCTTACTTGTCCGGAAAAATACGCCGGTATTGCCAGTTTATCCGGAGGATTTGGTTTGGATATATGTGATAGATTAAGCAATGATAATTTCTATCCTACATTAGGAGAAGATATTTTTGGCAATCCCGAGGAATTTAGAGGAAGCGAACATGATTTGTTTGCATTGGCAGAAAAAAGAATTGAAGAAAAAGTACTGATGCCCAAATTTTATATGTGGTGTGGTATAGATGATTTTCTTTTAGAACAAAATCGTCAGATGAGAAATAAATTACAAGAACTTAATTATGATTATACATATACAGAGTCCGAAGGAGATCACAGTTGGAAATATTGGGATATCTGGATTCAGGATATTCTGAAATGGATAGACGCAATCAGAAATGGAGGTGGCGTAACATGGCATTCATGCAAGTAGAATTGTTCAGCCAAGCACTTCATATGGCCGTGGGGGTAGATTTAATTTTACCGCAACCAGTGAAAAATGAGATTGGAATGGAATCCGGTGAAAAAACAGATAAAAAATATCCAACGTTATGGTTGTTACATGGAGCAACGGATGATCAGACTACCTGGCAAAGAAGAACATCCATTGAAAGATATGTTGCTCCCTTGGGAATCGCTGTTGTAATGCCGAGCGCTCATCTGAGTTCCTACACCGATATGGCTCATGGAGGAGCATTTTATACATATATTGTTGAGGAATTACCAGTTTTAATGCGTCAGTTTTTTCCATTGTCTGAGAAAAGGGAAGATAACTATGTTGCAGGAAATTCCATGGGTGGATATGGAGCAATGAAAATCGGAATAAACAATCCAGATCGTTACGCAGCGATCGGTTGTTTTTCAGCGGGGGCAAATGGAGGAAAACCGATGCCTAACAATAGTGGAATGTTTGATGATGATAAATGGAATCTAATGAATTTTATGAAATATGGAGGAAAAGATTGGACTGGAACTGCCGAGGATACCTTTTACATGGCTCAAAAGAATAAAAATCTTCCTCAATTGCCAGGAATATTTCACACTTGCGGAACAGAAGATTTTTTGATAGAAAAAGCAAGAGAGACAAGAGACCTCTTCCAGTCAATGGTTGGTAATCCTTATCATTATGTGTATGAAGAGCATAAAGGAATCCATGGATGGGATTATTGGGATGAACATATAACTGATTTTCTCAAATATATAATCCAACTACGTAATTCTTGAAAAGTCCGGTTATTATTGTCTGCACGAATAGTTAGCTGTACTCAGATATAAGCAACACTGACGCGCCCCGATAATAAATACAAGGCGATATAAAGCCACAAGCTGCTTAAACGATAGGTGGTTGGTGGCTTTATTTTTTATGTGTGAGAGAAAAAGTGCATGGTAAATAACAGAACTCGTCAGATAAACATATTATTATTGCTTGATCAAAGATTCTATGAGATGTGCCAGTCGATTGATATCGGCTGGATGACAGTTAAAACGCAAGCACAAGAGAGATTACGTAATGCAAATTGAAATGCTACTGGAAATTTGGTAGTATAAGTAGAACAAGAGCATTTATTGTTTATAATGAGTTAGTCTATATCGCGAGCGTGTTTCAGACTGGCAGGAACACTATATGGAACAACTTAACCAAGAGTATGTCAACTTACTTACATCCCCGGGAAATGCCTCTGATCATTTCTGGGAACTGGAAAAAAGAATTAAACAGGACAAGAAACATCCCGGAGTTTTGATTGAGCTTCGCAAATCTACGGCTATATGGGATATTGCGTATTTTGTCAGGGACAAGATAATCACACTTGACGATCTTGAGGGATTTAGCGAAGATCTGATAGATGCAGTTAAACTGATTTTGAGCCGATAAGAAAGTTATCCGACCAGGATAAATGAGAAACGAAAGTAAAATGTAACGACATATAATAGTAGCCAAATTTTTGGACAATTCAAAAAACAACCATGATTGAAAAGTAAGAGGAGCGATATGTAGATTTGTTTTCAGCACACAGGCAGCCCTGTGGAAGCTAAAGAGAATGGGTCGGGAAACCGGAATCAATGTAAGATAACAGTGTGAAACAGGTGGTGAAATCAGGTGATCAAGATACGATGCGTTGTAGAGCGTATTACTTATCAGAACCCGGAAAACGGGTATTCTGTATTGAAATGTGCCGTTAAAAACTATAATGATCTGGTGACAGTTGTAGGTAATCTGGTAGATGTCAACGTTGGCTCAGTACTTCTGATTGATGGGAATTGGAAGGTAGATGCGAAATATGGCAGACAGTTCCTGGCAGAAAGCTGGGAGGAAACCATGCCTGCCACTGTTTTTGGCATTGAAAAATATCTTGGTTCCGGTCTGATCAAAGGTGTGGGTCCTAAGTTTGCCAGGAAGATTGTTCAGCAGTTTGGCACGGATACACTGGAGATTATCGAAACCGATGTAAAGCGACTCCTGGAAGTTCCAGGAATCGGAAAGAAACGTGTCGATAAGATCACTGAGAGCTGGGAAAGGCAAAAAGAAATCAAGAATGTCATGCTGTTTTTGCAGAATCATGGGGTCAGCACCGCCTTTGCTGCTAAGATTTATCGTCAGTATGGCAATGAAAGCATCCAAAAGGTGAGAGAGAACCCATTTCGCCTGGCAGATGATATCTGGGGTATCGGATTCAAGACTGCAGACAGTATAGCCATGAAGCTGGGAATCGGAAAAGAAGCATTTATCCGACTGCGAAGCGGTATCATGTATACTTTGAGTGAACTAGCAGACGAAGGTCATGTTTATGCGGAACGTGAACAGCTGATCAGGAAGGCATCGGAGCTTCTGGAGGCGGAGGACACCAGTATCATTATGACCATGGATCAGATGCTGAAAGATGAGGAACTGGTCCGCGAGAAGATCATGGTTCCTCAGTTTGCGCCGGATGAGGTTATTCCGGAAGATGCAGCAAAAGAGGTTGAGAGAGAATGCATTTATCTGCCGCCATTTTATTACGCAGAGGTGGGTGTTGCCAATAAACTGAAGAAACTTTCCGAGGAACCGGCAGGAGACAGGCTCTGGGTATCTTTGATGAGAGCCCGACAGAAAACCGGCAATTCAGAGTTGTCTGTTGATGTGGAGAAGATCCAGAAGGCTGTAAATATGGAATATGACCAGGTTCAGGCAGAGGCGATCCGGCGGGCGGCCACTGCGAAGGTTCTGGTACTGACCGGTGGACCTGGCACCGGAAAGACCACCACAACCCAGGGAATTATCGCTGCATACCGTACCTTTGGACTGCGCATATTGCTGGCAGCGCCTACGGGACGGGCAGCCAAGAGAATGACAGAAGCCACCGGACTGGAAGCCAAGACGATTCATCGGCTACTGGAATTTAAACCGCCGGAAGGATATCAGAAAAATGAGGAGACACCTTTGGAAGGTGATGTATTGATCGTGGATGAATGTTCCATGATCGATATTGTGCTGATGAATGCACTTATGAAAGCCATTCCTCCCCATATGCGTCTGATCCTTGTAGGGGATATTGATCAGCTTCCATCGGTTGGTGCCGGTAACGTGCTTCGGGATGTAATCGACTCTGAAGTATTTCCGGTTGTTCGTCTTACCAGGATCTTCCGGCAGGCGCAGACCAGCAGGATCATCATGAATGCCCACAAGATCAATGCGGGAGAGATGCCGGATACTTCCAACGGAAAGAGTACGGACTTTTTCTTTATGACGAAGGAGGATCCGGAAGATGCGGCAAGATTGATCGTAGAGCTGGTAAATAAAAAGCTCCCGGGATATTATCGGACACCAGCCAGTCAGATCCAGGTGCTGACACCTATGCAGAGGGGTGTAGTAGGTGCTACAAATCTGAATATGGCACTGCAGGAAGCTCTGAATCCAAAGGGAGAGGGACTTCGCAGAAGCGGATTTGTCTACCGGCCAAATGACAAGGTTATGCAGATCAAGAATAACTACGACAAGGAAGTTTTCAATGGAGATATCGGTATCATAGAGTCCGTTGATTTACAGGATCGTACATTGCTGGTGAATTTCGACGGACGAAGCATCGAGTACGATGCTACCGAGTTGGATGAACTTGTACATGCATATGCGACGACTATCCATAAAGCGCAGGGCTCAGAGTATCCCATCGTGGTCATGCCGGTACTGATGAACCATTTTGTTATGCTGCAGAGAAACCTGATCTATACCGGGATTACCAGAGCAAAGCGGATACTTGTTATGGTCGGAACGAAGAAGGCACTGGCTTATGCAGTACGGAATGTAACCGTAACCAGGAGAAATACACTTCTTAAGGAACGACTAGCCGGTCAGATTCAGGTAAAGAAACCTGCGAAGATTTATTATCCGGACTTTTCCGGTACGGCAGAGGATACGCGGATGGTCGCAGAGAATCGAAGTGACTATGGAAATTAATAAAGGTGGCTCGGCTTCCGGAGTATTAAAAAGAAAGAAGAAAACAAGCGATGGAGAAAAAAACAACGAGGAAAAATAGAAGTGGATTTTCAAAATATCTTGTGTCGATTCTGCTGCTTTTGCTGTTTGAAGCAGTAGCGATCACACTATGGCTCACAAAGAACAACCTGTTTTATCTGCTGAACTTCAGTTATATAGGCTGCTGCCTCTCGTTGGGGACAGCACTCTTTATAGCCGGGAAACGCTATGCCCGGCATTTTGTGCAGCTGGCGGTTGGGTGCTATATGCTGCTTTACCTCGGCGTGTTTTCCCGGGAGAATATGCAGATTGAGGGGTTCTGGTATTATCTGTTTCTCGGTACTTTTGAAGCGGCGACTATCCATTATGCAGTGGCGAAGATCTTTGGTCCGTTGCTGTTCGGACGGGGCTGGTGCGGTTACGCCTGCTGGACAGCCATGGTGCTGGATTTTCTGCCATACAAGCAGCCGCAGAAGCCACGAAAGGAAAAGCTGGGGATTCTGCGTTATGTGATGTTTTTATTGTCGCTGGCATTGGTTTCAGCTCTGTTTCTGATGCAGGTCACGCATTTGGAGAAAATCATGTTTTGGATGTTCCTTGTCGGAAATGCGTTTTATTACCTTTCCGGAATTACGCTTGCCTTAATTTTCAAGGATAACCGTGCGTTCTGCAAATACCTGTGTCCTGTCACAGTATTTCTCAAGCCTATGAGCTATTTTTCCCTGCTGCGCGTTCACTGCGACGAGAGGAAATGCGTCCACTGCGGTAAATGCCTGCAGGTATGTCCTATGAACGTGGAGGTCAACAAAGAAACCCGCAAACGTAAAAATGGGACAGAATGCATTCTCTGCTACGAATGCACGAAGGCCTGCCCTAAAAAGGCGCTGCATTAAAATCTGATAAAAATCCACGATAACAACAGATTCAAAAAAACTTAAGAATATCCTCCACAGGATATTAAGACGTATCTGATAAACTCCTCTCAAATCATAAAAGAAAGAGAGAAAAACGATGAAGTTATTGTGTAGTTATCTGATCGACGATGGGGTATATAATATATACCTGCTTATCACTGTATTGCTGCCGTGTCTCATATATCAGGGAGTTATGAAGATAAAAGCAAAGAGTAACATGAAAAAAATGCCGGCAAAGTATTATGTTGGTGTATATGCTTTTCTGGTGTACTTGTGGGCAGTCTTCAAAGTAACAGGAATTGGTCTGCTGGCGGATATTATAAGACCGGGGATCCGAGGTGGAGTTAATTTAAGACCTTTTGCCGACCTGGGCACAGGGTTCTGGTTAAATATTGTAATGTTTTTGCCACTTGGAATTGTGACACCATGCATCTGGAAAAAATGTGAAAGTGCCAGGTATACGGTGATGTTGGGATTTGCCGTATCCTTGTTGATCGAATGTTCTCAGATTCTCAACGGACGTGCAACAGATATTGATGACCTGATTGCAAATACTTCAGGTGCATGTCTTGGATATGTGATATGGTTTACAACCAGGAAAATTGCAGGAAAGAATTGTGGGGAGAAATGTAAAATGGCTGAAAGAAAATGGGAGCCGGCTATCTATGTGGCGCTGGCATTTCTTGGAACATTTTTCCTGTACAATCCATATGCAATATAAGGATACAAGGGGGGCAAAAGATCATGCTTTTCGGTGCTTTAAGATTGCTAGAGCGTGTCTGAAAAATCATTTTCACAATCTGCAAGCCCCACTTTGCGGTATATTTTACCTTCGTTCGGTTGCCGTAGCCCGCTACGCCGCCCTCATTCGGATAAACGATTATAAGTAAAAGAGGTCTATTGGAACCGTACAAACAGAGAAAGCAACAAAAAGCATTTCTGGCGGAAAAAAACGTGACAGAAATGCTTTTTTGCGTTGCATATCAATAATTGATCCGTTGATTAATTTTGATTGGTACGGAAATATCGAAAAGAGCATGAAATCTATATTTCAGACACGCTCTGGGGCGTGCCAAAATCTTTACGGAAGCGGATGTCCTGCTGCCAGATACAGCTCATACCATTCCTTACGTGTCAGTGCAATATCACATGCTGCAATAATTTCTCTCAGACGGCTTTCGCTTGCAGTTCCTGTGATAAGCTGCATATTCGCCGGATGGCGTAAGATCCATGCTGCTGCAATTGTAGTATCACTGACATGATATTTCTCGGCCAGCTCACGAAGTTTCTGATTCAGTTCCGGGTACTCGTCACTTCCGAGGAAGCAGCCCTTCCATGCAGGCATCTGGAAGGGAGACCATGCCTGAAGGGTAATGTCGTGGAGACGGCAGTAGTCAAGCAGACTTCCGTCGTGGTCGATAGAACCCGGTGTTTCCATATTGACTTCCATCCCATTTGCAACCAGGTTGGAAACCGGAATGCTGAACTGTACCTGATTGGCAACCAGTGGCTGGCGGACATACTTCTGCAGGAGTGCGATCTGCATTGGTTTATGGTTGGAAACACCAAAATGGCGGACCTTTCCGCTGTCAAACAAGACATCAAATGCGGCAGCCACCTCTTCCGGTTCAACGAGTGCATCCGGACGGTGGAGCAGCAGAAGATCGAGGTAATCCGTCCGGAGACGCTTTAAAATACCATCGACAGCTTCCAGAATGTATTCCTTTGATAGATCATAGCAGCCCTGGCGGATGCCACATTTTGACTGGAGAAAAACATCCTCCCTTTTCAGGGACGGATCGTGGGAAAATGCATCACCGAACACAGTCTCGCTCATGCCGCCGCCATAGATATCCGCGTGGTCAAAGAAATATGCTCCCTGCTCCAGCGCGGAGTGGATAAAATGGTTCATCTCTTCTTTTGACTTTTCGGAAAGCCGCATACATCCGACTGCAATAGAAGGAACCTTTCGCAGCTGGTTGCCTAAAATCGTTTCATTCATAATAGAAATTTCTCCTTTGCAATGAATCTGTATTCGCGGAGTTTGCTGCAAAGCAAGCGTGGGAGAACTCCGAAAGTACAGAAAGAATAATTATCACCTTTACTATATCATTAAAACACAGAATTATAAACCGAAATGTAAGAATAAAACGGTAATTTTTTTGGTAATAATAACAGAATCAGTTCACCTGTTGACCATGATTTATGTTATAATGTTATAAATAAACGATAAATCTCAATTATCAAGAAGAATATATTATGCGATGTTGTTTGTGACAGCTTTATAAAAGCTGTATATTTGACTTATGATTAATTACACGTGCAAGAGGAGGAAATATGAGATGATTAATCAATTACATTTGGCCATGATTGAATTATATAAGGGAGATGCAAAGCGGATACAACATTTCTGTAAAGTACACAGCTATGCGAAGTTGATAGCAGAAACGGAGAATGTAGACAAGAATTGCCAGTTTATCATAGAAGCAGCAGCTTTGACACATGATATTGGGATTCATATCTGTGAAGAAAAATATGGAAGCTGCAATGGAAAATTACAAGAAAAAGAAGGTCCGGCAATTGCAGAAAAGCTGCTTGGAGAATTGGGCTTTGATCGCAAGGTATCCGAACGGGTTCAGTATTTGATTGCCCATCATCATACGTATGGCAATATTAACGAGATGGATTACCAGATATTGGTAGAGGCTGATTTTCTGGTTAATATTATGGAGGAAGGGTCATCGAAAGAGGCAGCTATAAAAGCTTATCAGAATATTTTCAAAACGTCATGCGGGAAGAAGATTTGCAGGGAGATGTTTGGTATCTGACAGCACATGAAAGGAGATAGATTGAAAACGCTGTACCAGTGGTGTAGGAAAGCGGTTTATCAATGGGAGGATAAAGGTAATGAAATTAGCAGCAGTCGGAAGTAATTGTATTGACTATTATAATAACCTGGATGGAGGTAAAGCATTTCCAGGGGGTGGCCCGGTGAACATGGCTGTATATACGGTTCGCCTTGGAGGTGAGGCCGCATATATTGGACCGGTTGGCAATGATTCATACGGAGAGCTTATGATTGATGCCATGAAAAAGAAAAGTGTTGATACTTCTCATCTGCGAGTGGAAGAGGGAAAGACAGCTGTCTCACAGGTTGAGCTTGTGGATGGAGAAAGAATCCTTGGAGATTATGAGGAAGGAGTGCTGGAAACTTACGTACTCAGTGATGAAGATATGGATTTTATCCAAAATTTTGATGTAGTGATCTGTGACGTATGGGGCAAGGTGGAAGGACAGTTCAAGGAACTGAAAGAGCGGGGTATTACTACTGCCTTTGACTGTGCTACATATCTGGAGAGTAATGCAAGCGAACAGGCTATTCCATACACGGATTATTTATTCTACTCAATAGATGAAAATGACAGTTCACAATTGAGAGAACAAATGAAGAAAATTCATGAAAAAGGGCCGAAATATGTGATCTGCATGATGGGAACTGCCGGAAGTATGTGTTATGACGGAAAAGATTTTCACAGATTTGGAATCATTCCATGTGAAGAAGTTGTTGACAGCATGGGAGCCGGAGACAGCTATATTGCAGGCTTTTTAAAGGGAATGATAGAGGGAAAAACCATTGAAGAGGCTATGAAACTGGGTGCAGCGAATGCCACAGAAACATTAAAATACTTTGGCGCCTGGTGATTTTTAAAGAAAAACAGAATAGAATATTATCCGTAACTGTGAAGGTACTGAACAATTACGATAATTATAAATTAAAAGATATGTACAAGGGGGATTAAAAAACATGAAGTATGCAGCAAAAGCATGGAAAGAAACAGAGGGCGCCAGTCTTCGCAACTTTAACGAACAGGCACAGGTTGACAGTGTCAATGGAGCACTGGCTTTAAGACCGCAGATTGAAACAATCATTGACCAGATCTGGGAAGAAGGATTTGATGGTATTTATTTTATTGGTATTGGAGGAACTTACGCATCCAGCATGCAGGTAGAAGTTTACATGAGAGGACGATCAAAACTTCCGATATACGTTGAAAATGCAGCAGAATTTCTCACAACCGGAAATAAAAGATTTACGGAAAAGTCTGTGGTTATCTATTCTTCTGTTTCAGGAAATACCAAGGAAATGGTTCAGCTGGTTGACCGGGTTCATGAGATCGGCGCGAGAGTATTTGCATTTATTGATACACCGGATAGTATTCTTACACAGCCGGACAAACAGGATTATCTGATCCTCTATCCTATGAACGAACAGTTAAAATTCTATATGACAGCAAACTATCTGATGTATAAAAATGGGGAGTTTGACGAATACGATCGCTACAATAAAGAAATGGAAACTTACCTTGCAGATGCATTGGTTCAGGTTGAAAAGGATTCGGATGAATGGGCTTATGAATATGCAAAGAATAAGGTGGCATTTCTGAAGGAGCATAAAGACCTTCCACATTACTTTATCGGTTCCGGCAACCAGTATGGCGCAACTTATTCTTATGCAATGTGCTATTGGGAAGAACAGATGTGGATCCGCACCAAATCCATCAGCTGCCAGGAATTTTTCCATGGAATGCAGGAGATTATTGTGGATGATACACCGGTTACCTTATTTATGGGAGAAGATGAGCAGAGACCCCTTGCAGAACGTGTGGCAAGATTCCTGCCTCGCGTAAATGGAAATTATACGATCATTGATACAAAAGAATTCGAATTAAAGGGAATCAGCCCGGAATACAGAGGAACCATCTCTCATCTTGTGATGCACGGCGTAAACAATCGTGTGGATGCATACATGGAACTGTTTTTAAGACATCCGCTTTCTATTCGGAGATATTATCGACAGTTTGAATATTAAGAATGATAGTAACTATTCAGTAGCCATTATCCGCGAGGTGTTTTGGCATAAATATGCCAAAATCTCGAGACATACAAGCAAAAATGCCATCACCGAAGGTGATTTTCAATGCGTTTTTGCTCGTAACTGTGAAGGTACTGAATAGTTACGAATGATAATTATTAAGAACGTAAGCAAGGAGTTGATTAGAATATCAGCAGACCACTTATCTACCGTATAATAAGGAAAATAGAAAATGAACGAAATATTGGCAAAGCAGTTAGCAATTGATTTTTGCACGGATGTAAATTCAATCCTGAGCAAAGAGAATGTTTTCACGGAATATAAGCAACTAGAGGGTCGCAGAATCTTCAAAGAAGGAGAATGTTATTTTAAGGTTGCGTCTGTGAACGGTAAAATTGTTGCATCCGGGCGAAAAGATATTATTCAATGGGCAAGGGAAAAGTTCAAGACGGAAAATGGTGCATGGTTTATGGATATGGGATGTCTTCATGAATTGGAAGAAGGTCTCCTGAGATTTCAATGCCGAATCGGACAGGCGCATCCTTTTTATATTGCCACAAAGAAATCGGATGTTAATACAAAAGATTATGATATAAAAATATATGAGGGAGACGAACTGGAGCAGTTTCGAGGCGATGAGCGTTTTGGAGAAGCCTTTATTTTTGACGGATTACCAAAAGATGAAATAGGCATTGGTGCGTATAAGGACGGAAGGCTTTTAGGAATGGCTGGGGCAACCAGCGACAGTGATAGGATGTGGCAGATCGGGATTAATGTCATGCCTGAGGCAGAAGGACTTGGAATAGGCACGATGCTTGTTGCTGCCATTAAAAACGAGATTTTAGACAAAAATAGATTGCCTTTTTATGGTACAGCAATGTCTCACATTGCGTCACAAAGAGTTGCCCTGGGAGCAGGATTTGTTCCTGCATGGTCAGAATTGTATTGCGAAGCAATCGAACGTTAAATGAGAGGTTCATCGTTGCAAATGATATGTCATTAAAATCATATCTGATCTTGCTATTGGTTATATGTTTCAGCAGAGGTAGATATCGTAAAAAATCCAGAATGAAATCAGAAGTTACTACTTCGAATTTCATTCTGGATTTATAATTGTTTGGTATCTTCATGCATACGACTTAAAACACTTAATGGATAGTGGATACTGAACAGTTATGTGGATTGTATTTTTATTACAGCTTCTTATCAATGGATAAAGAAAGCGTCAGTTTCCTCATTTTCCACAACAGGAGTCATCGGGTTGAACTCCGTTTCCGAAAGTTTCTTTACCAGCTTGTGATCAAAGTTGTGACGGACTTCGCAGGTCTTGTCGAAAATCATGGTTGCCTCGTCACCCGGGGTAGATGCCGGCCACTTCGGGAGAGATGGAGTTTCCGGACTGCCATATCGGGCAAAATTGATCCAGGCAGTGGTCATGCGTTCCTGGAGACGGTCGGTTTCACCTGGGACGTTGCAGACAGCCACTCGGTCGATGTTGTGGAATACGAATGGAATCTCAGCACAGTGCCATGCGGCTTTTCCCCCGTCAATCGGGAACTCATAAGTAAACTGGTAGGAATAGGTAGGTGCTTCAGAAAACTCTGATTTCTGGCGAATGAATTCGATGGTTGCCGGACGAAAGAAAGTGTCCACTGACCACAGGTCGGCAATTGATTTGTCCGGATATGCCTTCTCAAACAGAGAGATCAACTCCGGTGTTGCATCGGCATATTTTCTTGTCAGAAATGTGATAAGTTCCTCACGGTTCATATCATGCTTTCCGGGCACAACGGGACCAAAATCGAACTCACCGATATTAGATCCCACAATCACCGGAATCGTTTTGGCATGATCAGTAAATCCACATTTGATTGGATTCCCGAGGAACCAGTCGTTTTCCAGGGGGCCCTGTCCGATATAGCATCCCTTTGCAGCCACCTTCTTTTCTACGTTATTATAGGCGTTTGCCAGTTCATAATAAGGAATCGTCTCCAGCTTTTCTATCTCAGATGCATCCAGCTTCAACTCTTCTAAAAGGGCTTTCACGATCTCGGTGCCGTCCCCGTCCTCTTTCTGATAAATACATGCCTCATAAACACCGCTTTCAATGATACCCTTCTGAAACAGACCATCTGCTGCAGGAGTATTCATAAGGGTTGCCACCTTCATGCCGCCACCGGACTGACCGAAAATCGTGACATTTTCCGGGTCTCCGCCAAAGTTGGCAATATTGTCATGGATCCACTCCAATGCAGCCACCATGTCAGCGTTTCCGGCATTAGCAGAATTCTTATATTTTTCACTGAATGGAGAGAGATCCAGATAGCCGAGAATATTCAGACGATGATTCACGGAAACCACAACCACATCACCGAACTCACTTAAGTGATCGCCCTCATAGGCTACATGTTCAATGGATGACCCGGCACTGAAACCGCCTCCGTGAAGCCACACCATTACAGGCTTTTTCGCATCCGGATCAAGACTTTGGGTCCAGATGTTCAGATTTTGACAATGTTCGTTCTGGGGCCAGTAACGGTGGGGCACCAGAACCTCCATGTTAGGCTCATCCTGCTTTAACAACGGACATACATAGCCATAAGACAATGCGTCTTTGATTCCTGTCCACGGTTTTATCGGTTGAGGCATCTGGAAACGGTCAGCCTCAGCGTAATGGATTCCGTGGAATGTATATGTGGTGTTTATGCGGAAACCGCGGATCTTTCCAGCCTTTGTTTCCACTATTGGATCTGTTTTACTGCATACAAAATAATTTCCCATCTTGGAAGTAACCTCCTTCTGTTACAAGTAGTATTGCATTGGTGTTATTACGTGTTGCTTCATTTGTCACACACTTTCCCTTAATAAAATATTTTACCAGAAATAGTTCTACAATTCCATGCATTATTTAAAATTTTCGTAACTGTTCAGTATCTTCACAGTTACGAGCTAAAATGCATAAAAAATCACCTTCGGTGATGGCATTTTGGCTTGTATGTCTCGGGATTTTGACATATTCATGTCAAAACACCTCGCGGGACAGTGGCTACTGAATAGTTACAAATTTTCACTATATTTCTTTCTGAATATAATGATATGTCAGGCCGGAACGTCGTTTCGTAAATAACAGTATCCTGCGTGTATGGTATAGTTATTTATGAAACGCTGTACTAGGGGTACGAAATAGTGATATACTATCTTTGGTGATATATGACATTTATAAACCGATTGATATTAAAAATGAAAGATCAAAGGATAACGTTTAGATTATGGAGGGATACAAAACATGAATCTTGTGAAAGAAGCAATAGATCTGGGATTTTCAAATGCTGCCGTTATGGATACAAAGAAACTGGTTTTTGTGCCGGAATATCGAAACTTTTGTGAAGAAAACAGGTGTGGCTGTTATAATATAAATCCTGCATGTCCACCGTGCTGTGGAACGGCAGAAGAAATGAAACAGCGCGCATTCCGTTATAAGAATACTTTGGTACTGCAGACCACGTTGGAAGATAGCCGGGATCCGGCTCAATATAAGAAAGACAAGCTTCGACATAATATAATGACAGAAAAGCTTGCCGGAAAGATGGAAGCAGAGGGGATAACAGATATTTTGATTATGACTGCCGGACCATATAAACACAATTCCTGTATGTCGGCATACTGTGTGGATGCGCAGAAAATGGCAGATGCCGCAGGGATGCTGTGCTGGGAGAATGATGGAATGTTGAGGTATTTCTCGCAGATTCTTTATTCGTAACTGTGAAGGTACTGAGTAATTATGAATTCTATTGTTTGGTGTCAATACAGAACTGCTGATCGAGCATGCTCTGGTGATATTTGACAGGAGTTTGAAAAAAAGAGTATAATACACGAAAATAAAAACAAAAGGGGAGAGAAGAATGGATTATTTGTCCGGAATTAATCAATTTACACAGGTGGCGGCACAGTTATCTGTATTACTCTTGATTGTCCGTGTTGCTTTTGGGGCTCTGAATTGTTTTATGGGGTATCGGATGTTGAAGTTCTGGATTTCAGTCTGTGGCTTTTTTCTGGGAACCGGAATAGGCATGACCGCTGTGTATATTCTGCAGTTGTCCGGAAATGTAAAATGGATTCTGCCACTGGCAGCAGGGGGCATAACTGCGGTTCTGGGATATGAGGTGTACCTTGTAGGTGCATTTTTTCTGGGATGGGTTCTCACAACTTATGGAATATTAATGGTGGTCCGTCAGCTGGATATAGAACCCGAAATGGAAATATTGATTTTGGCAGCAGGAACACTTTTTGGTGTTCTTGTGGGGATCCTGGTAGTAAAATATGCCCGCCCATGTATTATCTGGCTGATGGCTGTCAGTGGCGGTATGAGTATAGCAACCGGTGTCTGCGGGATCCTGCAGAAAGATTCAGGGATTCTGATGCTGCTTATTATGGCTGTCTGTGTCCCGGCGGGAGTACTTTTTCAGTTTATGACCACACATAAGTAAAAGAGAGGTTAAAAAACACAAAAGCTACATATTTTTCATATATACTGAGCACATAAAACGTGATAGCAGATCACATGGTTATGAGGAGGAACAGGAATGGGAAAACTGAAGATTCTGGTTGTGGATGACGAGAGCAGAATGCGGAAACTGGTAAAAGATTTCCTGATGAAAAAAGATTTTGATGTGCTGGAAGCCGGTGACGGAGAACAGGCGGTAGATATATTTTTTGAAGAGAAAGACATTGCTTTGATTATTCTGGATGTCATGATGCCAAAGATGGACGGATGGCAGGTATGTCGTGAGATTCGCGCACACTCCAGGGTTCCGATCATTATGCTGACAGCAAAAAGTGATGAACGGGATGAGCTGATGGGCTTCGACCTGGGAGTGGATGAGTATATTTCCAAACCCTTCAGTCCAAAGATTCTGGTTGCCAGAGTAGAGGCAATCCTTCGAAGATCCGGTCACGGAGAACAGGAAGATGTGCTGGCATGCGGCGGTATTGAACTGAACAAAACAGCACATATGGTCAGCGTGGACGGAAAAAATATCGAACTGAGTTTCAAGGAATTTGAACTGTTGACCTACTTTATGGAAAATCAGGGAATTGCATTATCCAGAGAAAAAATCTTGAATCATGTATGGAATTATGATTATTTCGGAGATGCCCGAACGATTGATACCCATGTAAAAAAACTGCGAAGCAAAATGGGAGATAAAGGAGATTATATCAAAACAATCTGGGGCATGGGATATAAGTTCGAGGTAGACCAATGAAAAAATCAAAATCCATACGCTGGCAGATAACAGGAGCATTTCTTGGCTTTCTGGTACTCGCTCTGGGATTGATCATTTTTTTGAATATGACATTCATGGAGCAGTATTATCTGGAGAATAAAAAAGAAATATTGAAAACCAGTTATGAAACGATAGCCAAAGAATACGACGCGGTGGATAAGACAGACACATTAAAGTTTGCATCTACCAATAACCTGTCGTTTGTTATCATTGACTGGAATGGATCTGAACCGGAAGGATACAGCAATCTGCGGGACAGTGAATCAAAAAAACTTGCAGCGAAATTATTCGGATATATTTATAATTTCGAACCGAAGGGCGATAAGATCATTGAGAAAACAAATAATTATACGATTCAGTTTAACAGGGATGCCAGTCTGAACATGGAATTTCTGGAAATCTGGGGTACGCTGGATGACGGTGTAAACTTTATTGTACGATCACCGATAGAAAGCATTCAGAAAAGTATCGCATTGTCCAATCGATTCTATCTAATGGTGGCGTTAGGTGTGTGTGTGATCGGTGCTGCATTTATCGCTTTTCTGGCAAAACGTCTGACAAAACCGCTGACGGAACTTACAGAGATCTCCAGACGAATGGCGAATCTGGACTTTGATGTAAAATATACCAGTGGCGGAGAAGATGAGATCGGTGTGCTGGGACACAATTTTAATCAGATGTCAGAAACCCTGGAACAGACGATTTCGGAACTGAAGACGGCAAATAATGAACTGCAGAAAGACATTGAAAAAAAAGAAGAAATTGATGAGATGCGAAAAGAATTTCTGTCGAATGTTTCTCATGAGCTGAAAACGCCGATCGCACTGATTCAGGGGTATGCAGAAGGTCTCCAGGATAATATTAACGATGATGAAGAAAGCCGTCAGTTCTATTGTGATGTGATTATAGATGAAGCGGGAAAGATGAACCAGATGGTGAAGAAACTGCTGACACTGAATCAGCTGGAATTTGGTAATGATCAGGTGAATATGGAACGTTTTGATCTGACATCTCTGATACAGGGAGTGATCCAGTCTTCCCAGATTCTGGCACAGCAGGCTGAAGTTGAGATTATGTTCCACCAGACAGAACCTCTGCATGTGTGGGGAGATGAATTCAAGGTGGAAGAGGTCATCACAAACTATGTCACCAATGCGATTCATTATGCTAAAAATGAAAAGAAAATAGATATCCGATGTACCCAGGAGAATGGTGTGATCCGCACCTCGGTTTTCAATACCGGAGATGCGATTCCGGAAGAAGAACTGGATAAGATCTGGATCAAATTTTATAAAGTAGACAAAGCAAGGACGAGAGAGTACGGCGGAAGTGGTATCGGTCTGTCTATCGTAAAAGCGATCATGGAGTCTATGAATCAGCAGTGTGGTGTGAAAAATTATGATAATGGAGTGGAATTCTGGTTTACACTGGATACTACATTGTCAGGAAATCAGGAATAAAAACTCGAAAACGTGTTTTTAAGACAGGCGTAGTAACAAAAGTTATTTATTTCTTTGTCATTTCAGTGGCAAATGTGTTATACTTAACAAAGCGCTGTAAAAGAAAAATACGTAGGAGGATTTTTATAAATGAAAATAGCGGTAACATATGAAAATGGAAAGGTATTTCAGCACTTTGGAAAGACAGAAACATTTAAGGTATATGAAGTGGAAGAGGGAAAAGTAATTTCCAGTGAAGTGATCGGTTCCAACGGAGAAGGTCACGGAGCTCTTGCCGGAGTGTTAGAAGGTCAGGGAGTTGATGTGCTAATCTGCGGAGGTCTTGGTGGTGGCGCACAGGCAGCACTGGCAGAGGCGGGAATCGAAGTATGTTCCGGAGCAGAAGGTGATGCTGATCAGGCAGTGGAAGCATACCTGAAAGGAGAACTGATATCTACCGGCGTAAATTGTGATCATCATCATGAAGAAGAGGAAGGACATTCCTGCGGATCGAACTGTGGCGACGGCGGATGCAGCGGCTGCGGTGGTGGCTGCGGAAGTCATCAGCCGTCATTTGAAGGACCAAATGTAGGAAAAATCTGCCGGACACATTACAGAGGAACATTTAACGATGGTTCTCAGTTCGACAGCTCCTATGACCGTGGCGAACCACTGGAATTTACCTGCGGTGCCGGACAGATGATCCTTGGTTTTGATAAAGCAGTAGCAACAATGGAAGTGGGTGAGAAGGTTACCGTTCATCTGATGCCGGAAGAAGCTTATGGCATGTCGGATCCAAATGCGATTTTTACTGTGGAGATCGCCCAGCTTCCAGGTTCCGAAGACCTTACCGTGGGACAGCAGGTGTATCTCTCCAACCAGTACGGTCAGCCATTCCCGGTGAAGGTAAACGCGAAAGATGAAAAAACTATTACATTTGACGCAAACCATGAGATGGCTGGAAAAGAACTGAACTTTGAGATTGAACTGGTGGAAGTGAAATAATAACATAAGATAAGTAACAGACAAAGCTATACAATGATTTCAATGAATTGTATAGCTTTGTTTTTAGTTTAAAATTTGGAGGGAATACAGCGTTATGAAATACAGATTTTGGGGCTGGGAACACGCAGATACAAAAGCAATTACAGCCGAATATAAAGGGATCGAGACACCTGTTGATTTATACGATGCATTATCACATGTCTGGTGTGCGGATACCTGTGCGCCGCGGATGAGGCAGAACTGGGCAAAAGAAAATATGACACTTGGACAGTGTTCGATCACCGCTTTTCTGGCTCAGGATATCTTCGGCGGTAAAGTGTACGGAATCCTCAGACCGGGTGGAAATTATCACTGCTATAATGTGATCAGAGACTGTAAGTTTGATCTTACCAGTGAGCAGTTCGGCGATGAAGTACTGGACTATGAGGAGAATCCTGAACAGTTTCGGGAAGTGCATTTTGCGAAGGAAGAGAAGCGGATGCGGTACGAGAAGTTGAAAGAAGAATTGAAGAAGTATTGCGAAAGAAACTAGGAGGAATAATAAATGGGACACTTTTACTTCGTCCGTCACGGACAGACCGTGTGGAATGTGGAGAATAAGATCTGCGGCTGTACCGACAGTCCGCTGACCGAATACGGACGCGAACAGGCAAGAAAAACCGGAAGAAAGATTCTTGCGGAAGGGATCCAGGCAGATGAAATTCTCTGTTCTCCGCTCAGTCGTGCAAAAGATACGGCACAGCTGATTTCCGAAATGACAGGAATCCCATGCCGGGTAGAACCGAGACTGATCGAACAAAACTTCGGCAAATGGGAATCTACGCCGCGGGATGGAGAGGACTTTAAGAAAGCGAAGGAATTCTTTGCATGCAGCCATGAGGGAGGAGAATCGACGCTTCGTCTGGCGCAGAGAATCTATAATCTTCTCGATGATATTAAGAAAGAGTCAGAGGAAAAAACATATATTCTGGTTGCACATAACGGAATCGCCAGAGTAGTGCAGTCCTATTTTACGGATATGACGAATGAAGAATACGCTGCATGGGGTGTGAAAAACTGCGCAGTGGTTCGGTATGACTTTTAGCCGATAACATACAAAGGAGAAAAATATGAGATTTTTAGGCAATATCCTGTGGTTTCTTTTCGGAGGTCTGCTGGGAGGACTATCGTGGATCTTTGCAGGCTGTATCTGGTGTATCACCATTGTCGGGATACCTGTTGGGATGCAGTGCTTTAAGTTTGCAACGCTGGCATTCTGGCCGTTTGGTAAAGATGTAGTATATGGAAACGGTGTGTTTTCGTTTTTGATCAATCTGATCTGGATTGTTATCTTTGGATGGGAAATGGCGCTCGGTAATTTGATTGTTGGATTGCTGTGGTGCATCACTATTGTTGGAATTCCGTTCGGAAGACAGTTCTTTAAACTGGCACGCCTGTCCCTGATGCCGTTTGGAGCCAGTGTGGTAGGGTAGAAAGAAAAACATCGATTACGCTTATTATAAATAAGATGCAATCGATGTTTTTTGTATACCGTCTTAAACTTTCCATGTTCAATTGTACCATTTTTGCAAAAATGATATAATTGAGTTGATAAATGATAACGATAAAGAATATAATGCGATGTTTCCGTTCCCGCTAGAATAAGAAGAATCTACGCATCCCCATGCATCAGATAATCCAGCAGCCCATCACACCCCCGCTCGACATCCGCATACGTCTCGTCAAACCGTCCCGTATACCACGGATTGCGGAGTACTGGTATATACGGTTCCGGGAAGAAATATTTTACAGATCAATAAAGCGTCAATGCGCATCTGTGGATGGAAAAACAAAGAAGATGCAGCCACATATCTGACGAAATACTGGGGAGAGATACGGCTGGAAAACCATGAGGATAAAGAAAAGCTGTTGCTGTTGAGGAAAACAGAAGGTTCTGTAAAGTATTATTTTACGATTGGTCCGAGTACGAAGAACGAAAAGAAGGTGCTTGCAGAAAGCAAATCTCTGTTGGGAAGACATGGCGGCATGGTGCTCATCTCTACTTTTGTGGATGTTACGCAGATCATCAATCTACAGACGGACAAGGCAACGCTTACAGATGAAAATACAGAATTGCAGCAGGCGAGAGATGCGGTATAGATGATTCTGAATTCCGGTTCTTATATCTGTACCTATGATCTGGATGGAAAATTGCTGAACATAAAGTTTTCCGATGTCCTGCAAAAATTATATGGTTATACCGATCAGAAAGATGCCCCGGATACCTGGGAGATGCGGCTGCAGGGAGCGCATTCGGATGATCGTGAGTATGTGGCAAAAGCTTTTACAGAAGCACTGGCACAGGCAAAACTGGCAAATGAAGCCAAGACAGCCTTTCTGGCACGGATGTCCCATGATATCCGAACGCCAATGAACGGAATCCAGGGATTGATTGATATCAATGAAAAACAGCCGATGATACGGAACTTACAAAGAAAAATCGCAGGAAGGCGAAAATAGCAGCAGATCATCTGCCTTCCCTGATTAATGACGCATTGCAATTAAGTAAACTGGAAGATCCGAATATTGAGCTGTCTTATGAACCGTTTATTATTCTTGCAATGACCAATGATGTTGTTACGATCATTGGTCATTGCAAGCCGTGCATCTGTCAGTTCGCTTTTAAAATGATGTATCCTGGAAGATAGCATTAATTAGCAGAAGAGTTTCCGGTCTGGAGATCCTCCAGATCCAGCAGTTGATTGATTTTTTCTACATACTCACTGTAATCTCCGGTCTGTGAAGCGTATTGTTCCATCTGCTGCACCTGACGGGAGAGCGGAAGGGTATCGTTATTCAGGAGATATGCCTTATAGAGTGTAGCAGCCTGATAATAATGTGCGACTGCCTGGCAGGCTTTGATATCAGCACTTCGTTTCTTACCGAGAATACAGTCTCTGCAGGTCATATCATACAGTTCCATATAATCCTCCTGTTGCAGCGTGGAGATATAATCTTCTTCTTCCAGATAATAAGAAGAAACGGTCGCGGAATCACGGATCTCAGAGATTCCGGCAGCTACCATCATGAGGCAGGTGAGTGTCAGAATCACAGTAATGATCCCACAGATCAGTTTTAATGGGGAAAAACGTTTCATCGATTTTCAAGCCCCCTTTCCAGATATTCTTTCTGCTTTGTTGTGGAGAGATCCGGGAGCGCATCTGCCTCCTCAGAGGTCAGTCCGGCATAAGCAACCAGAACCGCTTTTGTCTGCGTACGAAGGTCAACCAGAGCAGCATTTGTCTCGTCGGTAAAATATTCTTCTTTGTTATAAGAGTAATTCTCCTCAAGATTAAAGATATCGTGAATGTCCCTTGCCAGTGTTGTGATGGTATGAGAAATCTCATCGTCATCGAAATAGTAATTGGGATAATAGTTGCTGGTATCCACAAGAATCCGGTAAATATCACGATAGGAATCGGACGCACGGATCAGGGCATTGTATTTGTCAAATTCATCCTCGTAGTACAGGGAATTCTGGCTGTAATAAGAAGAAAGTCCGCAGAATTCACCGTTCTGGATATAAGTATCAATATTTTCCTGATGCTCGGTCAGATGGGTGTGGATCTCCTGTTTCTGAAGGGAAGAACCGATCTCCCAGCTTTTGGATACGAAAATATAAGCACCGATATTTAATATGAGCAGAACGAAAACAACAGTCAGAGGCACCGTCAACTCGGTAAACCGTCTGGTTTTCTGATAGACATCCGACTGCGTCTGCTGAAATTCCTGCTGATACCGGTCCATATCTTCCTGATGTTTCTGGGCAAATTCATTTGGCAGACCGCAGAAAGGACAGTATTTATCTTCCAGACCGACCTGCGCGCCGCAATGTGGGCATTTCATTTTTTGTTCCTCCTTTTATGAAAATTGGTAACTGTTCAGTACCTTCACAGTTACAAGCAAAAATGCATTTAAAATCACCTTCGGTGATGGCATTTTTGCTCGTATCTCTCGGGATTTTGGCATATTCATGCCAAAACACCTCGCGGAATATTACCTACGGAATAGTTGTGAAAATGTGCTTAGATGTATAATCCTCACATTTTTGATAACTCAGATAACCGTCTTCAAGGCAGTTCTGATACACCTGATCTGCCTCCTCGGAAGACAGATGAAAATGTTCCAGCAACAGAGTTTCTGATTCCTGAATAAAGGTATCCAGTTTGGCAAGTTCTGTCTCGGTCAGGTTATCTTTGCGATACAGAGAAAAATCTTCCCGGGTAAGAACCATTGCGGAATAAAATCCGCCGCTGATATCATATTCATTGTAGCTTCCGTCGGCAATGGCGTCGTTTAAAAGTTTTACGTCCATATATAAAGTATAGTAATTGTAATAATCCATATGTTTCCAGCGATACAAAGCAGTGCTGCCATCGAGATCATACAAACTGTTGATATAGGTATAAACTTCTTCGTCATCCCCGGAAGCATACAGTTCATTTAATTTTGGAAAATATTCTTTTACAAAAGCATTTTCTTCCCGGAGTTCTTTCTTTTCTATATATCGGCTTCCATAAAGAACGGAAACACCGATTGTAAAAAGCAGAAAGAAAATACCGACAATTATGATAATGATCTTTGCGGTAAAGATTCCCTGATGCTTCAGTTCCCTGGTATATTCTTTTGTGGGAAAGGCTTCAAGATTTTGCACATCCTGCTTCAGATGTTCGAGCTTGTGCATGTATTCGGATTCGGCAGCAGAAGGCTGAACCGTACCGCAGTAAGGGCAGGTGACATCGCTGTCTTTCAGTTTGGCGCCGCAGTTGGGACAAAACATAGTTGTGTGGCTCCTTTCGATATTGCTGCATATATTCATAAAAATGTGTATACTTGTTCTATTTCAATCATTATAGCACATAAAAATGCAAAACGGGGGTTGTTTTTTCGTCAATTATGCATTGACAAAGAAGGGCATAGTTGGTAGAATGAAAAACAAAGCTGTTTTACACATTACCAAGAGAAAGTGGGAAAGAATATGAAACAGAGAATTTTATCTATTTTAGTAGATAACACAGCCGGTGTTTTAGGAAGAATCGCCGGTATGTTCAGCCGGAGAGGCTACAATATAGACAGCCTTACAGTAGGTGTAACCGCAGACCCGAGATATTCCCGTATGACGGTTGTCTGCAGCGGAGATGATGATGTCCTCGAGCAGATTACAAAGCAGCTGAACAAGCTGGTGGATGTTAGAGATATCAAGATTCTTGAACCGGATGCCAGTGTTATCAGAGAGTTGATTCTTGTAAAAGTGAGAGTATCTCAGGCAAACAGACAGAATGTCACATCTATCGCAGAGATTTTCCGTGCGAAGGTTGTAGATGTGTCCGTCGATTCCATGGTATTGGAACTGACTGGTTCAAAATCAAAACTGGAGGCATTTCTCCAGCTTCTGGCAGATGGTAATGAGATTCTGGAATTGGCAAGAACCGGAGTATCCGGACTGTCACGTGGATCTGATTACGTATTAGTTTTATAAAAATGTGAAACCGGGATGAAAAGTCCGGTCAGAAGATACAGCGAAAAGCTGTCAATTACATAGTGTGCTAGAGGGGAAACCCCCTAACAATAGAAAAATATCCATTTTAGGAGGAACAAAAAAATGGCAAACAAAATTTATTACCAGGAAGATTGTAACTTATCTATGCTGGAAGGACAGACAATTGCCGTTATCGGTTACGGTAGCCAGGGACATGCACATGCTCTGAACGCAAAAGAGTCTGGATGTAATGTTATTATTGGTCTGTATGAAGGAAGCAAATCCTGGGCAAAAGCAGAAGCTCAGGGATTCGAAGTATATACAGCTGCAGAGGCAGCTAAAAGAGCTGACATTATCATGATCCTGATCAACGATGAACTGCAGGCTGATATGTACAAAAAAGACATCGAGCCAAACCTGGAAGAAGGTAACATGCTGATGTTCGCTCATGGTTTCAACGTCCATTTCGGATGCATCAAACCGCCGAAGAACGTTGACGTAACCATGATCGCACCAAAAGCACCGGGACATACTGTAAGAAGCGAATATCAGGCTGGTAAAGGAACTCCTTGTCTGGTAGCTGTAGAACAGGATGCTACAGGAAAAGCTCTGGAAAGAGCACTGGCTTATGGTCTGGCAATCGGTGGAGCAAGAGCTGGTCTTCTGGAGACAACCTTCAGAACAGAAACAGAAACAGACCTGTTCGGTGAGCAGGCAGTTCTGTGTGGTGGTGTATGCGCCCTGATGCAGGCTGGTTTCGAAACTCTGTGTGAAGCAGGTTACGACCCAAGAAACGCTTACTTCGAGTGTATCCATGAAATGAAACTGATCGTAGATCTGATCTACCAGTCAGGTTTCGAAGGAATGAGATATTCTATCTCCAACACTGCTGAGTACGGTGATTACATCACTGGACCGAAGATCGTTACAGCAGAAACAAAGAAAGCTATGAAACAGATCCTGACAGATATCCAGGATGGTTCTTTCGCAAAAGAATTCCTGTTAGATATGTCCCCAGCAGGACGTCAGGTTCACTTCAAAGCTATGCGTAAACTGGCTGCTGAACATCCGTCAGAGAAAGTTGGTAAAGAGATCCGTAAACTGTACAGCTGGAACAACGAAGAGGATAAGCTGATCAACAACTAATTCTCAATCCAGTAATTGTGTAAATACGAGATACCTAAAAGACCCTGGAAAAACTTTTTCCGGGGTCTTTTTCTTTACTTGACTTAAACCCGACTTTAAGTGCTAAACTATAAGTTAGATAACAATAACATATTATGCCCAAACCAAGGCAGCACAGAAGGAGGAAGAAAGCATGAAACATCAGCAGATTGTTCCAGGTGGTGACGGAGCACATTATGTACCGTATGAAAAGAGAACCGGTAACGAATCCATCGCATATTTTACAAGAGATCTGTCACCGGAGGGATTACAGAAAATATATAAACGGGTAAGTGGCAATATCAAAGGAAAAGTAGGTATCAAGCTGCATACCGGTGAGAAAAACGGTCCAAATATCATCTCGAGAGAGTGGGTAAAACATCTGGTGCAGGAAGAACTGCCGGATGTATCTATCATCGAGACAAACACTTATTACGAAGGCGACCGTTATACAACAGAAGCACACCGCGAGACACTGAAGGTGAATGGCTGGACATTCTGCCCGGTAGACATCATGGATGAAGAAGGAACCGCCATGCTTCCGGTAAAAGACGGAAAATGGTTCACTGAGATGTCTGTAGGAAATCATATGTTGAATTATGATTCCATGGTAACGCTGACGCATTTCAAAGGTCATACGATGGGTGGATTCGGTGGATCCAATAAAAACATCGGTATCGGCTGCGCAGATGGTCGGATTGGTAAAGCTATGATCCATACCGCAGAGGGTTCTGATAATATGTGGAGTATCGCAGAAGAAGAACTGATGCAGAGTCTACAAAGGCAACCATCGATTTCTTTGGCAAACAGGTGACCTATGTGAACGTTCTTCGCAATATGGCTGTATCCTGTGACTGTGAAGGATGTGCAGCAGCACCGGTTGTAACACCGAATATCGGTATCGTCGCTTCCGTAGATATTCTTGCAGCAGATCAGGCTTCTGTCGATCTTGTATATGCGCTGAAAGAGGAAGACCACAAGGATCTGGTAGAACGTATGGAGACCCGTCACGGTCTTCGCCAGTTAAGCTATATGAAAAAATTGCAGATGGGAAATGACCGCTATATCCTGATCGATATTGATAACGACGATGCACGGATCTGCCCGAAAGAAGCAGTAAAAAATGTCAAACCGTTTGAAGGATAAAAAGTTGTAAGCAGTCAGGATTGCCTGCTGAATGGAAAATTAATATGTAATGAAAAAGCAGTTGCTGTCCGGAAAATCATTCCAACATGGAAACAGATTTTACGGATAACAACTGCTTTTTTGTCTATGCAAATAATGAGCCAAAGTATATGCTAATGTCGTTTGTGTCCCACCAGCCAGCAGGCATGTAATACATAAATTACCGTCGGAACCAGAACAACCAGCTGGATATCCGAATAAGCTGCATTGGTGATCGCCGGGAGCAGAACGGTATGGAGTGACAGGTACAGATAGATACCGCCTGCTGCCAGATTACAAAGAACGAATCGCCATCCAAGAAACCCAAAGACAGAAGCCGCTACCAGAAGCGCACCGATCAGAAAATCACCGGGCAGTTGGATGGGAAACATATTTTTATTTTGCATAAGAAATAACAGCAGGATTCCATATAAGAAAAATACAATATTCATCAGGCTCATCAATTTAAAAAGCAGACTGTAATACCGTGTGGTAGGACAGTGATCCCAAAGTTCCACTTCCAGCTTTTCTGCCAGTTCCGTAGCTGCCCGTGTGAAGGTGAGATTGGTCATCACCATCGCCCGGTCGCAGTCGTAAAAATTTGCACCTGCGTAGGCTTCCTGCACGGCTTTATTTCCGACGGGATAGGAATAATATTTGCATTGAATCCCGTATTTTTTTCGATGCTTATGGGCGATGATATCCACGCCCTGATCTCCGGAACTCTGTGTAACCTGAACTCTGGAGAATCCATTTCTTTTTAATATCTCCGCACACTGATATTCAAACTGATACCCATCCATGTGTTACTGTCTCCTGTAATCTATATAAAAAATTAATTTGTAACTGTCCGATTTTAATAAAAACGTACTTGAGTTACTTATATATTTTTCAGCATATCACAGATCAGAAAAAAGAACAAGTGTTCTTGAAAAGAAAAACAGTAAAAATAACAGAATACAGCGTTTAATTGATTTTCCGAAACTCAGAAGGTGTCATGCCGGTCATTTTTCGAAACATCAGAACAAAATGGCTGGCATCCGTGTACCCCACATCCTGAGCAATATCCTGAATTTTTCTCCCCCGATGACTGACCAGAAGTTCCTTTGCCTTGCTGAGCCGGAATTTGGTCAGATACTCATAGACCGAACATCCCAGATATCTCGAAAAGAGCCGGGAGAGGTACTGGGGTGTGACAAAGACTTCCCGGCTGAGTGCATCAGCGGTGAGGTCTTCCATGTACCGGGTGTGGATGCTGGCTAGAACCGGCCGGATGTATTTTTCCCAGGCAGGCTGTTTGGAAGGATTGACCTGAAGACCACCGGTGAACTGCAAAATCACCTGATAACATTCCTGTGATAACAGCTGGGAATCTACCGGCGTTTCCTGATGATGAAGGACAGCCTGGTCGATCAGTTTTCGGATGGTGGCGGCTTTCTCATTTTCAAAAAACAGAAGATGCGAGGAGCCGAACAGAGCAGAAAAATAAGGACTCAGGGATCCACTGAAAGTGGCAAATAAAGTGATCCATTTTCCGGAGACGGAACGGTAAGCATGAGGTATTCCGGGAGCGAGCAGAACGCCCTGATTTTCACCGATCGTGTAGTGCTGCCCGTCGATAGTAAGAATACCGGAACCTTCCTGTGTCTGCAGATAATGATAGACCGGGAAACCATTCGGACGCATGGTAGGTTCCTGATCCCAGTTATTCCCGATGGAATCGAACTGAAAAGGGAAATCCACCGGAGCAGAATTAAAATAGATAGGCATAGGGTGATCCTCCATAAAAAATCATACACAGTCTGAAGTATTTTCAACTTCATGGTAGCATACAGAAAAAACATCTGTCAATGAGTTTCAAAATGTTATAGAAAGAAGTGTATCCTGTTATACAAATTTGAAAAAAGAAGCAGTATAATGCAGATAATAAGAGGTTATCGGAAACTGACAGAAAAGATTCGGATAATTATAGAAACGAAGAGATCGAAAGGAGAAATTTTATGCAGCCAAAATTCAAAAGAATCCTTTACGGAGGAGATTACAACCCCAACCAGTGGCCGGAAGAAGTATGGAAAGAGGATATGAGAATCTTTAAAGATGCGCGGATCAACAGCGCTACGATCAACGTATTTTCCTGGGCAAAGATTCAGCCGTCAGAGCATGAATATAACTTTGCGGAACTGGACAAGATCGTGGAGATGCTCTCCGAAGAAAATTACGATATTGTATTTGCTACTTCTACCGCAGCTCTTCCGGGCTGGATGGTAAGAAAATACCCGGAAGTGATGAGCACCGATTACGAAGGCAGACAGCATCGGTTTGGTCAGCGCCATAACGCCTGCCCGAATTCCCTGGTATATCGCAAATACGCTTCCGCAATGGCAGATAAACTGGCAGAGCGTTATGCATCGAACCCGCGTGTCACCTGCTGGCACATCAACAACGAATATGGCGTTACCTGTTTCTGTGATAATTGCCAGAATGCATTCCGTGTATGGTTAAAAGACCGATACAAAACCATCGAAGCACTGAACAAGGCATGGAATATGGAATTCTGGGGACATACCGTATATGACTGGGATGATGTGGTAGTTCCGAATGCATTAAGCGAAGGAATCGGAACTGAGAAAACCGCATTTGCAGGTATTTCCATCGATTATCGCAGATTTAATTCAGACAGTGTTCTGGAATGTTACAAGATGGAGAGAGATGCGATCCGCAAATACAACAAAGACGTTGTGATCACGACAAACCTGATGGGAACCTTCAAGGATCTGGATTACTTCAAATGGGCGAAAGAGATGGATGTCGTGTCCTGGGATAACTATCCTGCTTACGATACCCCATGGAGTAAGATCGCGATGACACATGATCTGATGCGTGGACTGAAAAAAGCACCGTTCATGCTGATGGAACAGACACCAAGCCAGCAGAACTGGCAGAAATACAACTCCCTGAAACGGCCGGGACAGATGCGTGCACAGAGTTATCAGACGGTAGCACACGGAGCAGACACCATTCAGTTCTTCCAGCTGAGAAGAAGTGTGGGAGCATGTGAAAAATTCCACGGCGCAGTGATCGCCCATGTGGGAACGGAAAATACCAGAGTGTTCCGTGAAGTGGCACAGCTGGGAAGAGAACTGGAAAGCTTCGGAACAAAGACCCTGGGCAGCGAAAATATTTCAGAGGTAGGTATGATCTTTGACTGGGAAAACTACTGGGCACTGGAATATACCAGCGGACCTTCCGAAGATCTCAAATATGTAGATCAGATCCATAAATATTATACTTACTTCTATGAGAGAAATATCAGTGTAGATATGATTCCGACAGATGCAGATTTTTCACAGTATAAAGTGATTGTCGCACCGGTTTTGTATATGGTCAAAGAGGGTATGAAGGAAGCGCTGGAAGCGTTTGTGAAAAATGGCGGTATTCTGATCACTACTTATATGAGCGGAATTGTAAACGAGTCCGATAACGTACATCTGGGCGGCTATCCGGGACCACTGCGTGAGATGGCTGGTGTATGGGTAGAAGAGATCGATGCTCTGGCTCCGGAACAGACAAATGAAGTGAAATTCACCGACGGAACCACAGCCTCCTGTAACCTGTTATGCGATCTGATACATCTGGAAGGTGCCGAAGCACTGGCAACTTATGAGAAAGATTTCTATGCAGGCATGCCTGCAGCCACCAGAAATACATACGGCGAAGGTGCTGCTTATTATGTAGGAACGCAGATGGATGCTGCGGGACTTGCAAAGATTCTGGATCGGGCAGTCAGCGAAGTGGGTGTGAAAGCTGTGATTCCGGAGACAACCGGACTGGAAGTAACCTGCAGAACATCCGACGATACCAGATATTATTATGTGATGAACTTCAAAGACGAAGATCAGATTCTTCCGGAAAGTCTTGCAGGAAAGACCGATCTGATCAGTGGAGAAGTTATCCCTGCAGGAACAGTACTGAAAAAATGGGATGTACTGATCCTGCAGGAAGCAAAATAGAATAGCGTTTTGAATTTTACAGGAGAGGACTTTCCTGTAGATGAAGAAAATGTTCGATGACGGGATTCGCCTGTTCGTTTTTACGGCAGGCGAATCCTATTTGCCTTGGGGGAAACGTAAGTCCAAGCGGCAGAACGATCAGGTCTCCGCCGTCGAGTTCTTCCTGTACAAATTCCTGAATCACACAGGCGGCTCCCATACTGATCTTTGCGAATTCAATCAAAAGATCCATCGTTGAGACTTCCAGAACATTGGACAGTTCCACACCGTGTTCCAGAAATACACGGTTGATATACTGCCGGGTGATATTTTCTTCATCCAGCATCATAAATGTAGCCGTCTGAAAAAGATCGCTGCCTCCGGAGCGCAGTTCCAGATGCTCCAGATAGGAAGAGGTCGTCACAAAAATATCCTGAATTTTCTGCAATGGCTGAAAATAAAATCCTTTCTGGATCGTTGGCTCCCCGACCAGTCCGATGTCGATCTTATTTTCCTCCAGCAGCGTCAGCGTCTGGTACGTGGACTGACAGCTGATCGAGATTTTTACATGCGGATATGCTTTGATAAAACGCTGCAGATGCGGCAGCAAAATGTATTTGCAGAGTGTTGTGCTGACACCGATACGAAGCTGATCCACACCGAGCGCATGATGTCGCGCCAGGATTTCCTCACCTTCCATCAGGGCATCGAACGCCGCACTCGTATGCTGAAAAAGGATCTCGCCATCGGCGGTAAGTGTCACACCCCGTGAACTTCGCTTGAACAGGGTGGTGTTCAGATTAACCTCGAGCTTCTGAATCGATTTGCTGATGGCGGGCTGGCTGATGTATAACTCCTTGGCGGCATGAGAGATGCTGCCTTTCTTTGCAACGGTGTGAAATACATAATAAAGAGAAAGATTCTGTTCCATAGATTCCTCCGTAAATAAGAGCGTATAAGAAAAATACTATAATCTGTAGTTATGAAAAATATATTTTATATGTATTGTTATTATACTGCAAGATGTGTTACAATAGCAAACAGTAAATGAAAAATAATTTCAACATCATATACGTAGGAGGAACAGAGACATGGGAATGACGATGACACAGAAGATTCTGGCAGCGGCAGCAGGTCTTGATAAAGTAGAGGCCGGACAGCTGATCGAGGCAGAACTGGATCTGGTACTGGGTAATGATATTACATCACCGGTAGCGATTCATGAGATGGATAAAATGACGGTAGATACCGTATTTAATAAAGATAAAGTAGCTCTGGTCATGGATCACTTTATCCCGAACAAAGATATCAAATCCGCACAGCACTGCAAGTGCGTAAGAGAATTCGCCTGTAAACACGACATCACCAATTACTTTGACGTAGGAGAGATGGGTATTGAACATGCACTTCTTCCGGAAAAAGGTCTGACAGTAGCAGGTGATGTCATTATCGGAGCAGACTCTCATACCTGTACATACGGCGCACTGGGTGCTTTTTCCACCGGTGTGGGAAGTACGGATATGGCAGCCGGTATGGCAACCGGAAAAGCATGGTTTAAAGTACCGTCCGCGATCAAATTCAATATCGTTGGAAAACCTGCAAAATGGGTAAGCGGTAAAGATGTGATCCTGCACATCATCGGTATGATCGGTGTGGATGGTGCCCTGTACAAATCCATGGAATTCACAGGTGAAGGTATCAAGAACCTGTCTATGGATGACCGTTTTACAATCGCAAATATGGCAATCGAGGCCGGTGGAAAGAACGGTATCTTCCCGGTTGATGATGTTGCTATGGCATATATGAAAGAACACTCCAAACGGGAATGGAAAGTATTTGAGGCAGACGAGGATGCTGTATACGATGAAGAATACACCATCGATTTGAGCACTCTGCGCCCGACCATTGCTTTCCCGCATCTGCCGGAAAATACAAAAACCATCGACGAGATCACAGAAGATGTGAAGATCGATCAGGTAGTTATCGGTTCCTGTACCAACGGACGTATCGATGACCTGCGTATCGCAGCTGAGATCCTGGCAGATCACAAAGTGAAAAAGGGTATCCGTTGTATCGTGATCCCTGCAACACAGAAGATTTATCTGCGGGCAATGGAAGAAGGTCTGTTAAAGATCTTTATCGAAGCAGGCGCTGTTGTAAGTACTCCGACCTGTGGACCGTGTCTGGGTGGTTATATGGGTATCCTGGCAGAAAATGAACGCTGCGTATCCACAACCAACCGTAACTTCGTAGGACGTATGGGACATGTGGATTCTGAGATCTATCTGGCAAGCCCGGCTGTTGCAGCAGCAAGTGCGGTTACCGGTAAGATTTCTTCACCGGAAGAATTGGGTTTATAGGAGGAAGAGAAAGATGAAAGCAGAAGGAAGAGTATTTAAATATGGCGACAACGTAGATACAGACGTAATCATTCCTGCACGTTATCTGAACTCTTCAGATCCGGCAGAATTGGCTACCCACTGTATGGAAGATATTGACAAAGAATTTGTAAATAAAGTACAGAAAGGTGACATCATCGTTGCCAACAAGAATTTCGGATGTGGTTCTTCCAGAGAGCATGCTCCGATCGCGATCAAAGCAGCAGGTGTAAGTTGTGTGATCGCAGAGACATTTGCACGTATCTTCTACAGAAACTCCATCAACATCGGACTCCCGATCATCGAATGCCCGGAAGCAGTAAAAGGAATCGATGCAGGGGATGAAGTAGAGATCGACTTCGACAGCGGTATGATCTATAACAAGACAAAAGGAACCGAGTTCAAAGGTCAGGCATTCCCGGAATTCATGCAGAGACTGATCAATGCCGGCGGATTGGTAAATTACATCAACGCAAATACAGAAAAATAAATCAAGCTATCAGATACAGACGATACGGGAAATCCGGTCGTCTGTATTTACGCGAGCAACGAGTCAAAGTCCGTACTTGCACGAGACCTTGACGACTGCCGCGATAACGAGTAAAATTCGCGAAGCGTATTTGATCTCGTTTCAGAAGTTAGGCATTGACAAAAACAGGAAAATTCCATATAATATATGTTACTTGCCGGGGTATGGCGTAGCTTGGTAGCGCGCACGGCTGGGGGCCGTGAGGTCGCAGGTTCAAATCCTGTTGCCCCGATTGCAAAACTTACCGTAGAAAGCAGTTGACAATCGGCATATTTCTATGATAAGATTTGTCTTGTAAAAAGCGTGGAAGAGGAAGAGTACAGAGGATTCGGCTTTCAGAGAACTGCTGGCTGGTGTGAAGCAGTGGATGAAGAATTTGGAACTGCCCTCGGAGCTGCTGCCTGAACGAAATATATTTCCAGTAGGAGTAGTCGGAGCACCCCACCGTTATCACGGGGGAGGATATAAGGTGTAGACCCGTATCTGGCAGAGTGCATGAAGAGATTCGTGAAAAAGAGTGGTACCGCGTAGGAGATAATCCTTCGTCTCTTGAAAAGAGAGACGAAGTTTTTTTTACGCATTTTTACATATCCATAAAGAAGATAGATGCCAGAGCAGTGCAGGGAATCAAATTTAGGAGGACAAGGAACATGATGAATTACAAAAAGTATGTGAGACAGTATTTTATGCCACCGGTAAAATGCATGAAATGGGCAGAGAAAGAGTATGTAGAGAAAGCTCCGATCTGGTGCAGCGTGGATCTGCGTGACGGTAACCAGGCACTGGTAATCCCGATGAGTCTGGAGCAGAAAATCGAGTTCTTCAAACTTCTGGTAAAGATCGGATTTAAGGAAATTGAAGTAGGTTTCCCGGCAGCATCCGAGACCGAGTATGAATTCTTAAGAGCACTGATCGAACAGAACCTGATTCCGGAAGATGTAACGATTCAGGTACTGACACAGGCAAGAGAACATATTATCCGTAAAACTTTTGAAGCGGTAAAAGGTGCACCGAGAGCCATCATTCATGTATACAATTCCACCTCTCTGAGCCAGAGAGAGCAGGTATTCCGCAAATCAAAAGAAGAGATCAAAAAGATCGCTGTAGACGGAGCCGCACTGTTAAAGAAACTGGCTGATGAGACAGACGGAAACTTCCTGTTCGAGTACAGCCCGGAAAGCTTTACCGGAACCGAACCGGAATATGCACTGGAAGTATGTAACGCCGTTCTGGATGTATGGAAACCAACCGCAGAGCAGAAAGCAATCATCAACCTGCCGGTAACCGTAGAACATTCCATGCCGCACGTATATGCAAGCCAGATCGAGTACATGTGCGACAATCTGAATTACAGAGAAAATGTTATCGTATCTCTGCATCCGCACAACGACCGTGGATGTGGTGTGGCAGACTCTGAACTTGGACTTCTTGCCGGTGCAGACCGTATCGAAGGAACACTGTTCGGAAACGGTGAGCGTACCGGTAACGTAGATATCATCACACTGGCTATGAATATGTATGCACAGGGGGTAGATCCGGAACTGGACTTCTCCGATATGCCTGATATCTGCGAAAAATATGAAAAATTCACCGGCATGAACGTAGACCCGAGAAGTCCGTACAGCGGTTCTCTGGTATTTGCCGCATTCTCCGGTTCCCATCAGGATGCAATCGCAAAAGGAATGCACTGGATCGAAGAAAAAGACCCGGATCACTGGACTGTTCCGTATCTGCCGATCGATCCGAGAGATGTCGGAAGAAGCTACGATGCAAATGTTATCCGTATCAACAGCCAGTCCGGTAAAGGTGGCGTAGGCTATATTCTGGAAACAAAATACGGTCTGAACCTGCCGCCGAAGATGCGTGAAGCAATGGGATACGCAGCAAAAGCAGTATCCGATCATACTCATAAAGAACTTCATCCGGATGAGATCTTCGAACTGTTCAAAGAGACTTTCGAAAATGTCAAGAAACCGCTGGATATCCAGAAAGTACATTTCCAGCAGAACGGACACATTACCACACAGGTTACCTCTTCCTTCGAGGGTCGTGTGATCACAACCGAAGCAAATGGTAACGGACGTCTGGATGCGGTAAGCAACGCACTGAAAAAAGCATACGACATGCAGTACACACTGGTTTCCTATACCGAGCATGCACTGGAGATGAGCACAAGCTCCAAAGCAATCGCATACGTAGGTATCCAGAAACCGGACGGATCCCTTTCCTGGGGCGCTGGCGTCGACAGCGACATCATCCGTGCATCTATCGATGCCTTAGTCACCGCTATCAACAATCGATAGAAAAAACCCTTTATTTATAGGCTTTTTCGAGAAAAAAACAGGAAAAAGTGTGTACAGATTCAGGGATTAAAAGTACCATAAAATGGTGTATTTTTTCATAAAATTTCATTAAAATTGAGTAAAAATTGTGTACGGAAAAATACAAAGTGTGTACAGAATATTCCATGGGTAATCAAAAGAAAAGATGGAAAGAAAATAAAACAGAGCCTAGGAACAGAGCAAAGCTATCTAGTAATAGATAGCTTTGTTTTCGTATAAAGAGAAATTTTCTAAAGATCGGTTAAAATCGTTAAGGAGAGATATTTGAAATTCGTATTTTTAATGCTAGAATGTATGTTCGCAATATGATAAAATAAAGGAACATATATTCGGTATATAAAGATACATTTTAAAGGTGGTGGACGACAATGAAAAGAGAAGAGAAAATTGAAATGATTCAGGAAATAATTGAGAAAAAAGATCCATACATAGGTCTGTACGCAGAGTTATTACTTTCAATGGGAGATATGAAACTTAATTACAGAGACTATATGATTACAGAGCCAATCAATTGTTCTGAAGAATTAAAACGGGTTTTTAATGCTGATTATGATTTATGTGCAGCATTGTTGACTATGGTGTTGAGAGAAGATCATTTTTCAAATGGTTCTTTTAAAAGAAGATTTGCTGCTGGTCAGGTGCTTCCGATTCTAAAACGTATGATGGATGTCTTAAGTATAGATGTGATAAAAAAAGAATAATTAAAAAGATCGATTCATATCTATATGAATTAAGACTGATGAACACGCTGAAAGCGCAGGCAGAGGAAATTATTCAAGATGAACTGATTTACAAATAGTTTTTAGGCACAAGAAAGGACGGGATTTTGCTATCAAGCGGCAAATCCCGGCTTTGCTCTTATCGGTTTTCCAAATTCTTTGACCGCCGGTATTCCAGCGGCGATAGTCCAAACTGCTTTTTGAACACGGCGGCAAATTTCCCTTGATTAGAGTAGCCGACCTGTTCGGATATTTCGGCAATCGGACGCTTTGTGTCCGAAAGAAGTCTTGCGGCTTCGTTCATACGGATTTCCCGCAGCCAAGTGGATATATTCTGTCCATATACGCCTCGAAAATAGTTTTTCATGCTGGTTTCACTGACCGAAAAGCGTTCTGCAATCTGCCGTACAGGAATGTGCTGGCGAAGATCATCGGAAAGGATTTGCGCTGCCCTTTTTGCAATTTCAACCTGCGTTTCCGTGTAGAAGCCGCAGGTTTTCGGAGGCCGGATTTCCATGTTGAGAAGCCGGTGGAGAAGTTCAAGCGTATAGATTTGCAAATGGAAGATAGAAGGCCTTTCAGAAAGCCGCCAGAGATTTTGAAATATATTTTCCAGTTCACTATCCGCTTCGTTGATATATGTCTTATGGTTGCCACAATAATTTTCTTCCAGCGTAGGGAGGTCAAGTGAAAAAGATTTCAAAAGTTCACCGCAGGACTGTAAAAGAAGTGGCAGGTCAAAGTATATTTTTATGCCCTGATATTGCCGTGTGGGAAAGATATATTCTTTCTGTGCGGTCTGTTCACTGACACAAAAATCATTTTCCTTCAGGTAAATGTAGGAGCCGTCATCCAGAAGCAATTCACTTCTGCCCGAAACGCAATAGTTAATCAGCAAAGGCTTTAGATTTGAATTTTCATCCGACTCCGGCCATACGGGAGCGTTTACAAGAATAAAAGCCAAAGTCAGCCCCGGAAAGAGCGTATGGAATGTCATGCGTCCCTTGCCATCTGCCCGATCCAAAAGCAATGTGCTGCTATTTGGACTGTTTTTCAAGGTCACACCAGAAACAGCATCGCTGTTTTCTAAAATGTTGTATATCATGTTACGCAACTGCTTCGCCCCTTTCATCACGCAAAATCGCTGATATTATTATACCTGCGAGAAAACTCCCGGTCAATGGATATTCTGGCAGAGCGAAAAAACTCCTTGCTATACGGGCTTAAAATACCGATATGTGCATAGAAGCATAGCTGAATTTATGCTATCATTAGGGTTAGTTAGCAAGAACTAACAAAGATGAAAGTAATCATGTTAGGAGGTTTCGCAATGAACAACAAATTGCAAGGAAAGGACTTAATCAATATCGGTATTTTCACGGCGATTTATTTTATCGTCATTTTCGCTGCGGCGTCCATCGGTTTTATCCCGATCTTCATTCCGCTTATCAGCGTGGTCGTGCCGCTTGTGGGCGGTATTCCGATGATGTTGTTCTTCTCCAAAATTAAAAAATTCGGTATGCTTACCATCTGCGGAGTGCTGCTGGGTATCATTATGCTGCTAACCGGCATGGGCTGGTGGTGCATCCCTACCGGGCTGATCTTCGGGCTGATTTCCGATTTTATGATGAAAGCCTGTGACTACAAAAATGCCAAGCGCGAAGTGTTGATTCACGGCGTTTTTTCCATGTGGGTAATCGGCGCCTTTATTCCCATCGTTGTGACGCGTGACGCTTACTACCAGAACTTGCTCCCCGGTTATGGTCAGGAATATGCCGATACGCTTATGGCTTATATGCCCGACTGGATTTTGCCGGTATTGCTTATCGCTGCTTTCGTCAGCGGTCTTGTCGGCGGTCTGATTGGACGGAAGATTTTCAAAAAGTATTTTGAGCGGGCAGGAATTGTATAATGAGCCGCGAACTTCTTGCAAGTCAAAAAAACAATAGCGGAATTTTATTAGATCCCCGGACAAAACTGGCGGTACTGATTACCATAGCTGTCTTTATTTTAGGCGGTTCGTATGAAGGTATCATGCAGTATTACATCATCGTGTTGGCGGCGATCCCGCTGTTACTTTTGTCAGCGGCCAGAAAATGGAAAGGCGCTGTTCTCTATATCCTGATTTTTGGAGGCAGTCTGTGCCTGGAAATGTTCGGTCTGTCCCGACTGGCTGGCGTAGCAAACTACATTGCAGTAGCCATTGTTGGCATTCTGCTGAGGTTCACCCCCAGCGTGGTCATGGGATATTTCGTGGTAACGACAACCACGGTCAGCGAATTTGTTGCGGCGATGGAACGGCTCCACCTGCCGCAGCAGATCACCATTCCTATGTCTGTGATGTTTCGCTTCTTTCCCACGGTTGCGGAAGAATGGAGCGCTATTGGGGACGCCATGCGGATGCGTGGCGTCCGCTTTGGTGGTGGAAAAGTCGGTGCGATTTTAGAGTATCGGATTGTCCCCATGATGATCTGCTCCGTCAAAATCGGAGAGGAACTGTCCCAGGCAGCCCTTACGTGGGGATTGGGAGGCCCGGTAAAACGAACGAATATCTGTAAGCTGGGTTTTCATGTGCAGGATGTTATTTTCCTGCTGATCTGTCTGGGAGCATTTGCAGCGCAAATCTATGTGCTTGCCGTAAGGGGGTGAAGAAAATGATTGAATGTCAAGATGTGTCCTTTTTTTATCCTGCCAGTACCCTTCCCGACAGTGAGAGGCAGGCCGGTGGCGCTTTGAAACATATTTCCTGCACTATTGAGGACGGTTCTTTTGTCCTGCTCTGCGGGACTTCGGGCTGTGGGAAAACAACCATGACCCGGTTGTTTAACGGCTTGATCCCCCATTATCATGAGGGGACTTATACCGGCTCCGTCTATCTGGATGGAAAGGATACCTGTGACCTGTCACTGTTTGATATTTCTCTGAAAGTCGGTTCTGTATTTCAAAATCCGCGTTCTCAGTTTTTCAATGTGGACACGACCAGCGAACTGGCTTTCGGCCCAGAGAATCACGGCATAGCGGAAGATCTTGTGAGTGACCGTGTAAAGCGTGTAGCTGCACAGCTAAAGTTGGAGCCGCTGCTTGATAGAAGTATTTTTTCTTTGTCCGGCGGTGAAAAGCAAAAAATCGCCTGCGGATCGGCTGCGGCGATTGACCCAGATGTTTATGTGCTTGATGAACCATCATCCAACCTTGACGCATACGCTATCGCTGATTTCCGGCAGCTTCTCTTTACTTTGAAATCGCAGGGAAAGACCATCATAATCTCTGAACACCGGCTGTATTATCTGTCCGGCCTCTTTGACCGTGTCCTGTACCTGAAAGATGGAGAAATCGAAGGTGATTATACAGCAGAGGAATTTTGTGGCCTGTCGGCAAAACAATGCGATGATATGGGATTGCGCCCTCTTGATCTTGCGGGGCTTTCAGAGATTGAAGGCCCGCCGCAGAGAATGAACGAGGCGGTTTGGACGATAAAGAATGTATCCTTCGCCTATAAGCATGAGCCGGAAACCTTGCATATAACGGAAACCTCTTTCCCATCTGGCAGCGCCACGGCCATCATCGGACATAATGGTGCGGGAAAATCCACCTTTGCCCGGTGCCTCTGCGGGTTGGAAAAGCATTTCAAAGGAACGGTGCAGGATCAGAGCAAGAACTATTCCAGAAAAGAACGATTGAAACTCTGCTATATGGTCATGCAGGATGTAAACCACCAGCTCTTTACTGAAAGTGTTCTGGATGAAATTCTGCTCAGTATGAGAACCGAGGATAAGCAGAGGGCAAGAGAAATCTTGCAGGAGATGGACTTGCTTTCCTTTGAGGACTGCCACCCGATGGGACTGTCCGGCGGTCAAAAGCAGCGCGTGGCGGTTGCCTCTGCGATTGCTTCGGAGCGCCCTCTGATTTTATTTGATGAACCGACCAGCGGCCTTGACCTGTTTCACATGAGGCAGGTTGCCAATGTTGTCAATCAGGTGGCAAATGCCGGAAGAACCGCGCTTGTGGTAACGCATGACCCGGAATTTATTCTACGCTGCTGCAATTATGTCCTTCACTTAGAAAACGGGCAAATTCAGGAAAGCTATTCCATAGAGGACAGCGATGGCCGAAAACGCCTGCTAAAGTTTTTTCTGAGTGATATGAAGAAGGAGGTGTCCACAGAATGAAGGAGGAAAAGAAAGAGTCACCCATAGGCGTCTTATGGGGATGGGGCAAGCCCTATCATGGAAAATTCATCGGCAGTGTTATCCTTGCGGTATTAGGCGTGGCCTGCCAGATGGTGCCCTATTTCTGCGTAGCGCATATTGTCACAATGATGTTGTCTGGAGAACAGAATTTTTCCCGCTATGTGACCGCTGGTATTATTGCACTGTGCGGCTACTTTGGGAAGGTGCTGTTTTCCTGTCTTTCTACAACGATTTCCCACACAGCGACCTATTACACGCTACGCGATCTGCGGGAAAATATCACCGCAAAGCTGGCCCGCGTCCCGATGGGGACGATTTTAGATACTCCGT
>ERZ506999.120-NODE-120-length-51589-cov-7.762972_pt1 | contig 51589 bp, 39 predicted proteins | sample MGYA00512881_ERZ506999 | MGnify/ENA metagenome assembly ERZ506999
TTTATGAAATTCGCAGTGTAGTTTTGTGCAATTTTTCAAATTTGCTCATTTATAGAACTATAAGTAAAAGATGTATTGACACATAGTAATGAAAGTGGCAAAATATAGGCAAAAGAGGACTTAAGATGAAGGTGGTTGTGCTATGAAGATTAAGGTTGCATTGCTTGATAAAGATAAAGAGTACTTGGATAGGCTTACAGGAGTATTTAATACAAAGTATGCTGATAAATTAGAGGTTTATTCATTTACAGATGAAAAAAACGCAATAGAATCGGTAAAAGAGTACAGAATAGATGTATTAATAGCTGAAGAAGATTTTAATATTGACAAATCTGAATTCAAGAGAAATTGTGGACTTGCCTATTTTACAGGGACACCCGGTATAGAGTTAATAAAGGATGAAATTGCCATATGCAAGTATCAGCGTGTTGACGTTATATTTAAGCAGATACTTGGGGTATATTCTGATATGGCTGCAAATGTGGCTACTATCAGCGGAGAAAATGATAAGAGCAGTGTGGTTATTTTTACATCACCATGTGGTGGGGTTGGAACATCGACTGTTGCAGCAGCATGTGCGATAGCACATGCGAATATGGGGAAAAGGGTATTTTATTTAAATTTAGAACAGTGTGGCACAACAGATGTTTTCTTTCAGGCAGAAGGAAATGCCACTATGAGTGATGTTATATATTCGCTTAAGAGCAGAAAGGCAAATCTGTTATTGAAGCTTGAAAGCTGTATAAAGCAAAGCCAGGAAGGGGTGTCGTACTTTTCGTCTACAAAGGTTGCACTCGATATATTGGAAATTTCATATGCAGATATTGATACTTTGATAGGCAATATACAGGGAATGGACAATTATGATGAGATTATTGTAGATTTACCATTTTCTTTGGAAATAGAAAAATTAAAGCTCCTCTCAAAGGCTTGGAGAATTATAGTTGTAAATGATGGCAGTCAGCTGTCAAATTATAAATTTATGAGAGCATATGAGTCGGTTGTTTTATTAGAACAAAATGATGATATAAATATTATCCGAAACATGAATATGATATACAACAAGTTTAGTAATAAGAACTCAGAGATGCTATCAAATATTTCTATTAAGACTATTGGCGGAGCACCACGATATGAACATGCTACAGTCAGACAGATAATAGAAGCATTGACCAAGATGGAATTTTTTGAAGAAATCTTGCAATAGAGGGAATGTATATGCAGATTAATGAAGAAGAGCTTGTTGATGACATAAAACGTTTTGTAAGTGAAAATGTATCCTTGAGCAAAATATCAGATGAAGAACTTGCGGAAAGAATAGATCAGATAGTTACAGACAGGCTTAAGGATATTTACTGTCCTATTGAGACAAAGGTATCAATATCACAGCAGGTATATAGCTCTATAAGAGGATTTGGCTTATTAGATTCGATTATCAGTGATGATTCAATTACAGAGGTTATGATTAATGGACCTGAAAAGATTTTTATTGAGAAAAAAGGACGACTTACACGCCTTGATAAGAAGTTTGAGAGTCAGAGAAAGCTGGAGGATGTCATACAAAGAATTGTAGGATTGGCAGGACGAGAAGTGAATCAGGCTAATCCCATATGTGATACCAGGCTTCCGGATGGCTCGCGTGTGAATGTGGTATTGCCTCCGATTGCTTTATGTGGCCCGACGATTACTATTCGTAAGTTTTCAAAAGAACCAATGACTATAAATAAGCTGATAGAATATGGTTCTATAACACAGGAAATAGCAGATAAGCTGGAACTTTTGGTGAAAGCCAAATACAATATTTTTATTAGTGGTGGTACAGGCTCCGGAAAAACAACATTTCTTAATGCTCTTTCCAATTTTATTCCTAAGGATGAAAGAATTATTACAATTGAGGATTCAGCAGAGCTTCAGATTGCAGGAATTGATAATCTGGTTAGTCTGGAGACTAGAAATGCAAATGCTTCAGGTGCCGGGCAGGTTACAATAAGAGACTTAATTAAATCATCTCTTCGAATGCGTCCTGAAAGGATAATAGTAGGCGAGTGTCGAGGAGGAGAAGCTCTTGATATGCTTCAGGCTATGAATACAGGACATGACGGCTCGTTGTCTACAGGACATGCTAACTCTACTGAGGATATGCTCAGCCGACTCGAGACAATGGTGCTGCAGGGGGCTGATGGGCTTCCGATTGAGGCAATAAAGCAGCAGATTGCATCGGCAGTTGATATTATAATTCATTTATCAAGACTTAGGGATAAAAGCAGAAAGACCATGGCTATAACAGAAGTAGTTGGCATCAAAAATGGAGAGATAGAGTTAAACCCACTGTATGAGTTTAAAGAGGATGAAAACAGCACAATGGATAAGGTATCAGGAAGACTGGTCAGAACCGGCAATCCATTGAAGAACGACTACAAGCTTAAGCTGTCAGGTATAAAAACAGCCATATAGGTGAATTTATGAAGAAAAAAAACAAAGAGAAAAAAGTTCTGGAACCACAATACTATACATCACGGATAAATACAAGTACATATAATTACAAGGTCTATTATATGTCTGTTCCAGAGAAAATTATCAATGTACTTATTGCATTTGTGATAGGAGCGTGCATCGGATATTTATTCTATGGAGGTATAGGAAAAGATGAATATGGGCAGGCAACTACAGTTACATATTGTTTAAATGTAATTATTCCGGTAATAGTTGGCGTTATAGCTGTTAAATTGTATATTCCGGTCAGGATACAGTCTATTATTAAGAAACAGAAAAATCAGCTTAATAAACAGTTTAGAGATATGCTGGAGGCGCTTAGTACATCTCTGGGAGCCGGTAAAAATGTTATAGATTCATTCAGAAGTGTGTATGACGATATGAAGATGCAGTATGAGGATGGTGCTTATATTATTAGCGAACTGGAGCTTTTATTGTCAGGTATGGATAATAATATTGATATTGAAGACCTACTTCTTGATTTTGGGGAAAGAAGCGGCAATGAGGATATAGAGAGTTTCGCCAAGGTTTTTCAGATATGTTATAGGAAGGGCGGAAATATCAAGGATACAGTCAGGTCTACATATGAAATTTTGAATGACAAAATGGAGATAGCAGAGGATATAGAAACCGTTGTTACAGCAAACAAAACAGAGCAGAATGTGATGCTTATCATGCCGATAGGTCTTATTGGAATGATGAAGCTGATGAGTCCGGATTTTGCTGAGAATTTTGTGTCTCCATCAGGCATCATGGCGACAACAGTTGCGGTAATCATATTTGTGGCAGCATATTTTATAGGAAGAAAAGTATTGGAGATAAAGATTTAGTTATGTTTGGAATATTAGATTATATATGCTGGATATTAGGCTTGATATTTACAATTTTTTGGATATTCCTGTTTTGTAAAGGAAAGAAAAATGCCACACTTTTTCAAGGGTTGGATGAGAAAGAATATCCTTTAAAGGATATTTATTTTGTGGGATATGAACTGCTTGAACTCATTAAGTATAATTATCGAACCAAATACGACAGAAGGCTAAGGAAAGAGATATCGGTGCTCAAGGATGGCAAGTATGCTGATTACTATATCAGAGTCACCAGAGCACAGCAGGTTACTTTAGGGTATACATTATTTACCATGTCATTTGCCATGTATGGGCTGGCAGGAAGTATGGCAGCTGTTACGATATTTATAATGTTCGCCTTTGTGGCATTTTACTATTATGGAACATCAGCCAGTGACAAGATTAAGAAACGTTCAGAGGAACTGCTGTCCGACTTCTCAAATGTTGTATCAAAGCTTGCCCTTCTGACTAATGCAGGTCTTATCATGAGGGATGCATGGGCAGATGTAGCTTATAATGGCGATACTACATTATATAAAGAAATGCAGATATCAGTTGACGAGATGAAAAATGGAGTCTCTGAGACTGAAGCTATATATCATTTTGGAAACAGATGTATCATACCTGAGATAAAAAAATTTGCATCTACTATCATACAGGGCATCGAAAAGGGAAACAGTGAGCTGACGGCTCTTTTACAGGAGCAGAGTGCAGAAATCTGGAACCTTAAGAGACAGTTGGTAAAAAGAGAGGGAGAGAAGGCATCAAGCAAGCTTCTCATCCCAATGTTTCTTATGTTTATGGGAATCCTGATTATGGTTATTGTCCCGATATTTACAAACATTGGAGCTTAGGTAGAGAATCAGAGTAATCTGATTGTTTATAGATTTCACGAAAGGAGGAAACGTTTATGTGGTTATTAATGAATGATTTAGGACTTAAGGCAAGGCTTGCATTTAGTAAGTTCATGTGCGATGAAGAGGGAGATGTAAATATCGTCTCTATAGTTGTCCTTATCGGAATAGCTGTATTACTTGCTGTATTCTTTAAAGGACAGATTATGGATCTGTTGACAAATCTGTTTGGTACAATAACAGAAAAAGCTAATAGTGCAGTATCTGGAGAATAACAGACAATTAGAAAGCTTTTTGGGTATATATCTTTTGATATATACCCAAAATAATTCGAATGTGAGTGAAAATTATGAAAAGACTTTTAGATGAAAGAGGAGCATTGATAGTGGAGGCTTCTATTGTGTTTCCAACAATGTTTCTGGCTATATTTTTTATGCTGTTTGTAGGAAATGCATATACGCAGAAATGCAAGGTGGAGGATATAGTGGTATCAGCAGTGCTTGAAGGTGCTGCAAAGTGTGCCGATCCTATGCTTGATGATATTGAGTCTGGCAGCATACCGGATTTTAATTCAGTTAGTCTGAAGCCATATAGATACCTTACAGGCAGTCTCAGAGATACTGAGGGCGATATAGAGAGTGAGATAAATAAAAATGTGGGAAAGATAGGCACCGGATTTTTTACAGGGATGAAGCCAAGTATTTCCATTGACAGACTTAAGTTTGAAAGTAAAGTGATATATTCAAAGGTAAATGTGGATGTATCCTATAAGATAAAAATGCCAATCAGGTTATTGGGACAGGATGAGTTTACCAATATATCGTATGCCACTCATACTGATGTGCCGGTATCTGATGTGCCGGAGTTTATCCGGACTGTAGATTTTGCAGAGGATCTTGTGCAGAGATATAAAAATCATGATATCTCTGAGCCGGCAGGCAAACTGGCAGAGAAGATAACTGAGTGGACGAGTAAATAGGAGTTATGAATATGTATGGATTTAGTAAAAGAGAGCGAGGTGCTGTGTCAGTATTTCTCGTAATCATTCTGGTGCCGTGTATGCTGGTGGCCAGTATATTTGTGGATGTGGGCAGAGTGTACCTGTCCAAGTCTATGGCTGAATCGGCAGCTGATATGGCACTTAATTCACTTATGACACATTATGACGCTGATTTGAATGACTGGTATGGTATGGTAGCATCCTGCCAGAATATAGATGAATTCTATGATGCATCAATAAAGTGCTACAAGAATGCACTCAAATCACAGAATTTGTCTAAGGATGAGATGAACACATTGGTAGGAGAGTTCAGCGCTATGATAGGTGCTGATTCAAAAGCCAGTGACTATCTCAGGGTAACGGATGACGGCGATGACTCAACTACTATAAAAGCCGTAGATGGTGCCAATCTGGCTAATGCCACTATGCTTAAATCACAGATAGTGGACTTCATGAAATACAGAGCACCTATAGCTATCACAGAGACTGCCATCGATAAAATAAAGAATAAGAGTATTCCCGGTATAGATGATGTCTTAAAAAGTGATGAGAATAAACCGCTGGTGGAGAAAAAACAGGATTATTGTAAAGCTGACGAGAAGCTGATGCGTGACAGCTACAATACATATAAGTATCTGTTTGACAATTATTCTAATGGAAATCCACAGCCAAGCAATTCATTGCTCACAGGTACACGTGATGCCATGCAGACAGCCAGAGAACAGTATCGTGAGCTGAATAAGCTGATGATTACCAATCTGTATAACACATCGGGTCTTGTGGTTTTTAACAGGGCACAGGTGCCACTGAATCAGTATAATTACACAAAAAGCTCTATAAAATGCTATAAAGCTAAGTATGATGGCAAGACATATTATGTAAACTGCCATTCAAGAAAAGACGATGATACATATTACATAGATGGCACCGAACTGACAAAACAGTTTGACGATATCTCTAAGAAAATAAAGGCATTTGACAAAGCAAAGAATGATTTCACCAATGCTGTGAACAATAGCATATCGTATTCATCCGGTGTTACAAATGACATACAGTATTGGAAGCATGCTGCAGATGCCTACAGTGTCACGGTAAGTGGCAGTGATGATTATCGAACTAATCTGAATAAGAAAGCAGATGAAATGATAAAGAGCTACTGTGCACTCAATGCCATGATGCAGTGTACTCCGGGAAATGACTTACCTGATGACTATGATACTACATACAAATCATATAAGAAACAGGTGGAGAACAGACAGACAAAATATCTGACAGCAGGGGTGACAAATGGCAGTGACAGCTATCTCGTATTAGTAAACAGGCTTGAGAGTATATCAAGCAATAATATATATAATATAGAAGCAACGTCATTGACATTAAGCGATAGAAGTACTATATTTGTAAATAGAATTGCTGATATATCAACGAATCTGATTGAAAAAAGAAACACTCTGCAGCACTATTCAGATGTATTAAACATAGCGATAAACGGAGATTCGAGTAAGGATATAGAGTCGCTTGAGACACTGAAGCATGATGCAGCTGATTATGCCCAAAAACTCAATGATTGGAGTAATCAGGCAGATGGCACTGATTCAGACCTTGCAGAAGGTGACAGAGATGAAATCGCGGGTATTAAGGCTAGCGAAGCAGCCGGAAATATAACTGAACAGTCAATTATAGATTTAGAAAACAGACTTAAGAATATAAAGTCACAGATTGATTCGATGATAGCAACCATAGATAGCTTCAAATATGGTAATCAGAAGGTCAAGGATATATCTACATATGATCAGTTCAAAAATGCAGGCTCTATGGTTATTACTGAAAGCGAGATAAATAAAAGGACTACGAATTCAGAGCTTTCAAGCTATGCGGATTCTACATTTTCATCATTGTTCTCACCACAGGGAACAGGAACCGAGGGTCTTGCGAGCGTAAATAGCAATGATGACCATAATTTGCTGCTTGATGTCGCTGACTCAAAGACAGTTGCAATACCTGGTGTGTATCAGTTCTGGCAAGAACAGTTTGATTCAGCTAGTGAAGATGAAATAAAGAAATATGATGATGAAAAGGGAAAAGCGACAGGCAGTCAGGAAAAAACAAAAGAAAATGCTAAGAATAGAAAAAATCCACATGAAGATGCTGAGGATATAGCACGAGAGATTGACACAATAAATAAAACATTTGGAAATACAACATTTTTCAATAGCTTTGTGAGTCTATTAAAAAATCTGACAGGTGGAAATTTTGAAAATATTCGAGATAATTTATATTTGTCTACTTATATAATGGAAATGTTGTCTTACTCTACTATAGATAATGAGGGAAGGTATGACATTTTAAAAGACCAGGGTTTTGATGTGTCCACATTGACAAAAGAAAATATGGATGATAAATATAATTCTGTAAATGATAAGTGGAATAGTGATGAATATAAGGATTACTTTAATAAATCACTTACCAATAAGAGGCTTTGTAAGGAAAACAATGCTGCATATGGTTGTGAATTAGAGTACATTTTGTATGGTCATGAAAATAATAATGAGAATATAAATGCTGCATATGGACAGATATATGAGATTAGATATGTGTTGAATCTGATTTCTGCTTTTAAAAATTTTTGGGGTAATGATAGCGTTACGGGAAGAACGGTTAAGGCTGTTGCAAAATTTATTTCTAGTGCAACTAGTGGTGTTGTTCCTGCTGTAGCAATAAAAGCTGTATTGATTGCCTTGATAACGGTTTTTGAGACTGCTAATGATATGAATAGACTTGAAGCAGGCTTTATGGTAGAACTGTATAAAAATGAGGCAAAATTATGGCAAGTATCATTAGATTTTGGAGAGAAAACTGAAATTGGAGAAAAAAGTATTTCTGGTATGCTAAATTCTATACAAACAAAATTTGGCAATTATACAAATTCATGTGAAAATGGATTGCGCTACAGCGATTATTTATGTATTTTTATGGTATGTGGTATGCAGTCTGACATTGGGGAATCAATGACACTTAGATGTGCTGATGTAATTCAAGCAAATATGAGAAAGATAGCGCAGGATGATGGCTACAAGCTGGAAAACTCAAAGACTTATTTTGAGCTTGATTCAAAATTGAAAGTAGATCCGTTACTAATTACACTGCCACTATATAGTGATTATACAGATTTGTATGATAGCAGCAGTACTGACTGGTGCACATATAATATAAAAACAATCAGAGGTTATTAAAGGAGAAAGAAATGAAAAAGAGACTATTGATTTTAGGAATGATTTTTACAATGGCTGTGTCATCAGCAGGCTGTGGCAGTTCGTCATCAGACAATGCAGGTAAGACAGATCAACCAAAACAAACAGCAAATGTGCAGGACAGCCAGAAAGACGAATCAAGCGATAGTAAGTCAGATAATGATAAGAAAGATGAGAAGTATAAATCAGCAGATGAAATCACAATGGATGATTTGATGAGTCATGATGAGACTCCGGCAGAGGATTTTGAGTTCAATGATGGTAGAGATGATATAATAATAGATAAGTATGTTGGTAAGGATCCGATAGTGGTTATACCTGATGAAATTGATGGAAAGAAAGTTGTTGGATTTGAATCTGCTTTTTCACTTAATAATAATATAGTTGCAGTGAAAATAGGAAACAATGTTCAGGAAGTTGTAAAATCAGCTTTCTCAGGATGTAAACAATTAAAATATGTAGTTATGGGAGATTCTGTAAAAACAATTGGAGGAGGGGTGTTTGATGGAACAAATCTTCAGGAGCTTGTATTAAATGATGGCTTGCAAAAAGTTGGATCTGATGATTATACTTATTATTTGATACCGCCAACGAGTAACTGGGGAATGGATTTGAAAATACCAGAAAGTGTTACTGAATTGCATGTTTCTGAATTCAATCTTATTGGAAAATCGGGCTCTTATGCTGAACAGTATGCAAATGAACATGCCGATGCAGGGGTTACATTCACAGCAGAATAATTTACAATATGTTAATTAATTAAATATTAATACTATCATGTAAAGTCGCAAACTATACTTGGTAATGAAATTTTTTGAGAGTTTGCCAAAGTTTATGAGGGGCAGTTGCGAGGAACTGCCCCTCCTTTTTGGAAATATAAGTTTTTGAAACGTCAAAGATAACTAAGGATGGTAGCTACAAACTGGAAAACTCAAAAACTTATTTTGAGCTTGATTCAAAACTGAAGGTAGATCCGTTACTAATTACGCTGCCACTATATAGTGATTATACAGATTTGTATGATAGCAGCAGTACTGACTGGTGCACATATAATATAAAAACAATCAGAGGTTATTAAAGGAGAAAGAAATGAAAAAGAGACTATTGATTTTAGGAATGATTTTTACAATGGCTGTGTCATCAGCAGGCTGTGGCAGTTCGTCATCAGACAATGCAGGTAAGACAGATCAACCAAAACAAACAGCAAATGTGCAGGACAGCCAGAAAGACGAATCAAGCGATAGTAAGTCAGATAATGATAAGAAAGATGAGAAGTATAAATCAGCAGATGAAATCACCATGGATGATTTGATGAGTCATGATGAGACACCGGCAGAGGATTTTGAGTTTAATGATGGTAGAGATAATATAATAATAGATAAGTATGTTGGTAAGGATCCTATAGTGGTTATACCTGATGAAATTGATGGAAAGAAGGTTGTTGGATTTAATAAAACATTTTCGAATGACAAAGATGTTGTAGCTGTTCGGATTGGGAATAATGTTACCGAAGTGGCAAAAACGGCATTTGGTAATTGTGAAAAACTTAAATATGTAGTTCTTGGAAATTCTGTAAAAACTATAGGTGGAGCTGCTTTTGTAAACACTAATCTTCAGAATTTAATACTAAATGAAGGATTAGAAAAAATCGGTGAAGATGATTTCTCAAATATGATTTGTCCTCCGATGAACAATGAAGGAATGGATTTGAAAGTTCCAGAAAGTGTTACAGAGATGCATGTTATAGACTTCAATTTGATCGTTAAGGCTGGTTCATATGCTGAACAATATGCAAAAGAAAATAATCTTACATACACAGTAGAATAATTTACAATATGTTAATTAATTAAATATTAATACTATGAATCATAGGAAGTCGCCATGCTATATTATCAGTGTGGCGGCTTTTTTTGTTAAAATAGAAAATTATTAAATTGTAATGTGTAAATATTATTATTACATTAACAAATAGTAAAGTAATTATTGACAAACAGTAATTGAAGTAGGAAAATAGTATATATGAAAATCTATATTTAAAGGGAGAATATCATGAGAAAACATATAAAGGATGAAAGAGGAGCTATTGTTGTTGAGGCAACGATTTCGTTTACTGCCTTTATTTTCCTGTTGTACATCATCTATTCGATAGTTGATATATGCTACATACAGGCAAAGATGAGCATAGCGTTAAACAGTGCGGCGACAGATATCTCGCAGTACTCCTATCTGTATTATAAGTTTGGTATTGATTCGATAGACAATGCAGCAAGCAATGCGGCTTCAAGCAGTAGGGCATTGGCAAAGCATACATTAAAGGGTATGGATGAGCTAATGACGGGAATATCGGATATGGATAGCAGTTTGTCAGATATAGAGAATGGCTCTTCTGATTTTGAAAGTCTAATGACCGCTTATGATGAGACAAAGGGTGGAGCATCAGATTTGGCTGCCAATATTAATGACTATGGAGATGCTTTGGCAGAAGATCCTATGGGCTTTGTAAAGGGTATGGGTATGCTTGCATTGAATGAGGGTTCGTCTGCAGGCAAGTCATATCTGGCACAGTCTATGGGAAGAGCCTTTATGAAGAAGAATCTTAAGGATTCAAATGGTGGGGATGTCAACGCTTTTTTGAAACAGTATCATGTAAAGGATGGTCTGGATGGGCTTTCGTTTGCCGGAACGGAGTTTTTGGTATCAACGGATGGCAAATCAAGTAATGCCCTAAGGTTGACTTGCTCATATGATGTGAAGGTTGTCAATCTGCTTAATACAGATATCACCATCAGATTTTGTCAGAGTGCATCAACCGATGTGTGGGGCAAGGGAGTTAGTGCGAAAAAATAGGTGGATTAGGAATTATGAAAACAAATGATATTTTAATGATACTCATTTCAATTATTCTATGTGGAGTGAGTATCTATATACTGATCAGAAATAAAGAAAAAAAGAGTAAAAAGCTTATTGTCTATTGTATTATAGGTATGTTTCTTGTCATGATAGATGCTTGTATGCTTCAGTTCTTTTATCACGATAATGCAATTTATAAGAATTTTAGGATGATAGCACTTCTTTCAATTATGGCATCTGTTGCATATGTTGATTTCACGGAGCTAAGGATTCCAAATGAATATATTATTACAGGACTTGTATACTGGGTGTTAAGTATATTTGTTGAGCTGATATGTGGCAGTCAGTTTATTGTTGCCAATATCATTTCTTCGCTTATTGCAGCGGCAGCCCTGTTTATAGCTTCTTTGCTTTGCAAGATATGTATCAGGGGCTCGATTGGCGCCGGGGATATAAAGCTGTTTGTGGTTATGGGGCTATTGCTTGGGCTTGATGGAATATGGAGCGCTATATTTCTTTCTCTCGTTTTATCATTTATCACAGCAATTTATTTTCTTATTACAAAAAGAAAAGGCAAAAAGGATGCAATGGCATTTGGTCCGGCTCTTGCTATAGGAACGTGGTTATCAATATTTTTGACTGGAATGTAGAGGATATACAATGAAGAATTATAAATTTTTAGTACCTATATTGCTTGTAGCATTGTTAGGAGGCTCTGTATATAAAACATACAGTGACAGAGAAAAAATTAATAAACAATATGATAATGATATAACTCAGGCCAGACAGAATAGGAAGCTTGAGGTTTATGTGAATGCAGAGGAGGACTATCTTGATGCCTTAAAGCTTAAAGATTCAGCGAAGCTTCGGGCAGAGCTGGGAGAGATGTATATAGAAGCGGAGGATTTAAGAACAGCTGCCAAATGGGGAGAGTCTCTCATAAGTGAATATCCAAAGGAACAGGTGGGATATGAGTTTTTGATTCAGGTGTATTTGGAGCAAAAAGACTATGCCTCTTGTTTCAGGATAAAGGATGAAGCGGATGGACTGAAAATTTCATCAAAGAAGATTGAAGAGATTATTTCAGATATCAAATATGAGTATTATCTCGAAGGTGAATATGCACAGGTAGAGGAGTTCAGTAATGGCTATGCAGCAGTAAAAAAAGAAAAAAAGTGGGGCTATCTGAACAGCAAAGGGCATCGTGTAATAGAATCCGAATTTGAAGAGGCGGGAGCGTTTGCTAAAGAGGTTGCACCTGTTATAGATGACAAAGGCAGGGCATTTTATATAGACAACGAGGGCAACAGAAAGATAGTCATTGATTTTGTCGACAATATTGAGAAGCTGGGATATATGTCAATGGATAATATTTTTCCTGTAAATGATGGCAAAAAATGGAGCCTGTACAGTCTGGACAGCAAGAAAAAGATAGCTGGTGACTATGATGAGGTTTCAGCCATGGGAAATGGAGTAGCAGCTGTCAAGTCTGGTAATAAATGGAGCCTTATTGATACCAAAGGAAAGAAAGTAACAAAAGATAAATATGATTCGGTTGTTATGGACAGTAAAGGAATAGTATGTAGAAACGATAGGGTATTTGCAAAGCAGAATGGATATTATTATTTATTTGATTCTAAAGGCAATAAGGTTGTAAAAACTAAATTTGATGATGCAAAGCTATTTGCAGATGATGGATATGCCGCAGTATGTGTGGACGGCAAATGGGGATTTGTTGATAAGGATGGTAAACAGATGATTAAGCCTCAATTTAATGAGGCTCATAGCTTTTCAAACGGATTGGCGGCCGTCAGATTTACAAATGGCTGGGGCTATGTAGATGAAAAGGGGAATAAGGTCATTGAGACAGGATTTGATGATGCGTGCGATTTCAATGAACAGGGCAAGACATTTGTTAAGACGGATGATAAATGGCAGGTTTTGACACTATATTTATACAATCATGAATCATAGAACAAAGGAGACAAAGGCATGAGTTTTACATATGAAAATCAAGGAAACAATACTTATCTGGTATATAAAATAGGAGCTTCGGATAATGTGGATACAATGAGCCTTGGAATGATTACTAATAATAAGATAGATGGAATTGTTCCGACTCTGTTCACCCAGTCAGATACTGATAGATTTATTAAATATAATATTTCTGCAAAAGTGTCAGCAAAAGAGTTTTTATCAGGAGTTGTAAATAAGAAGAGATTACTAGGTGTGTTTATCAGCGTATTAAAGGCAATTAAATCAACAGAGGAATACATGATTGATGCGAGAAGCCTGTTGATTGATTTGGAACATATCTATGTTGATGTGTCAAAGTGTGATGCAATGCTGGTATGTCTTCCTTTGGTCAGACAGAATGAGTCTGTTAATATTCCTATGTTTTTTAAGCAGATAATGTTTAGTACACAGTTTGACCAAAATGAGAATTGCGATTATGTTGCACAGATTATTAATTATCTGAATAGTACACCTGTATTTTCTGTGGATGCTTTTGAAAAGCTCCTGATGGACATAGATGCTGATAATTTAAATATTGCAGCTTCAAAGGCTGTTGCTGGTCAGCAAAAACCGGTTCAACCACAGAGCCAGTCACAGAGTCAGCAGCCTAAACCTATGCAGCCTGCTATGAATCAGCTAAAGAATACACAGGTACAGACAAATATGCCATCTCAGGGGAAAATGCAATCACAGCGTGAAACACAATCTGCAAATAATGTGGTACAGCCTAATCAGGTGAATTTTGCAGTACCTAATATGAATCCACAAAACCAGAATAGAATTAATAATAATGTGCAGATGGGGACGAATATTTCAGGTACATATGTGGAAACAACCAGTGAGAAGCAGATGTCCATGTTTGGACTTTTGACACATTACAGTAAAGAAAATAAGCAGATTTACGAAAGACAAAAAGCCCAAAGAAAGGCTCAAAAGGAAGCAGAAAAAAACGGAGCAGCAATGCCTGGTCAAAATGTGAAGGCATCAAATGCTTCATTTGCCATCCCAGGCCAGCCACAACAGCAGCGTCCACAGTCTGCACAGGCACAGCCACAACCTGTAATGCCACAGCAACCTCAACAACAATTTGCACAGCCACAGCGACAGTTCACTCAGTCAAATCAGCCGCAGCGTCAGTTTGCACAGCCGCAACCGATGCCACAGGCACAGCAAAAGCCGGCGCAACAGGTTCAGCCACAGCCGGTACAGAATCAAAATGCAAATACAGGCATGACCGGAAATCCATCAGTTCCACCGCAGATTTTGGAGAACATGACAAAGGCCGGTAATTTTGGAGAGACTACAGTGCTTGGAGTCGGTTCAGAGGCTGGAGAGACCACTGTTTTGGGAACATCACAGGCTCAGATTATTAAGCCTTATCTGCTTCGAATAAAGAATAATGAGAGAATAGAACTCAACAAGCCGGTATTTAGAATAGGAAAAGAAAGAAGCTATGTGGATTATTTTGTGAGTGACAATACAGCGGTCAGCAGAAGCCACGCAAATATCATTAACAAGGACAATGAGTTTTATATTGTTGATACCAATTCAACAAACCATACATATGTGAATGGTTCAATGATTCAGAGCAATGTGGAGACTAAAATCGAGCATGGAACGAAAATCAGACTGGCGAATGAGGATTTTGAATTTTTCATGTACTAATAAAAAAATCACAGGATAAATATTACATATATTGAGGAAATGGCATGGATTACGAAATTGCAGCCCAGACAGATGTGGGAACAGTCAAGAAAACAAATCAGGACAGCATAATGATGAAACGTATTTTTACCAATCTTGGGAATATGGTTTTTGCAGTATTGTGTGATGGTATGGGAGGTCTTGCGAAGGGTGAGCTTGCCAGTGCTACGGTCATAAGAGCATTTGATAAGTGGGTCAACGATGATCTGCAGATGATTTGTCAGAATGGACCCGGATATATTGAGGATTCTGTAATCAGGGCACAGTGGGAGAGTATAGTAGCAAATCAGAATCAAAAAATCAAACAGTATGGAGCAGGTCAGGGCGTTAATCTTGGAACCACTGTAGTAGCGCTTCTTGTCACTGACAGGAGATACTATCTGATGAATGTCGGTGATTCAAGAGCATATCTTGTAAATGATAAGCTCATACAGCTTACTAAGGATCAGACATTTGTAGGTAGAGAGATAGAGCTGGGTCATATGACAATAGAGCAGGCTAAAACAGACCCGCGCAGAAATGTGCTTTTACAGTGTGTGGGTGCTTCTGAGATTGTTAATCCTGACATGTTTTTTGGAGATGTGCAAAGTGGTACGGAGTTTCTGCTTTGTTCGGATGGTTTCAGACATGAGATTACATCTGATGAGATTTATCAGGCAATCAGACCATCATTTATGACAAACAGGGATGTGATGAATAGGCAGCTTCGTTCTCTGATAGAACTCAACATGCAGCGTAGGGAGAGAGACAATATCACAGCAGCGCTGATTAAGGTACAGTAGGAGGAAAGTTTATGCTTGAGATTGGTTCTCTTGTTGATGGAAAATACAAGATACTGAATGAAGTGGGCCATGGTGGAATGAGTATCGTCTACCTGGCTATGAACGAAAAAGCAAATAAGCAGTGGGCTATTAAAGAGGTACGAAAAGACGGTGTAAAGGATTTTGAGGTTGTGAAGCAGAGTCTTGTGGCTGAGACAGACATGCTAAAAAAACTTAATCATCCTTATCTGCCGGATATTGTGGACGTCATAGAGGATGACGACAGATTCCTGATTGTCATGGATTACATACAGGGAAATTCACTTAGCAAGGCTATTGAAGAGTATGGCGCATTGCCTCAGGATGATGTGATTCATTGGGCTAAGCAGCTGTGCGATGTACTTGGATATCTGCATTCACAGAATCCACCTATCATATATCGTGACATGAAGCCTGCCAATATTATGCTTAAACCTGATGGCAATATCACTCTTATTGATTTTGGAACAGCAAGAGAGTTTAAAGAAAAAAATCTGGCTGATACGACATGTCTCGGAACTATGGGATATGCAGCTCCGGAGCAGTTTGGAGGAATGGGACAGACGGATGGCAGGACAGATATTTATTGTCTTGGTGCTACACTATATCATCTGGTTACAGGAAAGAACCCATGTGAGCCACCTTATGAAATCAGGCCGATCAGAGAGATAAACCCAAGTCTGTCAGGTGGTCTTGAAAGAATCATTTTAAAGTGTACACAGCCTAATCCGGCTAACAGATATCAGAATGCGGCAGAGCTGATGTATGCTCTTGAGCACTATGATGAGATAGATGATATATATAGAAAAAAACAAAAAAGAAAGCTTGCAGCTTTTATCACTACATCGGTAATTACAGTGATTTTGGGAGCAACCTCTATATGGGGATATGTTTCAGCCGAGAATAAAAAAAGTGAAAACTATGATAACATTCTGAAAACGGCAGGTACTTATGAGGACTATTACAATGCAATAATTACAGACCCTACCAGGACAGATGCATATCTGAAGCTGAATGATATGCTTACAAGTGATTTTGTATTGGACAAGGATGAGGCAAACATACTTGCAAAGATACAGGTCGGACTGGATAGAAAAAACAGTGACGGATATTCGCAGACGTATGATGTGCTTTCGGATTTGAAAAAGAAAAATCCTGACGGATATCAGGATGTCTGCTACCAGTATGGTGAGAGCTTTCTTTTCTACTATGATATAAATGTGGAAAAGGACAGATATGCCAATGCCGCCAAGTGGTACAAGGATGCTGTGCAGAAATATCCTGTTGCACAGATATATTGTGATATTTCCGATTGTCTGGATCTCATAAGTCAGTATGGTGGAGCAAAGGTTAAGCAGACAGAGAAGATGTATGATGAGTATGCAAATCTTTGGAAAAAGGTTACAGAGCTGGAAAAGGAATCTGAACAGTTTGACAGTGTGGATTCAAAGCTTCAGGTGTGGAATGAAGTAGATGATATTGTAAACAACAATATTTCTCCTCTTTTGGAGGTGACATCCAAGGATGATGTGATTGCACTTTTGGATGCTATATCAGACAGTTCGACTAAGGTTGACAAATCGGTTATTGCAGACGATATGAAGAAGCTTCAGGACAACATCGAGTCGACAAAGCAGAAGATAAACACGGTAAAGGAGGCTGAGAAAGAATGACATATGATATTTACAGGCTGATTTTTATCGTGGGTTCCATAGCGTGTGCTGTAATGTTTGTGGTTTCAGTGATACTATTTATTACACTTAAAATTCCAAATGTAATTGGTGATTTAACAGGCAGAAATGCAAAAAAGGCAATTGAAAATATTAGAAAGCAGAATGAAGCCTCCGGTGGAAAAGCTTATAAGGCAAGTGCAGTTAATCTGGAAAGAGGCAGACTGACAGATAAAATGACTCCGTCAGGAAATCTACAAAGACGTGGAATCACAAGTGGTTTTGGGGTTCATACAGAAAAAATCAGCACGATGAAGCTAGAACAGCAGGCGTCTGTTGGAATGGATACAGATAATGAAAGTAATGAGACGATGGTTCTTGAACAGGATTATTCAAATGAGACGTCTGTTCTGAATCATAATTATTCAAATGAGACAACAGTTCTCAGTCAGCAGAATGTTGGGGAAACAACGGTACTTTCATCACATATGCCACAGAATCCAAGCGAGACAACAGTTCTCAATCAGTTTATGGTATTAGAGGATATTACCTTTATACATACAGATGAAATAATTTAAAGCAAAGGAGTGAGTAGCATGAGAAAACGCATGATGGCCTTTTTAATGGCCCTACTTATGGTTGTCACCATTTTGCCGGCAAACTTCACGATAGTTGAAGCGAATGACACAAATGGTGCTATCTACCTTAATGTGACAGGTGCTTCGGACTGGACCAAGGAAGATAATATCAAGGTAACTGTTACTGACAGTACCGGAAAAGAAGTTGGGCAAAAGTTTGTGAAGACCAAAGTGGTTGAGGCACAAACTGATTCTGGAAATACAAATCCAGATAATACAAATCCAGATAATACAAATCCAGATAATACCGATTCAGGTAATACCAATCCGGGTAATACTGATACCGGTAAGGATGACGCTGCTGGAAAGGATACTGAAAATACAGGCTCAGAAAGTGGCTCTGACAATTCAAATGAGCCTGCCGGACAGGCAGATGAACAGCAGGATGCTAAGCCTGTAGCATTAAATAGCATAAAAATTGATGTGATAGGTCTTGTCAAGGACAGTAAGTACTCTGTGGATATATCTTCTGATGGATATCTTTTCTGGAAGAAGGAATGCACCGCTGTGGAGGCTTCTAATAGTGCAGCTTATACAAAGGTTGCAATGGTTAAGGACACATATACAGAGTTTGACTTCACCACAGTTTTTAAGGGCTGGAAACTAGATACTACACCAAAACTTGCTGTGAAAGGTGCGGATAATAATAGTGTTATTAAATATGCATCTTCAGATCAAGGAATTGCAGCTGTTGATGAAACTACTGGTGTAGTAACTATAAAGAAGGCCGGAAAAGTTTCTTTTACGGCTACACTATCTGTTGGTGATAGTTATAAGACAATCACACAGTCTGATGTAGCAATTGCAAAATTAGACCAGACACTTTCATTTACTGATGCAAAAACAGAGGTTTATGTAGGTGATGAGGTTGCAACAGCTGCAAGCTCAAGTGCTAATGATGCCAAAGGGAAAATCACTTATAGTGTGGTTAACGGAGAAGAGTACATCACAAAGGATACTGATTTTGCAAACAATGGTAAATGGACTGCAAAGAGCTATAATAACAGTGCTGATGGAGTAAAAGTTACAATCAAGGCTGTTATTGCAGAGGATGACAGATATAACAGTGCAGAGAACACATATACTACAACAATAAAGCCATATGCTTACGGTGATTTTAGAAAATATTGTGAGGTAGTTGGAACATCAAATACTGCTTCAGATGGAAACACCTGGTATTCAGAAGTGACCGGAATCAAGGCAAAAGATGGTTATAAAATCAAAGATTCTGATGGCAGCTTTGTAGAAGAAATTGCTATAGATGCCAATAATATCACACAGGGCGAAAATAAATTTTCTTTTGTTATCGTACAGGAAAAGAAGAAATCAGACAATGAAAATGTATCTTATATCAACGAGGGAACAGTAAGTGGAGCATACAACTATGATAGTGTAAATCCTACACTTTCTATTGCAAAGGATAATAATGCAGACTGGATAAACAAAGATGTGAAAATTACAGCTTCACCATCTGATGCTGGTTCAAAGATTGCGGCTGTTAAGTATACAGTGACAGATGAAAAAGATAAGCCGCTTCTTGAAGAAAAAACAGTTAATCCTAATGCTGATGGAAGCTATTTGATTACATTACAGGCAAGTAAATTTGCCAATAAAGAAATCAAGATAAATGTTACAGCATACGATAATGCAGGTCTGAAATCTGATACACAGACTCAGATAATCAAATTTGATACAGCACTGCCTAATGCGGAGTTGTCATTGAATAGTAATGAAGGTAAATATTATTTTACTGATAAAATATCTGTAGGTATCAGTGCTACTGATAATTTTTCAGGTATCGCTGGTATAAAAGCAGTTTATCTCACAGATGATGTGACAAGTGCTTCTGGATGGGACATTAAGAATATCGATTGGGATGCTGAAAATGTTCAAAATCTTAAAGCTGATGCTAAGAGTGTAACGATATCATTTACAGATACTCCAAATGCAGGAAATGTGTATGTCAAGGTGACGGATAAAGCAGGAAATGAAAAAATCACATCACTTTCTGACGATAAAAAGTTCCACTTTGATCATACTGCACCAACTGTAGGTATTGCATATTCTTCAGCTGATGAAAATACAACTAATGATAATTATTCACAGTTAAAGGATGGGGTAGAATACTACAACCATGACAGATATGCACAGATTACTGTAACAGATGCTTCTTTTAACAAAAATGCTACTCAAATTAAAGTAGCGGTTGATAATAAAAATGCAGTAAATATATTAGATAACAAGGCAGAAGTACAAGGTGCTGCTATTGTAAAAACAGATGATGAAATCTGGACTGACAATAAGGATGGCTCATATACTGCAAAGCTTAAATTTACAGGTAATCATCTTTACAAAATTGAAGCTTCTTCAACGGATTTAGCAGGAAATAAAACGGAAGAAGGCACTGTAGCTGATAGCAAATCAAAGGAATTCTATATTGATGAGCTCGCTCCGGTTGGAAAAGTACAGTTCTCAACAGATAAAACAGATGCTGGAATAATTGGTAACTGGTGGGAAAATGTATTAAACCCATTCACTGCAATATCTATTTTTAAACAAAATCAGTTGAATATTGTAGGTAGTGTAACTGATAAAGATACCGGAAATTCCGGCATATGGACAGTTAGCTATTATGTAAATAAACTGGATACGGATACAGTTTTATCAGAGCCTGACTTAAATAAGTTATCTGCTGATAAATGGAAAAAAATTAAAATAAATAAATCAGATGATGAATACAGCTTTTGTGAGTCGTTAGACAAGTCCTATAATAAATATATAGTATATATAAAGATTGTAGATAACAGTGGAAATGTAAAATATATAAGTACAGAAGGTGCTATAATCGATAACGAAGCACCTAAAATCACAGATGTCAATATAGTAGATAGTGATAATCAGGAAAATAAGCTTGAAGACGAAAATGCAGATTTGTGGAAACAGTCAAGTGTTTGTTTACAATTAAAGGCTACTGATAATCTTTCCGGTATTGACAGATATGAGTATAAGCTTGCAAGGCTGAATGACGATGGAACATATACTGTTTTACCATCTACTACAACTGTCACGTTGCAAGGCTCAGATCTTGGCACCTTGAATTATTCAACAGTGTTTAGTCTTTTAAAGAGTCGTGATTATGCAGCTGATACAAAGGCTCTTAAGGCTACAATAACAGTTTATGACAGGGCTAATAACTCTTCAACAGTTGAAAAAATAATCAATATCGATAAACAGGCTCCAACAGTTACCATCACACGAGATGATGGCAGCTCGACTTTAGATAATAGCAAAGGCTGGAATAACGATACCCTGACTTATACTGTTGTGGCAAAGGATGCAACAAGTGGTATTAAGGCAGAAAATGAAAATCCGGTTATTAATTATTATATTTACCTGAATGGCAAGAAAATGAAAACCGGAAAGGTAAATGTTATTGACAAGAAATTAGATGCTTCCGGAGCTTATACAGAGGTTGTAGGAAATATAACTATTTCAAAAGATAAAGCTTATGATTCCAATAATTTAACTATTGACGTAGATACTGTAGATGTAGCTGGAAATAAGTCTGTGTCATCAGCTGATACAACGGTTACAGCAAAGTATGATTTTACAGCTCCGACTGCAAAATTGGAGTTACAACAGGGCGTTGATGGTGATAAGTGGTTTACCAATGGTGCTACATTCACTGTTACTGCGCAGGACAATACTTCAGGAATTGAAAAAGTAGGCTATACAATTAAAAAAGCAGATGGAACTTATGTTGAGGGAAGTGCTGATGCTCCGGTAGAATTAATAACCGGTGTTGAAAGTGATGCAAAAGAGTATACAAATAGTATTAGCATACCTGATATGGCTGATTATGATACTGATAATTTGACAATCACAACATATACATATGACTTTGCCGGAAATAAGACAGAGTGTAGTCAGACAATTAAGCTTGATACAACAAACCCTACTGCTGATTTGACAGTAAATGCTGGTGCTAATCAGGATGGCTGGTTTAATTCCGGTGCAACACTTAGTGTAAAAGCATCAGATGAGACATCAGGTGTTGATAGAGTGAAATATATTGTAAAAGCCAGCAAGGATTCAAACGAAAATCTGACAAGTGGTACATTAACTGCAGATACATTGCAAAAATCAGATAATGGTGATTTGACAGGAACAATAACAATTCCGAAAGATGCATATTATGATTCAAAGAATCTTTATGTTGAAACTAAAACGTATGACAAAGCCGGAAATAAGACAGAATGTAGTCAGACAATCAAGTTTGATACAACACATCCTACAGCAGGTATAAGCTTTGACAAGGAAATGAAAAACAGCCTTAGTGACAAGGATGGCTTTGATGGTGCAAAGCATTTCTACAATAGAAATGTGAAGCTTAATGTAACAGCAAATGATGCTACATCAGGAATCAAATCAATTAAGTACTATGTAACTGCTGCCGGAGATGTACCGACAGAGGAAACCTGGGCTGATACAACAAATAAAAATGTTAATAGTATTCTCCCGGAAAAACAGGCAGGAACAAATGACAAGCTGAATATTCCGATAACAATATCGGATGAGTTTGCTAATTCAGCAGATAATCTCGGTGCAATCAATGTCTATGTTCAGGTTATAGACACAGCAGACAATGAGACAGTTGTCAGCCTGAAGGATGATGAGAAAGATGAGACATTCAGGATTGATACGACAAAGCCGGAGATTAATGTAGAGTATGCCACTGAGAAGGCTGCATACAGTGTAGTTGATGGTGCTGAGTATTACAATACAAAGCGTACAGCTAAAGTATCGGTTAAGGAAAACAGTGTATTCTTTAATCCGAAGCTTGTAAATATCTGGGTATCAGAGGATGGCGGAAAAGAAGTTGATATCAATAATAGTGATAAGCTTCCTGATGGTATCGTAAAGGATAGTGACTGGACTCTTGGAGCCGGAAAAGATGCTGTAAGTACACTTACTGTTACGTTTACCAATGATCATAAGTATACCGTCCGTGTAGAAGCACAGGATTTGGCTGAGAATAAAGCAGATGGATACAAAATCAATAAATCTAATACATTTATTATTGATAAGAAAAATCCAACAGGTAACATGAAGTATAATTATCTGTCACAGGGAACTGACACTACATGGACATCATTTGCAGATTGGAAGAACATCTTAAATGGTGGCAAATACGAGATTTCGCGTTTCTCTAAGGGAAAGATGTATGTTTCAGGTAGTGTAAGAGATGAATTCAGCGGAGTAAAAGAAGTAAGCTACAACGTTTCAAACAAGGATGGTGTATTTGCGGATGTGTCAGGAGTTACATCATGGACACCGATGAAATCAACTGGTAAGGATGGCTCATATGCTATCAGTTTACCGGAAAATGATATGAACTATGTTGTCTACCTGAAGATTGTAGATTATTCAGGAAATATATCATATGTCAGCACAAATGGAGCTGTGCTTGATACACAGGCACCGAAGATTAATGTAACACTTCCGGCTGATATCAATGGCATATACGCTTCAAATGTAAATGTCGGTGTGTCAGTATCGGACAATGCAGCAACAGGTGTTGTTTCAGGTATCAGAAGTGTATCATACAAGGTGACAAGCCTGGGTCAGCAGACACAGACAGGAGATTTGTATACATACACTGCAACAGCAGGGAGCCTGAATGATCTGACTAAATCAGTATCAAGAAATTTCACAGTTGATGCGGGATTAAACAACAGTAACGATGTACAGATCGAAGTGACAGCTGTTGATAATGCGGGAAACACTTATAAGACAACAAATGTAATCAAGATTGATATCACGGCACCTACGATTGAAGTAAGCTATGATAATAACAGTGGAGATACAACATTTGGAGATGATACTTACTTTAAGGAGTCAAGAACAGCAACAGTTAAGGTTACTGAGCGTAACTTTGACCCTGCAAAGGTAATCCCTGTAATAGAGGCCAGTGCCGGAGGTGCTCCTTCTATATCAGGATGGACTACAGTTAGTGGTTCTGGAAACGGAGATGATACAGTTAATATTGCTACAATATACTATGGAAACGATGCTGATTATACCTTCAATATTTCAGCAGAGGATATCGTAGGAAACAAGAGCGGTGATGTCAATTATGGCAACTCACTTGCACCTACAAAATTTACTGTAGATAAGACTGTTCCGGTGATTTCAGTAGCATATGATAATAATAATGCAGCAGAGGCTGGTTTTTATAAGGAGCAGAGAACTGCTACTGTGACAATTCAGGAGCACAATTTTGAGACAAGCAGAGTTGTCCTAACAATGAATGCGACAGACAATGGAAATCCTGCTTCAGCTCCTACAATAAGTGGCTGGTCAGGAAGCGGTGATACACATACGGCAACAATCAGTTTTGCATCAGACGCTGTTTACACATGGACACTTGCATACACAGATAAGGCTGGTAACAAGGCAACTGACCTTGAGAATCAGAGCTTCTGTGTTGATCTTACAAAGCCTGCTATAACAATAAGTGGAATAAATCCTAATTCCGCAAACAATACGGATGGAAATATTGGTTTTGCTATTGAATGCACAGATACCAACTTTGGCACATTTACTCCGGTACTGACAGCTGTAGTATATGAGAATGGTTCTTTTGCAACAAAAGAAATCGAAGGAAGTGCTTCATCCGTTGGAAATGGAGAGAGAATTGAGTATGGAAACCTCGAGGAGGATGGAATGTACTCACTCAGATGTGCAGCTGTAGACAAGGCTGGAAATGCTTATGATACTGTAAATATTGTTGATGAAGATGGAGTATCTTCAACTGTAAACTTACAGGATGGAGATAATCTCATTGATTTCTCTGTCAACAGAAATGGCTCAACATTTGCATTAAATGATTACTCAATGGATGTAGTTAATGACTATTATGTACAGGAAACTGCAGAGGATATCGTATTCTACGAGACTAATGCTGATGAACTCTTAAACTACAATATCAAGCTTAATGGCAATGCCCTTAAGGAAGGTAACGACTACAAGGTAACAGAGTCAGGAGGAGACGGAAGCTGGTACAGATACGAGTATGCTGTAAATAAATCACTTTTTGATGATGAAGGTGAATACAATCTCGTCGTTGAGTCAGAGGACAAAGCCACATCAATGGCATATAGTGATTTGAAAAACGTTTCAGCTGATTTTGTAATTGATAAGACAGCTCCAACTTTCACAATCAGTGGAATTGAGGAAGACGGTAATTACAGAGGAACATCACAGAACGTAACTCTTGTTCCTACAGATGATGGAGGAAAGCTTGGACATGTCAAAGTTACAATACTTGACAAGGATGGAAAAGAACAGAAAGTCATTTCTGATATGTCAGGCGATGAACTTACAAAGTACCTGAATGGAAATGATGGAAAGATTAAATTTAAGGTACCGGAGGGCGTAAATCAGCAGGTTGCAATACTTTGTGCAGACTGCTCCATCGGAACAGATGGTGGAACCAATACAACTGATTTTATTTACAAGGGTATAACAGTTTCATCAAACGCTTTCATTCTTTTCTTTGAGAACAAGCCACTGTTTTATGGTGTGCTGGGTGTAGTTGCAGCAGCAATAATCGTACCAACAGGTTTTGTAATCTATAAAAAGAAAAGAAAAACTAAAAAAGAAGCATCAGAACAGTAAATTAATGATCTGAATAGGAGCCGGTCACAAGATCGGCTCTTACTAAATAATTTGAGGGATGGACAAAGTAACACGTATATGCATAATACTAATCAATTACAAGCTTGTTACAACAAGATATATCACACCAAGCCCCCAGCTTGAAAATATGCCGTACAGTATCACAGGACCGGCAATCCTGAATATCTGACAGCCTATGCCAAATACCTGCCCCTCCACCTGAAATTCACATGCGGATGAGCATACTCCGTTTGCAAAGCCTGTTATAGGAACGAGAGCGCCTGCGCCTCCCCAGTTTGCGAGTGGTGCATACAGGTTTAGCGATGTCAGTATGCAGCTTATGAGAATCAAAATCATGCTGCACCAGGCAGAGGCTTCATCGCTGCTTAACCCAAAGTATTGAGTGCAGATATTTACTATGAGCTGTCCGATAGTGCATATGATTCCGCCGAGTATAAATGCCTTTAGCATGTTTGCAGAAAGGCAGTGAGTAGGTGTGACGCGCTTTACATATTTGTTATATTCATCATTTCGTTTTTCTTTTTGGTCAGTAGTCATGTTTTCAGACCTCCTTTTTTATAGGATGACCGTATTTTTTAAATGTATTCATATATGTGATTTTAGTTATTTGATTTGGGTATAGTTACTTATTAGAATTAAATATGAAGGATATATCAAATAATCCTTGCTACTTTCTGCTTTAAATAGTAGAATTGTAGCAAGGATTATTTTTGCGCGGTAGCGCATCAAAGTAATAAATCACAGCAAAGCATATAGTTGCGATAAATAATGCAAGTATTTTGCAATAAAGAAAAGGAGACACATATATGTATACACTTGACGACATCAAGAAAGAAGATCAGGAGATTGCAAGCGCCATCACAGACGAATTTGAGCGCCAGAACAGCCACATCGAGCTTATTGCCTCTGAGAACTGGGTAAGCCCTGCTGTTATGTCAGCTATGGGAAGCATCCTCACCAATAAGTACGCTGAGGGATATCCGGGAAGAAGATACTATGGCGGCTGCGAGTGCGTGGACGAGGTAGAGGAGCTTGCCAGAGAAAGAGCCAAGAAGCTTTTCGGCGCAGAGTATGTAAATGTACAGCCGCACTCAGGTGCTCAGGCCAACATGGCAGTACAGTTCGCCATCTTAAAGCCTGGCGATACCATTATGGGAATGAATCTTGACCACGGCGGACACCTCACACATGGTTCACCGGTCAACTTCTCAGGCTCATATTTCCATGTAGTGCCTTATGGAGTAAATGACGAGGGCTTCATCGATTACGACAAGGTAGAGGAGATCGCCCTTGAGTGCAAGCCAAAGATGATTATCGCAGGTGCATCTGCATATGCGAGAACTATAGATTTCAAGTGTTTCAGAGAGATTGCAGACAAGGTAGACGCAGTGCTCATGGTTGATATGGCTCATATCGCAGGACTTGTAGCCGCAGGACTTCATCCAAGTCCAATCCCATATGCACATGTCACTACAACCACTACACACAAGACTCTCCGCGGACCTCGAGGAGGAATGATTCTCTGCAGTCAGGAGATGCAGGATAAGTACAATTTCAACAAGGCTATTTTCCCGGGAATCCAGGGTGGACCTCTCATGCACGTTATCGCTGCAAAGGCAGTCTGCTTCAAGGAAGCATTACAGCCTGAGTTCAAGGAGTATCAGAAGCAGATTGTAAAGAATGCACAGGCACTTTGCAAGGGTCTTCAGAGCCGTGGCATCAAGATTGTATCAGACGGCACAGACAACCACCTCATGCTTGTAGACTTAACTCCGTTTGGTCTCACAGGAAAATCTATCGAGAAGCTTCTCGATGCGGCTCATATCACAGCTAACAAGAATACTATTCCTAACGACCCACAGAAGCCATTTGTCACAAGTGGTATCCGTCTCGGAACACCTGCTGCTACATCAAGAGGCTTAAAGGAGGATGATTTCGACAAGGTTGCAGAGGCAATCGCCATGATCATCAAAGAGGGTGAGAGCGCAGTTGAGCCTGCAAAGGCTATCATCAAGACACTTACTGACAAGTATCCTCTTGCATTTTAAGGGTTTTCAGAGTAAAATGTTATAAGTTATAAAAACATAATACTTTGGAGGAATTATGATAGACTTAAAGTTTTTAAGAGAGAATCCGGATCTCGTAAAAGAAAATATTAAAAAGAAATTCCAGGACCACAAGCTTCCGCTCGTCGATGAAGTAATCGAGTATGACAAGAAGGCCAGAGAAGCACAGCAGGAGGCAGATGATCTTCGTGCAAAGAAGAATCAGGTTTCTAAGCAGATTGGTGCTCTTATGGCACAGGGCAAGAAGGAAGAGGCTGAGGCTGTAAAGGCTGAGGTAGCACAGATTTCAAAGCGCCTCACAGAGCTTGAGCCGCTCGAGAAGGAATACCAGGACAAGGTGCTTGAGGATATGATGAAGATTCCAAACATCATCGATCCATCAGTTCCAATCGGAAAGGATGATACCTTCAACGTGGAGAACGAGAAGTTTGGTGAGCCTGTTGTTCCTGATTTCGAGATTCCTTATCATACAGATATCATGGAGAGATTTGACGGAATAGACCTCGATGCAGCAGGAAAGGTTGCAGGAAACGGTTTCTATTATCTGATGGGAGATATCGCACGTCTTCACTCAGCCATGACAGCATATGCGCGTGACTTCATGATTGGAAAGGGCTTTACATACTGTATCCCACCATTCATGATCCGTTCAAATGTCGTAACAGGCGTTATGAGCTTTGAGGAGATGGATGCCATGATGTACAAGATTGAGGGAGAGGATCTCTACCTTATCGGCACATCTGAGCACTCAATGATCGGTAAGTTCATCGATACAATAAACGATGAGTCAAAGCTTCCATACACACTCACAAGCTACTCACCTTGCTTCCGTAAGGAAAAGGGTGCACACGGCATTGAGGAGAGAGGTGTTTACCGTATCCATCAGTTTGAGAAGCAGGAGATGATTGTTGTCTGCAAGCCACAGGATTCAAAGGAATGGTATGAGAAGATGTGGAAGTACACAGTAGAGCTTTTCAGAAGTCTCGATGTGCCTGTCCGTACTCTCGAGTGCTGTTCAGGAGACCTCGCAGATCTCAAGGTTAAATCATGCGACGTAGAGGCATGGTCACCAAGACAGAAGAAGTACTTCGAGGTTGGAAGCTGCTCTAACTTAGGCGATGCACAGGCAAGACGTCTTAAGATTCGTGTAAAGGGCGAGGATGGCAAGAAATACTTTGCACATACTCTTAACAACACAGTTGTTGCTCCACCACGTATGCTTATCGCATTCCTTGAGAACAACCTGAATGCAGATGGCTCTGTAAATATCCCTAAGGCACTTCAGCCATACATGGGTGGTACAGAGAAGCTTATTCCGAAGCACTAGTTTTTGAAATAAATTAGTTCATGTAAATAATTAATACATGTAAATATAACAGCCGTAGCTGCGATTGAAAAGGAAAATCGCGGTTATGGCTGTTTGTGATAAAAGATAAATGCCATATTAAAAACTGGTTGACACGATATATACCGTGATATATACTAAATGCAAAAGGAGGTGTTCTATTATGTTAACAGCTAAGCTATTTGAGAATGGGCGAAGCCAGGCAGTTAGATTACCTAAGGAATGTCGTTTTGATGGAGACGAGGTTATGATAAATAAAGTCGGAGATGTGGTTTTTCTAATACCTAAAGATAATGAGTGGGCGGGACTGCTTAGTAGTCTGGATATGTTTACAGATGATTTCATGAAAGAAGGACGCATGCAGCCAGAAGTACAGGTACGAGAAAGTTTTTAATGAAAAGGGGTTTTTATGAAATACATGTTGGATACGAATATTTGCATATATGCAATAAAAAATAAACCTAAGGAAGTAATAAAGCATATTTTATCACACAAATCAGATGAATTATGTATATCAGCAATTAGCTACGGCGAATTAATGCACGGTGTGGAGAAAAGCACGTATCGCGAAAAAAATTATCTTGCGCTCTCTCTGTTTTTATCATCAATTACAATTTTACAATTTGATGGTATTGCAGCGGAAAAGTATGGTCTGGTGCGTGCTGGACTTGAAACTATGGGAACACCAATCGGGCCAATGGATACTTTGATTGCAGCTCATGCTTTGTCAAAAGACCTTATTCTTGTGACAAATAATACAAGAGAATTTTGTCGTATTGATGGATTAAAGCTTGAAGACTGGACTATTGCATGATGCTACAATAAAATTTACAGAGAAGAAAATCCCTTACCAAATACTTCACTGGTGCTCATCACAGACATAAAAGCATGCAGCTTATTCTGATGTATGAAGCTTCTAAGCTCTATGGCCTGCTTCTTTGTGAGTGTGCTGAAAACGATATAGTTTCTCTCACCGGTGTAAGCACCTCGTGCCTCCACATAGGTGGCACTTTTTCCGAGAACATTTATAATATAATTGCATATCACATCCTTGTCATCGCAGATAAGCATTATGGATTTTCTGAGCATGATATTTTCGATGATTGCATCAATCATAAATGATTTCACAACAAGTCCGACAAATGAATACAGAGCAGTCTTTATGTCAAATACAAAGCAGGCGATGATAATCATGACGAGGTCGGTGAGAAATAAAGCCATGCCAATATTTTCTACATGTGCATATTTTTTTACAATCATGGCGATGACATCGGTTCCGCCACTTGAAGCCCCTACATAGAAAAGCAGTGCAGATGCGATTGCAGGAAGAGCGATGGCAAAAATCAGCTCAAGCATTGGCTCGTTTGAGAGCGGATGAGTGAGTGGGTCAAGCTTTTCAAGCACCAGAAGCTCAACAGACAAAAGTATTGTGGCATAGGTGGTCTTAATAGCAAAGTCTTTGCCAAGGAAGAAAAAGCCCACTACAAGCAGGAGCATGTTCACAATAGTAGAAAACATACTCGCTGAGAGAGGTGTTATCTTCGCAAAAACAACTGCGGCACCGGTTACGCCACCGAAGGTGAAGTTGTTTGGGAACTTGAAATAGTATACACCGATTGCCATGATGGTGATACTGAGTGTCATTATCAGAAAATTTTTTATCTGTTTAAGCATTTGTTGTTCTCCTTTATGATTTGACAGCTTGTCAGGTATTTATTGCAGTGCTGTGTATCATAGCTGCTTTCTTTTGTATTATTAATTGTATTATTAATCGTTCAAATCTAAATATTTATTTGCATGGATAGTGTAGGACGATGAATGTCTGATGTCAATATAATCCATGAAATAAATTATAAGTATTATTTCTATAAAAGATATATTATATTAGTAAAACTAATAAGAATAATTACAATATATAATTGGAAAATTTAGCACTATGAAGGTATACTATAGGTATTGAACGAATTGCAGATTATTAGGAGGAACAATAATGGATTACAAGAATTCAGGTGTTGATATCGAGGCAGGTTACAAGTCAGTAGAGCTTATGAAAAAGCATGTAAAGGAGACTATGAGACCGGAGGTGTTAGGTGGTCTCGGAGGTTTCTCAGGAGCATTCTCACTTGCTTCCATCAAGGATATGGAGGATCCGGTGCTTTTATCGGGAACAGATGGCTGCGGAACTAAGGTAAAGCTTGCTTTCATCATGGACAAGCATGATACAATCGGAATCGATGCAGTTGCCATGTGTGTAAATGATGTGGCATGTGCAGGCGGTGAGCCATTATTTTTCCTTGATTATATAGCATGTGGAAAGAACTATCCGGAGAAGATTGCTACAATCGTAAGCGGTGTGGCAGAGGGCTGTAAGCAGTCAGGCTGTGCACTCGTTGGTGGTGAGACAGCAGAGCATCCGGGTCTTATGCCTGAGGACGAGTATGACCTTGCAGGCTTTGCAGTTGGTGTGGTTGACAGAAAGGACATCATCACAGGCGAGGGATTAAAGGATGGTGATGTACTTATCGGAATGGCATCAACAGGCGTACATTCAAATGGATTTTCACTTGTCAGAAAGATTTTCAAGATGGACAAGGAGACATTAAATACATATCATGAGGAGCTTGGCACTACACTTGGAGAGGCACTTCTTGCCCCTACAAGAATCTATGTAAAGGCTCTTAAGGCTGTAAAGGACGCAGGAGTCACAGTAAAGGCCTGCAGCCATATCACAGGCGGCGGCTTCTATGAGAATATCCCACGTATGCTCATCGATGGCAAACGTGCCGTAGTTGAGAAAAACAGCTACCCTGTTCCACCAATCTTTAAAATGATGGCTAGAGAGGGAAATGTCGAGGAGCAGATGATGTACAATACCTACAACATGGGACTTGGAATGATTGTCGCAGTTGACCCTGCAGACGTGGACAAGACTATGGAGGCTATGAAGTTTGCTGGAGATACACCATACGTAGTCGGAAAGATTATTGATGGCGAGAAGGGTGTAGATCTCGTATAATAACATTCAATATATTGTTAATAATTGTATACATCGTTGCGAGGAAAAAGAATGAAAATTGCAGTATGTGTATCGGGTGGCGGCACCAATCTTCAGGCCATCATAGATGCAATAGATAACGGAACAATTACAAACACACAGATAGAGGTTGTTATCAGCAACAACGCAGATGCATATGCACTTGAGAGAGCAAAAAAAGCAGGAATAAAGGCAGTATGCATCTCGCCAAAGAGCTATGAAAGCAGAGCTGCCTTCAATGAAGATTTCTTAAAGCAGCTTAACTCATATCATGTGGATTTAGTCGTACTGGCAGGTTTTCTGGTAGTGATTCCACCTGAGATGATAAAGCAGTACAGAAACAGAATCATAAATATCCATCCATCGCTCATACCATCTTTCTGCGGCACAGGCTACTATGGTCTTAAGGTGCATGAGGGAGTGCTTGCACGCGGTGTGAAGGTGACAGGTGCCACCTGCCACTTTGTGGATGAAGGCACAGACACAGGCCCTATTATTTTACAGAAGGCAGTCGAGGTAAAGCAGGGCGACACACCTGAGGTGCTTCAGCGCAGGGTTATGGAGCAGGCTGAGTGGAAAATCATGCCACACGCTATCGACCTGATAGCAAATGGCAGGGTGTCAGTAGAAGACGGACATGTTATTATAGATGAGAAATAATGACAGTGCTGTAAGTAATTAGTATGTAAACACAGATAGATTATGATTACCGGACAATGAAAAGCTTATATATAGCTTAGGTATAGGAGGCAAAAATGAAGGTATTAGTAGTAGGAAGCGGTGGAAGAGAACATGCAATATGCAGGGCTGTTGCAAAGAGCTCACGCGTTGACAAGATATACTGTGCACCGGGCAATGCAGGTATCGCTGCACTTGCAGAGTGTGTGCCAATCGGTGCGATGGAATTTGATAAGCTCGTATCATTTGCAAAGGATAATGCCATTGATTTTACAATCATCGGCATGGATGATCCGCTTGTAGGTGGTATCGTTGACGAGTTCGAAAAGGCAGGGCTCAAGTGCTTCGGACCAAAGAAGAATGCAGCTATTCTTGAGGGCTCAAAGGCATTTTCAAAGGACCTCATGAAAAAGTATAATATCCCTACTGCGGCATATGAGAATTTTACTGATGCCAAGGAGGCTCTTAAATATTTAGAGACAGCAAAGTTCCCTATTGTGTTAAAGGCAGACGGACTTGCTCTTGGAAAGGGTGTGCTTATCTGTAATACTCTTGAGGAGGCAAAAGAGGGTGTCAGAACCATCATGGAGGATAAGAAGTTCGGAACAGCCGGAAACACCATGGTAGTTGAGGAGTTCATGACAGGCCGTGAGGTTTCGGTGCTTTCATTTGTAGACGGAAAGACTATCAAGATTATGTCATCTGCGCAGGACCACAAGCGTGCAGGCGATGGAGATACAGGCCTTAATACAGGCGGCATGGGTAATTTCTCACCTAGTCCGTTCTATACCGATGAGGTCGATGATTTCTGCAAGAAGTATATTTATCAGGCAACTGTAGATGCTATGGCTAAAGAGGGCAGACCTTTTACAGGAGTTATCTTCTTCGGACTCATGCTCACAGAGGATGGACCAAAGGTGCTTGAGTACAATGCAAGATTCGGAGATCCTGAGGCACAGGTTGTGCTTCCTCGTATGAAGAATGATATCATTGATGTAATGGAGGCCTGTGTAGACGGAACTCTTGACACAATAGATCTTCAGTTTGAGGACAATGCATGCGTATGCGTGGTTCTGGCATCAGACGGATATCCTGTCAAGTATGAGAAGGGCTTTAAGATAACTGGCTTTGAGAAGTTTGACGGCAAAGAGGATTATTACTGCTATCATGCCGGCACCAAATTTGATGCTGACGGCAATATCGTCACAAACGGAGGACGAGTGCTTGGTATCACTGCAACAGGCGCCACACTCAAGGAGGCCAGAGCCAAGGCTTACGAGGCAACAGAGTGGGTACAGTTTGATAATAAATACATGAGACATGATATCGGAAAGGCTATAGATGAAGCATAAGGGGATTATTTTTGATATGGATGGCACTCTCTGGGATTCAGCAGAGAATGTGGCAAAATCATGGAATAAGGCCATAGCAGATTATGGCTATGAGAGGGCACCTATCACAAAAGAAGATATGTATTCAGTAATGGGAAAGACAATGGATGTACTTGCATCCATTATCTTTCCTAATTGTACTTGCAGAGATGAGTTAATTAATGTATGCTATAGAGAAGAAAACGATTACCTGACCGCTCATGGGGGAGAGCTTTATCCTGATGTTGAAAAGACACTTGATGAGCTGTCAGAAAGCTATGACCTTTATATAGTCAGCAATTGCCAGTGTGGTTATATAGAGTCTTTTTTTGCGTACCACGGACTGGGCAGGTATTTTAAGGATACTGAGTGCTACGGCAACAATGAGCTTGAAAAGTCAGAAAATATAAAGCTTATTGTAGAGCGCAATAATATAGATGAGGCAGTGTATGTAGGTGACATACAGGGAGACTACGATTCCAGCAAAAAGGCAGGAGTTAAGTTCATCCATGCAGCATACGGGTTCGGCACAATAGATGACGATGTGCCTGCTATTCGCAAATTCTCTGAGCTGCCGCGGGTGGCTGACAGAGTATTTGAGGAAATTGAAAAGCACTGATAAGAATTTAGTTTGAAGCAAAGTTTATGAATATGTTGTAGATAATGGGGTTTCCGCATGGAAGATAAGCGTAACAGAGGGAGAAGAATTACAGATAGAATAACAGAGGCTTACTATGAGCTGATGAAGATTGTTGCAGAAAACAATCATGAGCGCATGTTTGAGTACTATGTGGAAGATGATGAGGCATATATTTTCAAAATAGTCAACTCTTCTCCGGCTCAGGAGACAGTATATCCGGTTTTTAAACAAAATATTGACACATACATGTCAGAGTGTCCGGCAGACAGCATCGAATGCTTCAAAAAGCAGCTTGATAAATGTCTGCTTCGGCCTATGCGTACTGCATTCCAGCTTAGTTTTATATCAGAGGATGGCAAGAGCAAGCCGGTTGAGATGTACATGGTCAGCATACCTGATTTGGATAAAAAGGTATGTATGGTAGTTGGAGTAATGTTTGATATCAGAGATGAAAAGGGGCTTTTGGACTCGCTGACAGGAACATACAATCACCTTGCATTTGAGAATAAATGTACATCACTTATCAGGCAAAAGGGAACAAAGCTTTTATTTGTGATGCTTGATGTGGATGATTTCAAGATAGTAAATGACACCTTGGGACACAATGTAGGGGATAGGGTATTAAGCCAGACAGGACAGGTGCTTAAGGAAGCAGTTGGAGCCAATGGTATAGTTGGCAGGCTTGGCGGTGATGAGTTTGCAGCGATCGTATTTGGATTAGAGGACAGTGATGCTGTGGACGAGTTCTGCGTAAAGCTGTCAGGAAGACTGAAGAATATTATCTTTGATATGGAGTATTCTGCATCAATCGGCATGACTACCGGCGATGACAGAGAGCTGACCTTTAAGGATCTGTACTATGAGGCGGATCAGGCTATGTATTACTCAAAGAGGCAGGGAAAGAATCGCATATCGTTTTTCAATTCTATCAGGAAAAATGATATAACCGTTCCGCATAATTCCTGCGCTCCTTCCATTACAGATGTATCCTGCAGGATATCAGATAGGGAGATATTCTCGTATGATGAAATGCCGGACTATATACTTGCAGTAGATGAGGAGAGCCGTAGAATAGTATTTGTCAATAAGGCTATCAGAAATTCAAGCGTTATGACAGCATCTCAGATTGATGAATTTATTTCAAAGCCGTTTGAGGATGGGTTTATTGATTTGTTTTTACGGAAAAAAGAGCAGGGAAACAGAGTATCGGTTTTTTCAGGAAAGGATCATCCCGACAATATAGTTGCAAAGCTGTTAGGCGAAAAAAAGCTCATAATCAAGCTGAATCATAAGGATTATAATGGCTATAGACTGCTCAAGATGATAGATTTGAGTGATGAGTCAAAGCTGAATGCTGTTATGAGACGGATAATCAGCTACAGGGCGTTTATGCAGAATTTCATTGATGCTATTAATGATACCACCGAAGGCTTGGGGGATAGGAACTATTTACGGCTGCTTAGAGAGTTTTATAATGCAGATTGTGTGGCTGTCATTTATAATGGAGAGAGTGCGTGGGACACAATTGAGGAGATACATATACCAAGTGCTAAGATTATGGCAAAGGTGGTTAATGAATCTGTTTCAAGAGGTGCAATTACAGATTTTCTCGCTCTGTTTAATGACACCGGCCGTGTGTTTATAAGTGATATTCAGTCAATTGAGGGTGAATACAGGGATTTATTCAAGCGTATGGCTGATGTCAGAATATGGTCTACATCTGCTGTTCTTCTAAACAAGGGGGAACAATGCTTTGGTGCCATCGTGGTTATGAATCCAAGAGCCAATTCAGGAAGTCTGGATTTGATTGAAATGATTGGTATTTCAATATCGAATAATCTGTTTTATGAGAAGGCGAGGGCAGAGTATGAGTACAGGCTCAATTTTGACCAGGTCACAGGCTTAAGAAAGAGAGAAACCTTTAATAATTTGGGAGAGAGCTATGTGGAGTATGACTGCAGCTTTATGGGAGTATTTGCATCAGATATCATAAGGCTTTCAGATATAAATGAAAAATTTGGGTATATGGCAGGAAATGCGCGTCTTAGGATGGTTGCAGATGTGATCAGGGGCGTTTTTACAGGCTATGATATATACAGGTACGAGCAGGATGAGATAGTTGTTTTTTGCAAGGATATTGATAAAAAATCATTTATGGGACTTGTCAGGATAGTAAGGGAAAGCCTTGATGATCTGGATGTCTCTGTATCGACAGGCTTTAGTTGGACGGACAAGCCCGACATAGCAAGGCAGCTCTCAGAGGTTCGCTTAATGTATGATATTGAAAAGGACGCAAAGCTTAAGAGTCTTGACAGTATAATGAGAAATAAGGTATTTAAGGATGTGGTTTCTGAGATTGAAAAGGGAAGCTTCATGGTGTATTATCAGCCGAAGGTTGATTCAAGAACAGGCATCACAGTCGGGGCGGAGGCCCTTATCAGATTTTTTGATGAGGCTCATGGCGTTGTAGGGCCAATTCATTTTATCGAGATTTTAGAAGAAAACAGATGCTCGCATCTTATTGATTTATTTGTACTTGATGAGGTATGCAAGGCGCAGAAGCTTCGCTGTATAAGTGACAGGAGAGTGGTTCCGGTATCTGTGAATTTTTCAAAAAATACACTGGAATATGCAGACCTCCTGGATCATGTGAAGGAGATAATGAACAGGTATGATCTCCCGGAGGGGCTTGTTCAGATAGAGATAACAGAGTCGGTTGGTGATATGGATATTGTATTGATAAATAATATCGCGCAGTCACTGATTTCAATGGGCTTTCGTCTTTCGATGGATGACTTTGGCACGAAGTACTCAAATCTTGAGATGCTCTTTAAGTTTCCGTTCAGCATTGCTAAAATTGACCGTTCCCTGGTCAAGAATCTCGAGAGCAATGAAAAGAGCAGGATCATGTTAAAGCACCTCATATCCATGATTATGGAGCTTGGTATAGAGTGTGTTGCCGAGGGAGCAGAGAATGAGGAGCAGGTAAGGCTATTACAGCAGTTTGGTTGTAATATTATTCAGGGCTATTTCTATTCAAAGCCGGTTACACTTGATGTTTTCACGAGTGAGTTCGTGGAAAAAACAAGGAATCAATTGTGATTCACAATTTTATATACAATGCAGCTATTAACAGGCGCCTGTAGCAGGAAAGCGGATAACAGCTGCAAAAAAAATAAAAGGAAAGGAAGAAAAATGTTAGAAAAAATCTTCAAACTCAAACAAAACAACACAACGGTCAAGACAGAGATTCTTGCCGGTCTGACAACATTCATGACCATGGCATACATCATTGCTCTTAACCCAAACCTCCTCACCGGATTTGGTGCTGAGGGAACAAAAGCACTATGGAACGGAGTGTTCCTGGCAACATGTATTGCTTCGGCAGTCGGTATGTTTGTCATGGCATTTCTTGCCAACAAGCCATTTGCACTGGCTCCGGGTATGGGACTTAACAGCTTCTTTGCTGTAGTAGTTGCCAATATCGTAAGCATCACAGGCCTGTCATATGTTGATTCATTCCAGGCTGCACTGTGTATCATCCTTATTGAGGGTATTTTATTCTTTATACTTTCAATATTCAATATCCGTGACAAGATAGTAGATGCCATTCCTTATGGTGTCCGCATGGGTATTTCACCAGCTATCGGTCTTATGCTTTTAAATATCGGCTTTGGCTCAAATGCCGGTGTTTACTCAAAGGATGGCGGACCATTTTATGTGATGAAGGATTTCTTCGGTGCACTCACACCGGGACTTGCCAAAACAAATATGACAGATGGATATTCTTCAATGGTGCTCACTGTTGTGACTATGTTCATCGGACTTTTTGTTATCATTATTTTAGCTCATAAGGGCGTCAACGGAGCAGTACTTTTTGGTATGCTTGCAGCCTGCGTAGTTTACTGGGTAGGAGAGGCTATATTCTTTGGAACAAATCCTTTTGCATCACTTGCAACAGCTTCATTTGTACCACAGTTTAAGGATATGGCAGATACAACACTGTTCAAGTTCGATTTCAAGGATTTCATCAGTATTGGATGGTTTACAGCAATTTCACTCATCATCACATTCTGTATCATAGATATGTTTGATACCATCGGAACACTTGTTGGTACTGCATCACGAGCAGGAATGGTTGACAAAGAGGGAAATATGCCAAACATGAAGGAGGCTTTGGTTTCCGATTCAGTTGCCACAGTGGTTGGTGCCGTAACAGGTACATCTACAGTAACAACTTTTGTTGAGTCTGCATCAGGTGTAGAGGCCGGTGGACGAACAGGTCTTACAGCTTTCACAACAGGTATCCTGTTCCTTGCATGCATCTTTATAGCACCGCTTGCAGCAATCATTCCTGCCGCAGCAACATCATCAGCACTTATCTATGTTGGTATCCTGATGCTTGGCGGTCTTAAGAAGGTGGATTTCGAGGATCTCTCACAGGTTGCTCCGGTAGCACTCATGCTTATTGCAATGCCTATCTCCGGATCTATCGGACATGGTATAGGTCTTGGACTTATCACATATACTGTACTCAAGGTCTTTACAGGAAAAGCAAAGGAGGTTTCTATCCTTACTTATGCTATTTCGCTTCTCTTCCTTGTGAAGTTCTTCCTTGTAGTGTAGTGTTTTAAAGCTTAGTGATTCATAGTGGTTATTAGTGCGAAAATGATATAATTAGCTTTTATGTGCCGTCCATGGCACATAACGCCTTGCCCCGCCATCCTTGGCGGGGCATTGTTGTGTGCGGATATAATTCTAACAGCCACTAAGTGACTGCGTAAGGCTTGCAGATACATTAAACCGTGCTGTAGCGGCATTTTCTTATGTGGTGACAATAATTTATATATACAAACATATGTTCTTGACATTTAAACATAATCCATGTAAAATTATAATATGGAAAAGCATAATGAAGAGCACATTTATGTGGCAATAGATTTAAAATCATTTTACGCATCAGTAGAGTGCAGAGAGAGGGGAAAGGATGCTCTGACCACTAATCTGGTCGTGGCAGATCCAACCCGCACGGAGAAGACTATCTGTCTTGCAGTATCGCCGGCTCTTAAGGCATATGGCATACCGGGCAGGGCGCGCCTTTTTGAGGTGGTACAGCGTGTGAAGGAGGTAAACAAGCTGCGTCTGTCGAAGCTTATGGCGAGTGGACATGCTGCCGGGACAGTGGAGAGAAGAAAAAAATATGTAACAGAAATTGATATGGCAGAAAATGATATAACAGAAAGCACAATGGCCGGCTTTGATTATGCATCATATAATGCGAATCTGCTTGACGCACATCCTGAGTATGAGCTGACATACATTGTCGCACCGCCGCGTATGGCTTTGTATATGGATTACAGTACACGCATATACAATATTTATCTTAAGTATATCGCACCTGAGGATATCAGTGTTTACTCGATAGATGAGGTTTTTATGGATGTGACACACTATCTTCGCACTTATCACATGACGGCAAGGGAGCTTGCGTCTAAGATGATAGACGATGTCCTTAAGGATACCGGTATCACGGCAACCTGCGGCATTGGTACCAATCTGTATCTGTGCAAGATAGCCATGGATATTATGGCAAAGCATGCCATGCCTGATGAGCGAGGAGTGCGTATAGCAGAGCTTAATGAGAGTAGCTATAGGCGAAAGCTATGGGACCACAGGCCGATTACCGATTTCTGGAGAGTGGGAGCAGGTTATGCCAAAAAGCTCGAGGCAGCCGGCATGTATACAATGGGAGATGTGGCCAGGTGCTCAACAGGCGGTTCGAATGATTTTTACAATGAGGAAAAGCTGTATAAGATGTTTGGCATCAATGCAGAGCTTCTTATAGACCATGCATGGGGGTATGAGCCCGTTACAATAGCTGATATCAAGGCATACAGACCGCAGACCAACAGCATCAGTTCAGGGCAGGTGCTTCAGGAGCCGTATGATTATGAGAAGACAAAGCTTATTGTGCGTGAGATGACGGACCTTCTTGTGCTTGATCTGGTAGATAAGAGGCTGGTTACAGACCAGATAGTACTCACTATAGGGTATGATATTGCAAATCTGTCTAATAAGCCTGATCGCTGTTTTGGCAATAATTATGACCACGCAGTAAATAATAAAGGCAGAGACAGTATTGGCGGTAAGAAAGGGACACACAGAGATTATACAGGTGAGATTACCATAGACCGATACGGCAGAAAGGTTCCAAAGCATGCACATGGTACAGCAAATTTAGGGCGTTATACGTCATCCACGCGCATCATCATGGATGCGGTGATGGAGCTTTATGACCGTATCATAGATCCTTCTCTTCTGACACGAAGGATTACTGTGGTGGCAAACAGGGTCTGTGATGAGAGCAAGGTGCAGGAAAGTGAGCAGTTTGAGCAGCTTGATTTATTTACAGATTATCAGGAGAAGGCTAAGGAAAAGCAGAGAGAGGATGAGGCGCTTTCCAAGGAGAGAAAGCTTCAGGAGGCTATGATTTCCGTCAAGAAGAAATATGGAAAGAATGCCATGCTAAAGGGAATGAATCTTGAGGAGGGTGCCACAACTATTTCAAGGAACAATCAGATTGGCGGACACAAGGCATAGCAGCAACCGCTGTGGTTCTTAATCGGATTTTTTTAGTGGTTTAAAATAGTTACGAAAAAGTATATAAGGAGCATGGCATGGGAAAATATGATGATATTATAGATTTACCACATCATGTGTCAAAGGTACATCCGCAGATGTCTATATGGGACCGCTCAGCACAGTTTGCACCTTTTGCGGCACTTACAGGTCATGAGGAGGCTATTGCAGAGACAGCGAGGCTGACAAACGAGTGGCATGAGCCTGATGAGGACAAAAAAAGAGAGCTTGATGAGAAAATGAATGAGCTCATGATGCTTTATAGAAAGCGTAATTTCAATTCAGACAGTTTATATGACGAAAATGTCATAAACACAATGACAGAGAATTATTTTGAGGTGACATATTTTGTGCCGGATGAGCATAAGGAGGGTGGCAGCTATGAGCATGTGACAGGATATCTTAAAAAGCTTGATAGCATAGGGCACCTGATGATAGTTGTGGATGATAATGGTACAGAGACGGTAATTGATACAAGAAGAATATATGATATCGATTTGTGATGATTTTGTTAGGAATGCATTACTTGTAAATGTGGTATAGAAAGCAGGAAATTATAAAGATGGACAAGCAGATAGAAAGAGCCGGTGATGACAATAAAAATAATATTGGTGTGTTATATGGCATCGGTGTAGGTCCGGGAGATCCCGAGCTTATGACTTTAAAGGCTATTAATACAATAAAAGCATGTGATATAATTGCAATCCCTGCAGTTTCAAAAGAGGAATGCTATGCGTACAGGATAGTGCAGGCTGTTTTACCGGAGATAGAGAAAAAACAGATTATGTGCACTCCGTTTCCAATGATAAAGGACAAGGAAAAGCTTACTATATCACACAATAAGATATACAGTGACATAGTAAGTGAGCTTGAAGATGGGAAAAATGTGGCAATGCTTACACTCGGCGATCCAAGCGTGTATTCGACATATATGTATATCCATAAGCGTGTCATGCAGGCAGGTTTTACGGCAGTGATGATAAGCGGTGTGCCATCGTTTTGTGCAGCTGCAGCGCGGCTGGGCATTTCGCTTGGAGAGATGATGGATGAGATACATATCATACCGGCTTCGTATGATGTGAGGGGTACTGTGGGCTATGGTGGAACCTGTGTATACATGAAATCCGGAAAGAAGCTTGCAGAGCTTATAGAGGTGCTTCGCACAGGAGATGCTATCAGAAAAAAGAAAATGACAGTGTATGGTGTGACAAACTGTGGCATGGAGTCTGAGCGTGTGTACAGGGGGCTGGATGAGCTTACCGAAGCAAAAGGATATCTGACAATAATTATAGTGAAATATAGCTAAAATGAGAGTTTACTTTTTGTGCACAATTGCTATAATAGTATGGTGAACCGAATATATATATATTTGAATATAGAAAAGAGCTGAAATATCACATGAGTATAGTGGATAAATTTGGAGAAAAAGTAGGCGAGATAGCAGAAAAAGATCCTGTTAAGGCGAGGAAGCTTTTGCTTGCAGGATATAGATTACAGGAAAAGAGATTAGCATTATTTCCGGACAGAAAGCTTCCAATGTCAGGGCAGTATGTGGCAAAGATTGTCATGAATAATATCATACAGGCACTTGCAAAGCCTGAAAATGCCGCCATGGTCAGTATTTTTGTACCGGGTGAGCTTTTGACGGCGGCAGGTCTCACACCATATTCGGTTGAGGCATTATCGTGCTTTATTGCAGGAACTAAATGCGAGCAGGCCTTTCTAAGGCAGACTGAGAAGGAAGGCTTTCCGGAAACTATGTGCTCGTATCACAGGGTTTTTCTGGGTGCAGCATTAAATGGTATAGTGCCAAAGCCAAAGTGCATGGTGTATACAAACCTGGCATGTGATGGCAATATGATGACATTTCCGTATCTCAAGGAGAGATATGAAATACCAAGCTTTTATATAGATGTTCCATATGAGAAGAATTATGACTCTGTTATGTATGTAGCAAAGCAGCTTAGGGAGCTTAAGAGTTTTTTGCAGGATGTCACCGGAAGAAAAATCACAGAGGAGTCTGTGAAAAAGGCTGTAGATAAGAGCAAAATTGCATCAAATAATTATTACAGGCAGCTTCACCTGAGAAAAGGACATGATATTGCGTCAACTCTCACAAATGAGCTGTATGCGCTTTTCATGTGTCATCTGCTTGCAGGAACTGATGAATCAGTCAGATATACACAGCTTCTGAGAGATGATGTGAGACGTGCACCTGCAGGAGATGGCTTTCATGTACTTTGGATGCACACCATGCCGTTTTTGCAGGATGCAGTGAAGGATGTGTTCAATTACAGTGATACAATCCATATCAGTGCAAGCGATTTTATAGCGGATGGTTTCAGAAGCATGGAGTCGGATGATCCTTACGAGGCACTTGCCGAAAAAATGGTTTACTGCATTTATAATGGCAGCGTGAACCAGAGAATAGAGGAGGCAAAGGAGCTTGCCGACACAGTTGGAGCAGACGGTGCTGTACTTTTTGCGCACTGGGGCTGTAAGAATACAATCGGTGCATCAAGCCTTATAAAGCGCTCACTCGAGAGGGAAGGGCTTCCAACTATGGTTTTAGACGGAGACGGCTGCAACCCGGCAAATGCCAGTGACGGACAGATTTCCACAAGGCTTCAGGCATTTGTGGAGATGCTTACAGAGCAGGAACGTAATTAGAAATAATACACCGGTTATTTCGTCCGGTGTGTGGATATTTACTATAAACCAATTTCAGAAAGTGGAAAACAGATGATAAATTATGTTTGTAAATATGCTCCGGTAGAGCTGTTTAAAGGCTTTGGACAGGAATGTGCTGTGCTTGAGGAGATGCCGGAGAATTTCGATAAATCAGATAAGATAGCTCATGCGAATCTCTGCGGATTCGGCAAATCAGTCATACAGGCTGTGCTCGAGGGCAAGGTAGAGGAACTTGTGCTAGTGAACTGCTGTGATTCAATGCGCAGAGTCTATGATATCATAGAGAATACAAAGAAATGTAAATTCCTGTATATGCTTGATCTGCCTCATGAGGATAACGAGTGTGAGAACATAAAATTTGCACAGTCAATTCTTCGTTTGAAGAATGCGTATGAGAGATATTCGCACAGGACATTCGACAGGGAGCTTTTTATAAAGTCATTTGCAAAACCTCAATCTGAGCGCAAGCCTTACATAGGTCTTATGGGTGTGCATGTGAGCAGTATTCTTGAGAAGACAATACGTGAAAATATGCAGATGGATGTAGAAAATATGACATGCACATCCGGCAGAAATCTCATTATTTTACAGAAAGATCTTAGAAATATGGATGATGAGACTCTCTTTGTAGCATATGCAGAGAGTCTGCTCGGACAGATGCCATGTGCCAGAATGAACAATAATACAAGAAGAAACCAGCTCTTTTTAGACCCAAGCCTTAAGGGCATCATATATCACACGATAAAGTTCTGCGATTACTATGGCTTTGAGTATGCAAGTATAAAGAATAATATTAAGGTACCTCTTTTAAAGCTTGAGACGGATTTTACAAGCCAGAGTGCCGGGCAGCTTCTGACAAGAATACAGGCATTTGCAGAGACAATAGAGGGCTCAGATGACATGGACCCTACAAAAGGCATAAGCGAGGAGGCAAGAAGAAGGATGGAATCAGGAGTCTACTATGTAGCAGGAATTGACAGTGGCTCAACAAGCACCGATGTGGTGATACTGGATCAGGACGGAAAAATTAAATCGACAATGATTATTCCGACAGGTGGCGGTGCTATGATGAGCGCCGAAAAGAGTTTGGAGAAGGCTGTCGAAAAGGCCGGTATATCAAAGGATGATATTGTAAGGATTGTAACAACAGGATATGGACGTGCATACATCAACAGCGGCGATGACAGCATCACAGAGATTACATGCCATGCAAAGGGCGCGCATTATCTGAATCCCAACGTGCGCACAGTTATTGACATAGGTGGACAGGATATAAAGGCAATCAGTATAGATGAAAATGGTGCTGTGAAGAATTTCCTGATGAACGATAAATGTGCGGCAGGAACCGGACGTTTTCTGGAGATGATGGCAAGGACACTCGGACTTTCACTCGAGGAGATGAGCACCATGGGACTTGAGTGGAAGGAAAACATTGTGATTTCAAGCATGTGTACAGTTTTTGCAGAGTCTGAGGTAGTATCGCTGGTGGCACAGAACAAGGCTGTTTCTGATATTATCCACGGACTAAACATGTCTGTAGCTTCAAAGGTAGGCGCACTTGCAGCAAGGCTTGGGCAGGATAATCCGGGAGAGTATATGATGACCGGCGGAGTGGCAAAGAACAAAGGCATCACAAATGCACTTGAAGAAAAGCTCGGCGCAAAGCTGTATATTTGCGATGAGGCACAGCTTTGCGGAGCGCTTGGTGCAGCACTTTTTGCATATGAGAAGTGCAGGGAGGCTTAATAGAGGGGCTATAGCAAACCACCAGTTGAACTGGTGGTTTGCTGACTTTACTCCATGATTTTCCCATCAATACTTATTGTTACAACTTGCCATGGTATGAATTTTCCACTAGCTTGAAGAGCTTTTTTTGCCGCAATTTCCAGGCCGCCACAGCAAGGAACTTCCATTCGGACAATAGTTACACTTTGAATGTTGTTATTTTGAATAATAGCAGTCAGCTTTTCACTATAATCCACCTGATCTAATTTAGGGCAACCAATTAAAGTTACCTTGTTTCGAATAAAATCCTGATGAAAGGCGGCATAAGCGTAAGCAGTACAATCAGCTGCGATTAAAAGCTTTGAGCCGTTAAAATATGGTGCATTAACAGGAGCAAGTTTAATCTGTACCGGCCAGTTTTGAAGCTTTGATCCTGAATCTGCGGTTGAAGTGGCTTTTACAGGCTCAGATGTTTCAGTTCGTCTGATCTGCATGATTTTAGATCCAGGACAGCCGGAGTGAGAGGATATTGCCCGGTTTTTGGCAGCTATTTTCTTCTGAGCTTCTTTTACGGCTTCTTCATCATATGCAGGTGCTTCTCTCTCCTCAAATGAGATGGCTCCGGTAGGGCATTCAGGGAGACAATCTCCCAGTCCGTCGCAGAAATGTTCTCTCACCAATTCTGCTTTTCCGTCAATGATATCAATGGCGCCTTCGTGGCAGGCAGATGCACAGGCACCACAGCCGTTACATTTTTCTTTATCAATCTTTATAATCTTTCTTATCATTTTTAACCTCCGTAAATAGTATTTAGCGTTTGTTTATGCTAGAATTATAGTATTATAAATACAACTAGTATGTTTGATTTCCAACAGGGAGGAACTATTTTGCAAAAATATTTATCAATCCTAAGAAACAGTCCATTTTTTAAAGGTCTAACTGATAACGAGATATTATCCATATTGCATTGTGTAAATGCAACAACAATTTCTAAAAAGCGAGATTCTTATATTTTCAGAGCAGGTGATATTACCGAAGTAATGGGGATTGTGGTGTCCGGCTGCGTCCTCATTATTCAAGAAGACATCTGGGGACATCGGAATATTTTGTCAAAATGTCACGCAGGAGATTTTTTTGGTGAGCCGTATGCTGCAAGCCAGAGAGCTGTCTTAAATATCAGTGTGGTAGCAGATGAGGATTGTGAGATTATTCTCTTAAATGTCAAAAGACTTCTGATTACCTGTCCAACTGCGTGTGAGCATCATCAGAAGCTAATCCGTAATCTGGTCAGTGTCCTGGCAAATAAGATACTGATTCTGAACGATAAGATCACACATGTTGGGAAGCGAACGACGAGAGATAAACTATTATCATATCTGTCGGCAGAATCTATCAGACATTCGTCGTTATCTTTTGATATTCCTTTTGATAGGCAGCAGCTAGCAGATTATCTTTGTATTGATCGTGCAGCAATGTCTACAGAGATATCAAAGTTACAAAAAGAGGGCTTTATAAAAACAAATCGAAATCATTTTGAATTGCAATTGAGTATAATCAAAAAGAAGAACTATACAATTTAGGTAAGCTGTAGAAATGAAGCCAGGTGACTGCATCAATATTCCGGCAGAAGTGAAACACTGGCATGGCGCAGCACTGGATAGTACCAAGAGGACTATTTTTTTGTGTTAGCGCCACTTAATGATTGTGGGTGTCAAAACACCCGTTTAGTGATATAATAAACTCTGTATATTCATTAAAATGGAGGTGCTTATCATGGCAGTCCCAAAAGTTGACGGACAATTTATAGCAGAGGCTATTAAATATATTGATGAGAATGGAGTTCCTTGGCACAATATGAGTACCAAGTATGAGCTTGTATGGGAAAACGGTAATACCTATCCGCCAAAGTATGTCATCGCAGTAGCAAATCATTTGCAGAATGGTGCAGAGATAGATGTATCTGGATATAATGCTGTCGAAGCAAAAAACTATCTTACTGCAAAAGGATATGAGATTCAGATTAAGCAGACAAAATACGAGATTACTATAACATCAGAGTCTGTTACTTCTACTGATGATTCATTCACTATGGATAATATTAGTGCAGGAGATGTGTTCAAGCCTTTGGATGCATCATTTGTTTCTGCCGATGGAACTGTTATCAAAAGAAAATATGGGAAAGGTGAGAGACGGAATACAAACCAAACTTTACCACGTATTGCGTTTCAAATTTATGAAAAACAGATTGCAGCCTTGCCAGTAGAAGAAAAAGAACAGTTTCCAATTTGTCAATACGCTCCAGATAAGGAAATGATTCGTGGAATTTATTACAGCAAGGACGAAGCAAAAGCACACAATATACATCCGTTCAATACAATGTCGTATGATTATGATGGTGGCAGACAGTTTGTAATTTATTCATGGAATATCTTTACAACTCTTAGATTTGTTCAGGAGTGTTTGACACGTTTCGGTAATCCGGGAGATTCCTTCAAATTGGTTTATCGTGAGAAGGGAAATGCAGAGGAAGAGGCAGCAGTTGTAGAGGAAGTAAAACCAGCAGAATTTAATGGCTATCTGAATCCATATTCTACTATGCTTGTGGAATCTAAGAACATTATATTCCGAGGCGCTCCGGGAACTGGAAAGACTTATCTTGCAAAAGAAATTGCTGCTGACATTATTAGCAATGGCTATTTTGATGATTATACGATGCTTACAGATGAGCAAAAGCAACAGGTAGAGTTTGTCCAATTTCACCCAAGTTATGACTATTCGGATTTTGTAGAAGGACTTCGTCCAAAGACGAATGAAGATGGTTCCATGGGGTTTGAATTGCAGGATGGCGTGTTTAAGAAATTCGTGGATAAGGCTAGAAGAAACTATGAGAATTCTAAAAAGTCCACAGAGGTCATTGCAAATGAATTATCTGTTCAAGAAGCAATGAAAGAGTTCTTTTATGATGTGGACACAGGAAATAACACATTCAAGACCAAAACGGGTACAGAATTTACAATCACAGATGTCGATGATGAGCATATTTATCTTTCAATACCACAAAATGCATCCATCAACAGTATCCGATTGAATATTTCTGAAATTAGACAGATGTTAGAGTCTGGAAGAGAGTTTAACAAATTAAAAGATATTACGGAATTTTTCAATATCAATTTTACACAGCAGAGATATTCCTACAATCTTGTTATTTTTAACGAGATCCAGAAAAAGAAAAAGGCTGCAAAGATTATAAGACAGGAAGAGTTGAAGAAATATGTATTCATCATTGATGAGATAAATCGTGGTGAGATATCTAAGATTTTCGGAGAGTTGTTCTTTGCTGTTGATCCGGGATACAGAGGTGTGGCAGGAGAGGTTTCCACCCAGTATGCAAACCTTCATGCTGATAGCAATGAAAAATTCTATATTCCAGATAATGTTTATATCATTGGTACGATGAATGATATTGACAGATCTGTAGACAGCTTTGATTTCGCTATGCGACGAAGATTCCGTTTTGTGGAGCTTCGTGCAGATGAGCGCCTTGAGATGCTTGCTAACTTGAACAACGAAGAGAAAGAGGCTGAGGCAATTGCCAGAATGTCAGCTTTGAATGTGGAAATTGCAGCAACAGAAGGTTTGAATGAAAACTATCAGATTGGTGCATCCTATTTCTTGAAGCTGAAGAATATTGACTTTGACCAGTTATGGTCAGATTACCTACATCCGTTGTTACAGGAATACATAAACGGTATGTATGATGAAGAAGGTATTATGGAGCGATTTAAGAAAGCATATAACCAAGGAAAGTCGGATGGAGCTGATGTAGATGAGTCGACTTAAAATAAAAGATAATTCGAGAATACCTAAGGAGTCATTGTCTGGCATATCACTTCTGATAAGCAAAATTGCAGATAAAACTTTGGAGCAGTTGGAGAATGAAGGGATATTTGTATTCCCGGAAATTCTTAGAGAGGCAGATGATATCACAAAAGACCAGATGATTTTGCAGAGTGTAAACAATTATTATTTGTCGAGCAATGTCATGGGCTTCATGGGACTTGGAGATGAGAAACTCATAGTTGAATCAAGATTTAGTGGTAATGGGCGGGATTTCCTGTTTCAATATTTGCTTGAGAGAGTATTTGATGTCCCGAATATTGTAGATTTGGAAACAGATGCGAACAATGATGATCGTGTTTTCAATCTGCTTGTTTTTATCTTCCCACTTTACTTAAAGAGTGCCATGCGTAAGGGTGTCTTTAAGACTTATGTGAGAAAAACATACAATGACTGCAATGTTAAGGGAACGATAGATATAGCGAGACACATTGTTAAGAATACACCGTTTGTTGGTAATGTAGCATATTCGCAGAGAGAGTATTCCTTTGATAATGATTTGATGGAATTAATCCGTCATACGGTGGAGTTTATCAGACACAAGCCATACGGACATAAACTGCTTGCACAGGCTAAGGATGAGGTCAAGGATGTTGTAGCGGCCACTCCTAACTACGAGATGTGTAACCGACAGAAGATTATTGATGCAAATAAGACCAATACCATTAGACACGCATATTACCGAGAATATTGTGAACTGCAGAACTTGTGTCTACTTATCTTACAGCATCAGAAACATCAGATTGGAATGGGAAGCAAGAAGGTATATGGATTGCTCTTTGATGGCGCATGGCTCTGGGAAGAGTATATGAATTCGATTGTGGACGAGATTTTCTATCATCCGATGAACAAAGCTACAAAAGGTTCTCAGCGTTTGTTTGACCATAATCGCGGACTTATCTACCCAGACTTCATCAGCAGAGACTCAGAGGCACGAGTGATTGCAGATGCGAAGTACAAACCGATTGATAATATTGGAAACAAGGACTATCTGCAAGTATTGGCATATATGTTCCGATTTGATGCCAAGAAAGGGTTTTATTTTTATCCTGAAATGGGAGAGGAAGAAGATGCTGTTATGTGGCTCAACCGTGGTTCGACTTATGAGAAGAATGTAGAGGCTCGAGAGGATATTTGTCTCATCAAGCACGGATTTAAGATTCCGACCGGGATAGATGTATATAGTGCTTTCGCAGAGCAGATGCGATGTAATGAAATCAAATTCCTTGATGGAATTTTAACGTCCGTGAAATAGGAAAAATATACTTTTTAACGATGCACCTCCTCGGTTTAGAAAACTCCAAAGGGGGATAATTATTTCTCGGCTTTTTATGATAGGAGAATTTTATGATACGAGTACTTTTCATCTGCCACGGCAGAATCCGTACTTTTGTCTGAAGTGGCTTAAAATCAAGGCTTTTGGGGAATGAGAATGAACCTAAAATCAAAGCTTTTGGGTTGGAATTTGTTAACCGGACTGTCCTCGATAAAAATGAATATGATTTGTGGTGAAAGAAGTTCCTGCGGGGAGCATATGGACCGATTTTGAAAAACTCTGTATCAATTTTCTTTACAGATAAACTTTGTTCATAGATTTATGGTATAATCTGTTTAAGCGCTTGAATAAAGGAGATTATCCGGGAAGAAAATGAGAAGGCGCAGACGGAATGATTCTGTAA
>ERZ506999.139-NODE-139-length-45705-cov-9.922410_pt1 | contig 45705 bp, 42 predicted proteins | sample MGYA00512881_ERZ506999 | MGnify/ENA metagenome assembly ERZ506999
AAATGATCAAGTGTGAGTAAAAACAATATACCAATCCAGAACCCAACAACTGCCGGAACAAATGATAAGTTTCCCATCTTCTCCGATTGTTTAATAGCTGGAATCAGAAGACTCCAGATTGAAGCCGCAACCATTACACCTGCTGCAAATCCTGTAAGTGCACGTTGCACTGATTTGCCTAGCGTTTTTTTCATAAAAAAAACACATGCTGCACCCAGCGTTGTTCCAACAAATGGAATCAATATGCCAAAAAAAGTATTCATTCGCTTTTCACTTTCCTTTCTTTAAAACCGGAATAACTACTATTTTGTAGTCCTTCATACTATTTTGATATTAGTTCTAACTAACTATTCTGTATAAAAGAAACCGTGCGAAAGTAAAACTGTAATTTCACACGGTTTTTTTCTGTCTTTTATAGTATATCACTTACGGAATGATATAACAACAGAATTCTTTTTCATTCTGCTATATCTCTGTTATTCTTTTCCCAGTCACTAACACATCTACTTACCATCACAGAATTTTCGGATTGTATCCATCAGTTCCGGTACAATCGCCATGCCTAGTCCGGTACATTGTACGCCGCAGTGCGCATCCTAAGTGGAACGTTTTTTTGTATATTAGGAAAGCACTTTCCTAATATACAAAAAAACGCATTGCCTTTTCAGACAATGCATCCTAAACGTTGTAACTAGCTGCTATTTTGCAACTCCTATACTTTGTGTCTCAGACTTTCGACTGATTTGCTAAAGAATCTTTTTCTCTTATTATACATTTTTTCTTGAAATAAGTCTATTACAAATCGGTCTTGTCTTATTGCTTATTATATATCTTCTTCCTTTCATAAAATTTCATACGATTTATTCACGCAGAAAAAGCCTTCTTTCACGAAAGGAAACCACTTCTTCTGCGTTTTTATTTTATACTAAAAATAATACATTTCCTTTTGAAACTTTTTTTATACCTGATTAAATCTACAAAATGGAATTGAAAAAGCGAGGAAAATTACATTATGGAGAACACAATAAAAAAGAAAGTATGAAGAAGAGAAAAGTTGTAATTTTATCTATAGCAATAATTGTTATTGCGTTATTACTTGAAGAAAATATTTTGAAATATGTTAATGATAAGAATGCGTATAGAACATCGAAGGTGCTTCTTGATCGTGTGATTACTGTGCTTGATAAAAATGATAAAAGTAAGGCAGAGCTTATCGAATCGTTGAAGGATGATTATATTGTAAGAGCTGAGGCGGTGTCTTATATTATCGATGCCAAGCCGGAAGTTGAATATGATGTTGATGAGTTGCAGAAAATTGCAAAGTTGATGGCGATTGATGAGATACATTTGTTTAATGAGCAGGGATATATTTATAGCGGTTCGCTGCCAAAGTATTTCGGTTATAGCTTTAATTCCGGAACACAGATGGGATATTTCAAGCCAATGTTGGAGAATAAATCGTTGACAATGTGCCAGGATGTTACTCCGAATACTTCTGAAAGTAAGGAAATGATGTATGCAATTACCTGGAATGAGGATGGTACGAAGATGATCCAGGTTGGGATTGAGCCAAAGCGACTTCTTAAAGAGATGAAGCAGAATGCAGTTTCTAGTGTAGTGGCTGGAATGCCGGTATATAAAGGTATGGAAATTGTTGTTGCGGATGAGGATACTCAGGTTATCAAGGGTGCAACAGACAGCAATAAAATTGGAAAAAATCTGGATGAAATTGGAATGTCATTGGATAATCTCTGTGTTGATGATGCAAGCGCAACCCATATTAGAGTGGACGGAAAACGCTGTAGATGTATGGTGCGGCAGGATGATAAATATATTGTTGTTGTAACAGTAGAGGACGCATTTTATTTGCAAGGAAGTATCATGGCAATTTTTATAGTAGGTGCATATCTGGTATTAGCATCATGTTGTATAACATATATGTTTTCGAAAATTTTAAAAGAAAGATTAGAAAAAGAGAAATTGATATATACGTCAAATACAGACGAACTTACCAGATGTTTTAATAGGCGAGCATACGAGAATGATATAAATCTGCTTAAGCTTAGTGATTCGTGGATATATATGTCCATGGATTTGAACGGATTGAAACGGGCGAATGATTCTTATGGACATGCGGCAGGTGATGAACTTATATGTGCAGCGGCAGATTGCATGAAGAACAGCTTTAATGAATATGGGAAGATATATAGAGTCGGCGGTGATGAGTTTGTTGTTATCATTACAGAGAAGACAGAGCAGTTTGAAGATATAAGACATAGTTTTGATGTTCATGTGGCAAATTGGAGCGGTGAATTTGTGGATTCAATGAGTGTCTCATACGGATGGGTTTTCAGTACAGAGAGAAATTGGAATAGTGTGTATGAGGTTTCAAAAGCCGCAGATAAGAGAATGTATGAAAGTAAAGAACGCTTTTATAACGAAAGTGGTGGACGATAGTGCTGGTTGTTCACGCAGGAAAAACTTATTTCACGAAAAACTCGCTTTTTTTGCGTTTTTATTTTATTATTAAAAGAGAGGTAATTTTATTAGAAGTCATAAAAAATCATTTTTTTATCGAGAAGGAGAAATTATATGAAAAAGGTTATATGTTTATTTTCCGCATTTTTATTACTTTTATCATCTACCATGACAACATATGCACACGAAACAAACTCTCAAGATAACCTATCAATCCCAAGTTATAACAAAACATACTCCGCACAACCAACAGATAATAATTTTTTGTCACTACAAGAATATAATACAGAATACTCCAATGGAGAAAATCCTCTAAAAACAAATTCTCCTTTAACCACTCAAAATGTCCCTGATATATATGCTATTTTCCTTATCCGAAAACAAATAAAACCCATTATTTTAGCAAATCAAGAGGTACAACTTGGAACTATCACATTGCAATATCAAACAGATATTCAGGGTGGTAAACCTCAATATGATCAACTTAAGTATTTTAGAAAAATTTCAGAATTCCTTCAGCCTTGATTTCATTGGCATTTGAAGCAATTCTTTTCTTTTTTTACAAAAAAGTACTTGGCACCCCCCCTGAAAGAGTTGACCATATAGGTGCCTGACACCTTGTATAGTTGTATGAAATACTCGACGAAATTAAGTGATACTGTCCATGTGATGGTTCTGATTGCTATCAACCAGGAAAAATCCCTCTCCAGTGCCTCGATTACAGATTGTGGCGTTGGTATTAACATTCAGTTATCTTTGCAGGGATTTTATAATAAAATTCAAAAGACTACCGAGGAAAAAATGAATACGATTACTTTACAGGATATCATAGATACCTACTATCAGCGGACATCTATAGAAAATAACTTACAGAATATTATTTAACAGGAAAACACTTTCATGTACCTTCAGCAAATACGAAATGTTACCATCCTGCATTCATTACGTAAAAAATCACCACTACTTGCATTACCATTATTAATGGAACACCAACAGTGAAATAATTTTTCCTTGTTTTATGACGTAATAAATACATTGCCAATAAACTGCCAACCGAACCACCAACAAATGCTAAACCTAGTAATGTTACAATTCTAATTCTTGAACGATGCTCGGCTGCATTAACTTTATCCACCGCATAAGCTGCGAAAGCTATAAAATTGATAACTGCTAAGTATATCAGTAATATTTTATATTTTGCAAAAAACTTCCAAAATGCCAGTGTTATGTGATCTGCATGATGTCCTTTTACCATCAATAATATTATAACTTCTATCACAAATACACATGCGATAAACACTCTTGACATCATATTGTCTTTGACAGCTTTACGATCAAATAGCAGTATCGCCAACAATATTCCTGCAGAACCACCAATTAATGAGCAGATAGTTAAAATAGCATCAACTTGTACATTTTCGGTATGCAAATATAAAAACATGTTAAACAAATATAGAAAAAATCCAATTACATTAACCCAAATAAGATAGTATTCAAATATCCCCAAACACCTCACCTCTTTTTCTTCTATATTCTTCTTTTTCTTCTTACGCATTTTGGGTGCAGTTGCTTCACAACCTCGAACACCTAGCTTAATGGTATTGCCTTGTATAGTTACAAACTCAGTAGTTTGTACTATTCTCGTAACCATCTACAGATATCAACCACTTGAACTCCTTTATAATCATAAGTTTCATGATGTGTTCTTGCAATTATCATCTTAGGATATGCATCTCTTATTGCAAGCAAAGGCGAATATTCTCTTTCAAATGTTTTTTCATCTGAAATATTGTCGCTTACCTGAATATATATTTGAGCCTCACGTTTCTTAGCTACAAAATCCACTTCCTTTTTATAGAGTTTTCCCGCATATACCTCATATCCTCTTCTACGCAACTCCAGATAAACAATATTTTCGTAAACTCTTCCAAAGTCCATGTTTCGTGTACCATTGACTGCATAACGAAATGATGTATCACAAAGATAATATTTACTATTATTTGCCAGATATTTTTTCCCTTTTAAATCATACCGTTTTGCCTCATAGAACAGAAAGGCATTTTCCAAATAACCAATGTATTTTGACACCGTCTTTCTGGTTATCTCACTCTGGTCATTTTTTAAAGTTTTGCTGATATTATTAGGCGAAAGTAAATTACCGATGTTATCCATCATGAATTCAGATATGTTGGTGAACTTCGATTTATTTCTTATCTTATACTTTTCAACCAAATCTCTGATAAGAATGGTTGAATATACATCCCTAACGTAATCATACTGTCTGTCCTCAGTCTTATACACATAAGCGCCAGGCATACCACCAGTTCGGACATACTGATCAAAAGCTTCATCATATCTATCTGTAATTCCATAATAAGTTAGATATTCCACGAAAGAAAATGGATATACTTTTATTTCCATCGTTCTTCCGGTAAAAAGTGTTGCTAAATCCGAGCTCAATAAAAATGCGTTTGAACCGGTAATATAAATATCATAAATTCCTTTTGTATAAATACTATTAATTGCAAGCTCAAACTGCAGACACAGCTGAACCTCATCAATTAGTAAAACATTCGCCATTCCCTCTCTGTACTGATCCAGGATATACTTATGCAACGCATGGTATTCCAACAAATGATCAAACTCTAACTCCTGAAGGTTTATCATAACAATATTTATCGGTTCCTCTAATGACTGCAGGTAAGAGACAAACTCTTGCAGTAATACCGATTTACCACTTCGTCTGATACCCGTAATTACTTTTATATCCGGTGTCCCATACAATTCAATCAGTTCATCCAAATACTTTTTTCTTACGATAATCTGCATGGCAAAATCTCCTATTCCCACTTTTTTAAAATTATTCATTTTTTGGTATTAATTTTGATTTCCTAGACATTTCCCACACTTTTTAATAGAAAAAGGGGCTGTAAAAAAACTTCCCTTTTCATCTATACAGTCTGTTACTTAAATTTCGATTGAGATTTCACCTGTTCTAAGAGATTTAATAGCTGTTATATTTTCTGGTAAAATCGTCATGATTTCCGGTAGATTTTTCCTATCTGGTAACCAATCCCGCCGATCAGCCACCCGGTTATTACGAAATCGAAAAAGCCGTCGAGATGATGAAATCTCATCTCGACGACTCTCTTGCATATGCGCTTTCCTTTTTACCGGAAACGTAACCCGATCCCCTTGCCTGAAAACACGGAATACTCATCTCGTTACTATTTGTTCAAAAAATGCTCTCTGTTCGGATACTCCTGGCGATATGCCCGGAGGGCGGCTTCCCGGAGCAGGGTGAATTCTTTTTCCATACGAAGCAGGCGGGGCGCCCTGAAAGCGATCGCGCTGATCTGTTCGGCGATCTTTTTCGCGATTCCTTCTTCGGATAATTGTCCCATGCCGAATACCAGAGAGGTGAATCCTCTGCCTCCCCTGCTGACCTGAATAAACTTCAGGAATACATTGTACAGTTCATCCTCAAGAATTTTCTGATATCCTTCCTCTGACTGCATGGCTTCCGCCAGGCACAACGCGGAGAGAATCCTGGCTCCCATCTTCCTTCTGTCGCCACCGGGATCCAGAGAGGTTCCTTCCGCCAGATATTTCAGTTCCATCAGACATCTGACAAACTCATCCTTCTGGAGCCTGCGCTGTCCGTATCGGGCTGTCCAGAGCCGGGTTCTGTATTCTTCTTCCCAGGCTTCCTCCTCTCCGATATGTTCCTTTAAAATCTGCTGCCGTTTCGCCGGATCTGTTTCCTGATAAAATTCTTTGGTCCATGTATGTTCCATCTGTTTTTTCCTCATTCTGTGAAGTGGATATGCATCATCCACTTTTTCTTTCTGTCTGTACATGCAGTCTTCCCGCTTACATTTCTGAGTGGGCAATTGCTTCTTCTGCACTCAGATATTCATCTATATTGCTGCTGTCTACCTTCTGATATTCTGAAAAATAATACCGGCCTTCTTTCAGGTTTTCCTGTTCAAAATCCTCTCCCTCGAACAGTTTCACCGCCATTTTTGCCATTTCCTTTGCCTGATCTACTCTGTCATTGAGGATGCTGCCCTGCATCTCTCCTGCCTTTACGGCTTTCAGTGCATCTTCCAGACCATCGATTCCGAAGATCACCGGCCAGTCTTCACGGGCATAACCTACTGTCCGATAGGCTTCCACAGCCCCCAGTGCCATCTCATCGTTGTTAGATATGACGAGTTCGATCTCTTTTCCGTACTGGCTGATCAGACGGTTCATACGGTTCTCCGCCTGTCCACGGTTCCAGTCCGCTAACTGATAACTTAGCTTTTCCAGTATGACATCATTCTTCATTAATGTCTTTACGGAATACTCCGTTCTGCTGATGGCATCCTGATGACCTGCTTCTCCTTCCAGAAGCACGTATTGAATCTTTCCGTCCTCGTTTTTATCTACTTCCGGATGGCTGTTGATGTATTCTGCTGCGATCTCCCCCTGCATAATCCCGGACTGTTCTGCATCGCAGCCCACATAATACAGCTTTTCCCACTGCATCAGGTCTTCCCTCACCGGTTCCCGGTTAAAGAAGATCACCGGAATATCTTCGTTTCTTGCCATCCGGACGATCCTGGACGGAGCTGTCCGATCCACAAGATTGATACAGAGCACATCACAGCCTGCATCGATCATCTCTTCTACCTTTTCATTCTGTTCCTGTTGATCGTCATTTCCACTTTTTGTTGATACGATAATCCGTCGCTGCTTGTTTTCCATGGCTTTCAGCTGTACTTTCAGCTCATCGGTCAGTCCATTGATAAAGGGGTCATCCTGACTGTAGGTTATCACTCCGACCCGTAGGGTTTTCTCTGTCTGTTCTGACTTTCCGGAACACCCGGACAGCACGAGCACCGCACTCCCTGTAACAGTAGCTAATACTACTGCCAGCCTTCTTTTCTTTTTATTCATAGGAATATAAAAACCTTTCTAAATCATCATCCATAGAGAAATCTTTCTTACTGAATATCTGATATTCTGTTGTGTAACCTTTCATTTTATAAAACTTATGTTCTATCTTTCCGGCTATTTCTTTCACACTTTTATAGCCGATCTCATATCCGTCCGGCACAACAAGGCCCTGGATGTTTCCTTTATCCAAAAGCGCGACTGTCTTCAGATTGTAACCTACTCCATAGAGTTCCGCACCCTTGTATTTCCCATGTTCTGCCTGTTCTCCGAACTCTTCCAGTACCCCGGGATCCAGTATGACAAGGGCATCCGCCTTTGTTTCCTCCTTCATCCGCTCCGTAATGTTCTGCTCTTTTCTCCGGTAAATACACCAACTGATCTCACTTCCGCTGCCTTCCAGCGCCTCAGTCAATCCGCTGATCTCCGCCTGTACAGCCTCGGACATTTTCCAGTCGGCTATGATTCCGATCTTCTGCTTTTTTGTTTTCAGCTGTTCTCCCAGCTGTCTTCCGATTTCCCGATGATCCGGCTGGATCGTGGGACTTGCAGTTTCTCCTTCTTTTACCGCCAGACTGTCTGCGATCAGTAAATAGGGTTTATTTCCACATTCTTTTTTCAGCATATTTTCGGTCTCATGACCGGGTGCAGGATATATAATAAAGCCATCGATGTCGTTGTCCTTCTGTTCTCTGATAAATTCCCTTTCCACCTCCGGTCCGTCGATCTCTTCCGTGTTACAGATGATCATATGGACGTTGTTCTCTACTGCAGACTGTTTCATACCATTGATCAGGGCATCCCAGCGTTTGTCACCGGATTCCGGAAGAATTACGGCGATCCTGGTCTCTGCTACGTTCTGATCAAAAATCTTCCATACAAAGAATACTGCCAGCATCAGCAAAAGAAACTCAATCATAAGAAATTTTATTCTATTCTTTTTCATCTGCCTGTCTCCTCTGTATATATTTTTGTAATTCCAGTGTTTCTGCATTTTCCGGCGTGTATGGGATTGCAGGGATACGAATCGTGACTTTTGTTCCTTCGTCCGGTTCGCTTTCTATGAAAAGTCCATATTCTTCCCCAAACATCAACCGGATTCTGGAATGTACATTGATCACACCCACACCGGAGCCATGCTTCGGAACCTTGCTGCTATCCGTCAGAATATTTTCCAGAACTTCTTCCCGCATGCCCATGCCATTGTCTTCGATAGTGATCAGGATATCCTCGTCCCTCTTTTCTCCGGTGACAATGATCATACCGTCATCATCCTCATCCATGTTGCCGACACCATAATAAATGGCATTCTCCAGGATGGGCTGAATCACCAACTTAACGATGCAGTAATTTTCGATCTCTTTATCAATCCGGAATTCTGTTTTGAACCGCTCTTTATACCTGGCCAGCTGGATATTCATATAGCTTCTGCTATGCTGCAGTTCATCCTTGATGGGAATGATGGTCTTGCCCCGGGACAGGCTGACACGAAGTAATTTTGCCAGTTCAGAGATCATGCGAACCGCTGCTTCATTTTCCTGGGCTTCCACCATCCACGTGATCGACTCCAGTGTATTGTACAGAAAATGTGGATTGATCTGGCTTTGCAGAGCGTCCAGTTCGCTTTTTCTTCGTTCATTTTGCTGTTGGATGATCTCATCCATCAGTTCTTCGATCTGCTCATAAGACTTCTGTACCGAATGTCCCAGATGGCGGATCTCGGATGAGCCGCCGATATAGATATCCGGCTTTCCTCCTGCCTCATAGGTCTTGACAGAAGCATCCAGCTCCCGGATAGGCTTGGATATCTTTCGGGACACAAGCTGGTTTCCCTCCAAGAGCATGACCAGAAGTACCAAAATGGTGGCAAATACATAGTAGCGAAAGTTCTTATAGTTTGCCACCTGTACGCTCTCCGGCACAACACCGATCATCTTCCAGCCTGTATAGGCTACGCTTCTAACGATCACGGTCTCATTCTGACCGTTAGAACGGATCTCATAGGTTCCGTCCTCATATTTTTCCGCTTCCAGGCTATTTTCTTCAAATAATCCGCGGTTTAATTCCGTTCCCCTTGGATGATAGATCATCTCTCCGTCCTGACTGATCAGATAATAGTAGATTCCGCCGGAGCAATCATTGATCTGTTTCATTACGTCCCTGATCACAGAATATTTCATATCCAGCAAAAGGATACCGGTTTCCGGTATCTCTCCCTTGTTAACATCTACATACCTGCTCAGGGAAACTACCCATTGATACCGATAGGATCCATCCTCAAACAGTTCCTGGATATGCGGTGTGGAAAAGTGTATATTTTCAATGACATCTTCCGCATTTTTAAACCATTCCTGCGTCTGTACCCTTACATTTTTCTTTTCTGCTGCCACCGGCTCCGATGCGATCAGATTTCCTTTTTGATCATACAGCGCCACACTCTGAATCTTATCAGAGTTGGTCTCATAGAGCAGACTGAACTGCTCCGAGAATTCCCGGCTGGATATATCAAACTGCTGGACTACGTTATAGTTTGCCCCATTGAGGATCTGGCGGATATCCAGCAGATCTGCATTTAACCTGTCCACGGTAGCCTCCACGGTAGCTTCCGTGTTGTCCACTGCTGTCTTTTCCAATGCCAGCTTGAATCGATGGTAAAGCAACAATCCCATGACAATGATCGTAACCAGCGAAATCGCCATAAGGACAGACAGAATGATCGACTGTATGTTAAATACGATATTTTTCCGGGAATCCAACCCTCTTTTCCTATATTTCATACATGTTCCTCTTCATCTATTCCCTTGTCTCTATATATTTCGTACCTTTTTTATGTCTTCACTCTTTCTGCTTTTCGCTTTGTTGTTTCCCGGAAGCTCTGTATTTGGAAGGAGAAACACCGAACTTCTTTTTGAATACATAACTGAAGTAGTTGGCATCCTGATATCCGACTTTTTCTGCGATCTTATAGCTTTTTTCATCGGTGTTCAGCACCAGCTCTTCTGCCCTGTCCATCCGATAATCGGTAAGATAGGAGACAAAGGACTGGCCAGTCTCCTTTTTAAAGCTGGAGGAAAAGTAGGAGTTTGATACACCAAGATCTGCACACACATCATCCAGCGAGAGATCCGGCTCCATATATCTGTCTTTTACGATGTTCTGTGCATCGGTGATGATACGCCTGGAGGTACTGTTTCTGGTGCTTCTCAGTTTTTCGCTGATGGCAGTAGACATATTGATAATCCAGTTTGTCATGGAGTTTTCATCGAACTGGGTGACTCTTTCATAAAGATTCTGTACATTGCCGGAGATTTCATTGAAGTCCATGGAATTATTGGCACAAAACTTGAAAAATCCGCTGACGATCTCCATGGTAGCCAGATTGTACTGGCTGATGGTGGCTGCATTCTTATGGAGCTTTTCTGTCTCTTTGATGGCTTCTTTCCGGATCTTCTCCTGATTCCCTACATGGATGGCTCGAAACAGCTCCTGCATCCTTGTTTCTTCTAAGGGAACCGCCTTTTTTGACTCTTTGGGAACGATCTCTGCGATATTGATGGCTCGTTTTGTTCCGTACAGGACACGGTAGGACACCGCCTCTCTGGCTCCCTCGTAGGAAATACTGAGATCGTACAGATTGTTGCAGACGGTTCCGATCCCTGCGGTAACCGCCGCCCCTATAATTCTCCATGCCCAGCGGCAGAACCGGTCACACTTGTCCGTCAATTGAGCTATTTCATCTTCTGAATGGAGTTCCATAATCAGAATAGTATTACCCATATAGATGAATTCCTGGCAGTTGCAATTCTCGGTCAGCCGCTGTTTGATCTCCCGCTCCACGGACATGGATAACAATAAGGGATTCATGCCATCCGGCATATCATTTTCCGAGGTATGAAAAATCATGCAGCAAAACAAAGGTCCCTTCATATCCACCCGATAGTCCAAAAGAAATCGTTCATAATCCTCTTCTCTGACTCTCCCCTCGATCAGGGAAATAAAGAAATTGGACTGCAGCTTTGGCAATACCTCCTGGAAATAGTCTTCCAGTTTTTTTACATTTAACTTTTCTTCCCTTTCCCTGTCCAGTGTGGTTTTCAGCTTCATCAGGCTTTCTGACAGCTCTGTGGCGCTGATGGGTTTCAGCATATATTCTTTGATTTCCAGATGGACAGCCTCTTTCGCATATTCAAATTCGTCAAAGCCGGTGCAAAGCATAATATAGATATTGGGATAGTCCTGGTTCAGTTTTCTTGCCAGCTCCAGTCCATCCATGTAAGGCATTTTGATGTCCGTCAGTACCACATCCGGCTGAAGCTTTTCCACCAGCTCCAAAGCCTTCACGCCGTTGGTGGCGCTTCCCACTACGTCAAATCCCAGATCATTCCAACGGATCTTTTTTTTCATAACATCGATGACCTCTACTTCATCATCGACAAGAATCACTTTATATTGTTCCATCCTTATCCTCCTGTTTTGCGGAGCATATTATTGTTCTTTCATTATAGCAGAAGATTGCTCTCTGCTGAATGAATAGTTACAAAAATTTTGTAACTATTCAGAGCCCCATCTCGATTCCGCTTACGCTGCATCTCGATGTTGCTTCTCGCCATATGAAATTTCAGAAAAATAGCTCATTCATGTAAACATGATTCGCAATTTTTCTTCCATTTCGCATGGCTCTGAATAGTTACAAATTTGCCAAAACAGAATAAAAGACCGCCCATGTCATCCATCGGATGACCGGGCTGTCTTATATTCTGTCTGTTTCAATATATTTTATTATTTTTTCTGTACATATTTCAGACAGTCAAGTGTTACGGCTGCCAGGATGATGATACCTTCGAAGATGAACTGAAGGTTTGTATCAATACCCAGAATAGTCAGGGAGTATGTCAGAGATGTAAAGATCAATACACCGGTTACTACTCCGGAGATCTTACCGATACCACCGGTAAAGGATACACCACCAACTACGCAGGCTGCGATAGCATCCATATCCCATCCCTGTCCATAAGCTGCACTACCGGAACCAACCATACGGTTACATTCCAGCCAGGAACCGAATCCGTACAGGATACCTGCCAGGATAAATGCTCCCATAGTTACTTTAAATACAGAGATACCGGATACTGCTGCTGCTTCCGGGTTTCCACCTACCGCATACAGGTTTTTGCCAAATGTTGTTTTGTTCCAGATAAACCATACAATGATAACTGCTGCAACTGCCCACAGAATGATAGTCGGGAATTTGCCGATCTGCGGAATAAAGGTGTTCGGGATTGCAGAATCAATCGCACCGAAAGATACACCCTTGGTAGCATAAGTTACCAGACCGAAAATAATCAGCATATTAGCCATTGTAGAGATAAACGGATGCATTTTGAATCTTGCCATGAAGAAACCGGCAATCATGGAAAATACAGTTGTAAAGATTACACACATTAACAGTGCGAACAGTGCTTTCGCTGTGGAAGGCATGGTAGAGAAATCAAATACCTGTCCGAATACGGCACCTGTATTGATTCCGTTATGCATGATAATGGTTGCCGTAACCATACCCATACCAACCATACGTCCTACGGAAAGGTCGGTACCTGTTAACAGGATCAGACCGGCAACACCAAGTGCAAGGAACATACGCGGCGATGCCTGCTGTAAGATATTCAGGATGTTGGTAACTGTCAGCAGCTGTGTATTTTTGACGATTGGTGTGATGATACACAGTCCGATAAAGATCAGGATGATTACGATATACAGACCGTTTTTGTACAGGAACTGGGATAAATTGAAGGAGTATCTGTAATTTTCCAGTTTCTGTTCTCTCTGCTGAAGGAATGTGAACTTGGAGGTTCTCAGCAGATCGATCAGATGGTATTTATGCATGAATGCATCATGTCTTCTGTCTTTGATCTCCTGAATTTTGGATTCGTGAGCCATCTGTGCGTCAAACAGTTTGTTTTTGAACACATATTTCTCAGCCTTGATATCTTCTGCATCTTTCAGAGAAGCAATCTTTTTCTGGTGCTCGCTCTTCAGATCTGCTTTGACTTTCTCATATCTGCTGTTTTCTTCTGCTTTTGCAGCTTTGCAGCTGTTGTTTACTACATCGTAGTAATCTTTCTTGTAGTGTTTCGCCAGATAGTCCTCAGCTTCTGCAATCAGCTTTTTGATTTCTTCTTTGTTGGCTGTTTCTATTCTTTTTGCACTTTCCAGCTCTTTTTTACTGTTTTCAATGATCTTATCTCTCTGGATTTTGGATAAGTTCTTATTTTCTTTTGCGATAGCGATCTGGTTTTTCAGATCGTTCACTTTATCAGATCCGTCTACGCGTAATGCATCGATTTTTTTCTGGATCTTTTCCACATATTCATCGATCGGTTTCAAAAGTTTTGCTTCTTCTTCAGCCGAAATAATAATGCTGTTTTCTGCCATTTCCAATTTTCCTCCTGTTACAGATATTTAGCACTGAGTCTCAATAATTCTTCCTGGTTTGTTTCTTTTGTGTTTACGATTCCGGCAAGGCGTCCGTTAGACATAACACCAATTCGGTTGGTAATACCAAGAATTTCCGGCATCTCGGAAGAAACAACGATGATTGTTTTTCCCTGTTTCGCCATATTGATGATCAGTTCATAGATTTCATATTTTGCTCCGACGTCGATTCCTCGTGTCGGATCATCCATCATGAATACGCTTGGTGAACGCTCCAGCCATTTACCGAAGATGACTTTCTGCTGATTACCACCGGAAAGATTGGCGATCATATCATCCGGTCCCATACATTTTGTATGCATGATCTTGATTTCTTCAGCTGTTGCACGTACCATCTTATCATGTGATAATGCGATTCCGCTCTTATAATGATTCATATTCGCAATGGTGGTATTGAATGTAATATCGCCTTTCAGGAACAGGCCATTGGCTTTTCTTTCCTCTGTGATCAGAGCAAATCCGTGATCCATAGCATCCTTCGGAGATGAGAAGTTCAGCATCTTTCCGTCATATACGATATTTCCTTCTGCTCTTGTACGAATTCCGAAGATCGTCTCAAGAAGCTCGGTACGACCGGCACCAACCAGACCATAGAATCCGAAGATTTCTCCTTTTTTGATATCAAAAGAAATGTTCTGCAGCTTTGGTGCATACTTTGTCGATATATTCTGTACCGAGAGAATAACTTCTCCCGGTGTATTGTCTACAGGTGGAAATCTGTTATCCAGAGAACGTCCAACCATGGCGGCGATCAGTTCATTCATATCTGTTTCTGTGCTCGGCTTGGTCATAACCAGACTTCCGTCTCGCAGCACTGATATTTCATCACAGATTTCAAATATTTCATCCATTTTATGTGAAATGTAAATCAGAGAAATTCCCTGAGCCTTCAGCTGACGCATCATCTTAAAAAGTTTTTCAACCTCCGGTGCAGTCAGAGATGAGGTAGGCTCATCCAGTACGATAACTTTAGAATGATAGGAAATTGCTTTGGCAATCTCACACATCTGTCTCTGAGATACAGACATTTTCTTCATTGGTTGTGTCAGATCAACTGTGATTCCCAGCTTTCTGAACAGGTCTGATGTTTCTTTTTTCATTCTTCCTTCGTCGACAACCCCAACGGAATTCTTCGGGTATCTTCCAAGGAACATATTGTCTACAACACTTCTTTCAAGACACTGGTTCAACTCCTGGTGTACCATTGCCACCCCGTTCTCCAGTGCATCCTTTGGTCCGGAGAAGTTTACTTCTTTTCCGTCCAGTACGATGGTTCCTTCATCTTTCTGATAGGTTCCAAAGAGGCATTTCATCATTGTCGATTTTCCGGCACCGTTTTCACCCATCAGTCCCATAATGGTTCCAGGTTTGACATTCATACTAATATGTTTCAAAACCTTATTTCTACCGAATGATTTGCTCATGCCGTTAATCGATAAGATATATTTGTTCTTATCTTCTTTCATAGCTGCGCTTCCTTTTCTTAGTAAAGAAGGGTATCATCGCTGACACCCCTCTATAATTTCATTCGTAACTGTTCAGTACCTTCACAGTTACAGTGACTACTGAATAGTTACTTTCATTCATTTACGGTAACGGTTCAGAGAACTCATCTCGATTTCGCATGGCTCCGAATCGTTACCATATGCACTTTTATTCTGTCTCAAATTATTTGGAGAGAAGTGATGTATATGCTGCTGCATTGTCGGTCTTAACCATGTTAATTGCGAAAGCATCATACTCGCTTGGGTTTCCAAGACGGTTGGTGATATTGGACTCTGTCTGTCCATCTCCACCGATGTAATCTACGTTCAGGTTCAGCAGATCATCATAGTTCTCCAGCAGTGGCTGGTATGTAGAACTCAGGAAGTTATCAGATGCATTGTAGATATCCAGCCATACTTTTTTGGATGGGCTCTTGCTTTCATCCAGCTGGTTAGCAACTTTGTCATAAACCTTTGTGGAATCTGTGAAATCGTTGTAGTTATCGGCTGTTACAGCAATATTTAATGCGTAGTAAGATCTATCTTCTTCGCTGTATCTGTAATCTTCACCTTCTGTCAGGCAGTTACCTGCTTCATCAGCTGTACCGATACCTGTATCGATGTCTACACCGTCCAGTGCGTTACGCAGAACTCTCAGTGTCAGATAAGCCTGAACGTCTGCATGCTGAGAAATTGTTCCGCCGTATCCTTCACCGATTGCTGCTACAGCATCGCTGTTTGCATCGTAACCAAAGGTAGGAACTTTGTTGTCTTTCGCCCATGCGTTAAACATTGACATTCCCATACCATCGTTGTTGGAAACTACAACATCGATCTGGTCACCGAAGGAAGCTGTCCATGTTCCGATCGCATTACCGGCTGTTGCAGCATCCCATGTTGCACCTGCTGAGTTTTTCATCTCCTGAGAAGCCAGCTCACGAATCGTATATGTTTTTCCATTTACTTCCAGAGTTGCATCCTGTACCATTTTTGCTTTTCCATCTACGTTTGTTCCAGCCGGTGTGGAATCTACTCCGCCGTCTGCTTCCACACCTGTTCCCAGTGCAGAACGAACACCACGTGTACGAGCGATAGAATCGTTATGTCCGATATCACCGATTGCCAGAACGTAACCGATCACGCCGTCACCGTTTCTGTCGATAGTGTCTGCATTTTCTTTGATGTAATCCAGAACCATCTCTCCCTGCAGTTCAGCACCCTGGTTTGCATCGAAACCTACGTAATAAGTATCTGCGTTGAAGTTCAGAGCTTCTTTGTCCAGTTCGCCGGTAGCACTGCTGGATGGCTGACGGTTGAACCAGCACAGAGGTTTGTCTTTGTTTTCTACAGTTCCGTCTGCTGATGCAGTGGAATCTGTGGACTCTGCAGAATCTGTTGCTTCTGCTGTATCTGTTGTTTTTGTAGAGTCTGTGGACTCTGATGTGGATCCGCCACAGCCAACCATGGATAATGCCATAGCTGCCGCCATAATTGCTGCTAATGCTTTTCTTTTCATTTTTGTTCCTCCCGTTTTCCTGTTTGGTTATTTTGCCGGATTTGCTTCGTTCCCGGCTGATGAATTCATTATAATCACAAGAGTCTTGAAAAAAAATAGAATTTTTTTTGATAAGTTATTGAAATTTTTAGTTATTTCATAAATAGGACTCTATAAATTTTCAGATGGCGCGGAAAAATTATCCTGACACAAGTGATAGTGCAGCTTTTCTGTTTTTCCGGTAATATAATCATAGATAACGGTGTACTACAGGATTATGTAAGCTGAGAGGGGGATTGTGTATGAAAAACAAATCGAGGAAAACAGGACACTTTATAGGTGAGGTACTAATAGGTCTTTTATTCCTGTTTGCAGTTGTAGGGTTGTTTTTATGGAGTGTTAACAGAATTGTATCCAGCATAGAATATAAGAAATCAGCGGATGTTCGAACGGTCACAGCCCGTGTTATCGATTATGACATAAAGAATTCGGACGACGAATATGACGATTACGACGAGTATGTGACGAAGCTTTCGTATGAAGTGGATGGAATAAAATATACAGGGAAACGTACCTACTACCGGGAAGTCAGCATAGGCGAAGAAAAAAATGTCGAAGTTTATCTGACACCAAGAGGCAAATACAAAATGAAAGGCGACGATGACCCTTTAACGTTCCTTCTGGCCTGTATAGGAATTCCGGCAGGCCTTCTTCTTACATTTATCGGAGGCAGGGTTCTTGTACAAATAATTGTCGGCCACTTTAAGAAGCCAACGGGGGCAGACGAGGAAAGAATCGAATAAATCGCGGTGCCCGCCAAATCTGCATGCATGCGATTTATCTCGCTACTCGCGCAAACAACGGGCTGAATAGCAGAAGATGCCATTCAGCCCGTTTTCATTGTACTGTTCCTTTTATATAATGATTCCGTTCCCTGATTACTCGAAATCTCTGGTAATATTCGTAAGCCATTTTCCTCTGATATAATGAACGAATACCACCGGCATTTTCTCGAATTCATCCAGGGTCATTACAAAGTATACCCAGATCGGCGGCAGCTTGAATACATATGCTGCCAGGTAAGTAAGGGGAACTGCAACAAGCCACATAAATATCGTATCCGTGATCATTCCAAATCTGGTATCACCGCCACCTCTGAAGCAGCCGCATATCAGGCAGGTATTGATGCTTTCCCCCATAAGACGCCAGGTTGTCATAATGATAAAGACACCAAGATAATAGATGGCGGTCTCTGTCAGTTTGTCACGATAGAAATTCAGTATCACTGGTCGAATCGCCAGAATAACACCACATCCGATCAGGCTGACAACAATTGTGATCCTGAGCATGCGTTTTCCGTATTCTCTGGCTGTGTCGACACCATTTTTGCCCAGCTCCTGACTGACAATGATCGTAGTTGCATTGGAGAAGCCACGACAGGCGATGGCACCAATATTTACCACCATAACAGCAACTGCATTTGCCGCAACCATATCATCGCCGATATGACCAAGGATCGCTGCAAATGCTGAAGTGGCCAGGCTCCAGACAACATCATTGATCACAGCCGGCGTTGCGATCTTCATAAAATCCTGGAACAGAACACCTGCTTTGGCAAAGAAGTATTTTATCCGGAATCTGACATCGGAACTATGTAACGAGTAAACGAGACAGATCACTACCTCTACGATTCTGGCAATCACCGTACCAAGAGCAACTCCGGTAACACCAAGCTTCGGAAGTCCAAACAAACCAAAGATAAAAGTGGCATTACAGATTACATTGACGCAAAGAGAAACTACATACGTAACAGAAGGCAGCATGATCTTCCCGATGCTTCGAAGGGCACTCATAAAAACCTGAGAGAATCCCATAAATACAAACGAGAAGGAAATCACCCTCAGATATTCACCACCGGAAGCAATCGTCTCCGGACTGTTGGTAAAAATCTTCATAATAGTAGTCGGCATGGCAAAGGAGACGGCAAAGAATACAGCAGAAACAATCAGTGAGATTCGTTCCGCCAGACCAAGTATCTTTTCTACTGTCTTTTTATCACCTTTTCCCCAGTACTGGGCACATAAAACCGATGTTCCCGCTGCCATACCGTAGTATAAACAGAAAAGAATAAATGTAAACTGATTGGCAAGGGAGGATGCCGACATAGCCGTCTGACTCACATATCCAAGCATCACTGTATCTGCCATATTTACCAGTGTTCCGATCAGATTCTGGATCATAATCGGAAAGGCTAATCTTGATGCGTATTTTAAGAATTCTTTTTTATTTAGCATACGAACATTCTTCCTCAATTCTGAAAATTATAGTACCTGTGATAAAACTATCTGTTTTATCTTTTTTTCTCGAATCCATATACCCATTTTCCACGTAAAAACAGATACAGGAAAATCACCGAGCTGATGCTCCAGGTCAGCGGGTATGCCCAGAAGATCACACGAATATCCGGAATGTAGTGCACAGCAACGGTAATATAGCTGACACGGAACAGACACCAGACACAGAGCATGACGATCATAGGAACTGCTGCATGACCGGAGCCGCGAAGGACTGCTGCGATACAGTGAGAAAACGCCAGCAAAAAATAGAACAGCGCAATCGTCCGCGCCTGCATCACACCATAATGTACCACCTCTGGATCTCCATTAAATGCCGCGATCAGCGTCGGAGCCGCCACATAGATCAGAACACCGATCAGTTCCGCGATCACTATGGAGCACAGGATGCCAAACCGCGCACCTTTTTTCGCACGGTCGTACTGCTTCGCACCAAGATTCTGGCTGACAAAGGTTGTCAGCGCCATCGTAAAGCATGTAACCGGAAGAAACGCAAATCCCTCAATCTTTGAATAAGAACCGCAGCCTGCCATCGCCATTTTTCCAAAAGCATTGATATTGGTTTGTACGAAAACATTGGCGATCGAGATCACGGAGTTCTGAAAGCCGGACGGCACACCATTCTGAATGATCTGTTTCATCATGAGCCCGTCAAAACCGATCTTACTGATCTGTAACCGATATTCTTCTTTTGTCCGCATCAGGTGAATCATACAGAAAATCGCACTGGCAAACTGGGAAATCGCCGTTGCCAGCGCCGCCGCACCGACTCCCATATCGAGGCCTGCAATAAAGAAAATATCCAGCACCACATTGATACACGAAGACACAATCAGATAGATCAGCGGATGCCGGCTGTCACCGACCGACTGTAAGATGCCGACAAAAATATTGTACATGACAAATCCAAGGGAACCCGCAAAATAAATACGGAAATATTCGATCGACTGTGGAAGCACCTCCGACGGTGTTCCCATCAACACCAGAATCTTCGGCGCCAGAAACATCCCGATCGCTGTCAATGCAAGACCTGCCGCCAGCCCAAACGCTACTGTCGTGTGAATCGCTTTCTGTAAATATTCCTTATTTTTCGCCCCATAATACCTCGCGATAACAACGCCTGCACCCAGCGCGATTCCGTTGATGAACCCGACCATCAGAAAGATCAGATTTCCCGAGGAACTGACCGCCGCCAGGGCATTACTGCCAAGAAAATTGCCAACGATCAGAGAGTCTGCCGTATTATACAACTGTTGAAACAGATTTCCGATAAACAGCGGAATCGCAAAAAATATGATTTTCCTGGAGATGCTTCCTTCCGTCATTCGTGTTTTGCTCTCTGCATTCAAAAAATCCCCCCACTTTCCTTTGTTTTTTATTTAATGTCCGCAGATTCTATGCTACCTGTTTTTCTCTCATTTTCTCATTATTTTCCATAGTCCCAGGTAGCCTGACAAAAGCCATTGTAACACGATTTTATATAACTTGCCATGTCATTTGGCAAAACTGCTCCGGATACTCATTTTCAAAGATTCCATCTGTTACAAAAGTATATTTATGGTTAATGTTTTTTTCGTTTTTGCCAATTTCTATCTCAAAACTCTTTCTTTCTCATCACTCTCATACTATACCTATACGAAGCATACCATACAAGCAGACTTAACACAATAAGTGCAATCGCAATTTCAAGATCTCCTGTTCCTCCTATCACATTCAGAATGCTTTCTTTTAATTCCAGGTTAGCCTTCAGAAAAGAACCAATTGTATAACAAATTGCAAAAATAATTAAAATTGCGATCGGCAGCACGATTCGTCCCTTCTCTCCTTCAAACCTTAGTCGGATCGCAATCATAATTCCAGCAACTGCCTGAACCACAAAGAATGTGATCAGCTCCATTGCCAGCATTTCCGGATTTAACACCTCTTCAGGATTTATGAGCACGGCAATTCCTGCACAGATTACCCCCATACACCATCCACATACTGTCATAATAAAAGATAAAATATATTTTTCTCTGACATATATTTTTTTATTTACGGGTAAAGAAAACAAATATGTGTATCCATGACCATTTTCATCGTAACTGATCGTATTACCTGAATATACTGCCATAACAGATGGAATATACACTGCAATGAAGTCAGCTCCCATTTTTCCCGTGAGTATAAAAAATATTGCTACAACTGCTAATACCAGAAAAAGATTGCTACCTTGCCGAAGAAACAACCGAAAATCCTTTTCCAAAAGCCCTCTGATTCCTTTCATCATCTCTCGCCTCCTGTTAACATAAGAATCACCTGATCGAGTGATCCGCTCTCCACTACGATTTCCGGATAATTTTCCATATAATACTGCTTCTCGTTCGTAAGACAGGCAATTCCGAAAACCTCTTTTTTCTCTTTCAAAAGATACCTTTTATCCATTGCCCGATACTGTTCCTCACTGACTTTCAACACTGCATATTTTTCCAGAATCGTATCCATCTCTTCGTGGAGCACAATCTTTCCTTTGTGGATCACATAAATATCATCACAGAGATGTTCCAGATCCGAAGAAATATGTGAGCTGATCAGGATACTTCTCTCCGGCTTCTCTTCCATATACTCTCTTAAAATATCCAGCATCCCTTCCCTCGCTCCGACATCAAGCCCTGCTGTCGGCTCGTCCAGCATCAGGAATTCTGCCTGATGTGTCAATGCAATGATCAGATTCAGCTTTGCCTTCATTCCTGTTGAGTACTCTTTTATAAATTTATTCAACGGAATCTGATATTCTTCACACATCTGATGGAATTTTTCTGCTTCAAACTTTGGATACAATCTGGCAAGGACTGCTTCAACATCTTTTCCTTTCAAATATCCGGTGAATCCGGCTTCTGCCAGGACGACTCCCAGCTTTTCTTTCTCTTTTTCACTTAACTCTTCCTGTGTTTTTCCCAGAATCTTTATCTCGCCGGCATCATAAGAAATGAGCCCGAGTACCGCCTTAAACAAAGTACTCTTTCCGGCTCCGTTCTCTCCAACCAGACCGGTAATTCTTCCTTTTTCGACATTTAACGAACAGTCTAACTGAAATTCTCCGTAGCTTTTCTTTACTCCTTTGATTTCTAACATATTTATTTATCCTCCATAATGAGTTCAAACAATGAACGGATCTCTTCCCCTTTCATTCCGCAGCGCCTTCCCTTCTGAATCGCCGCTTCCAGATCCGCCTCAACTTCTTTCCTGCGCTCTTCTTCCATCAGCTGTGTGTTCGAAGCCGCTACATACGTTCCTTTTCCATGAACTGTGACAGTCATTCCCTCTGCTTCCAGATTGTCATATGCTTTCTTCACAGTAAGTGCACTGATCTTCAGTTCCTTTGCCATCGTTCTCACAGATGGCAATATATCATTTTCTTTTAATTGTCCGGAGATAATCTGCGCCTTGATCTGCTCCATGATCTGTTCATAAATTGGTACCATCGATGTGTTATTGATTATAATCTTCATATATTCCCTCCTGTTGTAAACAGTATATAACAGTATAGTACTGTTGTCAACTGTTGTATAAAGGCTACTATTCACTGATATATCCCACAAGGTGTTTTTGGTGAGCGAAGGTCACAGAAAAACCGAGACATACCGCGCGAAGCGTGTTACTGAATAGTTACATAAGATTTTGAGCGATAACTATCACAAAACAAAGGAGGAACTATTACATGACACAAGAAGAATTTTATGTTGTATTTGAACTTCAGGATCTTATGAAACTCTTCGCATCAACACTCGGTGTTCTGATTAAACTCTTTACCGTACCGGTACTCTCAGAACCCAGGGAGTATGAGGCAGCGGAGTATTGGATGTATGAGTTGGGGGCTGAACTGGATTAATTAATTATCGTTATATCAAAAGGAGGCAACGGATTTTCCGCTGCCTCAATAAAGCCGGTACTCGATATCAAAATCCCGCACCGGCTTTGCAACCGTTTTTTTACTCTTCAACTGCCGAAGATGGGATTGTATATGTTTTTTATCAGGTTTTCAAGTTCTCACTGAAAATCATAGATATTTTCTCAACCTTATACCCATATTCCGTAAGCTCTTTTTTATACTTCAAAAAAGAATGGTCGATTAGTATTCCTGCAATCTGTTGAATTTGTTCAAATGTCATCTTTAAAGATGAATTACCATTATCTCTCACATATTCCCATAGCGAATCATATTTGCTCATTCTATTCGTTTTCCTGTTCTGCCTGTTCTTTTACTTCAGGTTCAAACGCTATATTGAACACTGTGCAAAAGTCACCTCGAAAATCGTTCCTCCAGTCTTGCCTGATTTAATACAAATACTGCCATCATGTACTCTAACGATTTCACGGACAAGAGCAAGTCCTAGCCCTACGCCGCCCAGCTCCCGGCTTCTGGATTTATCCACACGGAAGAACGGTTCGAACACTCTCTCCCTAAGCTCCTTTGGTATTCCGTTTCCCGTATCCTCTACAGACAGATAAACATGCTTTTTTCTCTGATATACGGTTACGGTAACCTGTCCGAGCGGATGATTATATTTGATGGCATTTTCAACCAGATTGTATACAAGCCTGTAAATAAGTATATCACTGCCTATCATAGTGGCATCCTCACATTTTCCAATCAGCTTTATATTTTTTTCCTGTGCAAGAGGCTCAAGGTCTGCCAAAACCTCTTCAACAATAGCATCCAATATAATTTTATCATCCCTTCCCACCGTCTGAAGCTCACTCATATCAAGAAGAGTCTTTACCATCCTGTTTAATTTATCATTTTGTTCCGTAACCATTTTTATGGTCTGCAAAGTGTCTGCATCATTTCCCGGGTGAGAGGCAGAATTATATAAATCAAGCTGCACCTGCATTAACGCTAATGGAGTTCGCAGCTCATGTGCTGCATTTGCAGTAAACTGTCTCTGTATCTCAAATGCATCCGACAGACGCTCAAGCATCTTATTATAAGAAATGCCAAGCTGGTTCAGTTCCTTAACATTGTTTTCCTCTATTCTTGAATCAGACAGATTCTGAGCCTGTACCTCTTCGATTTTATCTGAAAACTTCCTGATTGGTCTGAGTGCATGCCCGCTTATAAAATAAGTGACGACGCCTCCCAAAAGCGCCAGCAAAACCGTGATTATCAGACTGTTTCTTTTATAGTCGGCCTTATTATTGTACACCTGAACCGAAAATTCATCCGCAAACTCATCCCACTTATCGTCTGGTATGCTGATATATATTTCATCTGATTTGTTTCCTTTTTCATCCCCCTGTGACTCTACCGCATCCTGCAGCGAATCAATGTAATGCACACCATTTTTATAGACAAACATAGTCAGGCAGCCACATATAATGGCAATGCACAATGTAGTTATGCACGTAAGTCTCCACTGTAACGACATTTTTTTCATCTGTCAGACTCCTCCCGTATTTTATAGCCTTCACCTACCTTGTTCAAAATGGGATCGTAACCCAGCTTCGCCTTAAGCTTTTTTCTAAGTGAAGACATATGTACCCTGATTGCTCCGCTAAAGCTGTCTGCCGTGGCATCCCACACATGCTCTATCAGTTCCTCCTGGCTCACCGGTCTGCCTGTATTGATAAGTAAATATTCCAAAATACCATTCTCTTTTCTTGTCAACGGAACCGGCTCTCCCTTTGCATATGCCTCACGTTTAATCGTATCAAACTTTATTTCTCCGCATCTAAGACATATATCATTCTGTACAAATTTCCTTCTTGTCAGGCTTCTGATACGTGCCTCAAGCTCCTGCAGATGGAATGGTTTTTCCATGTAATCATTTGCTCCTGCATCCAGTCCCTCTACCTTATCAGCAATCTGACCTCTTGCAGATAATATCAAAACCTTAGTTTCATCATTGTATTTTCTAAGCTCCTTAAGAAGCTCCATGCCATCCATCCCCGGCAGATTCAAATCCAAAACTATCAGATCATAATTCTCCGACAGTATACTTTCAAGAGCCTCTTTCCCATCATAACAGGTATCCACCTCATAACCGGCAGCATACAGACTCTTTGCAACCATATCACATATTTGTTTCTCATCCTCAACAATTAATAATCTCAAAATGTTCTCCTGCTTCTTAACAATAATTTTACAACCTATATTGTATAATACCAAAGTCAGCTGGTCAACAATACAACAAAAAGGAGCAATATTATGTTGAAATACCAAAAAACATGTCAAATCATTTTGCTTATCCTTGGTGTATCCATGGTAAGCTATGGTGCAGTCAGAGGTGAGGCGGCTGCCGTGCTTGGTAAAGCAATAAAACTATGTCTGGAGTGTGTCGGAATTGGATAAGGAAAAGAAATTACTATCAAGAAAGCTGGCAAAAATACGTGGATGGATACAGGCCGCAGCAACGCTGCTGACCAATATTCATATTCCGAATTTATTTAAGGGTAAAATATATCAGGGCAATGCAAAAACAGTATGCGTCCCCGGATTAAACTGCTACTCCTGCCCTGCCGCGACAGGAGCCTGTCCAATAGGGGCATTTCAGGCAGTCGTCGGATCATCAAAATTTAAGTTTTCATACTACATAACCGGATTTTTTATTTTACTCGGTGTAACTCTCGGCAGATTTATATGTGGTTTTTTGTGCCCATTTGGATGGTTTCAGGATTTACTTCACAAAATACCCGGGAAGAAATTATCCACAGCCAAACTAAAGCCTCTCAGGTACCTAAAATATGTCATTCTTATTGTTTTCGTTATACTTCTTCCGATGCTTGTGACGAACTCCATAGGAATGGGAGACCCGTTCTTCTGCAAATACATCTGTCCTCAGGGTGTTTTAGAGGGTGCTATACCGTTATCTATTGGAAATGCTGCTATCCGTTCTGCGCTGGGAAAGCTTTTTTCTTTCAAGTGTATGATTTTAATTGCAGTGATTGTACTAAGTATTTTATTTTACAGGCCCTTCTGTAAATGGATTTGTCCACTTGGAGCAATCTACTCATTATTTAATAAGGTCAGCCTGCTCAAAATCACCGTTGATAACAGCAAATGTGTCGGATGCGGTCAATGCTCAAAGGCATGTAAGATGGATGTAGATGTGTGTAAGACACCAGATCACCCCGAGTGCATACGCTGCGGTGCCTGCATAAAGGCCTGTCCGAAGGATGCCATCTGCTACCGGTTTATGGGAAAATCATGTCAAAAAAATGACAACAGATAACTATTAAACATTTTACTATTATTTTAAAAGGAGAAATTACTCATGAAAAACAAATTATCATTTATTTCTATTTTTACACTCTGCATGGCATTATCACTTACAGCATGCGGCGGAAAGCAAGCTTCCAACACAGCTTCCAACACAGCTTCTAAGAGCACTCAGACTGAAGCCGGCTCAGAAGCATCCGACAAATCAGATTCCACGCTTGATGATTTATATCAGCAGGAAAATCAGCTTTTTGCAGATCACTCTGATGCGTGGAACAAGGTATTTGGCATGATGAGTAAAAGTGGCGCCGATTCAAACGGAAATTATGCCGATTATCTCGCCGGTACCATAGAATCAAACAAGGATTCATTTACAGACGATGAGCTTAAAACTCTTAATGAGGATATTGAAACCATACGAAAAATCGAGGAACAGATAGCAGAGCTTGAAAGCAAAAGCACATCATCAGACGACAACCAGAAGAACATCTCAAACTCCTCATCTGTATTCAGTGATTTTTCCGGTGAGGATTTTGATGGCAATAAGGTGGATGACAGCCTGTTTTCCGGTAATGCAGTAACAGTCGTCAATTTCTGGTTTACCGGCTGCAAACCATGTGTCGCTGAGTTATCCAAGCTTAACGAATTAAATGATGCTATCAAATCAATGGGCGGAGAAGTGGTCGGCATCAACACTGAGACCTTCGATGGCAATAAAACAGCTATCAAAGAGGCTGCCTCTGTTCTTGAAAGCCAGGGTGTCAAATATCGTAATCTGTCAATTGACTCCTCCAGTGCAGCCGGTAAATATGCCTCAGAGATCATGGCATTTCCAACAACTATACTTGTTGACAGAAATGGCAATATTGTAGGCGAACCAATGCTCGGCGGAATTGATAACAAGGACAACTATGATGCCCTTATGAAGCAGATTCAGTCTGTAATTGATGCAGACAGCACAAATAAATAGAGGTCTACAAATAAAAAGCTCCTGTGCATTGCACAGAGAGCTTTTTAGTCAAATTTGTAATTTATTTCTATACTCGCTTGGTGTCAATCTATATTTTTCTTTAAAAACACGATTAAAGGTTCTAAGACTTCCAAAACCACTGTCCATCGAGATTTCTGTCAGGGTATCATCTGTAGTTTCAATTCTCTGACAGGCATACCCCAGACGCGCCTCATTCACATATTGATTAAAACTGCTATGGAATGTCTTTGAAAACAATCTTGATAATGAAAATTTGCTCACGCCAAGGTCATGTGCCATTCCATCAAGTGATATACTCTTATTAAAATTGGCAGAAATATATGATACGGTACGGTATATTATATCATCGCTGCCAATTTTGCTCTTTTCCACCAATTTCATCACCGGAATACATCTTGCAAGTATAATCTGCAAATAAGCTTGAACAACCCATATATCATTCAGCCCGGTATCTATTATGGATTCCACTGCTCTGTACACTTCATCCGGAATAACATCACTTTTTACAACAGGATATTGTGGAGCATTATTCCGCAGTACATTTTCAAATCTACCGAAAATCATTTGTGGAGCATTAATAAAAACCGCCTCATTGACTTCTGATGAAAACACCTGATAATGATGTATAACATCAGGAAATACTACTCCTATATCACCTGTTTCCATGTGATACAGCTCCTGTCCTACACCAAGCTCTAATGTTCCTTTCGTAACACATACAATTTCCATTGCATTATGCAGATGTGGTGGCTGGTGCCGTGGTTTCCGCTTTACTGCAATAATCTCTTCATTTGTATTTTCATACGTTAAATGCACTCAGATCATCTCTCCCATATTATACGATAATTATTCAATTCCTTTTTCTCTTCTAAGCTTTTCATTTGCAGCTTCTACATTCATCTTTGAAAGAAGAATTGTAATAAGAATCTCAAATACAAATGGTAACCATAAATACATTACCTGAAGCATAGTAATTGCAGATGCCGGCTGAGTCGCATTTGTACCTACATAACCACTGATTTCAAGCAGCCATCCTACAATAGCTGTTCCAATTCCACCACCAATTTTGATTCCAAGTGATGTGCATGAATACATAGTTCCATCTACTCTCTTTCCCTGAGTCAGGTAAGTATACTCAGAGCACTCGGCAATTACTGCATTCATGTCTCCCTGCCAAGGTCCCTGTCCTAATGCTGCAACTGCAGTAAACAGCATCATCAGTGGAACGCTTCCCATGTATCCTGCTACAATCACAAGTGCTCTTGCTATCGTAGCCAGAATATATCCACGTTTATTAAGCTTATACATTCCCTTCCACTTTCCAACAAGAGTTGGTGTGAAAATAAGTGCTATTATAAGAGGAATATTTACAGCCCATGCAAATACACCAAACAGATTTTTATTCTTAAGAACCCATGTACAATAATAAATACCTGCCCCGATCATAGCACTGTATAACTGCTGCAAAATATAAGTTCCACAAATCATCATATAGTACTTATTCTTAACAAGCAGCTTAAATGCCTGAACAAGACCATACTTCTTTTCTTCATCGTTCTCTATTCCGGAGTTAAGCTCCTCTTCCGGAAGCTCCTTAACCGACAATCCTGAAATTGTATTTACTACAAGGCCTATCAAAGCATAAATAATAGCTACAAATCTCCATGCAGCAGCACCTCCACCGCATACATCAACAAATGCAACTGTTATAGACTGAATTATAAGACTGGTTGAAAAGGCAAAAATAAAACGGTAAGAGCCCATCTGTACACGCTCTTTGCTGTTCTTTGTTACCAGCGAAGTAAGTGCAGAATATGCAATATTATTTGCTGTATAAAATACACCATTCAATAATGTATAGGCTATAAAGAACCATGCATACTGAGCAGTCCTGCCCCAGCTTGTAGGAATTGCAAAAACTGCTACAAGTGTCAAAGCACAACCTATATAGCCATAAATCATCCATGGCCTTGCTTTTCCAAGCTTTGTATGTGTTTTATCAATAAGTGACCCAAAGAAAACATCTGTAAAACCATCAAATAATTTAGATGCTGCGATTAATGTTCCAACGATTCCTGATGCGAGTCCTATAGTATCTGTAAGATATACCATAACAAAGGATGTCAGGAATGCATATACTACATTTCCTGCAATATCACCGGAACCATAACCAATTTTGTTGTACCACTTTAAGTACGTCTTTTCTTCCATGAAAAACCTCCAATTAATTACTTTGTTTTATCTTTAACAGCTATACTAATTTTATATATTTGTGCAAATTTTGTCTATAAACATAATAGGCTGTAATATGCACAAAATGATACTTTTCAAACACTACAGTTTCACAGCTATTTGACTCAATTCCATTTGAAACGTAATCAATACACAATATCATGCTATAAACATTTTGTCCATAAATGCAAATAGACAAAGCATGCATAAAATGCTATAATTCGAATGGAGGTGTGTAATGTATATTAACACGGGATATTTGAATCATTCACATAAAGATTTTAAAGATAAAAGCCGCCCTCTGATTGTAGGAAGCTGCGGAACCTATCGCCTGTCACAGCATCCTAAGATGCCTACTTACAGGCCAAGGGGAAGACTTGATTACCAGATTATATACATATCATCCGGTCTTGTTCATTTCCACTTTGACAATCCTGAAAATGAGACAATCATTCCAGCAGGACATATAGTGTTATTTCGCCCAAAAGAGCTTCAAAAATATGAATTTTATGGTAAGGATAAGACTCAGATATATTGGCTTCACTTTACCGGAAGCGACGTAAAAAACACTTTAAGAAAATACGGATTTACAGACAATAAAAGAGTCTTTAATGTTGGAACGTCTCTTGAATATGAACAGGTTTTCAAAAGGATTATTACAGAGCTTCAAAGATGTCAGGACAATTATGAGGAAATGCTCATGCTTTTGCTACGACACCTTTTGATTATATTTAACCGTAAAATAACAACTGAGCATGTAATCAGAAATGAATTCCTTGACAGCCAGATGGATACAGCCATTACATATTTCAATACAAACTACAACCGCGCTATTAACGTGGAGGAATATGCTTCATCAATTGGTATGAGCATAAGCTGGTTTATTCGAAGCTTTAAAAAATACACAGGTAGTACACCAATACAATTTATCACATCACTCAGGATGACAAATGCTCAGGTGTTGCTCGAAACGACATCCTACTCTATAAACGAGATTGCAGGCATTGTCGGATACAATAATCCACTATACTTCAGTCGATTGTTCCATAAACAAAAAGGATGTTCTCCTTCTGAATACAGAGCCAGAAATACATAATAAAAAGACAAAAGCAGGAGCAAATGCTCCTGCTTTATCCGGATACTTATCTTTTTAATGAATGACTAACAGATTGTAAAAGAATAATCCTTATCAGTCTCCGCACTGATACGATAATCCTCTTCCACATCTGTTCCCCAGCTGTCGATACCTCCAACACCTCTTACTGCGCCATATATGCATAAAACAGTTCTTCTTGCCGGTGGCAGTTCTTCATGGTGAAGAGCGTTTTCAATCTCAGATGCGGTATAAGGCAGACAAGAAAATGCAAATTTTTCATCATTCTTTTCAATGCGCAGTATCTGTGATGAGCTATCTGTCCTGCTGTTATCAAGAGCCGTATGTCTTGTAATTTCAAGCCACTCTGTATCCATTCTCATACCACATTCCTGCGGAACAAGATATTGTGTAAGACTCAGATCACCGATCTCATAGACTCCTTCTTGTGCACCTGCTTTTCTGTCAGGATATGTTTCCCCGGAGAGTCCCTTATATAAATATTTGTCAGCCAATGTTGGCATAATAAATCTCATTCCAAATACAGGAAATTCAGGGAGCCCCTGTACTCCATTATAATGTACATCCACGCGAATCTTTCCGGACGCATCAACGCTATAGCTCACAAGAACAGTTGTCGCCGGAGTTGTTATGGTCTCGTATGTATATTTTACAATAATTTCATCAGCATAAACATCACCGCCATAGCTGTTATTATCAGGTGCATATGGTTTTTGCTCCTTGCCATCCATGATCACCTGTATTCCCTTACAGTCAATAAACATATCTGCTGAAAGCCAGCTTCCGCTTTTAATATGAAACTTGCTTCCCCTGTCATTATCTGTCAACGCTCTCCAGAAAGTAGGCTTTGGGCAACGATACAGCCACTCATACCCATTTTTAACGATAGATTCCAGTCCACCCTGTGCATAAGAGAAAATATAATCAAAGCCTTCACCATGTACACCTAATGTATAGTCACCATAGACCACTCTTAATTTATCTGTATAAGCCATAGTAATACCTCACTTCCTGCATTGCCGGTTTTTCTTTCCTGTCAGCAAATACAATTCCATTTGCTGAAAATTCATAGTCTGCCGGTTTATCATCAAAATCTCCGCCATAGCGTAAAACATCTTTTCCTGTAACGGGATCTTTTACCATAATTGCCTGGTCAATAAAATCCCATATAAATCCGCCATGATACATATCGTATTTGTCAATCAGCTTCATATAAGAGCCAAGTCCACCCATTGAATTTCCCATATCATGCATGAATTCGCATAAAATATACGGTTTTTTCGGACTGTTATTCAAGTATTCCTCTACATCTTCCGGTTTTGCATACATTCTGGTCTCAAAATCAGAAATAGTATCCTCATATGCCCTATTATAATAAGAGCTTTCATAATGAACTAATCTTCCATCCTTCTTTTCGGCAAAATAAACGTTCATTGCCTCAATGTCGTCTCCTGCATAGGATTCATTTCCTAATGACCAGAAAAGGATGGATGTATGGTTTTTAAAAGTTTCGAAATTGTTTTTTGCACGCTCAAGCACTGCACCTCTCCACTGTGGAATAGATCCCGGTACATTGCATGACGGTTCGATTGCCCCAAGTTTTTGGAATGAGCCATGGCTCTCCAGATTTGTTTCTGCCATCACATAAATACCTGCATCGTCGCACATATAGTACCATGGTATCTGGTCAGGATAGTGACAGGTACGCACAGAATTAATATTGTTCCTTAACATACATGATATATCTGCCTTCATATCTTCTATACCAATGCATCTTCCGGTTCTTGCATTCCACTCATGACGGTTTACTCCCGTGATAACAAGACGTTTTCCATTCAAATAGACTACTTTATCTATAATCTTTATTCTTCTGAAACCGATATCATAAGGGATTACCTCGGCCAGTGAACCATCCTCTGCTTTAAGCTCAACATAAGCATGGTATAAATATGGATTATGATTATCCCACAGCTTGACACTTTCCAAGTCAACACAAATCGTGCCTTCCAAATGGTTGTTTTCTTTATTTAACTGTAATGACTTCTCAACTAATATATTTTCTTCTCTGTCCTTTAAAATAAAGCCAGCAGTTACATTCTGACTGTCAGTAGCAGATACCTTCATGCTGACAGATACGCTTCCGCTTTCATTATCTTGATTTAACACAGGTTTGAACCATACATCCTCCAGATGAACATCCGGAATTGCCTTCAAAGTAACATTTCTGAAAATTCCAAAAAATCTGAAAAAGTCCTGATCCTCTAAAAATGCCGCCGTGCTCATCTTATGTACCTGCACTGCCAGAACATTTCCCTTTTCCTTAATATATGGTGTCAGATCAAACTCAGAAGGTGTGAAGCTGTCCTCTGCATAACCTATAAACTGACCATTAAGCCACAGATACATAGCTTCTTCTACACCTTCGAAGCAGATATGTATTCTTTTTCCACACATGTTCTTATCCAAATCAAAGTATTTGATATAAGAGCCTACCGGATTGTACTGTGCTTCTGAGAACATTCCTTCTTCAGCTCCGGTTGCCTGCATACTATAGGCTCCTCTGTGGTACTCTTTTCCTTCCCACGGATACATAGTGTTGATGTAACGTATTTTATCATATCCGGCCAGTTCAATATGTCCGGGAACCATAATTTTATCGAATCCGGATGCATCAAATGTTTCCTTATAAAAATCAACAGGTCTTTCCATCACATTTTTGCTGTAAGCAAACTCCCATTGACCATTTAATGACTGTAATAACGGATTTTTTTCTTTTTTCATGTCTGAATAATCCAGATAATAGCAATGATCACTATGTGGTTCCAATTGATTTACCTTAAACACTTCCGGATTATCAAGCCATTTCATATCAGCGTTCATATTTTTCCTCACTTTCCAATTATTAATATATAAAACCAAGAACAATAACTGCTTTGCTACATCTAAGATATAACAAAACCCTTGAAAAGAGCAATGTAATAAATTATACAAATCATGCACTAAATGATACTGTTATAATTCTCGTATTATGAAATGAGGGTCAAAAGGCATCATTGATGCTTTCATGCAATTTAAAAAGCCCCCGTGCATTGCACAGAGAGCTTTTTAGTCCGGTTAGTACAGACATATATTAACACGCGAATTATATGATGACACTTGCTTTCCCTTTTTTTCAAATCTTTGTATTCTTGTAATAACCTGATATTCCATCTGCAGCTTGTCCGATGAACAAGAGTATACATAAGGTTCAAAACCGGTATATTCATCATCCCCTTGCGTATAATTATTCCCATAATAAAAATTCTCTATTATATTTGTCTCAAAGGAAGAATCTATTTTTGATTCAGACTCTTTTGGATCACCCATAGAATAATCACTGCCATATGTCTTTGCATATAAATCTCTCATCACTGCAGCCTGTGCCTTAGGACTATCCACATCTGCACAATAATATGTAATATAAAACGGTACTCCAAGCACCGCATCAACAGCGGCCAGCATTCTCGTATCTTCAAATGATATTATAAATATCCACGCCGATAATTCCTTGCTTATATCCGATGTTACAAAATAATCTGATATTGTGTTGTCAATACCATCATCCAAAGCAACTGCTGCACCATATTGCCAAGGAGCTGCTTCATATGTCTGTTCTGTTTCGCTGTCTGTATCCTTTGAATAGTTACTTTCAAGGCTTTGGAGCATAACTATATCGTCTTCACCGAGCATCTGCATAATACCTGACTGCTTCTGCAGCTCACAGGCACCCTTCAGAAAAGTCTGAATAGCCGTATAAGCCTGTCCCACCGGAATCTCAGTATCCAACGGTTCCCTTTTCTCACTATATTTCCCATTCCACAGCTCATTTACATTGTCCTGCATCAGAGACATCATCTTTGTAAGCCTCTCTTCAGCTGAAATAGAGTGGCTGTAGGGGCTTATATCTGCGTTGCTTATCGTAGTACTCGTTTTGGCAATTTTTGCTGCTTTAAGTGAAATCAGATAATTCTGTATCATATTTCCCGCACATACAACTGCCAGAATAATGCATATACACACTATTCCCTTGATTTTATCCGGTTTTTTATCAATACATTTGCGCACTGATAAATGCTTACTTCTCATCCAATGCCTCCGCTTTCATGTCAAAATACACCCTGGTTCCTTTACCTGACTCACTCTCATAATGGATTTTTGTATCATGCAGCTTAGCAATCCTTGATACAAGTGCAAGCCCAAGCCCTGCTCCATGCTCACTTCTTGATCGTGACTTGTCAACCATATAAAAAGCCTCTGTAATGCGCTCTATATCCTCAGGCGGTATTCCTCTTCCATTGTCCGAAACTGCAATACGATAAATACTGTGCGAAATAAGTCTGCCTGATACCTCTACCTTGCTGCCTCCTGATTTCACTGCATTGTCTATCAGATTAAGAAGCATGGTCTTAAACAGATCATATTCCAGCCACACCCATGCCTCATCCGCACTGTACACAATCTCTGTATTATGCTTTTTTGCCGCTTCATGTGCGGTTTCCACACAGTCTGCTATAATCTCAGATACTCTTGTTTCTTCAAGCCTGAAATCATTTTTATCAAGAGTGATAAGCTCCAGCAGCTTAAATGATAATGCTTCAAGCCTCATGCCCTCATTCAGTATGACTCCGGCAGCACTGTGCACCTCATCCTCAGACAGTTTTTTCTGATACAGGGTATCGGCATATCCTATAATTGATGTCATTGGGGTTTTGAGCTCATGTGCGAAGTTTGCAGTAAAATCCTCCTGCTTCTTTGCCGCCATCTGAAGTTCATAAACTTTGCTTTCAAGGTTTTTCGCAAGCTCGTTGAAAGCCTTTGCAAGCTCACCTATTTCATCCTTTGTCTTCACATCACTTCTTGCCGTGTAATCGCCATCTGCAAATTTTTTGGTGGTGGCTGTTAATCCGGCAAGAGGCTTTGTAATCATCCAGGAAAGTATCAATATGACCATCATACCAACAGCAAGTATAACAATGTAGTACACGCTGCATCTATACCTAAGCTCCTTTGACTCATCGAAAACCGGTGTAATATCACTTTCCGTTATCAGAATATACCTGTTATCATTCAGTTTAAAGCTACTTTTGACATGGATATATCTGCTGCTTTGCTTTTCACCGGTATCTTTAGTATTCTCTTTTGACACTATACTGTATGTAAGCGTACCATCCTTTACCTTTATATCCTTTTGCTCATAATTACATGAATTGGCATATATCCTTTTTCCATCATCATCGGCAAGATACATTCCTCCTTCATCTCCAACAATGGATTTTGCCGACTGCGACATCATATCTGTAAGCTCCTTATCCACATCCTCACTCTTCATATTAAGTATGACAGTTTCAATCGAGTATTTTATCATCTGATGCTGTGAAAGTGCACTGTCCTGCTCCCTTTTCACTGCATGCTCCAGTGAATATGATAGAGTCACATATTCTATCATTCCAAGTGCAACAGCCAGTATCACTGTCATTCCAAGAAACATTTTATAGAAAAATTTCATCCGCGAACCTCCAGACGATAGCCAATCCTGAAAACTGTGACAATCTTTTCATTCCAGTCAAGCTTTTTTCCTAGTCTTTGTACATGTGAGTCCAGTGTCCTTGTCTCCCCGGTATACTCCTCCTGCCATACAAGTTCATAAAGCCTGCGCCTGCTGAGTGCAACATTCTTATTCTTCATAAGCTCATACAACAGGTCAAATTCCTTTACTGTGAGCTCTACCTGCTCACCTGCCTTTGTCACCGTACGTGATTTAGGATCTATAGCTACATCCTCTATTTCCAGACGCTCTGCCATGCGCTGAGTGCGTCTTAATACGGTTTCCACTCTCGCAAGCAGCTCCCCTATCTGAAATGGTTTGCATATGTAATCATCCGCGCCCATACGAAGCCCGCGTATCCTTTCATCAACCTGTCCCATAGCAGATATTATTATGACCGGAGTATCCCCAATTCTCCTGACATAGTCAAGCAATTCATAACCATTTATCTCAGGAAGCATAATATCAAGCAGCAGCAGATCATATCTGTTCTGCTCAATTTTGTCCGCCCCTTCCTTGCCATCAAACGCTCTTTCGCATTGATATCCCTCTGCCTTCAGGGTGTTGCATATTAAATTATTTATGTCGTTATCATCTTCCACTATGAGAATACTGGTCATAAGCTGCTCCTCTTCTATGATTATGATAAAATTATTATAGCATAAAGATGTGTCATAGTTGTAAAAAACACCCTGTTATTTAACTCAATAATAGGATGTTTTACCGGCACTTATACAAATATATTCTCACACATACATACTCCAGACAGCTCTAATCTGAGATGATATATTTTTGAATAACCACCTTTTGCCACTTTTTTCAATGCTGTTTGGATTATTTATTGAAAATCCTTCATCATCATAGCCTGTTATAACCATAAAATGCCCTGTATCGGTAAAATCTCCCGGTCCTACATTTACCACAATAGGATGTCCTTCATCAAGCTCTGCCTTCATTCTGCTCTCATCCAGCGCCACTGTCTTTGCTTTTACGCCGTAGTGCCTGCAGCCTTCACTTATAAGCGTCCATGAACTTCCCGATCCATCCACACTGTAACCGGCTTCCTTTGAATACTTTGCTACTGCAATAGGTGATGCCTCCCTATTGTGCGTCAGATATACCACTACCATCGAAAGTGTAGTGGGACCGCATCCGCTTGCTGCAAAGAAATTGCCGCTATATTTTTCGTAGCCCCAGCGTTTATCCCACTGCACAAATAACGGAACACTATCCATAGACGCTTCTTCTGTCAAATCAATTGTGTGTTCCTTCACATGTTCCGCCGGATAATCATACACAAACTCAAGTGCCTCTTCATTCTTCAAAGCAAGGTCCTTTAGCTGTTTTGGATATTGGGTGCTGTTCATTATATCATCAAACATCGACTGATTATTTTGTATCTTATTCTTTTCAGAGATTTTGCTATTTTCTATAACAGCATTATCATATGTATTATTTCCGGCTTCAACATCATATCTATTTGTCCTGCCATCACCTGATCTTATCATACTGCTTCCAACAGCCACAAATACAGCCACAGCTATGATACTACAGGAAAATATGATAGAACGCAGTATTTTTCTGCGCCTGCGTCTCCTTCGACGTAAATTTGTCCCATATCTGCAACATTTATTTTGTGTCATGTCCACTTTCTACCCTCCTGCTTCTTTGTAACTGATATTGTGTATCATTACTCTATCAAAAGCATTCGTTTATTATGTTGCATACTTGTGTCATAGTTGTAAAATGTTCCAATATTAAATTGTATAAATAAATTGACCAATGGCAGTATTGCAGGATATTTTACCCTGTCACTGTATTAAGCAACTTTTGACTATATATTCTGTTATTTTGGCAAGTAATAATTCTTTTCGTATTCTATAATGGCATCGTAAACAGAAAGGAGATGAATTTCCATGAGAAATAAATTACACAATTTTATTAATAACTTACTTAGCTTTTATGCAAGCTTCTTTACTCACAGATTTTATCAAATGTAATTTGCATAGCATACATAAAATACCTGATGTCCCCCATATCCTTCCACTAAAGCTATGAGTTGCATTCCAGTTTTCTTCATCCTGCAATGTCAATACGATCCTGATTCCTATCGTATTATTCTGCTTAATCTTTGGCAGGTAATTTCCTATAACAATAAACAATAAACTTGTTCCATAATAGATTAATGCTATAAATAAATCCTCTGTTTCTGTTCTTTCACCTCAGATACCTGCGACTTTATCTGCTCACACTTGGTATAAAATTGCTCCTGTGCCTCTGATAATACCTTTTTAGCATTATTGGTAATGGGTAAAAAATAGCCATCTGGATTGTTAGTCCAAATGACTTATGTAAAAAAATATTATTTTAATTTAATGTAACTGCAACACTTTTTCGGCCCAACACAAGCTCATATTCTGTCGATAATAGCGGAATAAAGGCATTTATACAATCTATAACATTTCTCATTACAGTTCTCCACTACTTCTTTAGATTAAGAAAGGCTCTGCAAAAGCAGAGCCCTTCTAACATTTTCTTTCGAGGATTAACCTCTAGCCAGATTGTGGTAAATGTTAAACCCTTATAAAGCTCATAAGGCACTGCTCTCTGGCACAACACCTTACTTTACCGCTTGGCAGACACTCAAGTTGCCTGTCTTTAATATTATATTACCTGTCATGTGAAAATATGTCAATCCAAAATTTTATGTTCTACAAAAATTCTGTAGACATCTCGTATACTTTGGCTTAGGATTAACACGTAAACTTGGTAGACATAAAAAAATAGAGAGCCTTCGGATTTCTCCAAAGACTCTCCAAAAAGCCTATAAAATCAAGCTTTCTATTTAGAATTTGCCTGCATCAGCAGCCTGCTGAACAGAAACGGCTACTGCTACTGTAGCACCAACCATTGGGTTATTACCCACGAAATTCTTCCGTTTAATAATATATTTCACTATGTCATGTAATGTTCAGTAATGATTTCAAATTAACCTATTACACGCTATTACCTAAATATTATTATGCTTACCAATATTATTTTTTGAAATATGTTATTTTCTACAATGTTGTCCTGTCGTTGACTTTGCCTGATTCTGACATTATCACACTACACATAACATCAAGTGTCTAACACGTTTTTATTATATCATCACCATCTTTTTTTACAATACTAACGCTTATGAAATATACTAATAAAACAAGGTCAGTCTTTCCACACCATGATGATTCCAAGACTGACCTTAATGTCACTAATTCATATTCTGTTGCAATTCTTTTATGTTGTCCAAATCAGACAAATCCATTCCTTCATATCTCTCAACAAAATCTATCAATGTTGATTTACGAACCTTTAGACTACCTAACCGAAGTGCAGGTAATAGTTTTCTGTTAATCAGCTCATATACCAGATGCACATTCACCCCTAATACCGCTGCCGTCTCACGCACATTGTACAAAAGCTTTTCGTCTTTTAAATCCTTTTTATCCATTTTACACCATCCCTCCTAAATGTGTTCCTAAAATCGTATTTGCATCAGTTTTGTAAAAATTAATAAATCTAAAAAGCATCTGAATACTCATTCCCTTTGAGCCTTCCTCAATTCGTGCATAATGACATAAACTCATATCCATTTCCTCAGCCGCCTTCATCTGTGTCATTTTTCTTTTTTCACGTAAATCTCTTATATTATTTCCAATCACATATGGATCAAATTTAGTTCTGCTCACTTCTGCCACCTCCATCAATTAACATCCATACTCCTCTTCATGTGATATTTTTCTCTTACTCATAATAAATTATCTCCTTTACGATTTCGTATTGGAGAGCTCCGGCGCCTTCACTCTCGTGACGTGCTCTCTCAAGCACATGTTTATTGTATATTGTCATGGATGAATTGCCGACCGTGTTTACGCGACAATTTTGTCGTGTTAACACGACATTTGCATCTGCTTCTAATATGCTTAAATATTTTTTACAGATAGGACTTCCGTTCGAAGCCAAAAAAAGAATCCATGCCTTTACCGCATGAATTCATTTTATCGTTCCTTACGCATCCTTATATTCTATTTTTAATGGTGTATGGAATCAATATTTTCGGCTGTACAGAACTCTCATCATACACAATTATCTTCTTTTGAATAGCATTTAAATCTGTGAAATACGCTAAATACAGACTGAACAATTTCCAATATGTTTGATCCCAAATCAAAGCCTTTTCTTCACTCGCTTTTATAATACGTGGAAAAACATAATTTGTAGAAATCATTTTTATAGTTAATCCATAATTATTACAAACAGATTCTATCACCCTATCTATATGATCTGCTGTATATTCAGAACCATTATCACGTACAATACTATTTTCATATATAAAATCATCAATTGTCATTCATATCACCTTTTTCTAAACTCATAAATTATAAGGTCATCACAACTAATTGAATCATTTTTTATTTGTGCTTTTTATTTCCGCTACCAGTTCTTCATACTTACGTTCGTCAATGATATATTTCCGTTTAATCAATATATAAGCAGCTCCTATAGAAATTACCGGAACAGCTACAATTCCAAGACGCAATATAAATCTTTGTCCGGCATCTGCTGTCTGGATAAATTTATCTGCCTGTACAATTACATTTTCCGAAGTAAGTTCTCCTGTACCAGCTTTTATTTCTAATCCGGATATTTTCTGACTGATTGCATAGATATTGCTTATAATCAGTATTAACGCAACAACCGCCTGATCAACCGCACTGGCCAGCTTTGTTGCAAAAGATCTTACTGCTGAGATAATACTGTCATGTCGTTCATGAAACCGGACTTCATCATACTCTATGGTATTATTTAACATGACAATCATCGTCATATTGAATGCTCCCTGCGAAAAGAAGATTAGAAAACCGATGATATTCAGTAAAACAACACTTTTTGGTAAAATGTAGCCTACACTCATAAAAAGCATATACCCAATGACCGTAATGATGGTAGCTGCAGTTATAATCTGATTTCGTGTGAATTTTGAGGAAAGCCACGCAAAAGATGCCTCTGATATCAGCGTTCCTAATCCATACATAATTGTAAACCAAAATACAAGACTGCCACCTACAGAATATCCAAATTCAAAATAAAAGAAATTCATTCCAATCATAATCAGAAGACCATTTCCGATTTGGAATAATAAACATGCAATTCCAATCACTATCAACTGATCATTTCTCAGGAATATATGAAACATATCTTTTAATGACAGTGTTCTCTTCTTTTCCGGTCGTTTTCTCTCTTTTACTCCAAACACTGTAAGTAGCTGGAAACCAATAAAACAAAAAGCAATCACAATCGCAGCCGTCCGATATGCCATAATCGCATTTCCAGCTACCATATCAGGGAGCAGACCTGCAACAGAAAACTGTCCGATACAGATAAAAATTCCCTGTACGGTTACCAGCCAGTTCCGTTCTCCCGGATCTGATGTAAGACTCGGCAGCATTCCCCAATAGGCAATATCATTCATTGTGTAAGTCATTCCCCATAAAAGATATCCCACTCCAAAAAATGCAACAAATCCCCATCCTTCCGGCCTTACTGTAAACAAGCAGATAATTATCAGGCTGTTTAAAATTACTCCTATAAAAATCCAAGGTTTAAATTTTCCGGCTTTCAAATGCGAATTTTCAATAATAATTCCCATCATTGGATCATTAATGGCATCCCACAGCAGACACACTACCATAATTGCTGATATTACTGCATATTGGGCAACTGTCAGCTTCATCGTATATTGAATATATGTAAGAAGAAACATAGAGACGAGTGCATACGCCATATCTCTTCCGGTTGCTCCTATACAATAGCTCCATTTTGTGCGTTTATCCAATTTATTGTTTTCCATATACGACTTCCCCCTCTCTCTATTTCTTCAGCAGTCTTTTAAAAGCCTGCAGATATTTTTTATTTGCATTGTAAACTAACATATCGATTAACTTCGGAGTTGCAATTCCACCACTGGTTGCAATCAGTCCTTCCAGATTTCCTTCTTCGACTCCCATTTTTACCATTTTAAAGGCCGGATCCCGCTCTGATTTTCCCCGAAGCATAATCTTAAGTCCGATATGTACGACTCCACGAACAAATTTTCCAAACATTGAGACATTTACCACATCCTGATAGGAATCGTAAACCGTATACTCTCCACGCTTTTTTTCTTTGTCATGTTTCGGTTCACCGCCTAATAGCTGATAAAATTGTTCTGCACTGATTTCCATTCCATGTGGCTGCTCTCTAAAATAATCCGGAAACAGTTCTCTTTCATTTCTAAAATAACTATTTCCTACTACTTCCATATTCGCCTTTAATTGCAAATCATGTACCGATGCTCCGATACAGATCTGATATTTGCCGCTTAACATGGAAAAGGCTTTTTTCTCTACATCATAGACGGAAAAACTTCTTTCATCCAGCTCTAGTATAACTTCTTTTTCTTCTCCCAGATGCAGATATATTTTTTGAAATCCCTTTAGTTCTATATGGCTTCTGATAACATCTGATTCAATCGGGCAGATATATAACTGTGCTATTTCTGCTCCACTCACTTTTCCGATATTTTTAATTTTAAAACGAATTTGTATCTTTCCACCACTATATACTTCCGGTACATTCAATTCCGAATAGGAAAAAGAAGTATAGGAAAGTCCATAACCAAACGGATATTTTACCGGAACATGGAATGTCTCATAGTAACGATAACCTACAAAAATGCTTTCCCTGTATTCTACATCATCATTCGGAGGTGCAAAATATCTCCATGCCGGAGTATCTTTTTCTGAAAACGGAATTGTCTCTGCCAATTTACCGGATGGATTCACCTCTCCACTGATTAAGTCAGCAACAGATTCCCCTACAGCCTGTCCTCCGAGGTACATGTGAAGAATTGCTCCTACATTCTTTTCAAAACTAAAATCCATAGGCGCACCACCGAAACTAATTGCTGCAATATGATCTTTTCCGACAGTTTCTGCAATTTCAGCCAACAGCTCTTCCTGATTTTGAGGGATTTTAAGATTTTTCCTGTCGTATCCTTCTCCTTCGTAAGATTCTGTAAGACCGATAAAATATAGAATCACACAATCCTTTTTTCTATATTCCTGTTTCAGTTTTTCTATTGTATCCTGTAGTTGCTTTTCTCCTAATTCTTCCTTTTCATTCTGATATCCCTGTATATAAGTTACCTGATATCCTTTTTCACGTATTGCTTCAATCGCATTTGTCATCTTCGTCGGCTGGATATGACTGCTCCCACCTCCCTGAAATCGCATCTGCCTGGCAAGCTCTCCAATAATGATTACCTCCTTCTCTTTTCCAATTGGCAAAACACTATTATTTTTCAAAAGCACTGCACTTTCATTTTCTAGTTTACGTGCCACCTGATTCTGTTCTTCCATATCTACCTCATAATTTTCTTCTATATTTTTATGAAGTGATACAAAATTCTGCAGAACATTCTTAGTCCAGTTATCCAGTTCCTGACCCGTAATCCGGCCATCCTTATACGCTTCTTTTAACACATCTGTGTGGAAGCCTTTCGGATCTGGCATTTCCAGTGTCAGACCATTTTTCATACAGCTTACAATATCATTTGCTGCTCCCCAATCCGACACCACACCACCTTGATATTTCCATTCTTTTCTCAGAACATCTGTCAGTAAGTATTTATTTCTTGCTCCAAATTCGCCATTAATCCTGTTGTATGAAGCCATTACAGAAGTCGGTTTTGCTTTTTTCACAACTTCTTCAAAAGCCGACAGATATATTTCCCTAAGAGTTCTTTCATCAATCTGGCTATTGGATGTCATTCGTCTTGTTTCCTGTGAATTAACAGCATAATGCTTTAAACTCGTACCTATTCCAAGGCTCTGTACACCTTCGATATATCCCGTTGCCAGCTTTCCCGTCAAATACGGATCTTCACTGAAATATTCAAAATTTCTTCCGCATAAAGGAGAACGCTTGATATTGATTCCGCAGCCTAGCACAATGGATATCTGCTCTTTTTTTGCTTCTTTCGCAATCGCTTCACCCATCTTTTTAACAATAGCAGGATTCCAACTGCAGGCTATTGCACTTGCAGTTGGAAAACAGGTTGCTGGCTTACTGGTTTCAATATCCCCAACCTTTTCCTGTTCCAGTTTTCGAATCCCATGTGGTCCGTCTGTCATCATAATAGAGGGGATTTTCCCATTACAGTCATAAGTATGCCAGTCACCAACACCGCCTAAAAGCCGGATTTTTTCATCTATTGTTAACTGTTCGCATATTTTATCAATGTTCATCTCTTTTCCTCTCTTTTAATCTCTTAATTGCATTTTATCTATTTCCGGCATATAATTATATTGATTTATCGTGTTTTATGTCAATTTATCGTGTTTTTGACAGGAGGAATCACCTATGTATAAAATGAAGTCAGACATCAATTTTTCACTCACACATGAAATGTTGGAAAATGCAGAAAATGAACGGATACATACATCTTATGCACAGGAAAAGGCAATTCTCGAATGTGTTTCAAACGGAGATATTCATGCATTGGAGAATACCTATTATTCACTCCCAACAACTGTTTACGGAAAGATGACCTCTTCCAATTCCAAATTAAAATTACTTTTTTATGCAAGTATTGCTAATACAACTTTAGTTACCAGATATGCCATCGAAGGAGGACTTAATGAGGAAACTGCTTTTTCCTTAAGTGATGTATATATACGAAAAATGGAACAATGTACCGATGTTGACGCTTTAATGAAATTAAATGAACAGATGGCTATTGAATTTACGCTTCGTGTTGCTGAGGCAAAAAAGACGCCAAAAAACTACTATTCACCAGCTATTTCTCGCGTCATTGATTATATCTATCATGGTAAAAATAAAACTTTAACCTTAAATCAACTGGCATCTTTAGTTAATTTAACACCTAAATATCTGTCTGCCCTGTTCCATAAAGAAACCGGACAGACGCTTACTGTTTTTATCCATAAAGTTCTTATTGAAAAGGCACAGAATTTACTGGCATATTCCGACTATAGTCTGGGTGAAATCAGTACTTACTTGAATTTTTCATCTCAAAGTTATTTTATTTCTATTTTTAAGAGATACACTGGTATAACTCCCGGACAATATCGTAAAATGCATCGCCAGATTAGTTGGTAAAATAGAAAATAAAATAAGAATATCGATGATTAAACGTTACTATCGCCAGAACTTTTCTCGTCTTGAAGATAAAAGAAAGCTACCAGTTTTTCCTCTGATAGCTTTCCATTCATTCTTATTCTGTTGGGAACATCGCTGCTT
>ERZ506999.156-NODE-156-length-41546-cov-4.587646_pt1 | contig 41546 bp, 26 predicted proteins | sample MGYA00512881_ERZ506999 | MGnify/ENA metagenome assembly ERZ506999
AGATGATATATTACTTTCTTGTGACTACTCACAAATAGAGCTAAGAGTATTAGCCCATATGTCAGATGATGCTAATATGATAGATGCCTTTAAGCATCATAGTGATATTCATACAAAGACAGCAGCAGAAGTATTTAAAGTTCCAGTAGAAGAAGTAACATCTCTTATGAGAAGTAGAGCTAAGGCTGTAAACTTTGGTATAGTATATGGAATAAGTGATTTTAGTCTTTCTCAGGATTTAAAAATAACCAGAAAAGAAGCAGCTGAATATATGGCTATATATTTTGATAGATATCCAAAGATTAAAGATTTCTTACAAGGTGCTATAGATAGTGCTAAAGAAGATGGATATGTATTGACACTTTTAAATAGAAGAAGATTTATTCCAGAGATAAAATCATCTAATAAGATAGTGATATCTTTAGGTGAAAGACTTGCTATGAATGCTCCAATACAAGGAAGTGCAGCAGATATAATAAAGCTTGCCATGGTGAAAGTGTACGAAAGATTAAAAAAAGAAGGATTAGCTAGTGAAATAATACTTCAAGTACACGATGAACTTATACTAAATGTTAAGCCAAATGAATTAGAAAAAGTAAAGAAAATAGATTTTATATTACAAAATAAATCATTTGTCAATAACTTAGCCTGCAAGAACTTGAACAAGTATTTACTTTGCCTTTTTTCAATCACTCCAACTGTTTTGGTTTTGGCAAACACAGAGGAAAAGTCTTATCGCTTGGATAAAGGTTCTTTAACTGTGCTATATTCTGCGTGATGATGATTGTGGGGTTGATGTTTTTGCTTTGTACTGCCAATAATAGTTCTTTTTCTGCGTTGTTGTAGTTGTATTCGTATTCTCCGTAACATCCTGCATAGTTTAAGGATTTTTTGTCTTCGCCCATTGAAACACCTCCTTTCAGTCGGAATTCGCTTGTTTTTATGTTTTTATACCTTTTACGCTACCAAATCAAACAAGTCCTGCATACGCTTGTTGTACAACTCATCCGTGATGTCCGTCGCGATTGCTTTGTACCCCCACAGCAATACTGACATTGTTGATATTCCCTGCACATACGCCCGGTATATTGTGCTTGCCGACATAGGCCGTCCTTTAGACATCATATACTCTTCCATTTCGTCTAACTTTATGCCGTGTATCGACATAGCTTTTATTATCTCATACTGCATCGCTCCCCCTTCTCGCGTCTTTAATTCTTCTAATGCTGCATCAATCAGCTCCAGCAGATATTTGCTCTTCAGGTACGTTCTTCTGCATTCGAGAAGCTTTACCTCGCTTCGTGTAAACTCGTCTTTGGTTGTCATCATTTCCGCTATCTCTTCCGCTGACAACTCTTCTATCTTAACATCCACAAACGCTTTTTTGTATCGCTTCTTTACAATCGCCTCAAATGACTTTACCTGTAAGGATATATTGTCATAGTTGTCTAAAAGCCGCTTGGTGTTTTGGTAGTATTTGCCTTTCGTGTTTACTCCTGATATATATGGATTGCTCGAACTACTCATATCTTTACCCCCGAAATAAATGATTTTAATATCTGTCTTTTCTCTTATATATGACTTGATTTTTTTATTTTTTGCCCTTGGAAGCAGGAAAAGCTGAAAAGAAGGAGCTTTTTATCCCCTCCTTTTCACTGTTCTTACTTTACTTTGACATCTTAGCCGACCTTTGCAACCCAATAGATTACTTCTTTAATTGTTGAAGCTATCTCTTTGTCGCTACTGTCCGCTTTTATGCTTTCAAGCATTGTGTCAAAGCCTTTCTTCTGCGTTGCGGCAGGAAGCTTTTTAAACTTCTCTAAGCTTTCCGCAAAGTTTGCATCCTTATTTGCCATAGTCTCACCGCCTTTCTTTTGTTTTTTGCTTTAAGCCGATTTGATTTATTTGCTGCTTGCGTTTACGCTGCTACACTTCCCCATCGGTTTGCTCTTCTGACTATGTTCTCAACAGACCCGAACGTCATTCCGTTCTCGTAGTCCATCTTAAAGAGCGTTACCCCTACAGTATCTCCGACTTCGGGAAGCTCCATACAGTTAATTTTCTTGCAATAGACATCTATTCCTGTCTCTGTATCGCCGACTTGTATCCAGTAACCGTTTGATATGCCTGTTACCACTCCAAGAGTTATCGTTCCTTCGCTGTACAGCTTCATGTTGTTTTTTACCACGTTTTCCTGTGCAGCTCTTAGGCTCGCCTGCATATCTATTTCTCCGGTTTCGTGATTTACAGCCAAATCTGTTATTTTTACGTTAACTATGTCATTGTTCCTCACTACATCTCCGACATTAGCTACGTATCGCCACGACATCTCTTTCTTCGGTATCTGCACCTGTTTGCCGTATACATCAACAAAGCACGTTGACTTGTTTGTGGATACGACTCGCCCTTTGACTATAATGCCGTCTTCATATGCCCTTTCCATTTTGCTTTTGCCGCTTGTCTTGTTTACTTTAAGATAGAAGTCTTGCTGCTCTTTTTTCATCGCTGCACTTCTGTCCCCTATTGCCATTCGCAGAGCCGAACTGATACTGTCTATTTCTTTTTTCGGATACACCATGAATTTGACATCCGTTCCTAACATTGACGCTATGTATCGTTTATACAGACTTTCTTTCTTTTCTCGCCCGTATTCTTCGATTGACGATAAGTCAAGACCCATAAGCCCTATCGGTATCAGTATCTTCCAGCCTTTATAATTAACCACTGCCATTACCCGCATCTTTGAATCTGATGCTTTGTCGTTCGGTTTGCATTGTATCACTCTACCTATTAACGGCCTCTGCGCCTTTCGGCTTTCCAAGAGCTCATTATAGACAGCCATTCGCTCTTTTTCGAGCGTTGTCAACTCTTCCTGCGTTTTCGGTAATGTATAAATTTCTGCCATTGTTATCACTTTTCCTTTCTGTTTTTTGATGTCTTTTTTTGTTTTTTGTTTTTGCTTTTGCTTTATGCGGCTTCTCTTTCATCTTCAGCTATTCCTTCTGTTTCATCGTCATAATCATAGCTGTCGTCTTCATCGCCGGTCTTACTTTCCGTCGATGTTGTTGTTGGTGCGAAAAAGTCTTTGATGAACGCATCCGTCCTCTGCTTGTCTTTGCTGTCTTTCGGAGATAATTGAACTACTTTTGCCTTTTCTGCTACTTCACTTCTTTCGGTTGTCGTTATACAGTTTTTATATTCGTCGTTTCGTATATCTTGCATATACTTCTCTCTGTTGTTCCTGTATTCCTCTACCTTCCTTTCTGTCTGCAGTTTTGCTTCCTTCATTATCTCTTCCGCCTTTTTCCTGTTTTCCGCCTCTTCTTCCATTCGTTTCCTGCGCCACTCCGGTATGTGGTCTGCCGGTGAGGATTTTATGAAGTTCTTCGACTCAGGGTGTAATGTATAATCGAACTTTTGACAGAGTATCGGCTTCTGACATCGAAGCAAGATGAGCTCATCTGTGTTTTTCATCCTCAGAACTTCATCTTTGTTCATTACCTTTCGCTGACCTCTCGACTTTACTTCATGATAGTCTGTGTCTTGATTGAATATCATTACCTGTCTGTCATATGTGCTGTTCGTACTCTCAACCTCTATTGTCGCTATACCCGTTACATCTGATATGTATTCCGCTGTCATCATATCTGTACAGCCTAAGAATATCTTGATGTCGCAACAGCCGAGTATTTCCTGCCATTGGTCGTTCGGGTATCGGTTCTTCAACTGCGCTATGTTTTGAATGATGATTGTTATGTTGATGTTCCTGCTTCGGACCGTCGATATTTTTCTTACAAAATCCGGTATCTGTCCGAGATTTGAAAATTCGTCCATAATGTAATTGATTGGCAACGTTTCTCTGTATTCTAACCCCGCTTCTTTTTTGCCTCGCTCTTTGTCTATGAACTCTACCTGTTTGATAAAGCTCATTGCGTAAAACAACACTGCAAGAAAGTCAAACGATGTGTGCTGGTCTGAGGTTATCAGAAAATACGCGCACTTCTCATAGCATATTTCTTCTATGTCTATCTCATCTGTGTTGGTTACATCTCGCACTGCATCGTCTTGGAACACCGAAAGCATCGCACTGATGTTGTTTAGAATTTGTCCTTTTACGTTATCGTTGCACCGGCGAAACGCATTGTATGCTCGCCTTGCTACGCTTCGTTCCGGCAAGCCCCAAAACAATTCGTCCATCTGTTCCGGGGTCTTCTCTGACAGAATGTCATATATTCTCCCCATTGTTTTTACCGTTTCATTCGGACTTTCTATAACATACAGTGACACTGCCTTGAGGATGATTGCGGCGTTTGTTACGAAGTACGTATCATTTCCCTTTCCTGCGTTGTCGGCTACTGCGTCTGCAAATATCTTTGCCACAAGGCTGTTGTTTCCTATACACGCTACGCAATTCCAACTATCAGAATTGAGCAGATTAACAAGGTTGAATATTCGCACTTTATACCCTTTGTTCTGCAAGAAAACTGCAGTATCTTCAACAAGCTCTCCTTTTGGGTCTGTTATTACAAGACTTTCATTTCGCTTTGCCGCTTGTATGATTGAGTTTCTTACTACTGCTCTCGTTTTCATTGTTCCCGGAGCACCTATTACAAGAACATTCTTGTTTAGCTTGTTATTGATGATTTCTTCTATACCCCAATTAAGCCGCTTGACTTTTTCATCAAACTCCTTATCTGAGGGAACGCTTAGTACCTTGCCGTCAAGCTGTCCGAGTATTATGCCCTCCTGCTCTCCGACCTCCTTCATATCCAAGACGTTACCGACTTCTTCTTTTCGCATTAGAGACGATGTTCCGTATGTGCCTTCTTCTGCTACGGTAAAGTTCCTATCGTCTTTATATCCCGTCTCCTGCTTTATCCTCGGCTTAATTCCGTAATTGTATCCAAACCACACCAAGGCTATCGTCAAAAGCAAGCTGAGTATACCGCTCACGGTGCTTATGCTTGCCCACATGCACTTTAAGGGATTAAGAGAGAAACACATCTTAACAGCTTCGCTTACACTTCCTGTGAACCCCTTTTCTCGCAGAGCCGCTGTTGCAATCGGTAATTTCAACGCTTGCCCCAAAATGCCCGCGAACCACATCGTGAATAACGCTATCACCATATCTCGCCAAAAGTGCTCTTTTATTTCCGCTACTATTTTTTCTTTTAACGGTATTGCTTTCTTTGCTTTCTTTGCTTTCTTCCCTTTGTTTGTGCTTTTTTTATTCAAGGTTTTTACCTCCTTCCCTTGATTATTTTTGTTTTTTCTTTTTTTATGTTGAGATGAATATTCGTTCTCTCGCCTTATAAGCTTATATGTAGTATGGCGTTGCTATTATCTTTGTGTCTTCTTCCACGCCTACTCTCTTTGTCAGTTTTTCATATAAGTTCCTTTGGCTCTCTTGACATATTATGATTGTCTTTTTCCTTTCGCCTGCCGCTTCATTCATCTGCGTCATAAACTGCACCAGCTCGCCTATGTTTACCTCATATCCAACATACACGTTTTCTGCATCTGTCTTTGCACTGTATATGCTACCGCTTGCCCTCTCTATTGCTTCGCGACTGAAATATCTCTTTGTCTCTTGCTCTTCTCGCAATCGCTGCTGATAGTACACTCTCCGCATTTCCTGCGGAATGGTATATATCTCCATCTGCTTCGCCCCGCTCACGTCTATGTTGTGATAATGCTTTGAGGTGTGATGTGCTTCGTCCGTCTCTATCATCAGCGCTTTTATTCTCCTGTTTTCTCCGTCCTCCCTTTTTGCACGCTTTCTCGTCAACAACGTTTCTATGTTATATAGCAGCGTTTCGTAGTTTTCTCCAAGCAAGATTTCTTCGCTTATTTCTGTATTGTATTTATTCTCTATTTCTGCTTTCATCTTTCGCTCGGTCTTCTTGCTTTGCGCCCCTACGCTTCCGCCGAGATTGTATATCGGAAGAAAATGTGCATTGCTTTCCGCATCACGTATTTGCATAAGTCCCGTTATCTTCGATGCCAGTGCCCCTTTGTTCTTTATGCTGCTTCGCAGATTTTCATTGCTTATGTACTTTATATTCTTCCTCCCTATCTCGCTGACTTTGCCTAACAGTTCTGTCTTCATAAGTCGAACAGCTCGCTCGTTTTTAAGCGCACTCTGCAACACAAACCCCGTGCTTTCCTTTGCTACCTGTCCGCTTGCCTTTTCTGTGTCACCCACAAGGTTGCCTTTGAGTATTATCAAATTTTCCTTTTCTTCGTTGGCTTCGCTTTTTTCCCTCTCTCGGTTCCCTTGCTCCACTTGCCCTTCTTTGAGGCGTATGTCGAGTTCCTCACACATATCCTCCCGAAGTTCCTTGTTCAATATCGTTAGGTCTTCACTCTCTATATAGTGCCGACCCGCTGCCGTTAGCCGGTATATATTCTTGATTTTATACCCGCTCTTTCCCTCAAGGCTTTTTATACTCACTCCCTTTTGCTGATACCCTACTCGTATTCGCTCCGCATATCCTACAGTTATCAGTTCTCTTAGTATTCGGTACAAGTATGACGGGCCTATTTGTATCCCTTTCGTTCGCAAGTACATTGCGTACAGTTCTATCTGCGATGACGGTATACACTTCTCTACGTACAGGACTTGCATTATCTTTAGCTTCATTGCAGTTATTTCGTTTCTCATTTCTCTTTTCATCTCCTTCCTTTTTTGATTTGTGTAAAGAAATGTGTAAAGCTTGTAGAGAGTTTTTTTCGGCTTTCCCTCTGCTCGTTTTGTTCGCTTATTTACAGTGTGGTTCTTTCCTTTTTTAATTTGGGTTTCTTTGCCCTTTTGAGTTTACCGCAAAGGGTTAGTTTACTGCCGTGTTTTGAGTGCCGTCTCTCTTGTTTTCTTTATTGGGCCTTTATTGGGTCTGCTTAATCTCTTGTTTACGGTGGCTGTGTTGTTTGACGTCTTTGTCTTTTCCCTTTTGTATAAACGTAAAGACACACGCTAATCCAAATAGAAAAAATAACAAGTAGCCTCGTCTCTCCATTGCTCTGTATTTTTTGCTATTTGCAATCCCCAAAAAGCCCACAAAGCCAACCTTTTTATCGCATCTTTTGTGTGCCAAAATCAAATTCTCGAAAAAGTGCTTGATTTTAGCACACATTTTATTCTGTTTTTTTGACCTAAACAGCAAGTCTGAAATCAATAATATTTTCCTTTTCTTTGTTTTCCGATTGAGCCGAAGCAGGAGCTTCAAGAGCAACACGCATTATCTCTTCAGGCTCGCTGTACGGTATTATATATATCTCGGTTTTGTTGGTGCTGCCGTATTCAGTATCGAACATAAATGCTGCATGTTCGGGTGAATCGTCTTCGAGAAAAACCGTCGTAATCGTGTTTATTAAGTCATGATATTCGTGATTGTCTGTGTCTGGAATATCATTTCTTTTCCTATTAGTTGATATTACGTTTTTTACATAAATGAGGACTTTTTCTTTGTATTTTGAAATATGTTTTGTCAATTTATAGTTGCGTAAATATGCGTACAACTCACCGTCCACTAATTCATTTGTGTAATAATCCTCGTAATATTTCTCGCTTATCTGAGTCTTTTTATAGACTTTTTTGTGAAGTAACGGAGGTATTTTAATTTTAATTACCGACCCGTTTTTTTCGACTTTAAAATCATTTGCTATGAATTTATTGAGGTTAAAATCTATAACATTTGAGGTAACAGGCATAATCTTTTTTTTAGCTGACACAAACAAATTGTTTATATTACCTCGTATGTTAAGAACTATTTTCCCCAATTTTTCCGCCATATTTATCACTTTTTCGTATTCTTTTCTATCGTATTGTTTTGCGTTATTTATTTCAAAATAACGATTAACCGCTTCATTCACTCCTTCGATTTGCTCGAAGATTTCACTTTCTTCTTTTGAAACACCTTTAGTGTTATTAGTACCGCTTTTCATGGTTTTTTCCTCTCTTTATACCCTATTTTGTTCATCAAAATTATAATAAGTAACATTGCCATCGGTTGAAATTACGACGTAATACAAAATTTTGAAAACGTCCGGCAATTTGATTTTTTCAATCTGTTTAACATCATCAATAATGACAATGATATTCTGCTGCTTATCTCCGTATATATTGTAATTAGTATCAATAGTACGGCACGAAGTCGCCTCTTCGCCGTCTCTGATGTAGAAACAAGTAATGTCGCTTAACAACTTTTCCTTGTTTGATAAAAACAACACAGCCGGATATTTGCAGTGAAAATTGAATATATCATTTTCCACATCCGTATTAACGCTGTCGATATACAACCAAATTGCTTTTTCAAGCGATGAGTTATATTTCTGATATGACACCATCGGAGAACTCACGATATACTCTGTACCTTTTATTTGATACGCAAGGTGATTGTTGAGCATAATGTTAATGATACTGTCAATTCTTTTTTCTTTAAATCCTTGATTCTTATAGTATTGTTTCAGCTGTGTCAGCTTCATTATTTCCGCGCTGCTGACAAGTCCGACACCGTTGTAAACGTCAACTTGAGCTATTTTATTAAGCATATAAATTTCCTTCCTTTCTGTAAATTTTATGGAGTGAGCCGCAAGAGTTTTGCCCCTCACGGCATCACTTACTGTCTGAATTTATTTCTCAAACGCAACTAATTTCTTTTGTCTTCTCTTGACAATGACGTAAATAGCTGCGCCGCTAATCATTAACGATGCAAAAGCAAGAACAGACACACGAACCGTTAATGTAGAACCGGTCTGAGGAAGATTTACTGTAACGGGTACAGCTTCGTTAGTGATTACGAATTCGCCTTCAGCTATACCATAGTCGGTTACTGTAAATGTAACTCTTTTGTCAGAGAGAACATAACCATCAGGAGCTTTAAGCTCTTGTGCATAATAAGTGCCCGGCTTGAGCCCGTATATTACAAGTTTTCCGTTCTCGTCTGTGGTGCCGCTCTTTACAAGCTCGTTGTTGCTGTTATAAATACCAATTTCTGCTCCGCTTAGGGGATTGCCTTTTGTATCGGTCTTAGTAATAACAACCTTTGACAACGTGTTTTCCAATGTGGTTTCGCCCTTAACCAATCCATCTTGAGCAATCTCAAATTCGTGCTTTTCGGGATTGATTTCATAGCCTTCTGCCGGAAGTATTTCTTTGAAATAATACTTACCTCTCAAAAGGTTATAAGCATAAACCTTACCGTCTTTGTCGGTAACAAGCGTATACAAAAGTTCGTCGTTCTCGTTGTAGATGCCGATTGTAGCACCCTCTATCGGATTTCCGTCTGTATCAGTCTTAGTAATAACAACCGAAGTTTCCACATTAACGATTACATTGTCTCCGGTAACATTACCTTCGTTGTCAATAGAGAACTTATAAGATGTTTTATCCAAAATATATCCGTTGGGAGCTTCAAGTTCTTTGTAAGTGTAATCTCCCGCATATAAGCCGGAAACTGAAATCTTACCAAATTCGTTTGTAGTTCCGCGATATACTTCATCACCGTTTGAGTTGTAAATAGCTATCAATGCGTCTTTAAGAGGTACACCGTCTTTGTCTGTCTTCGTGATTGTAACGCTTGTCGATTCGTTAATCATTACGTTTTCGCCTTCGACTGAGCCGTCACGATTGATAACAAAAGAGTACGTCTCTTTATTAAGCTTGTAGCCGTCAGGAGCAGCTATTTCTTTATACGTGTACTTGCCGCTCTTGAGATACTGGACTTTAATCTGACCGAGTTCATTGGTAACACCGCGATAAACTTCTTTACCTTCCGAATCGTAAATACCGATTGTTGCGCCTTTAAGAAGCTTTCCGTCTGCATCGGTTTTAGTGATTATAACTTCTGTCGGTGCATCGGTAATGGCGTATCCGTTTGTTATTGTTCCGTCGGCATTTAAAGTAAACTCATAAGTTTCGCTGTTGATTTGATACCCGTCGGGATTTATTGTTTCTTTAAAAGTATAAGTACCCACAGGTAAGTAATCTACGGTGATTGTACCCTCTGAATTTGATACCCCTGCGTAAACACATTTGCCGGTGCTGTCATATATTTCAATGGTAGCTCCTTCAACGGGTTTACCGTTAACAAGGTCTACTTTTGATAGCGTAACGCTTGTTTTCTTGTTCTTTATAGTAAGCACTGTGTCCTTAGTCGAAGAATTTATTTCAAAGTCATAATGCGAACTGTCCTGAATATATCCGTCAGGGAAAGCTGTTTCCACAGCGTAATACTTGCCTTCAGGGAGAGTATTATAAAGAACGATAGTACCGTTTTCGTCGGTGGTGTAGCTGCCTTTATAAGTGCCGTCATCTGCGTAGATTGCAAATGTTACATCGGATATTTTTTCGTTAGTATCGGCATCAACTTTTGCTAAGGTATAGCGAGTCGGAACATTGCTTATTACTACTTCATTAAGTAAATTACCGTCCTTGTCGGTGCATTTACCGTCGTTGTTTATTTTGAAGTAATGCTTGGTGGAATCGGTATAATATCCTTTCGGAGTTAATGTTTCAACGAAATAATATTCCTTGTTTAATTCAAGTCCGTCAGATATTGTAATTTCGCCGTTCTCGTCCGGTTTGAGAGACGTTTTATTGATTTTTGTGTCACTAAACGCGCCTTTTTCATAAAGGTCAAATTCAGCACCTGACGGGGTAATTTCGGCATTATCTGCGTTAACTTTTTTAAGAGTTACTGAAATTCTGTCGTTGTTTACCGTCATTTCATTGTCGTTAGCAAATCCGATTGTGAACTTTATCGGAGTAAGGTTAGGCACATAACCTGTCGGAGCCGTCTTCTCAACAGCATAGTAAGTTCCCTCCGGTAAGCCTTCTATTTTCCAAAGACCTGATGCATCTGTTTTGCCGGTCGCTACCTTGCTGTTCGGATTAAAGCTGCCGTCGGCATTTGCTTTGTAAACAACAAACAGTGCATTGCCAATTCCTTGATTTGTTAAGCTGTCAACTTTTCTTACCGTGAAAGATGTTCTTGCGTTGACCGCGATAACTTCATTATTAGCAATTACTTCATTGTTTTCGTCAACGGCTTTTCCGCTTTCGGTTATTGTGAAGTAATGCTTTTCCGGATTGGTATAATACCCGTCGGGAGCTTTTACTTCTACAAAACAATAAGTAACGTTAACAAGTAAGTTCTTCACGGTAATTGTTCCGTCTTTATCTGTAGTGTAAATTTTATCTTGTCCGGTTGCAGCATCCTTTACGGCTTCAAGTCCGGTATCTGTAACTTTGTACAGCTTAAATTCTGCTCCCGATAACGCTATTCTGTCTTCTATATTTTCGTTTGCGTTTACCTTTTTCAGAGAGACAACAGTTGAATTGTCATGGATTGTTATAGTCTTGGCTGCCTTTGCAGAAATTGAGAAGGACATTTCGTCTTTGCTCTGAGCAGTTGTAAGATAACCGTCAGGAGCTTTTGTTTCAACGAGATAATAGTCTCCTTCCGAATAGCCTTTAAGAACTATCAAGCCATTTTCATCGGTAACAAGGCCACGTTTTACACATATGTTTTCTTTGTTGTACAAGTCAAACATTGCATTTGAAAGAGGATTATCGTTTTCGTCTACTTTCTTTATTGTGAAAACAGTCTCGCTGTTTTTGACAACGATTTCCGGATACCCTGTTGATTCGTTAACATTGTTTGATACATCAATGTTTCCGTATGTATCTGTAGTAAACGAATACACTGTATCGTCAAGATAATATCCGTTTGGAGCTTTTGTTTCTTGATACGTATAGGTTGTGTTGGCTTTTAATCCTTTAACAACAGCTATTCCGTTCTTGTCTGTAATTGTTGTGAATTTATCGTCGTCAGAAGATTTAACTTCAAACTCGACACCGCGCAAAGCCTCATTTGTATCGGCGTCAACTTTGCGAAGAGTTACACCTATACGATTGTCAACGACCGTAAGCACATTGCCGTTAGCCGAAGAGCAGTCCGATAGCTGACCGAACTTTGCTTCATACGCAGTACCTTCTTTGTTGAGCTGTACTGTCAGACAAGCAACAATTTCATTTGCAGGGAGAGCACATCTGTCCGGGGCTTTTGTTTCTTTAATAACAAAGTAGCCGGGGGCAAGATTTTCTATCTTCAACGTTCCGTCGTCTTTGGATATGCCCGTAAAGACAGGTGTTTCGTCTGATATTTCAAACGAAGATGTGGCTTTGTAAACAGAAAATTCGGCACCTTTAAGCTTATTGCCAACCTCATTTTCCTTATTGATTTCAACATCAACGTCAAAGGGAATTTCTTTTGGCTTATTAACCAAATCAAGCGTTATGTTTGAATTTTGGTCGGCGATAGTAAACGGATATAATTCTTCGTCGAGCATATATCCGTCCGGTGCCTGCCCTTCTCTCAAAATATAATCGCCTGCCGGGAGATTGTTTGCTGTAAATGTTCCGTTCTCGTCTGTTACAAAATAATCGTCGTTCAAAGAGTCATTCCACACAAGATTATCCCAGTCCCAAGACGTTCCCTTACAAATCACAAACTCTGCTCCACTGAGCTTTCTGCCGGTTTCAGCGTCCGCCTTATTAACCGTCACAGAACCTTTTTTAGTAACGTTATAAAAATGGACGTTCGGAATTGTATTGAAAGACAAAGTAACTTTCTGTGGAGCTACGGGTATGTAGTTGTTCTGTGTAATTTCGGTAATGGTGTACTCATAGCCAACAGGGAGATTATTCACTTCAGCTACACCGCTTGCGTTGGTTTTTACGTTTTGACTGAAGCCCGTGGCATCGCAACGAACATTAAATTCGACATTGTTTACGTTCGAATCATCGGAATGTTTCGTTATCTTTAACGCACTTGTATCCGTATAAACGTTGAACATCACAACTTGCGGGTCGGGTATTGAACCGCAAATCAAAGTCTGAAGTTCAGGGTTAGCGGTAGCATACAGAGCCACGCCGCCGTGACAATCGGTCAGATTTTTCATCATTTCGATATGTTTAAGGCTTTTTCTGTTTATCGGAGCATCCGAAGTTATAGTTATAACGTTTCCGTTTTTATAAACTGACAACCCATCCGTGCTTGTAATATTAAACTCGGATAAAATGCCGTTCGTATCTGTAAACGTCTTTGTGTATTTACCGGTAGCCGCATCATAATCAAGTTTCAAATTCAAAGAGTCACCCAAATTTGGCTTTACCGTATGCTTAGACATTTCGGTTAATATGCCTCGATATGCCTCAAGAATATCTGAGTATCCTTTTGTCTGCATGCTCAAAATGAAACGACAGCACTTATTGTTTTCGTCATATCCACCGGTAATTCCGGCGTAAATATCCGAAGAAGCACTTGTTCTATAACCAAGCATGTATTCCCAAATAATTACCTGAGTTGCATAGTAGCCTGCGTCTCCGTATTCTGAATAAGAGTTTGGATAACCATATATAGAAGCTAAGACGACGCCTCTTTTGGCCGTGTTACTTGCGTTCTGCCAAGCGGCTGTATCAACAAGGTCTACGGCGTCTGTAGATGTACCATTGGCAAAATCTTTGCCAAACTCCAAACAGTAAGCCGCCTCGCCTGTTGCTGTAACCGTTCTTTTGTAAAACGTTTCCCAACCTCTTTGAGACGGAGATGCTACAGACCCGTCGTCGCCCCAATACTTTATGTATTTATAATGAGTAGGCGACTGTTTGATAGTGTATTTGTTGTTTACATTCGCCGCAAAAGCAGACAAAGAAAACGACCCAAGTATGATAAGCACAGAGAGTATCGAACAAAGAACTCTTGCAAAAACTTTCTGCTTTTTATTAACCATATTTTTTACCTCCTTCTTCTTTTTTTGGTTAATATAATACTGTTCATTTATGTTGCATAGCCGTCGGCTCACGGCGGACGGCACTGTAGCTGTTGCAACAGCGCAAATGTTATGAACGTCTCTATCGTTGTTATAACCAAAACATTTCCCTCCTTTCTTGGATGTTTGGTGACTATACCTTTTAGCGTGTAAAATATAATGATAACTCTCTTAAAAAATAAAAAAAGAGAAAACGAGTATTTTTCTTGTTGGTAATTTTTGGCAAAGCCAAAAAGCACCAACACAAATACACATTTTCTCCATTAACCATTGCTTACGAGCAACTTCTTAACATATAACTGCTAAGCACAAACCGTAGTAGATACGGCAATTAACTTATTAACTTATTACAAATAGAAAATATAAAAAGTGTAGTAACACACTCCCGGACCAAGGTCATCTCTCGCCTTGGCTTCATAATCGACATACATTTTTATCGGTGCGCCTCTATTCAAATATCCGGCGTTAACGCACTCATTATATTCGATTTCTGCACATTCCTTTATGTCTTGTAAGACCTTCTGATTATTAAATGAATTAACAGTCAGCGTCCAGCATGAGTTTTTCTTGTTGAGTGCCGAAGACACTTCCACGTTGCTAAATGACCCAAGATGCTTGTTTGCCTCTGCTTTAAGCTGTTCCGGGTTTATATCTTGATTTGACCCGCAAGGAATTTGCCTTTTTGTTGTCGCAGCAGCAGTAACAGAAGCGTTTGATGCTGTTGTTTTTTCTGTTTTTTCTGTTTTGACTGTTGTTGTTTTCATCTTCGAAATATTGTTGGGACAACTCTCTTTTTCGCCTGTCTCATTATTCGAAGAAGTGTCTTTTAGTGTATCCTGTATTCGGACATTTGCTGCCTCTGTTATGGATTCAGAAGTAATCTCCGTTTCGTCCGTAGTGTCACTACAAGAGGAACTACAAGAGGAAAGAACTTCGCTGCCAAGCGTTTCGTCGGCTTTACATTTACTTTTGTTTTGCTTTGTAACAGCTGCCCCTATTGTTATTAAAGTAACCAGCCCACAGCAAATACAACATGCAACCATAACTTTTTTTCTTTTTTTGGTCTCCATAAAAAATTTCTCCTTTCGAATATATATGACGAAATCACGAGAAAATTTGCCCTCTTTACGAAAATCCGATGTAAAAAAGAACATAAAAAACCGCTTCCCGAAATGGGAAACGGTTTCATATTGTTTTCGCACTTTTTGTTATATTTATTATAACAGGCTGTGTTTGAAAAATCAATGTCGTCTTTTTTTCACGATTTTTTTCACGTGTCAATGTCAACTTTTTTTCATTTTTCGCAATTATTTTACGCAGCCAAGTCATCTTGTGTAATCGTTTCGCCGTTAGCAAGTTTACGAAGAAGTTTCTGGTCAGATGTTATAAGTAGAGTTTCCTTTCTTGAGTCCTTGATATTAACCGTGAAAGTGTTTTCATTTGCTTTAACTAACACTTGACCTCTTGAAAAGTTTGTTATTGTTTTCAGTTCGTTGTGTGTAAGGTTGAAATGTTCTTTAACGATTTTTGCTTCATCATCATCAAGACGAAGTATCATTTTAATACGGCTGTTGTTTAATACAGCTTTACCGTATTTACCACCTTCAAGAGCAAAGAAGTCCTCAATATCCTGTGTTGCCGCTATACCTGAACCACCCATACCACGAATAGTCTTAAATACAGTAACGACAAATTCGGCTGCGAGAGGATTTTTGTTGAGCAACATCCAAGCCTCGTCTATTGCGACAACCTTTTTCTGTGTCTTATCTTGCCTAACAGTATCCATAATAAACTCAAGAGCAACAAACATACCCAAAGGCTTTAACTCGTCTGACAAATCGTTAAGGTCAAATATGATATATTTATTACTGAGGTCAACATTTGTTTGACCGTTAAAAGCACTTGCCGAACCTGTAACAAATCTCAACAAGATATTTGCAAGTCGCTCTGTACCCTTTTGTTGAGAAAGCACATTATATAAATCCTCCAAAATCGGCATTTCTTTATATACTACATTTGAAACAGGATTTCCCTGTTCGTCTACAACAGTTTTTGTTGTATCTATAAGAGAGCTGTTATCTTTTGTAATACCTTTAAGCGAATATGTCTTTAAGATAGCGTCGTCAAGAAAGGTTCTCTCCTCTCCTGACATATCGCCTATCGCCAACGAGAAGAAGGTAAGCAAAGAGTCGATTTTGCTACTGAGGATTGATTGTCTTTCTCTTTTAGATGAATAACCCAATTTCTTTGCGTTTTCATCTGCGCTTGGTCGAATTTCCATAATGTTTATTCGTGTTTTTGAACCCGAAGAAATAGTAAGAAATTCACCATTAACTTCTTTACAACCTCGTTCATATTCGTCGCCCTTAATCGGGGCAATAACAAAAGTTTGTACGCCTTTAAGCCTAAAACGAAGACACATCGTCTGTAAGGTAAATGTTTTTCCTGCACCGGATGTACCCAAAAGAGTTATGTTGGCGTTTGAATACTTAGAAGTGTCGAAGTTATCAATCACGAGCATTGTCTTGTTGTCACTGATACCAAGAAGAATTCCGTCTGTGTCGGATACCTCAAACGAATTAAATGGATAGAAGGCACTAAGTCCCGATGTTGTCATGTTCCTCTTGCCCTTACCGTATATGTATGGGTCAAGAGTATTAAGCGGCATGTAAGAAGAAAAAGCTTCTTTAATTTTGTATTCGCACTCATTCAAGTCAACATCAATGGCTCCGAACATATCTTTAACAGCTGAATTTTTTTCATACAGCTCTTCTAAAGAAGAAGCGGAAAGGGTGAACATCGTTGTGACATAAAAAAAGTCCTCGCCGCTGTTTAATCTGTTTCTTATGTATGCGCTCGACTGAATAGATTTGCCGATTTCCTCATAGTTTTCGCCCTCGGTGTTTTTCATAGTATTCATCCGAGCCTTGTTAATACGTATCTTGGTACGTAATTTATTCTTCATTGATTTAGAGTCTTTTTTATCGACAAAAATATCAACATCTATACCTTCTGCGCCGCATATTATTCCTGTAAGCCAAGCGTAAGAAATTCTGCTTGGGTACTCCTTAGAGGGAATGTACAGGAACGAATAATACGTCCCGTCCACAACACAATATTCGCTGTAAAACTCTATTTTCTCAGGTGAAACAAGCGTAGAAACGGGAACATCAAAGTTATCAAGCAGCTCTTCGTCATTATCCGTAATGCGCTTTGCTTCATCGTAGAACGCTTGTTTGCGTTCTTTAAGGTCGTATATTGTTTTGTTTTTGTTGGCAAACTCATAAAGTGTGTTAATCAGGAAGTTCTTTTCGTCACCGTGTCGAATAACAGCATTTCCGCAGTTGCGAATAAAACGCCTTATGGTTTGTTTAGCCTTGTCAAGATAATAAACAGCGTCATCAAAGCTTTTTATTTTTTCTGTGTCATTGCCGCAGGCTTCAAGAACTATGAAAAAGCGACGAGATAAACCCGAATAAACTCCCAAGCGTTTTATAAGCCGCATATAATCATCTTGATATGGCTTTAAATGAGAGTCTTTTTCGAGAGCAAAGTCGTGATTCAAAACGTTTATGTACTTGTTTACGTCAGCACGGCGCGAAAGACTTTTTATCTGCATCGTTACCGGGCCTATCTTAGTCAGCTGAGCAAAGCCATCAATTATTTTTTCCTTATCCAACGCCGTCTTGTAGTCGAAGTTAATAGGGGCAATTTCAACGATTGTTACATACCTCTTATCCGGCGTTATAATAACGTTGTCTTTGATTTCGACGTTCCCGATAACGTCTTCAAAACTCATTACCTTGTTGTTTTTTTTCAATTTTATCACCGCCTAAAAAATCATGTTATTACAACAATATATGGAATATTTTTCTGCAAATTTGCCCTTTTTGCAAAAAAGAAAGCCAACACCAATCGGCATTGACCTTCTTAACTTTTGATTTGTTTTGAATACCGCTTTCACTTACTTACGCTTCGGACTTTTTCTTTTTAACAAAATAAACTCCGATAACGCTAAGAGCTGAAAGTCCTGTGAAAGCACCGATTGCTTTTCCGGCTGTACCGGTTTGAGGTATTTCAACGGCCGGTATTGCCTCATTAGTTATATCAGCTTTAACGATTTCGCCGTCTTCTTTAATCTCAAACTCATGTGGTGTTTCATCAAGAATATAACCGGGAGCAGCATCAAACTCTTGATACGTGTATTTACCATATCTTAATGTGAATGTTGCTACACCGTTTTCATCGGTATACCCTTCGGCAACGACATTGCCGTCGGCGTCATAAATTCTGAACCCTGCGTTCGGAATAAGAGCACCTGTAGCTACATCGGTCTTTGTAATTTCAACAGTACCGATTATAGGACGGTCTTCGAACGTATTTTCGTCATTATTTGAAACAGTAACAGTCTCGTTATTATTTCTTATTTCAAAATAATAATATTCGTCGTCCGCCACAAAACCTTCAGGGGCTGTTTTTTCGTGAAGGAAATATCCGTTATAACGCAACCCTTCAGCTATGTATGTGCCGTCGTGATTATCTGTCATTGTTCCGTAATACGTATCGACACCCTCATCATAAGTTTCGTTGGCGTTTACGTCGAGGTATATGTCAAATACCGCACCGGCAATGTTTTTATCATTATATTCTTTATCAACCTTTGTAACGGTTACATTTCCGGTTATAATGCTGTTCAGAACTTTGATTTCAACAGTTTGAGCATCATCCGTAACAGATACCGGGGTAGACTTTTCGCTTAATACGAAGCCCTCAGGAGCTTCAATTTCTCTTACGATATAGTCTCCGTAAGGAACATTATCAAACACAAATGCACCGTTTTCATCGGTCTTGCTTACAAGATACGCCGTGTCCTTAGTAAATTCGGTTGTGGTTGTTGAGAACAATCCCATTGTAGCGTTTGCGACGGAATTGCCGTCATCGTCCACCTTATGTCCCAATATCTTGCCGCGAATAATATCGTTTTCCACGGCATTCCCGTCATTGGCTGTTACGGTAACGGCAAGAACGGATTGACCGGCATAATTGAACTCTACAGGATACTTAACATCGGACGGTATATAATGCTTGTCTGTTGATACTTCTTTGACATAGTATTTACCAAGAGGAATATCGCTGTTAAATATTATATGTCCGTCTTTGTCCGCCGAAGCGATTTCTATAAGTCCGTCTTTCGGAAGAACCGTGTTATCGTCGGCAAGAATATTCTCGTTCGCATAGAGGCCAAACTTAACATTTGTTATCTCATCTGCGTTACCTATGTTGTAAAGGTCATCTTTTTCAAGAAGCTTGTCAACTGTAACGGTAGCCTTCTGTCTTTCATTTGTAAACGATACGGAGTCAGATACAATGCTTTCGTTCTGTCCTGCATACGAGAGTGTAACATACTGCGGAATATTGTTAAGGGTCATACCGTAAGGTGCTGTTTTTTCAACGATTTTATATGAGCCGAGATAAAGTTCTTTGCTCTTTGCAACACCTTCACTATTTGTCTTCACAGTATCGACAATTTCGCCCTCAGAAGCACGTTTTGTACCGTCAGAAGTATAAATATCTTCGTTAGCAATAATGTCATATACGGCGTTTTTGAGGCCTTTTACGGCATATACGGGAGTGTATATTTTACCGTTCTTATCTTCATTCTTTTCAACGCTGCTTAACACTTCGCCTGACTTGCGTACTTCGATAACACCCTTTTGAGCGACGTTCTCAAAGCTTGCATAGTCGGTAAATGTAACTACATTCTGACCCTTGTATGTCAATGATATATTCTGCTTGGTATTGTTAATAACATAACCGTAAGGCGCGGTTTTTTCAACAATATAATAGTTGCCGAGATAAAGATATTTTGTAACCGCTTTACCGTTTTCGTCGGTAGTTACGGTATCGACCAATTGGTCTTTGGTATATTTAACTTCGCCGTTAACAACTACGTCTTCCGCAGCGAATATATCGTATACAGCACCTTTAATCGGTTTTTCGGTTTCAACATCGGATTTGGTAATTTCAATGTTGGCTTTCTGCGGAGCATTCTGCACTGTGTAGCTGTTCTGGAACACTTCTACTTCCTGACCTTGATATTCAAGGTTTGCCAATACTTCATCCGTATTTAATACGTATCCGTTAGGAGCAGTTGTTTCAATAAGTTTGTATGAACCGAGATAGAGTTCGGGTGATATTGCAACACCGTTTTCATCGGTGGTAAACGACGTTACTATGTCGTTCTTGTGATATTTAACATCACCGTTAACTGTTATGTCATCTGCTGCAACAATATTGAAAGTTGCACCCTTCAAAGCTTTGTTTGTTTCCTTGTCGGTTTTTGTAAGCTTGATAGTAGCTTTTTGCGCAAGGTTTGTGACCTCACAGTTCTTGTTATACAGAGTAATGTTCTGGTCTACGGGCGTAATGTCAACCGTATAGCTGTTCTTGTCCCTTACGTAAGGCTTTGGAGCTGATTTCTCGGTAACGATATACTGTCCTATATACAGAGGTTCGCTTGTGGCTTTACCGTTTTTGTCGGTAGTCAATTCGGCTACCTTCTCGCCCTTTCTGTATACGGTCTTTCCATTTACCTTAATAGTATCGGCAGCCTTAATAACATAGACGGCGTTTTCCACAGGGATATTCGTTTCCTTATCTGCTTTAAGAACTGTTATTGTAGCTTTCTGCGGTGCATTAGAGACTGTGGTTTCTGCATATACAGTTTCCTTTTCCGCATCATACGTAAGGCTTACATCATGTCTTTCTGTGTTAACGGAATAACCGACGGGGGCTGTCTTTTCCTTAACGAAATAATCACCGAGAGGAAGATTTTCCGTTGAAGCCACACCGTCTTTAGTCATTATTGTTGTTACAAGCTGACCGGCACTATATAAAATCTCACCGTTTACGATTATGTCGGATTTAGCATATACTTCAAATTCGGTGGTAAGGTCTTTGACAGTTTTATTCGTTTCCGAATCGGTCTTAGTTACTGTTATTCTGCCCTTCTGAGATACGTCTTTGTCGGTAACTTTAAACGTAAAGATGCTTACATCCTGACCTTGATACATCAGGGGAACATAGTATACGTTGTTGTTCTTGTTGTATCCTTCCGGAGCCGTCAATTCTTTGACATAATATGTTCCGAGATACAATTTCTTGCTGTCACCTTTACCGTTATCTGTAGAGACTTTATCTACGAGCTGGTCTTTCTTGTACTTAACATCGCCGTTTACAACTATGTCAGTGCTTGCGTAAATACCGTATACAGCACCTTTTATAATCGGGCGGTCGGTTTCAGCATCAATCTTTGAAATTTCAATAATGCCTTTCTGCGGCATATTTGAAACTGTTTCCGATTGAATGTATACTTCAGCTTTCTGTCCGTCGTATTTCAATGAAACATTGTGATTGTCTTTGTTAAGGACGTATCCCGTAGGAGCACTGACTTCCTTGAGATAATATTCGCCGAGATAAAGCGCATTTGAAAGAGCTTTCCCGTTTTCGCCGGTCGTTAATGTACCGACTTTTGTTCCGGCTTTAAACATTGTAACACCGTTAGCAATTATATCTTCTCTTGCATATATATCAAAAACAGAATTGCTAAGAGCTTTGTTGGTTTCTTTGTCGGTTTTAGTAAGGTTAATCTGTGCTCTCTGAATTTTGTTAACTACAGTACCGTCGTTTACCTTAATAACATCGCCGTCATTTGATATTACAACGTCATAAGACCTACCGTCTGTTACATATCCGGTAGGAGCTGTTTTTTCGGTTACTCTGTACTTTCCGTCATTCTTTTCCGTTACGGGCAATTTGTTGACATAATAACCGTCGGTACAACCGTATCTGTCGTTGTCAAGTGTAGACGAATGAGACAAGTTGCACACAAAATCATATTCGTTTGTGTTTTTGTTATATTCGCTTACTGCGAATACAGCATCATCAGCAAGTATTATATCGCCTGTTTCCGCGTCCGTTTTTGAAAGAACCAAATCTCCGCGTTTGTATTTGTTGTCAAAGGTTACGGAAGAGGTTTCGTTATATTTAACGGTAACAGTCTGGTCTGACGGCACTACCATATAGGAAGGACAGTTAAGTTCTTTTACCGTGTATGTACCTATAGGTAAGCCTTCTTTGGTAGCAACGCCCTCAGCGTTTGTAGTGATTGTTTCGTTTATTGTTTCGCCGTCAATTGCAGTACCGGATATGTTAAATTGGTATCCTGACTTAATACCGTCTTCGGCGTTCTTTCTAACTTCAATGTTGCCGCGTTTAAGGTTGTTTGAAAACCAAACATTTGAAGTGTTGTTCGGCGTAACGGTTGTATACTGATAATCAGGTTCTACATAATACTTTTCGCCCGTTGCCTTTTCTGTAACTGTGTATGTACCGGGGCGCAAATCGTCTACAACAACATATCCGTCATATCCGTTTCCGCTGTTTATCGTTACATCCATATTGATGCCGTTACCGCTTATATTGAATACCATTCCCTGACTATCGCCTTGTTCGGCATGTTTGTTTATCTGTATTTTTCCTCTGCCCTCTGTTTTGAGAGAGAAATACGCATTAACAGGGTCGTTTCTTGATACTGCCGTTGCCGTAGTCTGACCCGGACCAACGCAGTACATAGCCGTAAGCTGAGGCAACGGATTTGAAAACGAGTTGTTGGTCCTTTCGCCTGTAACTACTTCCGAACCGTCAAACTCATTTGTTGTGAATATGTTAAGCCAGTTGCCCACAACTTCAAACTCAACGCCCGGCATGCTAAACGTATATCCAGATACAACGTGGTTATCGTCAAATATACTCTTTTCGTATCTGCCCGTGTTCGGGTTGTAGTCGAGAGTTATGGTTTTGCTATAAGCTAAGCCTTCTCTGGGGGCTGTAAATCCCGGCCTTGTAGTGTGGCTCAACATCTGAGCTTCTATTTTGTAATATACGGCTTTACAAGCATCTCTGTTTGCGGAGCTTGTCTTGCCTCCGAAAGCACAGTTGAGAAACGTCTCAGTTTTATCGGTGTTAAACAGCCCTTTAACAATAGCCCACATAATAGCCTGTGTAGCAACTTCTTCAACATCACCTGAATATCCGTATCGCGGAGTACCGTTATATCCGTAGATAAAGGCGTATTTAATAAGCTGCTGTTGGTTATCTGACAAGCCTTTAATAATTGAATTTGCTGTTTTATTACCTTCCTGCACCTGTACGCCCGGCTCAACGCAATAGGCAACCTGACCGTTAGCTTTAAGTCTTTGATGCTGACCGTGTTTACCGCCCAAGCCTAACTCTTTATGTGAAGTAAAGTCATAATAAAATCCGCTTATCCAGTCGTTTCTGCCGGTAACTCTTACGGTTTCTCCGTCGCTTATAGCCGATGAAGTCAGCGGTATTACCGACAACATCATCAGCACGGCAAGAAAGACGGACACGATTCTTACGATTTTTGTCTGTTTTCGATTGTTTGAATGAATACTTGTAGTGCTCATAAATGGATTTCTCCTTTCGTATAAATTTTTGTTTTTTAAACACTTACAGTAATATTTTTTGTATTTTGCATATGTGCTGCGGTGCTACGAAAAGCCCGTACCGTAATTCGGAAAGTTCGAAACAAAGAGCATATTGATACCTCCTCTTATTTGAAAATTTGATTTTTGCTTGCTTGCACCTATATATGAAAAGGTTTTTTGCAAATTTGCCCTTTTTACGAAAATTCGATGTAAAAAAAGACATAAAAAAACCGCCTCCCATAAGGAAACGGTCTGATATTTGTTATTTGATTGTTTTTCGGTGCTTTGTTTTTTCGCACTTTTTGTTGTACTTATTATAACATACGGATTTCTTTAAAGTCAATGTCAACTTTTTTTCACGATTTTTTTCACGTGTCAATGTCAGCTTTTTTTCAAAATATTTTAGCACAACTTAATTCAAAAAAAAATAAAGTCCTCCAAAAAGAGGACCTTATCTTCGTGAGGAGCGTTATCGCTGGGTGCGGATAACACTTTATTTTATTATACTTTATTTCCTACAAAAAAAGTATTTTCTACAAAAAATCAATAAACAACATAAATGTAATACGGTTCGGCGCTGTCATTAGGACGATATTTGTAGAAAATGTTAAGAGCGATAGCTTCCGGATGCTCACTCTGTATTTTTTCCCATTCTTCATCGGTAAAGTTAGCTTTCAGTATCCTATACGTACTATCAATCCTGTCACGCAAGTGTTCAGCATATAGCTTGTCATCTCCGGGTTCGAACTCTTTGGTTATGCCTATCTCTGGACCCCAAGAAGTGCCAACCTCGGTTAAAGACGAGTCTATAACGAAGCCTTTGCTTCTGGCGTAAGCTTTAGCTTCTTCAACAATAGCCTTGACATCGGCTTCGGTCACAGTACGAGAACCCTGTTGCTGACTGCCGCCGCTGCTGCCTGTATTTTTATTGCCTGAGTTGTTTTTGTTACCGCTGTTTGTTTTATTACCGCCTGTGTTTTTATTGCCACCCGTGCTTTTATTGTTTGAGCTGCCTGTATTGCTTGAACTGCCCTTGTTGCCTCCGGCGGTGTTGTTTGTATTGTTGTTAACGTTTGCTGCGGTGCTTTCGATAGCAGCTATGGTTGTTTCCGGCGTAGCGGTAGTATAAACAAAGTTACCGCTTTCGTCGGTTACGGGTACAACGTGACCTTCCGCATCGACGGTAGTTTCAATGCCATCGGGCAATGTTGTAGTCTCGGTTTCCGGTTCAGCCTGCACGGCAACATTCGTAGTATTTTCTTCCGCTTTGATTTTGTTGTTATGCACAACCGTAGGAACGGTTATCGCAGTTGCTACAACGATTACTCCCGCTACGGTAAGAGTAGCAAAACGAGCTTTAAACTTCTTGTCGTTTTTAAGCTTTTCGTTAAGGTTTTTTGCCGCTTCTTTTAAGTTAAATTTTTTCATAGTTTTTTACCACCTCAGATATATTGTAGTTATTTTTTATTTTGTGTCAAGACAAAGCATACATAAAATAGAGATTTACTCTTTATCTTCACACGGTTTTTGTTTTTTTCTGAGGCTCTCCTTTCATTTATATATGACCGAAAATCAAAGAAATTTGCCCTTTTGTTTGAATTTGTTTGAATTTAATTTATGAACAAATGCACAAAACAAAAGACGCCATGCAAAAGCACAGCGTCTTTAGTCTAAAAAAACAAAACTGTAAGTAAGGAGCCTTGACAACCGACAAATTAAATATTGACTGTTGCATTAAGAATGAAAACACCGATAGTTACAAGAACAACAGCGATAAACGCCCAAAACGCCCATCGTGTAGATTTGTTAGCCCAGAACTCTTTAAAACCTCTCTTATCACTTTCGTTTTTTCTTTCAGTTGAAGTTTCGGGTTTTTTCATGAAAAGCACCTCCTTTCTTTTTTTATATATGAATTATTTTTTCGATTTTTTGCCCTTTTTAGACTTCCTTTTGGTTTCTTTCTCGGAAATCGACGAATCCGAATCAAGAACATCCGTCTCTACTGTTTCCGACTCGACGACTTCTTCTACGTTATCATTTTGTGTTTCTGCATCTTCAGTTTCGGCTATCAGGTTGTCAAAAACGTGACTATCGTCTCTTTCGACAACGTGGCAGCTTCTTTTAAACTTAAAGAACTTCGTTATAAACTCGGAAAGATAGCAGTGTTTAATACCTATAACGCCGAAAGCAAACAATGCACCGCCGAATACAGCTATAAGAATAGCTCTGTAAAGCAATCTGATAGGCAAGAAAATAAAGATAGGAATTGTTAAAGCTGCAAGCAGGGCACCCTCGCCAATACTTCTGAACGAAAGTCCGCCGGCGGTAATAAAGCTATCTTCGTAATTACGTGGTATAACATATGCAGGTGAAAGATTTTCTTGTTCTGTCATAAATTATTAGGCGGGGAAATCCACAGACTTGCCTGTGGGAGGAACCGCCGTTCTCCTTTCAGTAATATAATTTTTTCTGCTTTCAATAAGTTTTAATTTTTTATAACTTACTGATGCATTGATATGAGTTCTGTCTAAAAGACGTAAATCCATTCTTCCAGTAGAGCGTCTGCCAAAAATAAAACATTCCTGTCCTTGGTACATAACTTTGTCGAAAAGTCTGAAACCTTTGACAAAGTAAGGTGCTTGGTTTCGTTTACGAACTCCTCCTTTAAGGATGGTATTTTTATGTATCTGTCTGTTATGGCAGCGCACTTTCTTCTGGTAATAATATGTTTCATCAGAGACAGTTAATGGGTGTCCACTTATACAACGGGCATCTATATAATGTTCTTTTGGAAGATTATTTTTTATGCGGGTATTCTTTGTAATGTAGCCGAAAGTAAGATTTACATCTGGATATAAAGTCTTTAATTCGTCGTAAAAGCTCCAACGCATAATTCCCATAAATGATGCATCTCTAAAAGACATTCCTCTGTGTATGGTCTTTGGAAGTTTTATTGTACCTCTGTGGTATCCGGTATGACATGTCTTGCAAAGCGTAATCAGATTATCCGGACTGTCACCACCTGTCTTACGGCTTTCTATATGATGTACATTTAATATTTTATCCTTGGATTTGCCTTTACAGCATTGACAAACATGACCGTCTCTGAAAAGTACATATTCACGCACATTCCAGAAACCTAACTGGTCGCCTTGTTGATAATCAGTACCGCTTATCGTAGGATTTTTAATCTTCTGAATATCAAAAGATGCCGTCTCAACAATTATCCGTGTAACGGGAAGTATCTGATGTACTTTTGCTACAACGGTCAAATGCGTATTTACTCTCTGCCTTACAGATGGTGCTAACCACCCTTTCTTTTTGCACGAAATCCTGTTATTAAAACGGGGCTTTCTGTACCTTGTTTTTCTGTTTCTGCGGGTTCTGCGGTTCTGCCGTCTGGCTGACAATAAACTCACTATATCGTTTCGCAGTTCAACATCAGATTCATAAAGGACTCTGTTTTGCGTTGTTGCGGAAATCCCGATATACTTAGAGCCTGCATCTATACCAAGACTGATTTCCTGTGTATAGTCTGTGCTGCCATACAAAAGCTGTATTGTAAACGGACAATGCTTAACAACTTTTGCTTTATCGGATTTTAATAATCTTCTGATTTTTCCATGCCTGTCAGTCGGCATAAGTGGTTGTCCGTCTTGTGAAATTACATATACCATTATAGGCATTTCCTTTCTTTGAATATTTGATATGTTTTACGCTGTAAGCCAGTACATATCAGACTGTAATATGCCTTCGCCAAAGTTAATGAGAGGTTTACATGCCAGCAACACTGTTCCTATACCACAGAACTGTTTAATCACTGACCTTAGAGCTACAGATTAGGCGTTATGTCCGTAGATAACTATACATTCTCTCTTAACGTAGTGCCCGAAGCACTCAGGCTACTCACTCTGGGTTGTTGACAACCCCACAGGATTTCCTGTGGGTATTAGTGAGAAAAACACCTCTTTTCTTTCTTGTTAATTGACAATAGTTGCATGAAGACGAATATCCGAGCTTTTAGCCAGATAAGGAACAGGATTAACGTTAATTCCGGCACTGTTTTTTACACCGAAATGAAGATGTGGGCCTGTAGTGTTACCCGTATTACCTGAGAGAGCAATAACACTTCCTGCGGAAACGGTATCGCCTTCTTTCACGCATATTTGATTAAGATGAGCATATATACAGTAGACTGTACCTGATGGCGTATCTGATTGTATCTTAATAAACTTGCCGTAAGTAGTTTTACAAGCGTTGTCTATCTTTACAACAGTACCTGAATTTGCCGCAACGATAGGCGTATTGATAGGACAAGCAAGGTCAAGTCCCGAATGTGGCGTACCGCTCGGATACAAAGGATACAGAGCCGAAACGGTTACTGTTCCTTTAACGGGGAAAAGAAAAGAACCCTTATCAAAAACCTCGCCGTCGTATATGAGCGAGTCGTCCGTCCCGTTTGTAATGCTACCGTAATCGGGAGTAACGTAAGCCACTATCTTATAATCGCTCAAATCAAGAGCCAGCCGTTCCACAGCGTGATTTGCCGTATCACCGCATATAAACGTTACAGTTCCGCCAGAAACCGTTTCTACGAGGCCCAGAGCGGTTGCTCTGAGTTCTGTATCTGAAATGTTAAGTTCCGGACACGTTTCCGCCACTGTCGGAGTATCGACAGTAGTTATGCTGCCATCCGCGTTTATAGTCTGCTGTGGAGCATACAAAACTACAATATCGCCCATTTGGGGTACATAATTATCATTTTTGTAATGCCACACATAGTTGTTGTTAAACAAGAAGCCTGTCATGTAATCGACGCTGCCTGTGTTCGGTATAACATTGTCAAGCAGTTTCGTGCCGGTATTAAGAACCGAATCCACCGTGTTCGCACAATAGCTTAGGAACGCAGCGTTCCAATAGGCACTGTTAGTGTTGTTCCATTCGCTGTAGGGATTGTTGTTGTTTTCTCCGGCAACAAAACCGACTTGATTTTTTGCAGCGGTTATAAACTCACGAATAATTGTTGCCGTACCTGTTTCATCGTTATCGGCAATCAAGTGTTTATAATCTGACGGAAGCATAGACCAGATAAGGTTATCGTTACCGCCTACAAGGTTTGTGTAAACGTCAAGCTTCGGGTATATGTTGGATGATGATAATTTCTCCGTGCCTTCCGGAGATGTGTCATCACACGCGGCGAGGTACATATTTCCGGCAAAATTCAATGATTTAAGCTGTTCCTTTTGAGCATCTGAGAAGCCATAAGCCGCATAAATATCGTCTTCGGTAAAGATACCGTTTACAGAGTACGTAAGCTGTCTATACGTAAACCCGTCTTCCGTTACCTGAGCCTCTTCGCTTACACTGTATGTAACAAGACTGTTCATATTATCTTCAAGCCATTTTTTAAGACCTGAAGTGTCTTTGCTTCTCCATTTGGTATTGCTTGTTGTCTCAAAGAGTGTTTCGTCTGGTACAGCTTCACCTGACAGATATTCTTTAGTGTCTTTATATGCGTCTTTATAAGCGTAAGAATTTATCAAAGCTACCTTATCGGCTTTTAACGGAGAATAGTCCGTCAAGTAAATTTGATTAACGGTTATTTTAAGTCCGGTAGAAGTCTTGTTGTTTTTAACGGTAATAACAGCATCTGTTTCATTCTTACGCTGAACAGTAACGGTGTAGTTATCGTTCTTTCCGGCAACAATACGTTTCCACGCCGAAAAAGTACCGATTTCCGCCTCGTTTTTAGTTTGTTTAATAATGTCGCTTACAACAGCGGATATTCTTTTTTCATATTCCTCTTCGATAACATTTTGAGCCTTGTTGATTTGTCGTTCCTCAACTTTTTCTTCAAGACCTCCGTACATAACTGACGGCAACATCCCGACCATACTGAATATAGATGCACCGATAAGCAATACACACAGAAGCAACACCGGAAGTATCTTTACCAGCTTTGGAAGCGTTTTCGACGCATAATCAACAGCATCGGCTACAATGCCGGGGACGTTTCCCGAAGTCGCATCTGCCGCAACTTTAGGAGCTGCCTTAACAGTATCCTTGGCTACGTCCTTCATGCTTTGTTCCGCATCTTGAGCTTCCGCCTCCTGTGCCGAAGCCTTGAGATTGTCCGTCACATTAAAAGCGGTCATAACTTTGCCCTTACCGGCTGCATCGCTTGCCGCATCGCTTGCTTCTGACGCAGCGTCTTTTGCTGTATCTTTGGCGTCTTTGGCATTGTCTTCTGCGGTTTTGGCGTCTTTAGCGGTTTGTGCAGTCTGAGAAGCGTTACCGTCGGAACCTTTTGTTTTGTCGCTGTTTTCCATTGCAGACACATTGTCAGTATTTTGGTCTGAAGACAGTCCGGACATATCGTTTTGCCCGTTATTTGCGAGCTTCGAGTTATTATTTATAAAGTTGTCCTGCATATTTTCATCAATAACGCTGTTTTCACCGTAATCGCCGTAGCCGTTGGAACGAGCATCACGGCCGTTGTTTATGTCCGACTTGTTTGCGGAGTTGTCAACGTTTCCGTTATTTCTGTCATTATTGTTGTTTTCGTGGTTATCTGACAAAGATTTTGCCCCCTTTCTTTCTGTATTTTCGATTGTTTGGGATTGCTATGGAGAGAAAACAGAAAACAGAAAGAGTCTTGCCCCTCACGCTATTAACGCAAAGAGCAAGACTCCGTGTTATTTATCCTCCGGATATTCCGGATTATCCTTTGCGTATTTCTCTTCTTCTTGCGATTTCTGTTCATAGAATTTACGCTTATATTCTTCTTGGCGACGTGTAGCCTCCGCGTCACTTAGACTGTTGTCCTTATAACTGTCGTCCAACGTTTTCTCAACATTAACGCCTTCGGCGCGCTCACGAATATTACGCTCGACGGTCTCTACAGTTTTGGTTGTATCTTGACCGTGTGTACCGCTTTCGCCCGGTTTGTCGAAGTCATATGGTCCTGAACGTTCGGGTACGGGTGCACCACCGGTGCCGGGACCAGTATTTTGACCCGAACCACCACCTTGGTCTTTAGGAACCTCTTTGGTGTCGTCTGGACTGCCTTCGCCATCACCATCGCCGTTGCCGCCATCAGGATTTTGACCCGAGCCACCACCTTGGTCTTTAGGAACCTCTTTGGTGTCGTCCGGACTGCCTTCGCCATCACCATCGCCGCTGCCGGCATCAGGATTTTGGTTCAAACCACCACCGTGGCCGGTATCTTTAGGTTGGCTATCGTCCGTTTCCTGAGTATCCTTCTGATTTCTCAGCCGTTTATTCTCTTCGTTTATCTCGTCCTCATTCTGCCTATCAGCTAAAGCACCGTGACCGAGTTGTCTTGCCTCTTCTTTGCTTGCTGCTCTGTATTCGGTTGCGTTTTGAGACAAGTTCTTAGCCAAACCGCTTCTGTTGCCACCGAAGAAGCCTAACACATTGCCGGCTTTTTCACCTAAGTAATTACCCAAGCCTCCTGCCTGAGCCACTTGCGCGGCATTTTTATTAGCTTTACCGCCGAGAGCAATAAGTCCGCCGAGGGTCGGTCCTGTATCGTTGCCTCCTATAGCCTGTATCTTAAATGCAAGCTGAGCAAGGTATACATCAAACTTTTCCACGACCTTGATTAAAGCTACAAAAACAACCATAGCGGTAATAGGTCTCATCCATCTGCCGCTTCCGCTCATTCCGACTATAGCCGTACAAGCCGAGCCTACGTTTACAAAAGCGACGTTCAACATAATCATACCGAGTGAATTAAAAATAAGAACCAAGCAGTTAGCAATCATCATTCGTATCCACGACAGGAATATCTGCATAGTGCTATCGCTTATCACGGTAGGCATAATCATTGGTGAACAAACCGTAAGCACGTTTACAAGCAAATATCTTTCAGCCATTTCGGCAATGAGCCTGAACAACGCTATAATTGATTTTATGAAAAAGACAATAAACACTATAGCGGTTATAATTGTTCCGACTGAACCGTATGAAGTTCCCGATATAGCCCCTGCCAGTTTATCAACAAAGTTTGTGCCTTCGGACAAGCCAAAATCGCTGGCTGATGTTTGTTCCACAAGCGAATACATATCAGATATTGACTGAGAGACTGTTTTACCGGTGTTAATAGTTATATTGTTGACTTTATCAAGCATCCACTGAAACATCGGGAACACGACTTTATACACTATGTCTATAATCCAATAGGAGAGAAATATAGACATCACGGCACGAATACATAAAGCAATCGGAGACTCTACTCTTTTTGAAAAACCCGCAAAAAACAGTTTGAAGATGTTGACGGCAAGCATAAAAATTGCAAGTACGACTCCGGCGCTTATCATTATCTTAACAACGATGTTAAGCAAGTCCGAGCCGAGCATCTCGACAAACCAGTTTGTCCCCTGCCCTTGTTCATAAGTAAACTGAAAAGGCCGCGTGAACGTGTCGAATATAAAAGTCATGACAGCCGAAGCTCCCGAAAATATAAGAGGCGTAACAAATCCGAGTATTACGCTGAAAAGAATGTTAACGCATATACTTGACATTGAATTTTCCTCCTTTCTTTGATTTGTTAATATATGAAGTAATTTTTTGCAAATTTGCCCTTTTGGGGAAAATTTCGGTCTTGGAAAACAAGAAAAGGTCTGCTCACAATCGCTTGCAAGCAGACCTTAACAGTACCCACCTTTTGTGAGGCTGCAAACGCAGCGTTAATTCTGAGTTTTACTACAGGTTGTGTTCGTGCAATCTCAGTACCAATGAATCACACGACTCTCAAACTTAATCAAGCAATCAACCCCAGTTGCTCTGACCGCCGATACCTGCCATAAGACTTGTACCGTAAGAAAGGAACAGTCCTATACAGTTAAAGCATACAAAGCAGATAACAACTCTTTTAATCCACTGAATAGAAGAGTCGGCACTTTTTGAATTTTTGCCAAAGATAAGGCTTAAAAGGCAAATGCCGATTACAACAGCACAGATAGGATTAAGTACCGCCGTCATTATACCGCCTATATCCTTGCACACTTTAATTACCGCATTTGAAATTTCTTCACCGGCTGCGAAAGCCATTGAAGATAAAACGGAACAAAGTGAAGCTACAGACGCAGACGCAACGGCGAGAGTGCTTGTTTTACGCAACTTGGTCGCCTGTGAAGTCTGTAAAGTTAAAGTCTTGTTCACAAGAATTCCTCCTTTCTTAATTTTTTTGGTCTATGAAACACACATGGTAAAATGTGTAGTAACCGAATTAGGAATTAGCTGAACGTATAAGTGTTACTGCCTACAATATTGCCTGCGGCAGTAAAAATAAGCCCTATTAAATTAGCAAGAGCAAAAGCCCACACAATAGCTTTAACAGCTCTAAGTAATCTCTCCGACTGTTTCTGAGACGAAGAAAGCGTTAAACCGATAAGCGACGCTCCCATAGAAACAGAGGCGATTGGATTTACCAGAGTGACTAATATATTTTTTATAGTTTTAACAACATCCGAATGAAGGATACTGCTCATTGATATATCATTACTTCCGCTATATGAAACGCTGACATCTGCAGCGTACACAGATACCGTCAAAACAACACTTAAAAGTGCAATCACAAACAGTGTGTTTATTATCTTGATGCTTTTTCTTTTTCTCAGGTACATCGAATCCCCCCTTCCTTGTAAATGTGATAGATGATATGTTTTCTCCTTCCGCCTATATATGACAGAGAATTGAAGAAATTTGCCCTTCAGACAACTTCTTCTGTCCTAAAGTGAACGAAAATACTGACACCCGCACTCATTTGTGAAGCACGAGTGTCGGCATTTCGCTATGAAAGGAGAATGAACACTGGCTGTTTTAGATTGTCGGTATACCGACTTGTTGCTCTCCCTTCTGTTTCTGATTTATTTCAAAACAAAAAAATGCCGATATTCAAATAATTGAATATCAGCATTTATGTGTTTCTTAGAAAGGAGACTGTATTAGTGTGAACACTTCAAGCAATTTTATTTTTTAATATAATTATCTTATACCAAAATCATACCATAGTATTTTTTGTTTGTCAAGTAAAAAAATAAAAGCTGTAAAAGCTTTTTATGTTTATTTTTTTCTCACACTTATCACTATAATTATTATATCGCAGCTTTATATTGGAGTCAATGTCATCTTTTTTTCACGATTTTTTTCACGTGTCTATGTCAGATTTTTTTCAAAATTTCTTGCAAAAGAACAGGAAAACAATATAATTGGATACAAGAAAAGAGAAAGGAACCTTGAGTGTGGAAATAGAAACAGCATACAGTCTTGTAGGCAACAGGAACTATTCGTCAGAAGAAATCAAGGAAGTTTTGCGGAACTTGCGAAGCAAAGACGAAGAACAATTCTTGAGCTTTCTGGTTTGCCCGTTTTGCAAAATAGCAAAATGCGAATATGTTAACGAATTGAAGTATCCGCACTTCTCAATGCCCGAAACAGCTATTCACAAAGACGGTTGTTACGTGAAGAAAGAAGAATATACTCAAGCGGAACTGAAAAGCAACCTAAAACGCGGAAACGTAGCTTTTATAGAACGAGCTATTGATGAGTTCGCAAGTGTATATTGCGGAACCAAAACCAAATCCCGCGTAAGCGAGTTTAAACGGTTGCCGCTGAAGCTCGCCACGCTCCCTCTAAAGCGTTCTGAATCCGGCAACCTGATTATGTATTACGGAAACGTAGATGTCTCTGTGAGCCGCACAGAAGACGAGAGCGGCAGAGAACTTGTCTTATCAAGTCCTCTCACGGGAAAAGCGATGTACCAAATTACGATAACGGACAATGTATACCGGTATATGTCTGAGGATGTAAAAGAGAAGCTAAAGGAAAACACAACTCGTTTTGTTTGCTTCTTCGGCAGTTTTAGTGCTTACGGCTTACAGGAAAAGAACCGTAGCGACAACAAAAGTGATACTTGCTTGCATGCATCACTTTTACGGTCGTCATTTTTGAAAATATTGTAAAAAGAAAAACCCTTTGTCATCGTTATGACAAGGGGTTTGTTTTGAAACACCAATCTTGATAAAGTTTTGATTCGCGGAAATGTGATTAGTCAAACACATAAAACAAAATATTGAAAATCCGAACAATGGCAAAAGAAATGCCAATCTTGATAAAGTTTTGATTTACAGAACCGCGATTAGACAAGTCGCAAATGATGTCAAGAAAAGTAGAATCAAATGTCGTAAACAACAAAGCATAAGAACTTTATCGTACCAATATGATACCATAGTATTTCTCGTTTGTCAAGAGTTTTTTCAAAACTTTTGCAATTGCAATTCCCCCTGACATACTGACATAAAGTCTAAAGCCATCTGCTTTAGTTGAGTGGAGTGTAAGCACTTATAGACAAATAAGAAAATGCCGCTTTGCATTTTCTCTTCTTTTCTGTTTTGCTTCTACTACTTACAAGTGTGGCTTAAAGCCACTACTGAATAAGAACATTACTATATAATTACAATACAGATATATTATATTATATATTATATATATTATATATGCAGAAATAAAACCGTGTCGAGAAAAACACTTGAATTATTGAGAAAAGCCGTTACTTTGTTGAGAAAAATCGTTTCTTTATTGAAAATAACGGCTTTCGGAGAAGATGATGCTCTTTCAGCGAAAAAACGACAAAAAAAGAGCCGTCTTGCAAAGCCGACCGACAGCAAAGCAAAAACGGTTATATTAAGACAGCAAAACAAGACCGCCTGAAGCAGTCTTTTTTCAAAATATTGTTTTTACGATTTTGATTTAGAATTTATCGGGAACGAGTTCGTTTAAAACGGTGGGTTCTCATCACCGAAGTCAAACTCTCTTATCCCGTTCCATCTTCTCTTTCAATTTCTCATCCTTCTCCGGGTCATAAGTTGCCTCCGGTATTAAAGTTACATTCGGAGAAAGCGGCGAAATTTCTTCCGGTCCTGCCGCCGTTGCGAGTACGGTATTTGAATTTGTCATACGTGGCTCGTCGAACGGAAGAGGTATATTTTGAGCAAGGCGATTGCATATCTCGTCAAGACGTGCAAAAACGTCCGCTTTCTTTTTTGCAAAGTAAACCTTAATATGGCCCTTAGTTCGTTTATTGACATAATTATATTTTGTGAAACGTTTCTCGGCGCGCTTCATTTTATACTTGTAAGAGTTGAGTTCTATGAATTTAAAAATACGGTTTATAGTGGCATCATAATCCTCATCATCCTTGTCGGAATCCAACGCTGAGAAGATAATAGCTGTTCCCCTATTCCGGACAAAACGTCTCTTTATGTAGCCTAATCTTTGGAGATAATCTAATGTTTCGTTAAGTTCCGAATATGACAGATTCAGATGTCCCGCCCATTCCCCAATGCGAACAACATAGTTTGCTTCAGAAACAGTCTCTCCGTCAGCATCAATATACGTCTGTCCGAATTGAGCCAAATGATGTTTAAAAGCATCATAATTCATGCACTCTTCGTCTTTGAACACAACGTTGTTAAAAATGTGAACAAGAATGTCTTTATTTCCGGGTGCGTAATTCGGGAAAGCTTTCATTACATCATTGATAATTCTTCTAAGCGGAACATATAAAAAGCCCTGTGAATTTACCGCGTTGTATATTCTTGCATCGCGGTCACATCCGGGACCTTCCGAATTTGTAAAAAGGTATTCGGTGTACTTTAACATTTGTACATTGAACCTTATTCCGCCTCTGTTGAGGCAAGTACCTTCAAGGCGATACTTGATAAAGCCCGCCTTTTCAAGCTTTTTTAAAATTCTTGTCACCTGTACAAATCTTTCGACACCGAAAAACTCACGTAGTTTTTTCGTTGAAGCGTAAAAATGCTGGTGGAAGCCCTCCGGGTCCATCAAGACATCACCCTCAATGTCTTCTATAACAAGGGAAAGAAGTGCTACTATGTAAAACACCCAGTCATCACGACGGTCGTCCCTGCTTTTCTTGACGTCATTTGCGACTTGTTTAATCGCAGCTCTGTAAATCAGAACTTTGTCAAGATTGGCATTTCTTTTGCCATCGTTCGGATTTTCAATATTTTGTTGTTTTACATATTTTACTTTACTCAACATAAATCCATTCACCTCCGCTTTCTACAAGATTTACACGAACTATTGTTTCGTTCTTTCCTCTTCCGGTTACAGTTTCTTTGACAGCTCCGAGCTTGTCTTTTTCTCTGAGGCTGAACGATGCCAGATACCTGTCGAACAAGGCATCGAGGCCTTCTTCGTTGTCTGCACCGCCGCAAAAGCCATTCTCGTCCACGGTGAAAAACGAACCATATTCGATGAGCGCAGACTTAATCAACCCACAAGCCGCGCCGTCAGAGCTGGCATTGGAAATTGCTTTTACAAAAGGTATGTCCTCATATTCGCTGAAGATAGACGGCAAGAGTTCGGTGTCGCCTATACCCCAATTGATATTCTTTGGAATAACACCGTCCACGGTCTTTTGTAAAGAGACGATTGCGTTAACCGAAATGACTTTAGGGATAAGCCTAACATCCGCACCGAATGTTCGTTTTGTTTTCCCGCCTTTTGTTTCTACGAACTCTTCGACTCCCGCAAGGGCTATCGGGTCGCCCGTAATTTTGTTGTATAGTAAGAATCTTTCCAGTTTGACTCTGTTTTGCAAATCTTGTTTCTTTTGGCTCATAACACGAACCGTCCTTTCTTCTCTGTTAATATTAGTCTTGAAGAGCCGTCCTTTACGGACGGCTCTTGCCTTATGCTTAGCTTATGCTGCTTTGGCTTCTGCCACCGAATCGTCTTCAAGTATTTCCGTCATCGGGCCTACATCGGCAAGCAGTTCTTGATAGCAAGCTACAATCACCTGATTTACGGGTGCTTTAAACTTGTTTGTCGGGATATACACGTTTGCGCTTCTGACTTTCTGTGTAGCCTTGACTGTAAATTCTCTTGACGGGAATACAACCAACGTATTACCCTGCCAGTCTTCTTTAATGCGAATATCGTTAAGGAAAAAGCCGAAATAGCTAAGTCCTACCACGCCCTTGAGATTACCTCTGTCTTTAATAAGCGAAACGGTAACTCCGATGGGATATTCAACACCGTCTACACAGATGCTTTTGTTAAAGCTCCTTTTTGTAGGTGCTACTGATTTTGTAGACATACTTTTGTCCTCCCTTCTGAAATATTCGAGCTTGTCTATTGCTCACTTATATATGAAATTTTTTTCTGTAAATTTGCCCTTTCGCGGGGAAATCTTTCAGAAACAACAAAAGCCTTACTCATACATGAACATATGAGCAAGGCTAAATTTTGTCTTACTGTTTATAAATAACACACATTTACGCGGAAATGGCCGTTTTCTCCGAGGCGAACGGTGAATAGCCGATAGCGTGGAAAATGTCAACCACTATAGCATCCGGATGGTCGTTCTTGTTAATCACTTGGTACAAGGTACTCACAGGAGAATTAACTTCGTTGTATACCTTGACAGCCGTGCCGCCGTGCTGCTTCCAGTCGTCAAGATTTGCATTGTAATCGTCCAAAAGCACGTCGTCGGACGACATACCGGGGCAAATAACGGATTTTCTGCAGCCGCAGTCAACAAAAAATATGTTTTCGTCCGCAATTTCCGGCAAATATTTCTTCAGCCAACATCTTTTCTCCGAAATCGCATGGTTGTTGTCCGGGTAAACCGCAGACAGAATATAGACAGAAATGTCCGGATACAAAGATATGATTTGTCTTACGGCGCCAACAACATTGCTGTACGGACGCAGGTTTTCGAAATAGCCCTTTCGGTATGTGTCTTTGGCTGTTTGGTCCTCACGCCACTCTGCAAGTACACCGTCCATGTCGATAAACAGATTCTTCTTTTCCATTGTGAAATCTCCTTTCAAAACGCAAAAAGAGCCATAACCTCGCCAAAGCGAAGATATGACTCTTTGTTTTCATAAAACAAAAAATCCGCTAACCGAAAACGGATAGCAGATATAGATTATTTTATGATTATTTAATATGGTTTTATCATACCATGGCATTTACTTTTTGTCAAGAAGATGCGCAGAAAAAGAAAGCCAACACCGAACGATGTTGACTTTCCAAAGTTTTATACGTTATCGAACTCATCCCGCTCTCAAATCGTTTTCGTGCAGTTCATATTGTACACCTTTACGTCTGAGATTAGAACCTTCGACGATTTTAAATATTTCTATTCCATCCATAACTTTGTCAAAGAAGGCTGTAATATCTGCATATGACAGACGCACGGTAAGGTAGCAATCCTGTTCATATGATTTACCGTTATATCCCACACCCTCTTCCATAAGAAAAGCCCAACCTTTCTTAATGGTAATAGAATATGGATACTTAGATTTATCGCCATTAGACATTACGCTTTCTCTCTTTATTTCGAAAAAAACAACCTCTCCTTTCCCATCCTGTCGTTTGACAAACGAATGAGTTTTTATATTGCTGAACAAAACTCCTTCGAATTTAAGACCTCTCTCAATGTTTCTTGAAATTGTTTTAATGTTGTCAACGGACAGATTATATTCAAGTGAGTTACCGGTTTTTTCTCCCGAAGTTTTATTTTTGTTATAGTCGATTATCTCTATACCGATAAGGGATGTCAGTTTTCTTGACGTCCCGTCTGCAGCGGTATAAGTTTCATCTGTACCGGCAAATATCCTACGCCAGTTTTTTAAGCTGGCGGGATGTAATTTGTCGTTTGCTCTTATTATTTTATTGTTAAGCATAAGTTTAGCAAAGCACTTGTCTGTGTACATTACATCACTCATTGCGATTCTCCTTTAAACAAGTTTTTTCTTTAGTTCTCTTGCGAGAATAGTATTTAATTTTACCGGGAACTTCTGTAAATCAGTAGCGTCAACCAACGAAGAGCCATAAATAAACGACAATTCTTTAAGGCAGCTTTTCTCTATACAGATAGGAACAATAATAATGCCATTGTTACGGTTTCTTTTGTTCATATCAGCGAGGTCAGCTATAAGCTCGTGCGTGCCGTAATTGCTATGGTTAGGCAATCCGTCCGACACAATAAAAAGAAGTTTGGTTTCTTCCGACCTTTTCGCGAGTTTATTAGCTACATAGCGAATAGCGTATCCGTCTCTGTTACATCCTCCGCAGGAAATGGCGGCTAAACGTTCTTTGGCATTCGGATTTCTTTCGCCAAAGTCGATATAGTCATATATATTAACTGTGCTGGCACTTGTGCAGTGTCCTGTAACAGAACAAGGAATATTAAGGTTACGGCAAAATTCTTCAAGCATCATAGCAGCCACTGTTGCTTTATATATTTTTGTTCCGCACATAGACCCTGATTGGTCTATAAGAACGGACGCAGCCAAAAGCGGCTTGTTGTTAGGAAGTTTGTTTTGCATAAACACTTTATTGCTGCCGTTACAAATAGCTCTTAAATCAATGTTCTTGCCGGAATAAAGGTTATGTTTAACAGAACCTTTTCTCCGCTCAAACAAATCCTTTTTGACCTTACGTTGAAGATTTTTTGATATTCTCAAGACATTTTCCTTTGCAACAATGTCGTTGTAAGTATCACGATTACCGCATCGTATATGATACACATTCGCGTCCACATATTTGTGAAAATCAGTATTTCTGATTTCTCGAAGCTCAACAGAATCGGCGATTTTTTCGGCATAGTCGGGAGTATTGCTCACAATTTCATTAAGAGCTTGTGATATAAGTCCCGCCTCGTCTGAAAAAACATCACCAACGTTTGTTTTCTCGTTGTCAAATATGGCATCAGATACGGATTTAAGGTTGTCAAAGTATTCGTCTTCGTCGATTTGTTTGATTTCTCCGTTGCCTATTTCCGCGTTATAGTCTTTTCCATTGTCAATAACCTTTAATTCGACATTACCGGTATTGTCGGTATTATTCGACTTTTGGCCGTTGTCATCCGAATCGGAAGAACCGTCAAAATCGAAGATGTCATCAAACAAGCTTCTTTGCTGATAATCCTTCTTACCGTTCGTACTGTCGTTTTTCTTATTTCCTTTGTCAGACTTGCTACTTTTCTCTGTTTCCCCTGTTTTACCGGTTTCATCGGTTTGGTTGTCGGCACCTTTAGAATTATTAGCACCGTCAGAACCGTCTTTATTCTCATCCGATTTGTTACCGTCGGCGGACGTCAAATCTTTTTTGACATCCGAATTATCGTCGGATTCATTTGCCTGATTGGAATTTGATGACGATTTTGAGGACGAATCGGAATTAAAAGAATTAGGTGGAGCAGTCTGGCTTGAAGCCATACCATTATGTTGTTCCTGCCCTTTAAGCTTTTCAAGTTCATCCTTAGTCATCTCACGAATTTTCTCTTCAACTTTATGCTGCTTAATAGCCTGCTCAACTTCATTCTTAATGTCGCTTTCCCAAAGAAGGAAAACTGCCGATAAGCTTCTGCCGAAGCGGTCAGTGTAAGAACAAAAGCCATTGAGATTAGCGTCGTTAAGACGTTTTATTTTTGAATATACAGGGTATTGGGAATACATACCTTCCGTCATACAATCGCGAGCGACCATCAAGCATAAGTTTCTCCAGTTGTCGTTGCCGTCGCGTACAGCGGCTACGAGCTGTTTCTGAAGCTTGCTTTTTGCATAGTCGATTGATGTTTTGACGCTGCCCTTATATATTTTTTTCAGTTTATCTTCGATGTAAGCGTCTTCAAAGATATTGCTTACGCACATAATGACAGCCTCAATTATATCGGGGTAATCTTTGTATATGCGGTTAATATCGTCAAACGCTTTTTGCTCGAAGTAGGGATAGCTCCGGCAATTAAATCTTATGCTTTGAGCGTTTCTCCAACTCTCAAAAATAGTCTTCAACGTGTCAAAGTCTGTAAACAAAACGTGGCCGCACTCGTGAGAATACAAGCCTTGTTCAATCATTCTTTTATCATTCAACGTTTTTTCATTCGCGATAAAGTCGTGACTGAGATTGACGACAATTTTTCTGCCATTGGTATAAGCAATGTCGTCTCCGTTGTTTGTTGGGGCGTATATTGCTTTTTCAGGTCCATAACGTCCTGTAATAGCATTGATAACGTTTTGTCCCCTACGTATATTTTCCGCCGACAATAATATCTTCTCGGCAGGCAGTTTGTCTTTGTTTTCTTTGAGAATACGCTTAATAACTGCCTCTCTGTCTTTATTACGCTTTTTTATACTCATA
>ERZ506999.179-NODE-179-length-37732-cov-5.937097_pt1 | contig 37732 bp, 32 predicted proteins | sample MGYA00512881_ERZ506999 | MGnify/ENA metagenome assembly ERZ506999
GGAGGGCAGTACACCGTCGCAGTATCGCAGAGATTTTTTGTAGGAGCTTCAGTATAAGATTCAGTATGGGACCGATAAGTTATAAGGCGTGGATGAAAGGTGCACTTTCTTATAACTTACCAGTTCACGATAAAATAAGATTGACAAATGGGTGCAGATAAAAGACAATTGATATAAAGATAGGAAATGCATATCGATAGGGAGTCTGATATATGGATTTAACAAAAAAATGGCATCGGAGTGAATTTGTCAGTCATGAGATGCTGGAGGTACATCGTGGAATCGAATGTGAACTGGATTTCTATTCAGCAATTGCAAATGGCGAAATAGAATTAGTTCAGGAAAATTGTAACGAACAGGCATTTACAAATCCGGAGGGCATGGGCGTGTTGTCTACGGATGCGCTTCGCAATATCCGATATCATTATGTTGTAACCGTAGCGCTTATTACACGTTTTTGTGTACACGAAGGGCTGGAACAGGAAAAAGCATATAATTTAAGTGATTTCTATATTTTGGAGATGGATAAATGCAAGACAATCGAACAGATATCGAAGCTGCATGATGTGATGTGTCTGGATTTTTGTAAACATATGCATGAAATAAAAAACAGTCAGGTACTTTCCAAGCAGGTGGTTTTATGTCTGGATTACATTTACAGTCATACTCATTACCGGATTACAATTCGTGAAGTGGCTGAATATCTCAGATTATCTGAAAGCTATCTTTCAAGATTGTTTAAAAAAGAAATGGGAATCTCGTTCAGTCAGTATATTTTGAACCTGAAAATTGACAAGGCAAAGAATCTGCTTCGTTTTTCGGAATATTCAATTGGAGAAATAACCTATTATCTTGGTTTTTCAAATGAGAGCCATTTTATTCAGACATTTCAAAAACGGGTTGGAGAGACGCCGAACCGCTATCGTAGGAGGTGTTTCCGCACGGAGTGGGAATTAAAACAGAATTAGTAAAAATGTACAAATAATTCAGAAAGAATAAATGAATAACAGACAAAATCAATAAGATGTCATGAATATAACACTTATGACATTATTTAAACATAATCTTCCTTTGCTTTTGAGTATGATTAACATATCAAAAAATGAAGGGAGATTTTTTTATGAGAAAGCTGAGAAAAGCAATTCCTCTTGCACTGGCAATGAGTGTAGCTCTTACGATGACTCCAATTCGGGCATCAGCGGAAGAACCGACTCAGGTACAGGCAGAACAAAGTGATCTTGTAGAAGAAAACGAAAGTCTGAGTGATGAAGCAGACAAAGACAAAGAAGGGTACAAACTGGTATTTGAGGATGATTTTGACGGCAATCAATTGGATCGTACGGTTTGGAATGTCGAAAAGCATGAGAAAGGCTGGGTAAACGGGGAGCTTCAGGAGTATGTAGATTCTGATGAAAACATCAAGGTACAAGATGGTTATCTGAATATCATTCCTGTTGAAAAAGTTGAGACAACATCTACAACTGATGGACAGAATTTGTTGTCAAACGCTGATTTCAGTTCCGGTATGGACGGTATGGACGGTTGGACTGAAACAATTGCAAACTGGGGAAGTGATGGTTGTAACGCATCTGCGAAGCGCTCTGTTGATGATGGGGCTATTACTTATACGATTACCAATCCTGGTAATGACTTATGGCATGTACAACTTAAACAAACTGTTAAGTTGGCAGCAAAAAAGCATTACACATTAAGCTACAAAGTAAAATCGGATGTTGCTCGTACAATTGAAACGGGTGTGCAGGGTGATCAAACAAATAATTATATCTCATATGGAGCAAAAACACAATCATTGCAAGCGGGAAAAGAAGAATCAGTATCTATCGATGTATATGCAGAAGAGGGATATGATACAGCAACTTTATATTTCTCTTTAGGGCGTAAGACTGGAGATACATCGATTCCAGATGAATCTGTAGTAACAATTTCCGATATTAGTTTGGTGGAAACAACTGCAAACATGCTTCCGGCAAATGCATTTGGTGACAATGCAACTGCTGGAACAAAGGTCAAGAAATCTTATACATCTGGTCGTATCTCTACACAGAACTTAAAGACATTTACCTATGGTAGGTTTGAAGTAAGGGCAAAGGTTCCAAAGGGACAGGGATACCTTCCGGCATTCTGGTTAATGGCTAACGATGAGAATGTATATGGTCAGTGGCCAAGATGCGGTGAGATTGATTGTATGGAAGTTATGGGGCAGGATACAAATAAGTTGTACGGAACCATACATTACGGAAATCCACATGCAGAAAGTCAGGGAACCTATACAATCGAAGATGGTCCGTCGTTCTCCGATGAATTCCACACATTTACATGTGATTGGGAACCAGGCAAGATTACATGGTATGTAGATGGAATAAAGTATCATGAGGAAAGCAACTGGCATTCCACAACAGAAGGACAGGGAACACTTACATATCCAGCACCTTTCGATCAACCTTTTTACATTATTTTGAACCTCGCAGTTGGTGGTTCATGGGTAGGAAATCCAAACGAGGAAACAAGTTTTGTTGACAATCCGTTTGTTGTTGATTATGTAAGAGTCTATCAGAAAGATTCTTATGATGAGAATGTAACACGTCCAGAAGTTAAGTTTGAGCCTACAAACGAGCCAGACGACAGCGGAAACTATATTAAGAACAGCACATTTGCAGAGGCAGAGGATTTGACAGATGATACAAATTGGAAATTCATAACTGCTTTGGATGGTGCTGCAACAGCAGAAATCAAAGATAACTCTATGGTTATCAAGACAGAAAAAGCAGGTACTGTTGATTACAGTGTACAGTTAGTACAGGCAAATGTTCCTTTTGAAAAGGGTGCAACTTATGAAGTAAGTTTTGATGCACAAGCATCTGAGAATCGTAAGATGAATGTAGATGTTAAGGCTCCAGACCGTGGATACCAGTCATATATGAAAACCCTGGTTCCAGAGCTTACAACGGAGATGAAGCACTTCAGCACACAGTTCGTAATGAAGGCAGATTCCGATGTGAATGGACGTTTAGAGTTTAATATGGGTAATGCAGGTTCAGGCGATATCGTTCTTAAGAACGTAGTTGTTAGGAAGACTGCGGAGCCAGATCCGAATGCAAAGGAAGAAAAGACAATTCTTGCAAATGGAAGCTGTATCTATAATGGATCTTTCCAGGAAGGTAAAAACCATCTTGGATATTGGGATATAACACCAGAAGGTGCAGATATTAAGGTAACAGGTCTTTCAGATGGAAGAAGATTGGTCACAGAAGGAAAAAGTGTAACAATCAGTCAGTCAGATCTTGCATTTAAGGAAGGAACAGCATATGCATTGAGCTTTGATGCGTATGCGCAAAATGGAGCAACTGTCGTTGCAACTGTTGGCGGAAACACATATAAAGTAAATGTTGAAGCAGGAAATGAAAAGAAAGATTATGTTGTAAAGATTCCTGCAACAGCAAAGTTTACAGACAAGACAGTTTCATTGAAAATCGAAGGTGCAATCTCTCTCGATAATGTAAAAATGGTAGAAGATGCAAAGATTAAGAACGGATCATTCAATGATAGTCTTTCAGGATATGAAGTATATGTAGACAGCACAGCAAAAGCAACTGTTGTTGTTGACAGTTTAAAAGAAAATAATGCACTGGATGTGACTGTAGATGATACAGGTGCGGATGACTGGAGAATACAGATTAAACAGAACAATGTATTGCTGGAAAAAGGAAAGAAGTATAAATTATCATATGAGGCTAAGTCATCCATTGATAGAAAAATCAGAGTTGTAATGCAGGGTGGAGAGGCTCTTGGATGGCCGGTATACTCTGAGCACAGCGATGATCAAGATGCAAATGATGGAATTGTAACACTTACAAGAGAATATCAGAAGTTTACTGAAGAATTTATAATGACAGAAGAGACAGACGCACAGGCATTCCTCAGCATCTGTTTGGGAAATGTAGGTGGTCAGATTACTGATCAGCACAGAATTGTAATTGACAATATTTCTTTGGTTGAGGCAGAGAATCCGACACCGGAGAATCCGACACCGGAGAATCCGACACCAGAGAATCCGACACCAGAGAATCCGACACCGGAGAATCCGACACCACAAAACCCAATTGTGAAGCCTGTAACAGTATCTTATTCTACACATATACAGAGTTATGGATGGAATAAAAGTGCAGCGAAGAATGGAGCAGTGGCAGGAACAACAGGAAAGGCAAAGAGATTAGAAGCGATTAAAATTTCTGTAGAGGGAAATGAAGATCTTGGTATTCAGTATACAACACACTGCCAAGGATATGGTTGGTTAAACTGGTCATCAAATGGTGAAATCAGCGGAACAACAGGTGAAGCGAAGAGACTCGAGGCAATCAAGATTCAGTTGACAGGTGCAGACAGGGATAAATACGATGTATATTACCGCGTTCATGCACAGGGCTATGGCTGGATGAATTGGGCAAAAAATGGTGAGGCTGCCGGTACAGCAGGACTCGCGAAGAGACTTGAAGCAATCCAGGTAGTAGTTGTTAAGAAGGGTGAAAGCGTACCAGACAAGTTCGAAGGTGTAACAGCATCAGAAAAGAAAGCTTATATGGCAAGTGCAGCTGCAACAGCTGCAACAGTTGAAGGCTCAGATCGGGCACATGTTCAGTATCGTTCACATCTTCAGACATATGGATGGCAGAACTGGAAGAATGACGGAGATATTTCCGGAACAACAGGTAAAGCAAAGCGATTAGAGTCTTTGAAACTTGAACTTAAAAACAAGGATTATACAGGCGGTATCTGTTACAATGCACATGTGCAGACAATCGGATGGCAGGCCGATCCAAATAAATCTGCAACATGGAAGAAAGATGGTGAGTTTTGCGGGACAACAGGAAATGCAAAGAGATTAGAGGCAATTCAGATTGAGCTTTATGGTGAGATGGCAGAGCATTATGATATTTATTATCGTGTGCATTCACAGACGTACGGCTGGATGAAGTGGGCCAAAAATGGAGAGATGACTGGCACAACTGGTCAGCATAAAAGAATCGAAGGAATTCAGGTTGTGCTTGTGAAAAAAGGAGAACAGGCACCTTCGGATAATTACAAGGGAGCTGTTACAAATACAACAAAAACATTTCTCTCAAAATAGAAACTATCGATAGTCAAAATGGCGTTATCCATTACTTTGGATAACGTCATTTTTTAGTGCGTCTTGCGGCGCACGTTTCTGGATGGAACCTGGTTATGAAAAGAAATAAAATTGTAACAGTATTGATGCAGAAATGATGCATGCCGGATGTATGATGCAGGTTATAAAAAGAAAAACAGAAAATATCTGAAAAATTGACACATTTAGATAGAAAAAGAACCTATTTTCTTTTTATATCAATCGTTATAATACAACCGAAAGAAGGAAAGAACTATGAGAAAGAAAACATGGATTTTATGTACGGCAATGGTAGTGGCTTTGGCAGGATGCAGCAATGTGAGTGAAAATAACACAACCGATATCATCCAGGTGAGCAGCGAGATGGTGACTACAACGGAAGCAGCAACCGAGGCAGTGACAACGACAGAAAATGAAACTACGACCGAATCTGTTACGGAGAGTAATGCCCCGGACAGCACATTACAGTCAGAAGGTTCGAATACAGGGAAGACGGAACCCGCTGCGACAGAAGCTAAGACGACGGAATCCCAGTTACAGGAAGGCGAACCATCCGATGATTCGTGGAAGGAAGAGTTCGAGAAGACGCTGTATGAGGAGTATGGTGTGGTGCCGGATCATTACGAATATATCGGAAATGATGTCTATCAGGTCTATGTGAAAATCGACGGGAAAATCGTGCCATATGTGGCAGTGAATTGGAAGACGGGAGATTTCCACGGATAGAAGAAAGGATAAAGACGGTGAAAGAAAATGGGCGATGCAAACAAAATCACAGGATATGGAGAACATAGAGAATTATATCGGATTTCAACAGATGAAATCCTGTATTTTGAGGCGGTAGGAGAGAAAGTGTTTGCCTATACGGAACAGGAAATTTATGAGATAAAGAATCGCCTTTACCAGATTGAAGAGAAGGTGAATTCGTATGATTTTACCCGGGCATCCAAATCCATGCTTGTAAATACAGATAGGATATCAAGTATTGCTTCGATTTCAGGCAGCCGTGGGAAGATTATGATGGATAACGGAGAGGCGGTTATTGCAAGCCGCATGTACTACAAACCATTGCTTTCATCCATGAAATGGAAGAAAATCAGTTAATTTTTTTGTGTTTTTTTCTGACAGAAAATATGCTATGATGAAATGCGAATTGGCATAAAGGTTAGAAAAAGGAGACACAAAATGAGCAAGAAATTACTTTTGATCAACGACATGGCTGGCTATGGAAAGGTTGCGTTATCCGCGATGATTCCGGTGCTTTCCCATATGAAATACGAGGTATTTAACCTGCCGACGGCAATCGTATCGAACACACTTGATTACGGTAAGTTCGACATCCTGGATACAACCGATTACATGAAAAATGCAATCGCTGTCTGGGAACAGCTTGGATTTGAATTCGATGCAATCTCAACCGGATTTATCGTGTCGAAGGAGCAGACCGAGCTTGTGACCGAGTTCTGTAAGGCACGGGCGGAAAAAGGTGTGACGATCTTCACAGATCCGATTATGGGAGATGAGGGAAAACTCTATAACGGAATCACAGAGGAGACGATTGATTTGATGCGTGAGCTGATTTCGGCTGCGGATTATATCGTGCCGAACTATACTGAGGCGGCATATCTGACCGGGCTTCCATATAAGGAAGATGGCGTGACAGAGGAAGAATATCATACGATGATTGACAAGCTTCGTGCATTCGGTGCGAAATCGATTGTGATCACGAGTGCGAAGATCGCGGGCACAGATTGCAGATCGGTTGTCGGATACGACCACAAGAAGGAAGAATATTTTAAGGTTGATTTCGAGGAAATTCCGGTACATTTCCCGGGAACCGGAGATATATTCTCGGCTGTATTTATCGGAAAGCTTATGAGCGGTAAGGATCTGCAGACGGCAACCGCAGAGGCGATGGATGCCGTGAAGAGTATGATTAGCAAAAATGCAGATAACGTGGATAAATATAAGGGAATTCCGCTTGAAACCTGTATGGAGGTGCTTGACTGATGGCAAGACCGAGGATTCGGATCACACTGATTGATCAGAAGGGTGAAAAGGGATGTCACAGAGGTCATAAGATCGGTGATTCCTATGATTTTGATACGGAGCGGGGGAAGCTGTGTCCGATGGCAATGCACGTTGCATTTCCGTACGTGGATATCCTGCGGTATGGCGGCGAGATACCGGGACAGGAGAAGGGCACCGCTGTTTTCGCATGCCCGGATGTCGATACGCTGAATGTCTTTAAAATTGAGCGGATAGACGGCTGAATGTACGAAAAGAAAAACAATAAAAATGATAGGGATTATTGATTTTATTTGAAACATTTTGTATAATACAGTCAGAGTTTATATTACATCTAATATAAAACATAATATAAATAATTTGAAAGGAGAAACTATTATGTTACAGAACCAGGAATGGGAATCATTCACAGGTAGACTCTGGAAGGAAGAGTGCAACGTAAGAGACTTCATCCAGAACAACTACACACAGTACGATGGAGACGAGAGTTTCCTTGCAGCCCCAACAGATGCTACTAACAAGCTTTGGGATAAGCTTCAGGCTCTTCAGAAGGCAGAGAGAGACAACGGTGGTGTATTGAAGGAGGACGCAGATGTTGTATCCAGCATTACAGCATATGGTCCTGGTTACATTGATCCAGAGACAAAGGATCTTGAGCAGATCGTAGGTCTTCAGACAGACGAGCCACTTAAGAGAGCATTTATGCCTTATGGTGGTATCAAGATGGCTGAGGAAGCACTCGAGATGTACGGATACAAGCCAAACGAGAACTTCCACAAGATCTTTACAGATTATCACAAGACACACAATCAGGCAGTATTTGATGCTTATACACCAGAGATGATGGCAGCTCGTCATACACATATCGTAACAGGTTTGCCAGATACTTATGGTCGTGGTCGTATCGTTGGTGATTACAGAAGAGTCGCTCTTTACGGTATTGATCAGCTGATCGCTTGGAAGCAGGAAGATAAGGCTAACTGTGGCGATGGTAATATGTATGATGATATTATCCGTCAGAGAGAAGAGTTGACAGAGCAGATCAGACGTCTTCAGGAGATGAAGGTTATGGCTCAGTCATACGGCTATGATATTTCTAAGCCAGCTTCAAGCGCGAAGGAAGCTGTTCAGTGGTTATACTTCGGATACCTTGCAGCTATCAAGACACAGAATGGTGCTGCTATGTCCGTAGGACGTGTATCTACATTCCTTGATATCTATATCGAGAGAGATATTAAGGCTGGTAAGCTTACAGAGGCTCAGGCTCAGGAGCTTATCGATCACTTCACAATGAAGCTTCGTATGGTTAAGTTCGCAAGAATTAAGTCATACAACGAGTTGTTCTCAGGTGACCCTGTATGGGCTACACTTGAAGTCGGTGGTATTGGTATGGACGGACGTTCAATGGTTACAAAGAACGACTACAGATTCCTTCATACTCTTGAGGATATGGGACCTGCTCCAGAGCCAAACCTTACAGTACTTTACTCTTCAGCATTGCCTAACAACTTCAAGACATATGCTGCTAAGATCTCTGTAAGAACAAGCTCAATCCAGTACGAGAACGATGATGTAATGAAGCCAATCTGGGGCGATGATTACTCAATCTGCTGTTGTGTATCTGCTACACAGACAGGTAAGGAAATGCAGTTCTTCGGAGCTCGTGCAAACCTTGCTAAGTGTCTCCTGTACGCTATCAACGGTGGTAAGGATGAGAAGTTCCTTGACAAGAAGACAGGCAAGCCAATGCAGGTAGGTCCTGACTACGCTCCTATTACTTCTGAGTACCTTGACTATGATGAAGTACTTGCTAAGTACAAGCAGATGCTTGACTGGTTAGCAGGACTTTATGTAAATATCCTGAACCTGATTCAGTACATGCATGACAAGTACTACTATGAATCAGCAGAGATGGCATTGATCGATACAGATGTACGTCGTACATTTGCTACAGGTATTGCCGGATTCTCACACGTTATCGATTCCCTTTCAGCTATCAAGTATGCTAAGGTTAAGGTTATCCGTAACGCAGAGACAGGACTTGCAGAAGACTTCGAAATCGAAGGCGAGTTCCCTAAGTATGGTAATGATGATGACAGAGCAGATAATATCGGTGTATGGCTGCTTCATGAGTTCCTTACAGACATCAAGAAGAGACACACATACCGTAATTCAGAGCCTACAACATCTATCCTTACAATCACATCTAACGTAGTATATGGTAAGTTCACAGGTAACCTTCCAGATGGTAGACGTGCTTGGACACCATTTGCTCCAGGTGCTAACCCAAGCTACGGTGCTGAGACATCAGGACTTCTTGCATCTCTGAACTCAGTTGCTAAGATTCCTTATGAGTGGTCTTTGGATGGTATCTCAAATACTCAGACAATGAACCCATCTGCACTTGGTCATGATGAGGCTGAGAGAGCTGAGAAGCTTGTAAGCGCTATGGATGGTTACTTCGATCAGGGCGCTCACCACTTGAACGTAAACGTATTCGGTAAGGATAAGCTCCTGGATGCTATGGAGAACCCAGATAAGCCAGAGTACGCTAACTTCACAATCCGTGTATCTGGATACGCTGTTAAGTTTATCTCTCTTACACGTGAGCAGCAGCTCGATGTTATCAACAGAACATTCCATGACTCACTTTAATTAGAAGTTTGTCAAAAATGTTTTTGATAGATAAGTAATTCACTGGAGTCCCGGAGATACTATCTCCGGGACTTTTTATAAAAATAAAATTGTTAGAGGTGGAACATGCCGGAGAAGAAACAGATTTTAGGTTATATTCATTCAACAGAAAGCTTTGGAGCCGTAGATGGACCAGGTATCCGATTTGTAGTATTTTTGCAAGGATGTAAGATGCGTTGTAAGTACTGTCATAACCCGGAGACGTGGAATCTGGTAACCGATTACACAAAGCTCTATGCTGATACAACGGATGATAAAGAACGAGAAGAACTCGAAAAGAAAATTGAAGAGAACACAAAACTGCTACTAGATAAAGGCGTCAAGGTTGAAGCGAGAACTCCGGAAGATCTGCTCAAGCAGGCACTTCGTTATAAGCCTTATTGGAAGGGTGACGGAGGAATAACCGTCAGCGGAGGCGAAGCGCTTCTGCAGATGGATTTTTTGATTGAATTCTTCAAGCTTGCAAAAGCACAGGGGATTCACACAACGATTGATACAGCGGGTAATCCATTTACAAGAGAGGAGCCTTTCTTCTCGAAGTTCAATGAACTGATGGCACTCACTGATTTGTTCCTGCTTGATATCAAGCAGATTGAGGACGACAAACACCGGGAGCTGACAGGGTTCTCGAATAAGAATATATTAGACTTGGCACAGTATCTCTCCGATCAGGGAAAGCATATGTGGATTCGACATGTCCTTGTGCCGGGCATAACAACCGACGAAGCAGATCTGAAGAAGACGGCTGAGTTTATCAGGACTTTGAAGACGGTTGACCGGGTGGAGGTATTGCCATACCATAAGCTTGGAATTCAGGAGTGGGAGCGCCTTGGAATCCCTTATAAGCTGGAAGGAATCGATCCTCCAACGGACGAACAGCAAAAAATTGCAAGAGAGATTCTGGATGCAAAGTAAGAGTTGCACATAAGGGTCGCAAAAACAATATAAAAAAACAAATGAGACTGCGCAATATTCAGGAATATGAGTATTGCGTAGTTTTTTTGATATAGTTGATATAGGAAAAGATTATAACAAACAATCATTTTTATGTATGACTGTCTGTATTGACATAACAGAAGAAGCACGTTATAATCTGAAACCATGAAAGGGAAATAAATAGTATATCAGATAGGAAAAGTAGGGTATAAAACCTGCAAGGGAAAGGAAGTACGTCTATGGCAATCATCCAGATACAAGATGTATCCAAAAAATTTCAGACAAAAGACGGCGAGATTGACGCGTTGAAGCATGTGACGCTCGACATCGAAGCCGGAGACATATATGGAATCATCGGTATGTCCGGTGCAGGAAAGAGTACACTCGTACGATGCATCAACCATATCGAAGTTCCGACTGAGGGAACGGTAATCGTGCAGGATAAGGATCTGAGCAAGCTTTCCGAGAAAGAGCTTCGCAAGCAGCGGGAACATATCGGCATGATCTTCCAGCATTTCAATCTGCTGATGCAGAAGTCCGTATTGGAGAATGTATGCTTCCCATTGTTCATTCAGGGGAAGTCGAAGGCTGAGGCAAAGAAGAAAGCTTATGAGCTTCTGGATATCGTAGGTCTGAAGGATCGTGCGAAAGCGTATCCATCTCAGTTATCCGGCGGACAGAAACAGCGTGTGGCAATCGCAAGAGCTTTAGCTTCCGATCCGCAGATTCTTCTGTGTGATGAGGCAACGAGTGCGTTAGACCCACAGACAACTTCTTCGATTCTCGCTTTGCTGCAGGATATCAACAAACGGTTTGGTATTACGATCGTCGTAATTACACACCAGATGGCAGTAGTCCGGGAAATCTGTAACCGGGTAGCAATTATGAAGGATGGACAGGTGGTCGAGAACGGAAGTACTGTGGAAATCTTCAATCATCCAAAGTCAGAGGTGGCAAGAGAACTGCTCAGAAAGGACGATGGTGGAGATACCACCGGTGACGATCAGCAGACAGCAAGTCAGATTCAGGACGGAACGAAGATACGAATCGTATTTACAGAGAACTCCGCATTTGAACCGGTCATTGCAAATATGATACTGACATTTAAGGAGCCAATCAACATCCTGAAAGCTGCAACCAAGAATGTCGGCGGCGTGGCAAAGGGAGAGATGATATTGGAGATTCCGAATGGTTCCACGAATGTGAAAGCGATGGAACAGTATCTGATTGACCGGGGACTTGAGATAGAAGAGTTGTCGGAGATAAAGACAGGAGGTGCGTTCTAATGTGGACAGAACAGGTTCGTTCCATGATTGGAACAGGTATTCTTGAGACGTTATACATGACAGTTGTTTCAACTGTATTTGGATATTTATTTGGACTGCCGATGGGAATTCTCCTCTGTATCACAGATAAAGAGGGATTGAAGCCAAATAAGGTGATATATAAGATTCTGGATGTAATCGCGAACATCGTGCGAAGCATACCGTTTTTGATCTTGTTGATCCTGCTGATTCCATTTACAAGATTGTTGCTTGGAAAAAGTTATGGTTCGACTGCAACGATCGTCCCACTGACAGCGGCGGCGATTCCATTTATCGCAAGAATGGTTGAGTCTTCGTTGAAGGAAGTCGATTACGGAGTCATCGAAGCAGCAAAGGCAATGGGCGCAAGCAACAGCAGAATCATCTTCAAGGTATTGCTTGTTGAGGCAAGAACTTCCCTGATCACAGGCGCAACGATTGCAATCGGAACCATCCTTGGATATTCCGCAATGGCAGGTGCAGTCGGCGGTGGCGGACTTGGAGATATCGCAGTCCGTTACGGATATTACCGGTATCAGACAGACATCATGCTTGTTACGGTGGCGTTACTGATCGTGATCGTACAGGTATTCCAGTCGGTTGGCATGTTCGTTGCAAACCGTCTGGACCGCAGAAAATAATGTGCAATATATGCGGGTATCGGAATGTGCACACCGGAACCTGCTTATATATAAAGTAATGGATCATTGGATAAAAGTTTTCAATGATTATAAAAACAGGAAAGAGAGGACATGAATTATGAAGAAATCAATTAAGAAATTACTCGCACTGACACTGACAGGTGCATTTTTGGTAGGAGCACTCGCAGGCTGCGGAAAGAGCGGCGAGGACGATAAGACAATCACAGTTGCAGCATCTGCAACACCACACGCTGAGATTCTGGAGTATGCAAAGGATAAGCTTAAGGAGCAGGGCTATGATCTGCAGGTGACTGTCTTTGATGACTATGTAAAGCCAAACGAAGTGGTAGAAAGCGGAGACTTCGATGCCAACTACTTCCAGCATGTACCATATCTGGAAAGCTTCAATGAGGAGAAGGGCACACACCTTGCAGTTGCAGGTAAGATCCACTATGAGCCATTCGGTATCTATCCGGGAACAAAGAAGAGCTTGGATGAGATCGCAGACGGCGATTCTATCGCAGTACCAAACGATACAACCAACGAGGCAAGAGCATTGCTTCTTCTGCAGGATAATGGCATCATCACATTGAAGGATGGCGCAGGTATCAACGCAACGGTCAATGACATCGCTGAGAATCCACATAATGTAAAGATTGTTGAGCTTGAGGCTGCACAGGTAGCCAGAGTTGTCGATGAGACAGCATTTGTCGTATTGAATGGTAACTATGCACTTGCTGCCGGTTTCTCTGTAGGAAAGGATGCACTTGCTTACGAGAAGAGCGATTCTGAAGCTGCTAAGACATATGTAAATGTAATCGCGGTGAAGGAAGGCAACGAGAACAGCGCAAAGATCAAAGCATTGGTAGATGTATTGAAGTCTGATGATGTGAAGAAGTACATCAACGACACTTACGATGGAGCAGTTCTTCCTTATGAGGAATAATCGGATTGGGTGGAACTAATAAGAATTTGTTATATACAAAATAAAAACATATAAACCACAGATAAACGCTCTGCTGTATGGGATGTATTCCATATGGCAGGGCGTTTTGTCGTTGCAGGAAGGTATAAATGATTATATGGAGAGGATATAAAATCTGTTATGAACACATGGAAATTGCTGAAAACAAAAAAATCTAAAGTAAATGTCTTTAATAAATAGAAAAAATAGAGAGAATTATCAATTTAACTCTTGTTTTTTTCGAGAAATGTCTATAAAATAGAAAACAGACGGTTTAAATGCATAATTTATACGATGCAAATAAATGTGAAAGGTATAAGGTAGCTGAAATGAAGAAATACAAGGATATGAGTAAAGACGAGTTATTGACATTAAAAGCCGCTCTTATGGAGGAATACAAGGAAGAGCAGGCAAAGGGCCTCAGCCTCAATATGGCAAGAGGAAAGCCTGGATTCTCCCAGCTGGCACTTTCCATGCAGATGTTAGATGAGATTAATAGCAAATCTGATATGCGTACCTTGCTTGGAAATGATACAAGAAACTATGGAGATCTGGATGGTATCGGAGAGTGTCGTCAGCTTATGGCAGACATGATGGAAGTCAAGAAGGAGAATATCATTGTATATGGTAACTCCAGTCTGAACGTTATGTACGATACAGTTTCCCGTTCGATGACACACGGTGTCAATGGTTCGACTCCTTGGTGCAAGCTGGATAAGGTCAAGTTCCTCTGCCCGGTACCTGGATATGACAGACATTTTAAGATCACAGAGTTTTTCGGCATTGAGATGATCAACATCCCGATGAATTCCGATGGACCGGATATGGATCTGGTTGAGAAATACGTAAATAACGATGCCGCAGTGAAGGGTATCTGGTGCGTGCCAAAGTATTCAAACCCAACCGGAATCGTGTATTCCGATGAGGTGGTAAGAAGATTTGCAACATTAAAGCCGGCAGCTGAAGACTTCCGTATCTTCTGGGATAATGCATATTGCATCCATCATCTGTATAAGGATCAGCAGGCAGAAATCCCGAATATCTTAGAGGAGTGTGCGAAGGCTGGGAAACCGGATATGGCATATATGTTTGCTTCGACATCAAAGATCACATTCCCTGGTTCCGGTGTTTCTGCAATCGCAACTTCTACAACAAATGTAGAATTTATCAAGCAGCAGTTAACCGTACAGACAATCGGTCACGATAAGATCAATCAGCTCCGTCATACAAGATTCTTCAAGAATATTGATGGACTGAAGGCACATATGGAGAAACATGCGGATATCTTACGTCCGAAGTTCGAGGCAGTTTTAAATGCATTTGATCAGGAGCTTACAGGGCTGGAGATTGGTTCGTGGGTAAAGCCACTCGGTGGATATTTCATTTCCTTTGATGCACTCGAGGGCTGTGCAAAGAAGATCGTTGCAATGTGTAAGGATGCAGGTGTGGTACTGACAGGCGCCGGTGCAACCTATCCGTATGGCAAAGATCCAAAAGACAGCAATATCCGTATTGCTCCATCGTTCCCATCTGTGGAAGAGATGGAAGCAGCATCGAAGATTTTCGTGCTTTGCGTGAAGCTTGCAAGTATCGATAAGTATCTGGAAGCATAAGCTTGCCAGGGCAATTAGAGAGAGAGTATTCAAATCCCGGTGTGAAAGCACCGGGATTTTTTGCATAGATTTAACAGTATTATGATGGTTTTATGATAGAACCGGGTGATAGTATCTGATAGGATCATTCATAATTGGGAAGTATATGCGATCGTGAACAGCTTTCCGGATATTGGTGATTGTTGTTTGGTAATTGGTGTATCAGGATACGGAGAATGAGATATGTATGATGATGAAAGAAAAATTTTGACAGACCGGTTAGATAAACCGGTGATCCATAACCGGAAAAAAATCAGAGATAAATACAGACAGGATATACAGACGATGGGGCAAAAACAGCATATCAGTACTGCGGAAGACATGAAACTTCGCGAGATGTTACTCAGTCCGCAGAATAAGGTGGAGGACACACGAAATGAAAAAAATGGATGTGCGCTCTTATTGTTCCTTGAAATATTTTTTACCATTGCGGTATTGATTGCCAGTCTTGCTGTGACGGTTATGCCGCAGGCACCTTCCGGACGGACGATGGCGGATGCGATATCAACGTTCTTCTTTATAGAGATCCCTTTGTGGTTACCATTTTTGATCATCATGAACAATCACGGTAAAATAAAAAAGGCAGTTGAAAAGGGAAATTTTGAGAAATATAATTTTCAGATTCGGGAAAAGGTATATCAGTTGTTTTCGGGGGAAGATTATGTAGTAACAAATCATTATATTGAGATTGCAGGCATGTATGTACCGATCCGTGAAAACCTGATTACAGGTCTTACTTGTTGGCAGACAATCTCTGTTGTGCTGGTCGAATATAAGGGAACGTATTATTTTTCATATCTTAATGAAAATGTGTTTTACAATGATAACGAAGAAGATCTTTGGTGGAATGATTTATCACGAAAAAAGACATACTAATTCCACAAATAAATGGAGGAATTCGTATGAAGGATCGAATCGAGACATTGAAGGAATATTTGAAGCGGCTTGGAAATGGAGAACCGCTGGAAGCAGTAAGAAAAGATTTTGTGGAAGTATTTAAGGATGTTGATCCTGCGGAGATCATGAAGGCAGAACAGGAGATGCTTGCGGAGGGAACACCGCTTTTGGAGGTGCAGAAGCTGTGTGATGTACATGCCGCACTCTTTCATGGAAAGACGCGGGAGGAACAGATTGCGAATGCAGAAAGGGCAGTGCATGCGTCGGTGTTACGGGAAGAACGGGAGTCAAAGACGCGGGAGCTGGCACAGGTCAAAGGACATCCGCTGTGGCTGTTTGCAAATGAGAATGGTGCTTTTGCTATGCTGTTAGAACAGGCAGAGGAGAAAATCAAAGATGGCAGTGCAAATAAGAAGACGTTGGAATCATTGCGAGGCATCTCCACTCACTATGCGAAGAAGGGAGATCTCCTGTACCCGGTTTTGAATGTGCGGTATGGAATATCCGGACCGGCAAGTGTGATGTGGACGGTTGATGATGAGATCCGGGATGAAATCTCATTTCTTGCGAAGATGAACGATAAGGAACCTGAATGGCAGGAGCGGTTTGCAACGGTGGTAGCACGGGCACAGGAGATGATCTACAAAGAGGCAAATATTTTGTTCCCAAACTGTGCGGCAAATTTCACGGAGGAAGAGTGGATCGGCATCTACCAAGACCAGAAGGATTATGCGGTTTGTTTCGGCGTGGAGCCGGAGATCTGGCAGAAGGCAGAGGATAACCAATATGTGCAGGAGACGTCGCTCACAGAGACGGAAATCCGTATGCCGGGCGGGCATCTGACGATTGCGCAGTTGATCGCACTTCTGAATACGATTCCGATGGAAATCACATTTGTGGATGTGGACAATATCAATCGATTCTTCAATGAGGGACCGAAGGATTTTAAACGTCCGGGGATGGCAATCGACCGGGAGGTATTTTCCTGTCACCCACCGAAGATTGAATCGACCGTGCGAAGAATTATTGGAGAGTTCCGTGCAGGGGCATTGGACGAGGTTCCAATCTGGATGGACAAAAATGGAAAATGCATGCTTGTCAGATACATGGCGGTACGGGATAAAGAGGGTAAGTATCTCGGCACACTGGAGCTAGTGCAGGATATGGGATTTGCAAAGGAACATTTTCAGCCGGAAAAGCGCCAGGAGGAGATATGGTAAGCGGAGAAATGGCTTGTATATGCGGCACGTAAATGATAAAATCTGATGTATATGCCAGAAATAAATGTACGACTTAAAATAGGAGAAATCAGATGAAAATTACAATCATTGCAGTGTCCGTATCTGCACTTTCACAGATCCAGATATTTCAAAAAGAATATGCAAAAAAATACCCGGAGGATGCAATTGATTTTGCAGTCTTTTATGTGGCAGGAATGGAAAACAAATATCTGATGCATCCGGAGATTCTGGAGAATGCAGTCCGCGAGGCGGATGTTGCAGTAATCGACCTGATGGGTGTTTCAGAGGCGCTGCGGGAGATTGTCAGACGTGGGCTGGAGAATTGCCGGGGACAACGGATTGTGATTGGTAACGAATTGCGAGAATATCTGCGCCTCGGAACATTTTCCATGGAAGCAATGGGTAAAATGATGAAGTCCTCCCAGAAGAAACCGCAGACAGGAGATGTGTCAGAGGAGGAAGCTAAGCAAGCGGATACGAAGGAAAACAAAAAACCGACAGCCAGTGCGTTAGAGAAGATGCGCCGGATACGAAGAATGGCGATGATCCTTGGCAATGTCCTTCCATTTGGCATGACAAAGGATATGAAGCAGGTGTTTTTACTGATGGACTATTGGCAGCAGGCAACCTACACGGATATTGAATCGTTTTTCTATCTGATTTTACGAAGATATTGTGGCAGGAGCTTTCTGCCGAAGGAAAAGCCTTGTACGATGCGGTACGGAATCTATCTGAAAGATCCATTTTCGCTTGTTTGCGAGGACGTACTGGATAAATATTGGAAGAAAAATCCGTATGACAAAGGCAGGGATACGATAGCATTTTTGTTTTACGGACATGCATATCCGAACGATTATCTGCCAATCGTGCGTATCATTTGTGAAAAATTAAGAGAAAAATATAACATACTTCCGATTGCATTCTCACAGAATGAGGATCGTGATCAGGAGAAATTAAAGAGTTATCTCTGCCAGAAGAAGTACCCGGTATCCGCGGTGATCAATACGATGCCATTCCGGCTTGGGGCAGGTCCGATGGGCGGAAACGCAGACGGTGCAGTGCAGATTCTGAAGGAACTGCAGGTGCCGTATATCAAGCCATTCTGCCTGACGAAAATCACAGAGCAAAGATGGCAGGAAGCATCCGCGGTCAATCCGGGCGAGTTCCTGATCAGTATGTTGCTGCCGGAATTAGATGGGGGAATCCTCACGTTTCCGGTTGGCGTGATGGGTGATGCGACGGTATCAGAATTGCAGCCGATCACAGAACGGATTGATACCCTTGTGGCACGGCTGGAAGGATATCTGAGGTTACAGAAGCTGGCAAATCAGGATAAGAAGCTGGCGTTCGTGTTCTACAATTACCCGCCGGGCGAAAGCAATGTTGCATCCGCGGCATTTCTTGATACCTTTGCATCAGCGGCAGAAGCTTTGAAGCAGTTAAAACAGGCGGGATATCAGGTGGAAGCCCTGACGGCTGAACAGCTTCGGGAGGCGTTCGTTATGGATGGAAACTGCAATGCGCCACAGTGGAGCGACGAGGCCGAGGCTGCGATTACATACAGGCTGGATGGAGAGGACTATCCAGTGAAGGGGATTCGATGTGGAAATGTATTTCTTGGGTTACAGCCGTTGCGGCAGGACGGAGACAGTAAAGCGGATATCATCGAGAACTACCATGACCGGAATCAGGAACCACCGAAGGCATATCAGGCATTTTACCATTATATAGGGGAAGAATTTGGCGCGGATGCAGTGATTCATTTCGGTACACACGGGACTTTGGAATTCCTTCCGGGCAAGGACAATGGCATGATGGGACAATGCTGGCCGGACCGTCTGATCGGGACAGCTCCGCATTTTTATTATTACTATATCGGGAATCCTTCGGAAGCTATGATCGCCAAGCGGAGAACGCATGCTACGATTATCAGTTATCAGGCACCTGCTTTGAAGAAAAGCGGAATATATGGTGAATTGCAGGAATTAAAAGAGACGATCGCTGAGTATAGGGAGAGTATGCAGAGCGCACCGGAACGTTGTGACGATCTGTTAAGACAGATTGACAGACTGGCGGAAGCATGTGGATGTACAGGGGATCTTGAGCAGATCGAGGAATATTTGTATGAATATGAAAATAGTCTGATCACGGATGGCTTGCATGTGATGAATGCGGAGGAGGCACAGGGACTTTTGCATGCCTTAGATGGGGAATATGTCCCTGTTGGAACTGCGGGAGACGTGGTGAAAAATCCGGATATCCTTCCATCCGGGCGGAATCTTGTGCAGTTTGATCCCCGGCTTGTTCCGACTAAAACGGCATATGAGCGGGGCGCAAGAGCCGCACAGCTTGCCGTGGAACAATATAAAAAGCAGACAGGCAGCTATCCAGATACGACAGCCGTGATTCTCTGGGGATTGGAGACATCCAGAAGTCAGGGCGAGACAGTCGGGCAGATCTTATATTATCTGGGACTTCGTCTGAAAACAGACCGTGCGAGCTTTGATGACCGTCTGGAGATTATTCCGCGGGAGGAGCTTGGAAGACCGCGTATGGATGTGGTGATCCATATGTGTGGATTCTTCCGGGACATGTATCCGAATCTGGTAGATAACCTGAATGAAATGCTACAACAGATTCTTGCGTTGGATGAGCCGGATGAAGCGAATTATTTTACGGCAAATACGAGAAAACTGGCGCATACACTGATGAAAGAGCAGGGAATGGACGAGACACGGGCATGGGAGATGGCGTCCTGCCGGATCTTTGGCCCGAAGGAGGGAGAATATGCGACGCGTCTTACGGATGTTGTGAAAAAAGGAAGCTGGAAAGCAGCGGAGGAGCTTGGAACAGGCTTTACAGCGGATCTTTCGTATGCGTATTCGTACCGGCACAGAGGCGAGGCAGCAGCCAGCGTACTGAAACATCAATATGAAAATGTAGACTACATCTCGCAGATACGGAACAACGTGGAATATGAACTCACCGATCTCGATCATTATTATGAGTTTTATGGTGGACTTTCCAAGGCGGTGGAAAACCAGAAGGGCGAAAAGCCGGTGATGCTTGTCGCAGATACCGTCGGGGAAGACGTCAAGGTACAGGATATCCGGGAAGCACTGAACCGGGGAATAAGAACGCGCCTATTGAATCCTGCATGGATCGAGGGCATGATGCGGCATACCTATCATGGCGTGCAGCAGATTGAAAAGCGGTTTGAAAATGTGATGGGATTTGCGGCATCGACGGATGCAGTGGACAGCCAGACATTTTCGGAGATGACGCGTTGTTATGTGGCGGATGAAGAACTGCGCAGGCAGATGACAAAGAGTAACAAATGGGCGTATATGAAGATGATGGAACGCCTTATGGAAGCAAATCATCGAGGGTATTATCAGGCAACCGAGGAAGAGTTAGAATCGATCCGGGAGGCGTATATCGAGGCAGAAGGAGAGGCAGAGGAGTAAGATGCAAAGGAAAAAGATAGACAATGTATATCCGTTCACGGCGATTGTCGGTCAGGAGAAGATGAAGGAAGCAATCGTGTTGAATCTCATCAATCCGGCACTCGGCGGTGTACTAATCCGGGGACAGAAGGGAACTGCCAAGACGACTGTCGTCCGTGCAATCCCGAACCTCATGCATAAACTGAAAATTGTAGAGATTCCGGCAAATGCAACCGAGGATCGTGTTGCAGGAACAATCAATATTGAGGCGGCATTGAAGGATGGAGAAAAGAAATTTGAACCGGGACTTTTGAAAGAAGCAGACGGAAATATCCTGTATGTTGATGAGGTAAATCTGCTTGATGATCATATCGTGGATCTGCTCTTAGATGCAGCGGCAACGGGCAGAAATACAGTGGAGCGTGAAGGGATCTCCTGTACGCATGCGTCAAAGTTCATATTGATCGGTTCGATGAACCCAGAGGAGGGAAATCTTCGACCACAGCTGCTTGACCGGTTTGGAATGGTTGTGGATGTGACAGCAGAGGAGGATGTAGACAAGCGAATCCGGATTGTCAAAAACCGGCTTGCCTACGAACAGGATGCATCGGTATTTTGTAAGAGATTCGAGGAACGTCAGGCGTATCTGCGCACGAAGATCGACAAAGCCAGAGCACTTTTGCCGGAGGTGACAATGAGCCGGGAACTTCTGCGCCTGTCCGCGGAAATCTGTATTGCCTATGGTACAGACGGACACCGCGCAGATATCGGAATCGTGAAAACAGCAAAGACAATCGCAGCGTATGAAGGAAGAAAACGGGTCAAAAAGGAAGATATCTCCAGTGCGGCACAGTATGTACTGCCGCACCGTATGCATAAAAATCCGTTGGATAACGGGCAGATGAATCCGGAGATGATGGAACAGATATTGTCCCGAAAAGGAGAAAAACGTGAACCGGAGACATCCGGGGAGGGAGACTAGACTCTGCGAAGCAGAAAAATGTGGATATGCAGGAGGAAATATTTCTCCCGGTTGAGCAAAGTGGAAGGGAACGCTCGATTATAGAGGTACTAGATGAGATGATGGCATCTCTGGAGCTTCCGTTTTCACAGAAACGTGCGGCACAATTAAAGATAAAAAAAGGAAAGCACAGTGGATCTGTGGTGCCATCCGAAGCAGAAAGGAAAATGTGCGGCCTTTCGGATGTTGATATCCCGGCGACGATCCGGACATGTGTGGAACGTGGAAGCCACATGGAGAAAGACGGACTTCAGGGACAGATCATGCCAGAAGATCTGCGTATGAAACGATATCGCAACAAGAAGCACAGTACCGTACTTTTTGTTGTGGATGCCAGCCGGTCGCAGGGTGCGAACAAACGCCTTGCATTTGCAAAAAGCGCAGTGATGGCAATGCTTGAAAAAGCCTATTGTGACCGCGACCGGGTGGGACTAATCTTATTTGGAGATAAGCATGCCACGGTGAAGCTGCCATTTACAAAGAGCGTGGATGTCGCGGCTGAGAACATGCGGGAGCTGAAAGCAAAGGGCAATACACCACTTGCGATGGGGCTGCGTTTGGCAATACAGGTACAGATGGCAGACCGTCGCAAATATCCGGAGGATATCCATCTCACCGTGCTGATCACAGATGGAAAGTCCAATTATGATACAGAACATGGGAATCCGGTAAAGCTGGTGTATCAGGCAGCGGAGGATTTGAGGAAAAATGAGTTGCCGCTTTTGGTGATTGATACCGAAAACAGTATATTCGGAATGGGAATCGGAGCGAGAATCGCAGAGCTTGCAGATGGTGCATATGTGAAATGTGCAGAGTAACCGGATGGAGCCAGACGATAAGAAAGTTGAAAAAGAAATGAACAAGATCGAAGAATATTACAATAAATTCAATGAGGAAAAAAGACTAAATTCCAGACACGGGCAGATCGAGTACCGTATCACGATGAAATATATTCATGACTATCTGGATGTGCGGATGCAGGAATTGAAGGTTACGAACCGGGAAGATATCAGGATTCTCGACATCGGTGCCGGAACCGGACGTTATAGCGTGGCACTCTGTGAGGAAGGTTACGATGTGACGGCTGTGGAGTTGGTAAAACATAACTTAGGTATATTGAAGCAGAAAAACAGCAACGTACATGCGATGCAGGGAAATGCGCTGCATCTGAAGAAATTGGAAGATAATACCTATGATCTGACACTTCTCTTCGGACCGATGTATCATCTGATGACGAAGGAGGAGAAGATTCAGGCGCTCTCCGAAGCGAAACGCGTGACGAAACCGGGCGGGATTATATTAGTCGCCTATGTGATGAATGAGTATGCCGTGGTCGTATATGGTATTCAGGAAAATCACATTGAGGAAAGCGTGAAGAATGGAACATTGGATGCATCGTATCATACGGTACCTGCAGCGGATAGTCTGTATGCATTTGAACGGATTGAGGACATCGACGGCTACAATCAAGCGGTTGGATTAAAGCGGGAAAAGATTTTATCACCGGATGGACCAGCCAATTATATCCGTCCGTTTGTGAATCAGTTAAGTGAGGAGAGCTATGAGCTTTTCGTGGCGTATCAGTTGAAGATGTGTGAACGACCGGATCTGATCGGTGCAGGGGCACATACGGTGGATATACTTCGTAAGGAATTGTGATGAACAGGATGCGTATGTGCATTGGATAGGATGAATCGGAACAAATATATGCATGGTATAATGAAGTACAGTGATGTGTGTAGATTATCAGGCGATTACATAATGATGTAAGATATAAGGAGAAGATAAAACATGGAACAAGGAAGCTTGCCGGAGCGCTATCTGTCGCGTTCGGTGATTAAACATATACGAAGATGGAATCCGAAGCTTTCGGTATCGGCAGCAGTTGGAAACGATTATGCGAACCTGCATGGAAGCGTAAGTGCAGATGGCATCGGTGATACGCCGTGGATCGCGTGGGTGAAAGCGATGAATAATTTTGCGTGCTCCGGCGGACAGGTCGAGGGTGCACGTCTTACGATGCTCCTGCCGGGAAATGTAAAGGAATCGTGGATCAAAGACTATATGGCAGATTTCAATTCCTATGCAGAAGCAAAGGGCATACAGATCTTAGGTGGTCACACCCAGGTGTCTGAAGTGTTTGCGCGGGCGCAGTTTGTTGTGACAATGCTTGGAACAGCGAGCGAGTACCATGCAAATAAAAAGAAAATCAAACCGGGCTATGAGATCGTCATGGTCGGGCAGGCGGGCCTGATGGGTGCAGATATAATTCTGAAGGAAAAGCGGGAAGAACTGCATACGCGGTTCCCGGATTTCTATCTGGATATGGCAAGTGTCAAGGAAGATGCGTATAGCATTGCGGATGCAGCTCGCATGATTGTAGATTCCGGCATGGATATCTGTTATATGCACGATGGCTCGTCCGGCGGTGTCTATGGTGCCTTGTGGCAGATGGGTGTCTGGATGGATAAGGGCTTTGGGGTACAGCATGTAGATATACCAATCCGGCAGGAGACGATTGAAATCTGCGAGTTCTTCAATATCAATCCGTATCTCCTAGATGCAACTGGGTGTCTGTTTGCAGTCGTGGAAGATGGAAAGATGCTGGTGGAATATCTGGCAGAGCAGGAAATGGAAGCCGCCGTGATCGGTGTTGTGACAGAGAAGAAAGAGAAGCTGATCGTGGTAAATGGGCTGGAACACCGGTGCCTGTCTCCTGTGAATGGGGATGAGATACATAAGGTATTGTAAATGAGAACAAGTGGACTTACAAATGAGTAACAAAAGAGGAAAACAATTAAATAAATATGTACCGGACTATGTGTTATATGATCTGGAGACAACCGGAATTTCTGCAAACTACGATGAGGTGATTGAGATCTCCGGCGTGAAGGTGCGCGGCGGTAAAATCATCGATGAATTCAGCACACTTGTAAATCCGGGACGAACAATTCCGTATGGTGCGAGTGCGGTCAATCACATCTATGATGAGATGGTGGCGGATGCACCGGAGTTTGAAGAAGTGTTACCGTTGTTCCTTGCATTTATCGGAAATGATATTCTGGTTGGACATAATATTGCATCGTTCGATATGAAGTTTCTGTATCGGGACTTCGAGAAATATATGGGATTGATACTTCCAAATGATTTCGTGGATACATTGCGCCTTGCAAAAATCGTATTCCCGGATTGGAAGCATCGGAGACTGGGCGATCTTGCGAACTATTATGGAATCTCTACGGCAGGTGCGCATCGCGCATTGACAGACTGTAAGATGAACCAGAAAGTATTTGAATTGCTTGGAAAAGAATTGTCCGGGGAAGGAACGATGGATGTACGGCAGAATGTTAAGACCTGTCCGAAATGTGGAATGATGATGGTAAAACGAAAAGGAAAATTCGGCGAGTTCTGGGGGTGCAAGGGATTCCCGGATTGCCGGTATACGGAGAACATCTAAGGGGAAACAGCAGGTTGCTTTTATCGTAAGCGGTTGTCTGTTAAGATAGCATCATGTTGGTGAATGGGATGGAAACAAAAAATGTGATTTTGGAACTTCGCACGAAGCAGGGATTATCGCAGGATGAATTAGCCGAGAAAATCATGGTGACAAGACAGGCAGTATCGCGCTGGGAGAATGGCGAAACCGTGCCGAATACGGATACGTTAAAGCTGCTGTCGAAAGTATTTGATGTCTCAATCAATACACTGCTTGGACAACCGAGAAGATTGATCTGTCAGTGCTGTGGCATGCCGCTCGAGGATGAGATCATCGGGCATGACCGGGATGGGACAATGAATGAATCGTATTGCAAATGGTGCTATGCAGATGGCATGTATACATACAGTAATATGGATGATTTGATCGATGTTGCAGTCAAGCATATGGTGACGGATGAATTTCCGGAGGAACAGGCGCGGGAATATATGAAGGATCTGCTCCCGAAGTTAGACTATTGGAAGCGGTACGATGAACTGAGCGATGGCGGACAGTTCGATGAATTCAAACATCAGTTGATAAAAGAGATTAACGACCTTCATATCGAAGGATTGCCGAAGGTGGAAAAGTTGAATGCACTCGTCGGTCAGTATGTGAATCTGGCGTATCCACTTCCAAGTGGGGAGACAGTAAAATTCTTAGATGACAAAAAAACCTATCTTGGCAATCAGTTGGAATGTGAGTTTGGCGGAGACCGGTATTTCGGTGTGCTTGCAGGCATGGATTTCATTTTGGTGAGTACCTATGATGCGAGTGGCGAGAATCCCGAGCTGGTCGTATATAAGAAACGGTAATGATGAATAGAAGCGTTAGTGAAGAGCCGAGTGATCGGCTCTTTATTGCATTTCGTCTGAAAAAGATAGAATTACGATACAATCCGGTGTATAATTTAAAGATACATAAAATGCAGGAGCATGTATCTCATGTTGCAGATGGTGTGGATGTCATTCGTGATGCAACTGTACAGTTAGGCAAAGAAACCGATGAAATCGGAAAAGATATCAAGAACTTAAGTGACATCGCACAGAGAAACGAGGATACGGTTAAGGGAACGATTTCCTTTAGTGATGAGGTGCTTGGCACAGTAAACAGTGTGACCGAGATGTCGACGGAAGTCAGCTCATCCGCTAATGATATGGCGGGCGTGGTGTCGCATTTCCGTATGTAAGAAGTAAGAATATAAATAGAAAAAGAATGTAGAAGCGTTGGTTCGGAAACGAACCGGCGCTTTTTTGCGCAATAAAACGGAATGCAGAAATCGTGCTTGCACGGATTTCTATATGACGGCAAATGTTCATCGAGCCGACAGGCGAGATGCCGCAATAAGCCGTCATGCAGAAATTTGACTTAGATTTTACATGGTTTCCACAGAAATATGATAGTAGAGTGGCAAATTTCAATTTTATAATAGAACAGAAATTTGAGAAAGCAATATATTCAAAGCGAGGAAAAGAATATGCCATCTACATATGCACATTACCAGATGGGACAGGAAGTAATCAAACAGGTTTCTGTCCCTGCCCACGATATCATTATGAAACATAAACAGCTTTACGATATAGGTCTGCACGGACCGGATATCTTGTTTTACTATCATCCGTTGGTGACGAACCCGGTCAATGCAATCGGGTATGGACTGCACGAACGTTCCGGAAAATATTTCTTCGGGAAGGCGGCTGAAATCATAGAGACGGCATCTGATAAGGAAGCGGCACTTGCCTATATCTATGGATTCATCTGCCATTTTGCCCTGGATTCGACCTGTCACGGTTACATCGATGAGAAGATTGCGCAAAGTGGCGTGTCTCACACAGAGATTGAAGTGGAGTTTGACCGGAGCTTAATGATCGAAGATGGGAAAGACCCGGTTCGACAAGATTTAACGAAGCACATTGTCCCATCTATGGAAAATGCCAGCGTGATTGCACAATTCTTCCAAGGGGCAGAACCGAAGCGGGTTAAAAAAGCGTTGAAGGGAATGATTCAGAATAATCATTTACTGCTCGCACCTTCCAGATTAAAAAGAGCGTTGATCTATGCCATACTCCGTCTGTCTGGAAATTACAAAGAAATGCATGGATTGCTGGTAAATTTTGAAGCAAATCCGGCATGTGAGGACAGTACAGCGAAGCTGCATCAGTTGTACGCTGTGGCTAAGAGCCGGGCGGTTATGCTGATTGATGCATATGGAAAGTATATGGCAAAAGAAGAGGCGTTAAATGCGCTCTATAATTATACATTCAGCGGCAAAGAGAAGGAGGCGTAGCAACGTGAAGACGAAAATGACAAAGGCTGAAAGAAACTGGGTATTATACGACGTGGGAAATTCTGCGTTTGTGCTGCTTGTCTCAACAATTATGCCGATCTATTTTAACTATCTGGCTGGAAATGCAGGACTTTCTTCTGTCGATTATCTTGCGTATTGGGGGTATGCGACTTCTGCTGCAACAATCATTGTAGCATTGCTCGGACCGGTATTCGGAACGTTGGCAGATACGAAAGGGTTGAAGAAACCAATCTTCACCGTGACGATGCTTATTGGAGGAATCGGCTGTCTGGCACTTGGATTCGCCAGACAATGGATGGTTTTTCTCTTGATTTACATTATTGCGAAGACGGGATTTTCAGGTAGCCTGATCTTCTATGATTCGATGCTTGGTGATGTCACAACCGAAGAACGGATGGATAACGTATCTTCACAGGGATATGCCTGGGGCTATATCGGAAGCTGTGTGCCATTTGTAGTATGTCTGGGAATTGTGCTAGGTGCAGGGAATATCGGAATCAGTATGGAGCTTGCGATGATGATTTCATTTGCAATCGTTGCGGTCTGGTGGATCGGCGCGACCATTCCGCTTCTTAAGATCTACAAGCAGAAACATTACGTGGAACGGAAGCCGCGGGCGATTCGGAACAGCTTCAAGCGTCTCGGTGTTACCCTGAAAAATGTGAGAAATGAGAAGAAAATCTTCCTGTTCCTGCTGGCATTTTTCTTCTACATCGATGGCGTCTACACGATCATTGATATGGCAACCGCCTATGGAACCGCGCTCGGATTTGACAGTACGAAACTGCTTCTGGCATTGCTTGTCACACAGATCGTAGCATTTCCTTTTGCAATCATATTCGGCAGGTTAGCCAATTGTTATAAAACAGAACGACTCATCACGATCTGCATTGGCGCATACCTTGGCATTGCCATATTCGCTATCTTCCTGAAGGAACAGTGGCAGTTCTGGATTCTGGCGATTCTGGTTGGCATGTTCCAAGGCGGAATTCAGGCATTGTCCAGATCGTATTTCGCCAAGATCATCCCACCGGAAAAATCCGGCGAATATTTCGGCTTGATGGACATATGCGGAAAGGGTGCATCCTTCCTTGGAACAATCGTAATCAGCCTGATCTCGCAGGTGACCGGCAAGGTAAATATCGGCGTAGGCGCGATATCCGTGTTCTTTGTGCTTGGAATGATCGTGTTCCGGATGGCAACCGCGGAGGAAAAGGGAGAAGGAAAGAAAGTGAGGATGAGATTCGGGGAAGATGGGGTATCTTGAGGGGGAGAGGAAGAGATTATTTTGTATGGATGGTTAGAGAGTCGAGAGATCGGCTCTTTTTAATTTTAAACAAAAATATAGATTTTAATCGCGAGTCCTGTTTTATGTCCATGTAGTATGTTTAAATAGAGCTAAAAAGGTATGTAAGAAATATAAAAATAAGGAGGAGCAAATGGGTATGGAACAGATAGATATGTTTAGTTTTGTTGATAATCTGAATAAAGATCCAATTATAAATACAACCTGTGTTGTAATGGATGGAGAGTGTAAAGATGTTGCATGGAACGAATTGTTTGACGCTGAAAAATATGACCAGTTAATGTGTGTGACTTATGTATCATCTGCCAGTTTTCTAAGCAGAGCAATCGATAAGTTCAAAAATGTGAAGGTTATTATTGGCATAGAAAAGGCGGATGTAAGAAAGGCGATTGCGGAAAGCATAAATGCACGGGTTATGCAGGAGGGAACAAAGTTTTTTGAAGAGTTACCAGATACAGGGAAAGACAAGCTGATTGAAAGAAGCTTGGAGGTTCGATATTCTAAAACAGAGTATATTATACATTCAAAATTATATTTATTATCAAATTCAGAAAGTGGCGAGAACCGTTTGATATTTGGTTCCGCGAATCTGACGAATACAGCGTTCAACAACGCTGTACATCAATATGAAGATATAATGGTATTTGACAATAATTTGATGTTTGATATATATAAAAAAAGATTTCAACATATATACAGTATTACCGAAGATTATGTACCGGGAGAGGTTATAAACAAATATAAAGAGGGAAAATTGATTTCCATGGTTGATTTTACGCCAGAGGAACGAACGGAAGAAATCATAGAGATATTGAAGAAAGAGAATATTGTGCCTGTATGTAATGAAACCATTCTGAAGTGTGTTCAGGAAGCACAGTCTGAAAATGAAAAAGAGATTACAGAGACGAAAACCACATTTGAGGTAATTGTTGCAGCGGGTAAGAAAAAACGAGGTGATAAGAACGGAAATTATACGATTAAAAGCGCACAGGAACTTGAATCGTCGAAAGGGAAGATTATAGATATACTGTTTCGCCATACAAAAACAGAGATGAACATGCAACGATTCTCGCTTACATTCAATGATACAGATAAGAAACAGTATATAATTTTTCCCAAGAAGGATGATTGCACTGAGGCAAGGGCGCCAGAAGTATTTGATAGAAAGGCTACACGAGAGGAAATCAGGTCGTCGATGGAGAATCTTATGCAATTTTTGATGGCATATAAGAAATTTGTATCAGATACAGAAGATGGGGATGAGAACCTTTCGCGAATACTAGAAGCGATTATGTACGCATTTGCATCGGCATATATATTTAAGCTGCGTCAGGAAAATACTGGAAGTAAATCGGACATACCCATTATGCTTGTGATTGGAGGAAGAGCTGCTTCTGGTAAGTCAAATTTACTTGCGTATATCGATCGTATTCTGAGCGGCAGACAATTGCTTGTGGAACAACACTATATACAATACAAACAGATAGAAAAACGGGATACGGTTGGAGAATTGTTCATGACAGATAATACATATCCGTTACTGGTTGATGAAGTCCCGCCAGCATTTTTCAATAGCAAATCTACTAACAAAGGAGAGGAACTTATAAAGTATTTATCCAACACTTTAGATTCAAAACATCCAGTTATGATTTGTACGACGAATACAGGCGGTTTCAGTATTCCAGCGCAGGTAGCCAGACGAATTTATTTTCTGAAAGTAGATGCATGTTTTAATGAGAAATACAAATCGGAGGCAAATGCCTATTATGAAGATGTAATGGCAAACGCAAGCAATATTCTATTTCGGGATTTCTGTTTCAAAATGGGAGAATTGATAAAAACAAATTCAAGCTTGTTTGGAGATGATTCGGCAGATTATCTAGGCATAGTCAGAAAGATTTTCCGGGAATATTTTATTATATCAAAAATGGAAATCCCTGCGTGCTTTCCAAATCAGTTATACCGGGACTATGAGTATAGAGGAAAAAATATGTGGAAAACGCTTTATCAGCAGACAAAGGATCGGTTTGTGTATTCGCCTAAAAAAGGGGAAAAGGAGGCTACATTTACTCTCAATTTGAAAGATATGACAACTGGAGTTAAAGATGTTCAGGTCTACATGAATTATCTGCGTCAGGATATTCTGGTTGAGGAGGCAGGCATGTATGTGGTGTTGAAGGCGGAGGCATTCTGTGATTGGATTGGTGTGAAGAATGTTTCGTGGTTGGAAAGAATGAGAAGAAAGAGGAGATGATCAAATGGTATTTGATGCAATATATGATACTTTTGCAAAAATTGTGGACAGTAAAATGAAAGATAAAAATGTGGATGACTTCCATGTCGGGGGAACAGACTTTCAATGAAGCAACCATTACTGGTTCAACAGGAGCGAGAAGAACTATTACCTGATGACACTGGGACAATTATATCATGGGTTTTATTAAGCCTATTGAACAATATTTATTTGGTAACCAAGATACATGTATTTATGTATCTAAAAGATATTATACGAGGAGCGTAAGTTATGAGAAAAAGCGAGAAAATTACGGCTCTGTACGAACGATTGAGCCGTGATGACTTTGGCAAAGATGATGACCAACAGCGTGAGAGCAATTCCATTTCCAATCCAAGCAGACCGTTGCACCGAGATTGACGAAGCGGCACGAAATCGCATGGAGCTGATCGTGCGGTCGCTGGCAGAGCAAAACGGCGTGACCGAGCAACTGAAAGCCGAAAACCAAATGGAATGGGTGCGGCAGATGAACGCTTGCAAGGCGCAGGCAGAGGAGATTGTGAAAGCGGAATTGATTTATGATTGAGCGAGAAAGTTCGGGCGGAAAACCGTTCGGACTTTTCTCATATATTCCAAAATGACGGTAGAGCTGTTCACAAGTTTTATGGTATAATTTGAATGCAAATTGAGCAACAAATCTGGGAAAACATAATCATCAATGTGTAAAATGTGATAGTCATGAGGAAAAAACGAGAATTACCGAAAGGGTGTGGGCGGCATTGTGCGGGAAGAGGACCAAACAACCAGTAGCCTTGGCTGTATTATTTGTTCTAATGTTTATTGGTGGATGTTTTTTTGTGAAAGCCAATCAAACAAAGGAATTTGAGAAAAACGATTATGGGGTGTTTTTAAATGCGGACGCCTCATCTTTGGAACGATTTAAAATGTATGAAACGATTGTAATTGATGCACAGTATTTTACAAAAAGGGATATTGAATTGCTCCATCAAAATGGAACAGTCGTATATACATATCTAAATATTGGGTCGATTGAAAACTTCAGGGAGTACTATACAACCTATGCGGAACTGGCAATCGGTGAGTATGAGCACTGGGAGGAAGAAGAATGGGTAGATGTAGCAAACCCAGACTGGCAGAAGTTTATAGGACAGCTTTCTCAGGAACTATATGAAAAAGGTGTTGACGGATTCTTTATAGATAATTGTGATGTATATTATTACAATCCGCACGAGAGTATTTTTGAAGGCATTACAGCGATTCTACAAAACATAATGACGTTTGGAAAAGCGGTCATCATCAACGGTGGAGATACTTATGTGGCGGAATATAGGGAACGCTATGGGGCGATTGATCAGATTATGACAGGTGTAAATCAGGAATCAGTATGGAGCAGTATTGATTTTGATAGCGGAACTTTTCGTGAACAAACGAGCGAGACGAGAGATTATTTCTGCAAATATTTGGAAACGTGCAAGGCGGATGGGGTGGAAGTGTATCTGTTGGAATATACAACTAATCAAAAACTGATTCAAAAAATAAAAAAATACTGCAAGGAGCAAGATTTCCATTTTTATATTTCCAGTTCCCTTGAACTTAGATAATGAGTGTTGAGAAATACGAAAAAGATGAGCAAATTAAAAAAGTTCGCCCTATGGATACTAGCAGAGAAGGTGAAATTTGATTAGGCGGCTACGCTCAACTCTATCATCGAAGCGGGACGCCAAAGTGAGAACGCTGCTGTTGCTGAAGAAAAAATGTAAAGAAAAATAGTGACTGGGTATGCGGTTGCTTTTTCTGGAACGGGATATTGATAAGGCACCGCGTAGGATGGCACTGGAAGAAGAGAAGAATTTGACAGAGACAGTCAATGACATTTTATGGAAAGGATTGAAAGATTATAAAACAAACAGGCACAAACCATGTTTTACACGAAATTTCGTTTTACTACCAATTTTACTACTAACAGGTAGTAACAACTTGCTTAATTTTGCTCTGATTTGCCACAATCTGTAATTTCAGAGCAAACTACATGAATCCCAGAAACCCTTGCAAAATGTAGGCTGTCATAAGGATTGTTGAAGAAACATAAAAAAATAAAGGCTTATAGACAGTCACAGGCGGGGCTTGTAGTAAAATTAATATGGAATTGTAGATAGGCACATCTGATAGCGAAAACAGGTGTGCTTTTCTATTGTTGTATAACAGCATAAAAAATATTTTAACTTTTCTATCATGTACTTATCAGAATAGGATTTACCTTCATAAAGAATGAGATAATATGTATTCTTGATCAAATCAAAAGGAAATGACCTGATTGTATAATCGTGATATAATCAAATAAGTAAAAATTAGAAAGAAATTTAGAGAAGTTTTTTGAAATAGTGATGTTATAACACATTAACAGTATTTAAGGGAGGAAGCGTGAATAATGAAAGTGAACATATTTTATTCGTGGCAATCAGATTTACCTAATTCTAAAAATAGAAATTTAATAGAATCGTGTTTAAGAAAAGCGATAAGATTATTAAAAGATGAAATTAAAGAAGTATCAGAATTTTCTATCGAAAGTGATAGTCGAAATGATATTGGGACACCTGATTTGACAGAAAGTATATTTAGCAAGATAGAAAAATGTGATATTTTAATTGCGGATATTAGTATAATAAATGTACAAAGCAATTATAGACATACACCAAATCCCAATGTACTTCTTGAGGTAGGATATGCATCAAAAGCTATTAGTTGGTCTAATATATTATGTTTATTTAATAGCGAATTTGGAGATATAGAGCTTCTTCCATTTGATATACGTACAAGAAAACCTATTGTTTATAATACTCAAGATGGAACTTCCGAATCAAAAATAGTATTAACTAAGGTTTTAAAAGCCCAAATTAAAGAAATTATATTTAATCGAGTTATCGATAAAAAGGAGTATCTTTCAACAAAACGTAATGTAGATTTAGCAATACAAAATATTTTGATTGATATTTGTGAATTTATATTTGATAGAAATTCAGTTGATAAATATAATTATGATAAGCTATTACATATGTCAATAGAATCTTTGAGGAAAGCTTTATTACATAAACAATTTTTAGGATTTTTTTTGTATAGGAATATTGAAACTAATATAGACGAATTTATTAATTTTTTTAATGATGGCTTAGAAACATTTTTCTTAAAAAAAAAAGAAAAAAGAATCCTTGCAAAATTAGTGTTTGCCTTAAGGGAATATAAAGATATGATTTATTCTGAAAAAGTGCTAAAGTTTGTACATTCCAATACAAAATACATCCCTCAATCTGCACATGTAATAAATTCCCAAAACCCAGAAAATTCATATTTGCTTTTAGAGCTTATAGAAAATAATAAAGCTGTTGTAATTGCTGGAGGTCTATTTGGTAATGTCTCACAAAAAATAATGACAAACACATATGAGATTATAGATGAAGCGGTTCCAATTTTTGCGTGCCACATAAATAATATTATTGAATTAGTTAATGATTGGATATCAGAAACAGGAAAATATTTTATAATTAATCCTAAATTGCTTGAATTTCACTCTTAACTTAAATATAGATAAAATTTCTTTATAAAATAATTGTTTATATAACTGAAAGGGAGAACAGGCAGACACCGTACGAAGTGTAAGGTGGCTGTCTGTCCTAGCCTTGCAGGAGTGGCGTTAGCCACGACTGCCTTGCCCCCGGTATCTAACAGGGGGCACAAATACAACTGGAAATTGTAATTAAAATTCTTAAAACACTGATTTCACAAGGCTTTGAATCACTTTAAAACAGATGTGATAATTTTGCAAAATGTCACATACCTGTAGTTTTATTTGACACATCAAGTTGATTGTGATAAAATTTCTTTGTTTTCAAGCAAAGGAGACTGATTATGAATAATTACTATATAACGAATCAACCTAAAAAGAAACTTATCTCTGTACAATTAAATCCGATGAAACATTGTACAGAGTATAGCATATAACGAAATGCGTAAGATTTCATCGGAAATGTGGCAATGAACCAATGTGCCTTTATCGGGAAATGGTTTTATTGTCTCTTTTCCGTATGTCATAAAACGTAAGGGATTAAGGCTATAGGCAATGTTTTGTCTATAGTCTTTTGTTATATATTCATAGTTTTAACAGGAGACTATTGCACTTTGTGTATTTTGTCTCCTGTTTTTTTGTGCTCAAAAACAGAGAAAGGAACATGAAATATGAGTTTATTAGAAATTACAAATTTATCACGTTCGTTTAGTGAAAACGTCTTATACAAAAATGCAGATTTTTCATTAAACAAAGGGGAACATGTTGGAATCGTTGGACAAAATGGAACAGGAAAAAGTACGTTGATTAAACTTTGTACGGGTCAGTTATTTCCCGATGACGGGCGTGTTACATGGCAATATAAAACAAGTATCGGTTATTTAGACCAATACGCTGAGATTGACTTGAAACTTGATATGAAAAGTTTTTTGAAAACTGCATTTTCACATCTTTATGACTTGGAAGAAAAAATGAATGATTTGTATGAGAATATACAGGATGGTGATTTTCAAAACCTAAATACTGCGGCAAGGTATCAAGAAGAGTTGGAACGACAGGACTTTTATCTGATTGATACAAAGGTTGAACAGGTTGCAACAGGCTTGGGGTTGTTGGCAATCGGTTTAGACAGACCCATTGCACAAATGAGCGGCGGTCAAAGAACAAAGGTGATCTTGGCAAAACTTTTGCTTGAAAAACCAGACGTACTGCTTCTTGATGAGCCAACGAATTTTTTGGATAAAGAACATGCTGATTGGCTGTCAGAATATCTCTGCGGTTTAAATAATGCTTTTATGGTTGTTTCGCATGATTATGCTTTTTTAGAAAAAATATCAAATCGAATCTGTGATATAGACAATCATAAAATCACAAAATATTATGGCACCTATTCGGAGTTTTTAAAAAAGAAAACTGCCTTGCGTGAAGATTATATACGTCAATATTCCGCACAGCAAAAGGAAATCAAGAAAACCGAGGAATTTATCCGTAAAAATATAGCGGGAAGAAAATCAAAAATGGCAAGGGGCAGACAAAAGCAACTAGACAGAATGGATAAGATGGAGGCTATTGAACAAAAAGAAGTTGTGCCATTTTTTCATTTTCGTGAAATGCCTTTGACAAATACAGAACATTTAAACGTCAAGCATTTATCGGTTGGCTATCACTACCCTGTTTTATCTGATATTAATTTTACAGTAAATGGCGGACAAAAAGTTGTGATAACAGGCTTTAATGGCATTGGAAAATCAACTTTATTGAAAACATTAGTCGGACAATTAAGTGCTTTAAATGGTTCGTTTTCTTTTTCAGAGCAAGTGAAACTGCGATATTTTGAACAGGATTTATATTGGGAAAATGAAAAGGAAACTCCAATACAGATAGTGTCTGATTGTTATCCGTCCCTTACGATAAAGGAAGTAAGAAAAAACCTGGCATGTTGCGGAATCATAGGAGAACACGCAATGCAGAGTATTGGCACATTAAGCGGTGGAGAACAAGCAAAAGTAAAAATATGCCTATTAACTCTTACTCCTTGTAATTTTATTATCATGGACGAGCCAACAAACCATTTGGACATTCAAGCAAAACAAGCTTTAAGAATTGCATTAAAGGAATTTAAAGGCACAGTTTTGCTTGTTTCTCACGAACCTGCTTTTTATAAAGAGATAGCACAAAAAATAATTAACATTGAAAATATCATTAAGAAAAAATAATTCTGATAAATGTAAAATTATTCTTTTATTTTTTTAGACTTGATAATTCCGTCAGCGACACTTTCCATGATAATTAAATCCTTATCGGAAAGGTTGTCAAGTTGTTTTTCCAACTGTCGTCTTCTGGTGCTTTTATCCAGATCAGACGCAGGCAGGAAAAATTCATCAACGGAAATATTAAGTAATGATACAAGGTCATAGAACACCTGTAAACTTGGGTGCTGCCCTTTGTTTTCAATATTTGTCAAATAGCGTGGGTCAATTTCAATCATAGCTCCCCCCTGTTCACGAGTAAGCCCTCGTTTTTTACGAGCTTCTTTGATGGCAAGACCAAAGGCTCTGAAATCATACTTATCTTCTTTTTTACGCATATTTAATCACCTCACTACATTTTACTGTTCCTGTTGATTTTCTAACAGGTATAGAAAAACGTATAGTAAGGTTTATCGGTTCCTATTATGCGTAAATCAATTAAAAAGTGCTGCATAGCGGCAAATAAAAAAAACCGCTATCAACAGTACCGTTTTTGCGTGTCACAAAATACCTTTTTCCAGATGGCGGTTGAAAAGCCGCCTTTTTCTTTTCCCATCAATAGAAAAACAACATAATGGTTTTGGGTTAGCGGC
>ERZ506999.193-NODE-193-length-35283-cov-5.121977_pt1 | contig 35283 bp, 55 predicted proteins | sample MGYA00512881_ERZ506999 | MGnify/ENA metagenome assembly ERZ506999
CAGTTCCGGATGTGTTGGTTTCGTTCTTCAGTTTGCCCCAGCCGTAATAATCCCCGAACCAAACCAGTTTGCCTTAGCTATCAGTCATCTCACGCGGAATGCCGATTTTATCGCAGTGGAAGTAGTGGCTTGTTGGACGCCTTTTTCGTCTTCGGTTGTCCAATCGCGAACCTGTGCCAAGAGCTCGTAGTTGTCGGGATCGGTGTAGATATAGATATATCTGCCGACCCAAACGAATCCAGTTTCCTCTTCGAGGCCGTCTGAAACTTCTTCGTTTTTTAGGCGAACTGGGGATCGAGTTCGTAACGGCTGGCGAGTTTACCCTGTGTGCGTTCGATTTCGGTAATGACTTCGTCGTCGAGGCTGATTTGGTGTAAGTGCCCGCTACCGTAGTACAGGTAGTTGATCTGTCTGCTGTCGGACAGGACGGTAGCGGTACGGTTGCCGTTGAAATCGTAGTGGTAGCGGATGGTTTCTGAACGGGCAGGTACAGCATATCGTACTGCGCATCGCGCCAGTCGGTTTCAGGCAAACCGTTTCGGGCGTTCTCTTCTTTAGACGGCACTTTCCATTGGTGCTGGCCGTTTTCGTTGTATACGAAGCAGGTAAGGGTAAGCGTATAGGGCAAAGTCGTCTGAAATAACCTTCAGACGACCTTGATATTTTGTTGGGTCTTGACCCAACCTACGCTTGCTAGAAACATTTACAGTTATTTGGATTTTGATTAGCTTTATATAGTTTGAAGGATTTAAAATTAGCAAATTATAAAAGAATTCAGATTTAAAATGAATGTATTTAAATCTCTCTTCCATAACTTAATGCTCTTAGAAAAGTATAATGATATAGCTGGCTCTTCAGATAAAAAACATGCATAACTTTTTTCGATTGGTAAAACTTCCAAGTCATCCATTCCTTCAAAAGCTAGAGTACAAGTTTTGTTTGGTTGGTATCTATGACGAATAGTCCAATATTCTGATATATCTAAATCATTTCCTTCTGATTCTTTTAAAACAATCCAGTTATGGTTATGTAATTGGTCTCTTAAATCTTCAATATGATATTTCATAGTATATTTCCCTCTAGTTATACTACATCCAGGTCGTAGGCGTAGCGGCGGTTAAGTACGGGACAAAAAAGGTCGTCTGAAAATATCGAATCTTACTTTTTGGTTTTTTTCTTAGGATTTAATTTTTCTTTACGTTGCTTATAAAATTGCCAATATTTTTTGTCTTCCATAGAGAAAGGTGTGTAACGTAGCTCATTATAAGTTAGGTCAAAATATTTATAAGCATTTTCCATATCACCTAGTTCGTAATAGATAATACCTGCCCATAAAAATGGGCTGCCATCAGGCACTGTTTTTCTAGCCTCAAGCGCAATAAGTATCCACTCAAGAGCTTTGGGATAATCACCTATTTTTTTATAGCTTCCTGAAATACCACAGGCGATTGCCGAAGTAGGCTCAACGAATTGAGTGGCTGGTTTAGGTAAAAGTTCCCATGCTTGATTCAGAATATCAATGCGTTCCTCCGGCGTAGTAGCATCATTTGAGTTACATACAAAATCATTGATTTGTTTGTTTAATTCATAATTTACTTGATCTAAATACATAATTTCTCCTTCTTATGTGCATTCTTTAAAGAGTATTTATTACCATGTTGGTCCGGTTGTGTACCTGTGCCAAGGGTTGTAGCTGTCGGGATTGGTGTAGATATAGGTATACCTGCCGTCTGAATTTTTCTCCTGTAACAGATGGCTACCGTCCTAAATGAAGTAGGTTTGGTTTTCGAGGTCGGCTGAAAAACAGAAACCGCGTGCGTGCGTTCCGCACATACCCTACGTCGGGACTGAAGGTTTTGTGCGGGCTACGGCTTGCTTTATTTTATTTATTTAAAGGATACAATAGAAGTAATTTTATTAATAAATTTTTTAGCTAAATCTTCATTCTCTTTTTTGAAAAATCGAATATCTAAGCCGTCATCTACATCACTAACTAAAATAAATTCTTCTTTCATAAATAAAAAATACCACATATCAGCATTAGGGCTTATAACCACTTCTTGTAATTCAATATCCATTACCTTTATTAATTCATTGATTTCACTGCTATCAAAAGAAAAATCTAATGGAAGAGACCATAGAGATTTATTAATTTTTAATGCCTTCATAATTATCTCCCTAACTCTGCAAGTAATTTGGCGCAATTACCATCATCTAGCAATATCTAGAATTATTTATTTAAAGTACGAATATTTCAGACGACCTCAATTAAAACATTAATATTGTTTAAAAAGCAGATACCATGTATGTTCTACTCACACCTAGCGTAGAAACTGGAAGTTTCATGTAGGCTACAGCTGGTTAAAATATTTTTTTTCATAAGAAATAACAATATTTTCAGCCATAATAATAAATGATGGCGTATCTAAATCAGTATTATTAAACCTTAAATAAAAACAATTTTCTCTTAAACTTGGTAAAATATTTGAATCTATTTCATCAATAATTTTAACAACACAAGTATCTTCATCAATATCAATAGTCCACGTTAAATTTCCAGATAAATATTTAACTCCATACAAATTGATTTCATAATTAAAATAATAACTTGGATCATCACTAACAATAATATTCATCCTTGTAAAATCAAGTAATGTAACTTGAAAGTCTAACCAATCGAAGTTTTCTTTGACGTAATTATTGAATTTCATCAATTCATAAGTTATGGATTCTTTCATATTTATTCCCCTCTGTATCTTTATCTTCAGTTGTTGAACCGCATGATCCAAGTGTATGACCCACCTTTTTATTTGGATCAATCTGAATATGTGTATCTCTGGCAGCAGTACTATTATAGTTAGGATTGATATTACCTTTTTTCCCAGGCTTCAAAGTTGATTCATGATACCACTTACCATCAGTTCCCAAATAACTAGTCCCTTTCCCAATTTCTTGTGCAGAAACTCTAAAAATACTTCCTGTTTTCCCATAATTTGGATCTGCCGGATGAGCTCGTACAGTATATTTCAACCCATCAGAACCCATCCAAGAATGCTTGAAATTTGCTGGATAAGCTGAGCCATTCTGAATACTTCCTTGTCGTTGGATTGCTTCATCAAAAAAAGCATAGGGATCTAAAGTTAATCCCAGCGGATCAGCCCAGATTTGTGTATTCAGCGCAAACCGATACAGATTCTCTCCACCCCACAGCCCAATCGGATCCTGATTCACAAACCGCCCGGCCTCAGGCTCGTAATACCTGAAGAAGTTTCATGCAGGCTACTGCTTGCTGTTTATTTCTTAATATATTTTTCTATATATCTGTATTGCTCTTGTGTACATTTAACTGAAAAAAATATTTTTCCACTTATAATACTTTGAGCAGAAAAAATATCTTTCTCATATTTGAATTTTATTTTACTTAACGGAATCTTTCCTTTTCCATTTTCTTTTCCACAAAAAAGCTTATATTGTAACTCATTATTACTTATACCTATGTCTCCACAAGTTTTTTGACTTTTATATTCTGATACAATTATATTTAACCAGCCATGTTGAAAATCATACGAGTAATGTGAAACATAAGGTAATTTAGAAGAGGAGGATACTATTAGAGATAAAATTGAACTTAAAATAGATTTCATAATTTATTTACCATTTAATTTATTAATGAGATTGTCAAAAAACAAATCTCTCAAACGATCTTGATGAAGGTTTGAAATTGTCTGAAAATTATTTTAGACGAGCTTATGGGTTTGTTAAACCTTGATACAATTTACATTTACTCGAAATCTATAATTTTTCCATATTCAAGAATTTCATCAAAAGTATCTGCTACTTTTCCAATACTTCCATCATCTAGCCAATATTCCCATATTGATAGATTATCATTTAAATCGAAATATAAGCGTCCCCCATCAGAAGAAGTTCCAAACATAAAACCTTTCTTTACGCGTTCAGAGTCTACAAATTCTGTGGAGTCATGCCTTTGTACAATATTTTCTTCCTTTTGTTTTTTCTTGTTTATTTCAACTAAATATTCCATATAATTCCATCTTGGAAAAGAATTCAACTCGTCAAACAATAAATTATTATTAAATAAATCAATTTCATAATCTTTAAATTCTATTTCCATAAACAACTTGAATTTATCAAGGGTATTTTTATATGACTGAGGAAACAAGATGTTTAAATTTTTTTCTATGCTTAATAATTCTTTCATGATTAGTCCTTTCAATATGAATTTTTTTACAACTTTCAATATAATCCCGTGCACGTTTTTTCCAATAGGCCTCACGAAATTTATCGTGCGCCTCAGCTTGTACAAATTATTGTGCCAAATACCCTGTGTCATAATCTAAATCGTCAGTTTCCACAAACTCATCTAAGAAATTATATATTTCTTCTATATCTACTTGAATTGGTATGTTTATTGCATGGAAATTTGCATTAAATGCTTCAGACTCACATCCAAGACCTAGTAGTTTAGTTAATATTTTATCTTTAAATTTCTGATTTTCATTGAAGAAAACAATCCGCAATGTACTATTTTTACTATGAATTATAGTTTTATCATATAATAAGTAATTTTCTTCTGTTTGTATTACGCTAACAATATCACCTAAAGAGATTTCTTTGCTATAAAAAGGAATATTATTAACTTTAAGATAGCCTTCTTCAGTCACTTCTGCCCAAATGCTTTCCATAGATACTGGAGGATAACCATCACTTACTTCTAGATTTAAAAAAAGCTTTTTCATTTTAATCACCTTGATATGTACCCATTTTCCTGGACACATATTATTTGCTAGCCTAAACACATGGATGCTTCCCTGTATTTTACAGGAGGCATCTATTTTGTTTTTTCTGGATCCTTTTGTTGTTGTAATAATTAATGTATTCTTCTATCGTTACTGCAAAAGCATTAAATGATACATATTCTTTTTCAAAACCATAATATATTTCATTTTGCAATCCTTTGATGGTCGACCTTTAGGTTTATTAATAAGACCATTGTATCCCAAAGTTTTGTATTTAGATAGAATAATTCAATTGCTTTTCTTTTAAATTCATAACTATATCTCATTAAAATACCCCCTTTACTGGTTGTCCAGTAAAGGGGGTAGATATCATAACCTAAAGGGCTTTCTAATGTGGCGGAGATAGTAGGTATTGAACCTATTTTACTGATAGTAACTGGCTTTGTACTCAATCTTTACAATTATGGGGCAAAAAAGGGGGCAACCATTATCCTATGCTTTCCGCTTGTTTAACTTCTCTATTACATCATCTTGCATTGATTTTGTAACATGTGTATAGATACTAAGCGTTGTATTAGGATCATTATGTCCTACACGTTGCATGATTGATTTTAGTGGTACTCCTAATTCTGCTAACATACTAATATGTGTATGTCTAAATATATGAGTAGTTAAATGTTTACCCTCTATATGTACCGCTTTCAATTTCCTATTTAAGAATTGAATGTCATAAGGGTTACCACGGCCAGCAGTAAAGATATATCCATGATCAATATAACCCTCGAACCATAGCGACCGCCGTTTATTCTCTAACATAATACTGTCAAGAATACTAACCGCCCTATCAGATAAGGAAACATCACGAACAGAATATATATTTTTAGGTGTTCCCCTCTTTACATCGCTACTATTTTTATAATCGTACTGAATTGTACCATTGATATTAATAGTAGCGTTTTCTTTATCATAATCACAATACCGCAAGGCTAATAACTCACCTATGCGTAAACCTGTTAAACTGATAAACTCAAACAATAAAGAGATACGGCTATCTTCCTTTGATAGTTGATATAAAGCATCTTTCAATTCAACCGCATCAAGAAATTTACCTTGCCTTTTAGCTATTTCCGTATGGCTGAAAGGCTTTTTCTTTATCTCAATATCATCATAGTCAATCAAGTTAGGTATTAATCGTTTCCGTTTAGCATGCTTACAAATTGCCCTCATTGTTGTAAAAGTAGCCCTCACATACGAATATGAAAGATTTTCAACATAATAGACCTTATGTAATACATCTTCCAATATAACCGCTGTTAAATCTGCTATGGGTAAACTCTTATCAATGTATGTAAAAATCTTATTCACATAAATTGTATGGTTGATATGTGTAGATCGTTTTACAGTCGGTTCCGTATATTTAAGCCATGATATAGCCACATCATAAAATGTTACTACCTTGTTTATATCTAAGTCTTTTACCGCCTGCTCGTACTTCCTTTGTAATTCTATTGTTGCCTGCTTGCGTGCATGACTACTATTAGTATTAAAAATTACAGATACTTTTCTTATCTCGCCATTAGGCAATTCAAAGCGTTCACAATATTTATATCGTGTACCCTTTTTACTTTGTCTTTCTTCTATCCACATAGTACCGCCTTTTAGGTACTAGCAAGCTATTAAAATGGAATAATCTCTAATTTTATTGATACAGGGTTTAATAATGGAATAGTAGCTATATATGTATCGGTTTCAAATTCAAAACTTTTTAAGTAATCCTCGTATAGATTGCCTATTATACGTTCAAGGTCAACCTGTAATTCTCTAGGCAATTCATTATAGATTTTATCTAAGTCTTGTACCCCTTTTATATCATCATCAGTTGTAAGAGTTATCCGTATTAAATCATCAACAATTATCCCAGTACCATTACATTCAACACTAAACTTTCTACTATCAGTTTCAATATTTAGAAATAGTGTAGTTGAAATATCTGCATTTCCAACATACCAATTATTATCACTATAAAAATATGTATCAACATTAGATAGTTTCAATGATTGAATTTTAGGAATTATATCGATAGGGCTATATACAAATAAATCTGCTGGTTCAATCTTTAAGTATCTACAAATTTTATTAAGTGTATCAAACTGTATACCTTTTGTATGACCCTCACTTAATGCGGTTAAAGTTGTTCGACTTATCCCTGTATCATTAGCAATTTTTGAAATTCTAATATTATTTTCTGCTAGTTTTACCTTTAAATTACTCTTAATCATAAAATCACCTCTAACAATATAATACTGTTTGCCTTGTTTAAAATCAATATTTTTATTACAAAATGTTCAATAAGCACTACATTTATATTGACATTATAGAAAACAAAATGTATTATCAGATTAGATAATGCACAGTATACTGAACAGAAAGAGGTGGTTAAATGAAAAACGCTAAACTTATTGGATATCGTAACATGGCATTATTAACACAATCGGATATGGCTAAGTATCTAGAAATTGCATATCCAACATATAACGCAAAAGAAAATGGACGTAATAAGTTTACAGATATAGAGAAATCAAAAATTAAAATGATTTTATCTAAAAAACTATCTAAGCCATTAACAATTGATGAGTTATTTTTCTAATTAGAAAGGAAGTGGTTCTATGCAACTAACGGCAATACAACACTACGGCGGAAATGCCTTTTCATTTTATAGTGCTAAACGGAAAGACATTTTCATGACTATCAATGAATTAGCGTTAGGCTTTGGGTATAAAAGCAAGAAAGGTATTGAAGAAATACTAAGACGTAAACCATATCTAAAAGAAAATAAGTACTCTTTCATTTCAAAGGTTCCTGTACGCAATTATGGTACCCCTCAAAGCGTGGGTACCACAAAATCAAAAGTACAGTATCAAGAAGTCAGATTATTTACAGAAAGAGGAATATTTGAAATTGGGTGTATCTCTCATACCGCAAAAGCGGAACAATTTAGAGATTGGGTATTTAATCAGTTAAAAAAACTAAGAACCTCGTTTACTAAAGGTATGATAGCCCATAATGAAAGTAAAGATTTACAAAAGATGCTACATGATGCGGTATATGAAAGCCCTGTTTACATCAACAAGGAAGATAAGAGCAAGGCAAAAACCATTATGAATATCAATAAACTACTCATAAAAACCGCATCACAAAGCAGGGTTAAACATAAAGAAGATATGACGGCCGAGGAAATTCAGAAATTAGAATATTTAGAGCATAAAACAATAGCCCTATTACATGAGGGTAAAAACTATCAAGAAATTAGATCAGTATTATTGAATGACTAACAACGGAAGAAATTACTAAAGCGTTTAATTTCAAATCATATAATTACCTCACCTGCTTTAGTAATATTTCATACATTGATACTCACAGATACTCAGTGATAATCATATCAAAAAATGCTAAGAATATAGATAATTACTGCATATATCACACTTCAATAATTTTGATTTATATACCCTAATTCATTTCAAATGAGTGTTTTAATCTTGTTAGGTACAATCTATCAAGCCATACGCAAAAACGAGCATACAGGCTAAATAAATGAATTTTATTTTTACAGAAAGGAAAATTTTTATGAAAACTGCTTTTTCTACTCCTCAAACTGGATCATTCTCACCTATCATGGTTCAACCTAAAGACATTGTAACCATGTTTAGTATTAGTCGGAGTACAGTAACAAGGCTTATCAGTAAAATGCTACTTGATGATAAATACAAGAGTTGCGTTACTAGATTAAATAGAAACCTTGTATTAATTGATGTACAAATGTTTACCGATTACATTAAAGAACAAGATTTAAAATCACTTAAAGCGTAAATGAGGTATAAGAAAATGACAAAGAACACTAAAGATGTATTGAATGATAAAGTACATTTTGAAATATGTAAAATTGGAAAGGAATACATTGATAAATTCGAAAACGGAAGATTAGATATATATGAAATGGTAGCTATTTTAACATTAAAAATCTTTGAAAAAGGTGTTGAATGTATGGCGGAATATATGGAACAAAAACAATGAGTACACAAATAAAAAAGCCCATGATGCGGTAACATCACAGGCAACTGGAAAGGTTATATCTACGCTAATAGAACCACCTTTTCTTTATGATAACATACATTCTATTTCTAGTGAATACAAAGAGAGGTGATTATATGGGTATGTGTGAAAGCGAAACTATAAAAGAACAAGCAATATCAGAATATAATAGAAAACTGCAAAAAGGCGAAGAATGTGATTTGGACAATATATATAATCGGTTACTTAAATTAAATGGACTACCACCAATAGAACCCACAAAAAACACTACCGAAAGCGAAACAGAAAAAGAGATAAATCCCATTGATGATAAACAACATTATTTTTGGGTAAAATTGCACCATGATTTTTTTGATACATTGATAATCAAAAAGCTACGAAGAAAAGAAAAAGGCGATACCCTCGCCCTCTTATATCAAAGAGTTATCTTGTTAAGCCTTAAACATAATGGATATATCTGTTATGAGGGTATGGGTGATGATATTACCGAAGAAATATCTATTGCAACTGGTGAAAACATTGATGATTGTAGAACACTAATTGATTTCCTAGTAGATAATGGCCAAGCTACCCTATCAGATGACAAAACCTATATTTACATTCATGGCTACGAAGATTGTACAGGTGCTGACAAACCCAAAACACGCATGAAACACTCACGCATAAGAAAGAAACAACAAGAGCAATACAACCAGTTAAGCTAGATAATTACTGGTTCAATCTATTACTCTCCCCTCTTATCTGTTACAAAACGTAACTACATTGTTACAATACAGTTACGAAAAGTAACGAAAGCGTTATAGAATAAGAATAGAATAGAATAGAATAGAATAGAATAGATCAGAATAAAAAAAGAAAAAAAATTAGAAAAAGAGCAAGAAAAAGAGGGAGAGATAGAGGGGAGATTATAAGAGGGGAGAAAAACGACGAGTGTTTCACCTCGCCTTTTCTATTTTTAAGAACTAATACAATTCATGATATTTAGAATATTAATTATCAAGCATTATCTATTTATCAGTGATTAAACAGTGAGCATATTAAGAACAAACCACGGACTAACAACGAAAATTTACTAAATTAGGTATACCAAATGGCAACCAACTGGCAACCATGGATACATGTATTTATGATAAAGTAGGAATGAATGAACGCAAGCAATTATAGAGCATATAGAGATGAACAAGCTATACTAAAGGAATTAAATAAGCCTAAGACCGCTAAAAAAAGCCGTACCAGTAACTACTCATATACGGCCACTCAATCACCTAAAACCATAATAACTACCAAAGAGCAGTCCATAAAAGATACTTTGTTAAGTTATAAGCGACTTAATAACAAGTATCTTGAATTGAATGAAATGATTAATCAATATACCCCTACTGCTAATATTGCTAAATATGGCGGTATAGCATCACGCACCAACAAGAAACACGATATATCAGATGAAATAGTTAAGCATGAAAAGATAGCTATACAACTTATCAATACATCTATGATGCGGTTACATATTAAAGACTGCTTGTACAGTACTACCGCCCTAACCCATTCAGAAATTCTATACTTGATAAATGCTTATATAGACGAAAGCGAAAAAATCAGTTATGCTAAATCTAGGCGGATAATTAAAAAGATTGTTAGTCTTAATATAGAAATTCCTACAATCGAACAAGTAAATAATTATCTAAATGAGAAATACAAAGATAAGCCATGACTATATAAGCGTATCTATTTTGATTAAACATACAGAATAAAACGTATAAAACAATCAAGATATACGTTTTTTGAAGGTCAATTATACATGACTTACAGTAATAATCTACAAAGCCAGTAATAATGCGGTTTTTCTAAAAAACAACTTCCGTTTTTACTTCCACTAAGTATATATTATCGGAAGTAAATATTTTTCTATAACACAAAAGCATAACTAAATTAAGCAACAAATGAGAACCCCATTATAAAAAATGGGGGCTTTTTTATATTAGATGCTTTCAAAAAACTCAACATTTCAGATACCCTAAAAACTAATAAACCGAATACCCTAAAAAAGGGCTAAAGAAAACTAAGGTTTACTATTAATAGAATGTAATAGCGTTACAAACCTGTTACATCAATGTTACATTACTGTTACATCAAAACATACCGCATTAAGCTGTTAAGAAAAGTTAAGGTTATCTATTAATAAAGAATACAAAAAAGCAGTACTACTAACGTTAAGACACAGAGTGGCAATAGCCAAACGGCCAGTTATACGTCTAGTAATACTGTTTTTGATACTATAAGTATCAAAAAACATAGTAAACATCGTCAATAATAGATCCTATAGCTAATTTTAGGCAAAGCTATTAAACAGATATTGACATATGTTAACATACTCTAATATATGATAAGAACCCTCTACCGATTAGATAAAGGGTTCTATATCAATAAATCAAAAGAAAAGGGCAACAGGCAACAAATGGCCCAACCAATCTCTAAAGATTTATATTATACAAATAGTATAGCACAAATACGAGATTAAAGCTAAATATAAAACCCTCTAGGCGGTAACCTAAAGGGTTTTAGAGATGATTATATGATTTTGAAAACATTATATTTACTGCTTTTCCCTCTATTCTACCACATAAATTTTAGGGGGCAAAAAAGGGGGCAAATTATATTTAACTTATAGACTAATCATGAATATCTAAGAATATCAATAAATCAGATTTTATCTAGCTTTATTTACTCTTTCATATTCTTTAATAGTCATTGAAATTCATAAAATTGAATGGTGGAGAGGGTGGGGCGAACACAGTAAACATAAGATAATACAATTGATTTGATTTATACTATCATATAAGGTGGCAAAATGGTGGCAATCTATTATAACTATCCGATTTCTCGAATAGAATAGTTAATTCCAAAAGCTTTAATTAACTTTAAAACACTAGCTCGATTATACTTCGATGGTGCAGGAAATAGTATATTTTTATCACTGTTAATATAGACCGCCTTCACATCCTCGGTCCAAACAAAATTAGGGAAATACTCAGCGAAGCCCAAATCTCCCCATGTCTCTCTTCCAACAAGTAATATTCTTTGCCCTAGCCTCTCCTGCATGGAGCATATTATATCCCATGCATCGGCATAGCTATCCACTATTACCGCATCCCTCATAAAATGTGGGTTTCTATTAAATACTTTTAGCATTTCTCCCACCTCCTATTAATCCTAATTACACCATATTTTTAATGAGTCTGCAACGGCTTCCTATAAACAAAAAAGACCTTACCGAGTTATATTCTCAGTAAGGTCTTTTACATTTTCTATTAATTTTACGTGTATCCACCATTACACGTTATGGAGATGTATGGATCACCTCAATTCTTGGCTACTAGGTATACAACAGTACCACCTAATAGGATATTTAACAACTTACTTTTGCGTTGTTGAATCTTGATTCTTTTGAGTTCTCTCATCTGCATTTCTAAGTATGCGTTCACCTTCGCTAATGATTCGTTTTGCATTAATAGCGTTTTCTCTTGCTGCTCTAATGTGTTCTTGGCTATTAGTAATTGCTCCCTCTGTTCTTTGATTAAGTTCATCGATTCTATTAATTCTTGTTTCGATTCGCTCGTTGACATCTGTGCTACGTTCAATTGCTGTTCTAACTCGTCTATTATCTTCAACTGCTCGTTGATTGTATTGTTGAGCGTTTCGAACTTCATCAGTAGCTCGTTGTATTCCTGTCGTGTCAATATTACTTGCTCTGTCGGCGTAGAGCCATATACAGGCAATGATACAAAGGACAATACAAACAGGAATAGAGATGTAATGAGCGTGAATAAAGTTTTTGATTTTGTCATTCATACTTCCCCCTAATCATACATGTAATCAACATCAACTTCTTTGTCAGCTACCATTCCACAATCGCTATATTGCCAAATTCTGATATTTGGATAATCACATTGTGGATCATATTGTGCACACCATACAGGAACGCTTGGCATTTGACTATATGCATATGTTTCATCCCACAATAAAGAATAACCACTATATACACCTACATTTTGAAATCCAGCACTCCATAATGTATTAACAAACCGACTAATGCAATTCGTCATTCCTTGGCTAGTTAATGCACCAGCATTAATCATATTACGTAATTGGCGATGCTCCTCGTAGTCATACCAAATACCAGCTTGCAAATGGTAATCAGTATATCCATAACTATTGAGCGTGTTAATCACCCATTCCGCCTCTTGCACTGCGTTTGCCTCATCGTATGCGTGGCTAAAATAATATACACCTACTTCAAGGCCCGCATTTAATGCTGCGGTGATATGTTGCTCAAAGAAATCATCAACGTTATAATTTTCACCTAGTTTTATGATTACAAATTCATTGCCTTCATCTTTAGCTTGTTGCATATGAATTTCATCATAGTAAAGTGTTCCGTTTTCGTTGTCTTGCCACGCTGAAATATCAAATCCTCTTTTCATTCTTATCACTCCTTTCTGTAACATTTGGTAATAGTGTTATTTTAGGTTGTTCCTCCAATTTATCTGGTATTCCATCGCCATTTCTATCAACACTAAGCCATATTAATCCTGTAAGCGATGCGATTACACCTGGTGCTCCAAACATATGATCAATTAGGAATGCCCCCATCGTTATGATCTTATCGTTCGCACTAGAAATTTCGCCTAAATAAAATGAAATCGCATAAGCCATGGTTGCCAATATAATTGGTGTTAGCATAATAAATATGAGTATTCTGGCTCCCCATACTAAAGTAGGGTGGACTTTCGCCACCCTAACCGAAGTATATATTTTTCTTACAGAATTAATAAGATTTTGCGGTAAATTCATGAAAATCACCTCTTAACTCATCAACCCTGTTTTCAATGCCATCAACACGTGTTACCAACTTAACGTGTTCTTCATATTCTTTAGTCCGTTGTTCTCTTGATAGTTTGATTTCCTCTTTCAATTCAACAAGGATCTCATTTAGTCTATCCATTCTCTCCTTGTTCCTAAGTAATATAGGCAAAATTAAAAGGCGGTAACTTGCACCGCCTATGATTACCACGATTGATAATGTAGTTAGAATATCATTTAACTCAAATTGCCATGTCCACATTATTCACCCTCTGTGCTTTCTTCTAAACCCATTAAATCATTGTGAATACACCCTTCAGTTGGGCAGGTACCGTCTTGATTCAACGTTGCATAGCACCACTCACAGAATCGCATTACAGGAATATCGCTTTTAACTTCAAACCCTTCCATTATTTCACCGCCTTAATTTTTAATACCATTTCTTGATTGAGTTTTTTAAACTGTTCTTGCAAATCGGTAATATCGCCGTTAATTAATCGGCGTCTTAACACCATTTGTTCCAGCGTTTCAAAACGCTTGTTGTAGTAATTTCTAATTTCGGCGATTTTTTCAGCCTTGGTAGGTTCCTTTACTTGCGGTTCTACGAATTTGCCGTCTACATAGAATTTACCTTTCATAAATTCATCTAACATACTATCGCCATCTGCAGAGTAAATATAATCCGCTGCATCTGGCCATTCTTGTTTTGCAGTTGCTAACAACTGCTCTTGCGTTACTGTATTATCAACATAGGACGTAATTCGTTCGCCCATTTCGTTTAACACAAATACATATTGATTCATAGTAGTATCCTTTCGGAGGTGAAATTATGCGCCGTTACGCTATTATATTAAACCGTAGACAACGCAATACCATTACATTAAGGCAACTATTTAACGAGTGGCTGCCTATTCACTCTCAGTCTATTTCTGATAGCGCTGTTAAGTCTTATCACATTGCTTTTAAACACATATCCAACATATCGGATATGCCTATCACGAATATTCATTTTCAGCACCTTCAGAACGTGATTAATTCCATGCACGTAAAAGGACTTTCCTACTCATCATGTAAGAAAGTTCGTACGTTACTTAATCAATTATTTAATTACGCAATCATCAAGGATTATGCTATCACGAATTACACCCTACACTTAAACCTAGGCCCCAACATACCAACGATTCAGAGAAAAGTATTTACTCGTCAACAAATTAACAAATTATGGGAAGTAGATACTTCTTACTCTCATATGATTTTAATACTGCTATACACCGGTCTCCGCATAGGTGAGCTTCTTAATTTACGTAAGCAAGACATCCATAGGCGATCGTCATACCTCATCGTAAGACACGCTAAAACGAAAGCTGGTGAAGGCCGTATCATTCCTATACATCACCGCATCATGCCACTAATAGAGCAAGTATACACCTGCACCGAAGCATATCTATTTACCATCAGTTACACAACATTCCATAAGAATTTCAAGGATATTATGAAACAGTTAAATTGTAAGCATACTATCCACGATACTCGTCATACATTTGCAAGTTTACTTGATTCGGTAGCACCTCCCAACACATTACGTTCTTTACTAGGCCACAAACAAGGCGATATTACCACCAGAGTATACACACATAAGACTATTCGTGAGCTACGAAAAGCCATAGAATTATTAAAATAACTCCCCAGTGGGGAGTGGGTGGTCAAGATAACGTAACTAAGACAGAGGTACGATTTCCTATCAAATTTACAACTTTATTCATGGCGAACGCTATAGATGCGTACTGGTCAGGCTCTGACACGCCTAGGTATTTCGCTAACTCCGTGTCAGAGAGCGACGCAACTAAGGCCGTATTTTCGGCAAGTGATAGATATGCTGCTTCTTATTACTGGTTCGCACTAGGAATAATCTAATTCCCTAGGATAATGAACATAATCTGATCACCGACACATTTGGATATTAAGCCTTCCCTACGGCCATCCAAACAAAACTACCTGTGTCCGCTCTGGTGGTTAAGAATCGAATGGTGTTTCTATTAGCTTGAGAGAACCCACTATTCCAAGTAATAAAGCATTGTGCACCAGAAGTTTCAACACTTACAGAGTCATCGGTAGCTAAGGCTATTAGTACAGTGCTGCTAATCGGTAGAGAAATATCCTTATAGTACTTATTAGCATCAAACCAAGTTAATCCCCACTGGATAGTGAAACCATTAGCAAACTTTACGAAACCTGCGTTTGCATCGAGTTTAGATGCCACGATAGCACCTTGTCCTAATAGGCTTTTAAGTGTTCCAAGATTTAATACTTTATTTGTATCGCTATCGCTATAGTTAGCAGTAATAAAATCAATTATCTTCGAAGTGTTATCACCTTTTATTAGAGTTAATCCTGTATTAGTTTTATTCGCATCTTTAACATAAACACCAGAAGTAATAGCTACATATCGATCTAATTCACCTTTAGTAACAAATGTACTATCAGACATATTGATAGTAATGTTTTTGGCATTACCAATTACTGTTCTAATTTTATAAATTTCGCTATCAATTGGTGTTGTCTTATCTGGCACATACCCAACATTATTTCCACCATTTGTATAACTATATAGCATTTCTGCTTTACCATCTACTTTTGCATATAGCCCAACTTCACGAGGGAAGAAGCCTACATTAAGCGTATTATTGGATAATGTTGCCGTAATTAAATATTGGCCGTTCCCTTCGTTTACACCGCTAGTTACAGGCAATTCCATTTTTGGTGAAATTACGGCCGTCATGTCATTAAAATTTCTACCTGTGGCATCTCCATCGCCTACTACAACACGTGTAAAAATTAAATTCTTACGTGTTGCCACACTTTCAGCAATCATTGCCAATCCGTTTTTAGTTACCACATTCTGTGGATATTGACTAGGCATTATATACCCCCTTAACAATTAACATAATTAATTACATTAGCTTTAGTAATGTATACACCAGCCACTATAGATGCATCGTCTAATGCTGAATTAAAGCCTACCATCGGATTGATAGTAGTTGTTTCAAACGTAGTAACGATACTACCAGCATATAGTTCAGTATCAACGCTATGTACATCGTTAATACTTAATCCAATATGTGAAGGTTTGACCACTGTCAAATTACTTCTTATTTGAGGAATAGCATATACAAAGCTGGAATTATTAAACTCTAACTTCAACACACCATCTTCAAATAACACATCTACTTCATCAAGAACGAATGTTTTAACAATCGCCTTAATTTTATCTAGGGTACATTTGCCGTTGTTATTCCATAGCATCTGTACTATGACTCTTCGTTGTTCAACTGTACCATCACCATTGATGCCTAAATCTTTTTCGTAAACCTTTAAGCCACGTTCACCTACCGCATCAAAGAAACCATTATCTAGTAATACATCTAGTAGTTCATCTATATCTTGCAACTGCAATCCAGCCACTTGATATAACTCTCTAACCCACGGATCATTACGATACATTTTATTGATAGCTTTTAGTGCATATTCTTTAAAGTCTGTATTAGTCATTTAAAGCCACGCTAACTGTACCCAATACGGCAACTTGTTCCTTAGTTAGATTGATTTTGCTAACCTTACCATTTACAATAACGCTTTCATAATCAATAACCCCAGTACTATCGATAATAATGTTACTAATTTGTGCTACGGATACATAATCCTGTTTAAATGCTATTTTCTTTAAGTATGCAATAACCGCATCAGTAATGTCAGATGTAATGCTTGATTTAGTAGAAGTTGTGGAGTGTTGTACACCTCTAACATCAATATTGATAGGCACTTCTGTTGCACTAACTACAGTGCAATGTGCCCCTATTGGTGCTTGCCCTTCACCTATACCTTTACTATCTGGATCTATGTAATCTTGTACACGCTTAACTAAATCGGTACTAGCTGCCTTTCTATCTGAATTAATAACAACTACCTTAACAGTGTTGTTACCATTCCAAAGTGCTATTACATTAGCTTCGCCTACACCTTCTACTTCTTTTGCCCATTGCTTATAGTGATAATCATTGCCACTAGTAGCTGGCTCTCTTAACTCTTCATAGTAGCGTTCTCGCAAATCATCATCTGCTTCTTCATCTTCGCCACCTTTTGCAGCATCATCATTAATAACCGCATTGATCCCAGCAATAGTAATAGGCATTTGTGTTATTGTTCCTTTGGGAACATTACCAACTGCACCAGCTTTAGTACATCTGATTTTAATAATAGAGTTATCCTCTACATCCTTATTTTCTAGCGACTCATATTGAATACCGCTTTCGCTTTCAAACAAATCACCTTCATGGATAGTGCCGTTGCCATCAACAATACGCAAGTTACATACCGCTTTAGTGGATAGTTTTCGTTGTGTTCCTTTACGTTGGAATACTACCCTTGTTAGTTCATCCCCTGTTAGGTTATCCACGTTTTGTTTGCGTTCAATTTCTTCCGCCTTTTTCCACAGTTCAAGTAAAGCAAACGCTTCACCTCTTGTTATGTCATACGTTGGAAAGCCTTCTGTTTTCTGATACGCATCGTCAATGTGTTCAAGCATCGTATTATGGATGCTATCAACACTATAATTCGAATTCATGTTCTATCTTCACCTCTTCCCCTGTATTAGTAACTACTGTGAAATAAAAAATACCAGCATTGAATTGCCAATCTTTGACAACTACAACGCATGGTACTTTGTTCATGATACCCTCGGTTATTCTTCTTTTTATTTCAGATACTTTATATGCTCGTGGCAATCTGTACCCTAATAGTTTAGTTAGATCTAAACCGAAGCTATCACTATAGATTAAGTATTTCTTCATTTCAGTACGAATAAATAACTCAATCCATTGTTTAATTGCTTCAATCTGCGTATCTTCTATATTGCGTCCATCCTCAAATACAAAACGATGTGTTTTATAGTCGAATTTAAATGACCGACCCACCTTGTATTGTGCGTTTGTAGCAGTCTTTGTAGATTGAATGGAATTAGTGAAGTTGTAATCTGTAGGAAACATCATACCCCCTCTTTCACAATATCAACGATAAAGAAATGTTGCTCATTTTCATCTGGAATAACAAGTACTTTATCGCCAGCTTTCCATAATTCATTAAGCACTATCTTGCCCTCGCCCTGTGCATCGTAATCAGATTTAGGACCAGCTGGACACCCTTTATGTGTCATTTGGCCACTATGTCGATAAGAGTATGTAGTGATATGGTGAATTAATTGAAAGCATACATATCCATTAGATGCATCTATCATAAACTTACCATCTCTAATAGCTACCTTCCATGGTGAAGTACTGATAACCTCACCTAGACAAGCACCTATCCGTATAGGGTTAGTACGTTCTTTGAACATCGATGCCATTTGACTGTGCCACTCTTCCATATATACCCCCTATGACATTCTAATTACTTTAGATGGTGCTTCGCCATTATGCCACGCATAATTGGCATCAGAATAAAACATAGCATGACCTTTACTGCTACTGTTACCAAAACCACCACCAACACCATCAGAGATGATAACATGGTCATTATTGCCATATACAAGTAAATCGCCTTTCTTAGCATAACCATTAAAGGCTTCCACTTTATATCCAGCGTTTTGGGCATTACCAACTAATGTTGGTACATCAGCTACACCAATATCTGCCTGTTGCTTTAAGAATGGACTGTAATATGAACCAGCCTTAACCGCCACATCTACGCATCCATTATCACGGTATACACTTTCATATCCGTTGAGTGCGTTCATACCAGCATCAACTTGTGTTGCATTAGCAGTACTATTTGTTGCATTTGGTGTAACAGTTTTAGTAGTGCTTGTTTTATATTTACTTGTATCTAATTCTTTAGTTACACGTTTTAGATCCAATGTCATAGTATGATTAACTCCATAATTATGCTTGCAGTTTTCTACTATGAATTTATCGTGTATGTCTACTGTGTAATCATCAATTATAATAATGCGACCACTCCTTACTGTATCATCACCTAATAATGTTAGGTTTAGCTTTTCAGCGACCTTATTGGTATCTTGAATGGTCTTTTTAGCAATTTGAGCAGTCTGTGCTTGCTTCTTATCATCAACTTTAACTATTTTCTTAATTAAGCCGTATTTTTTGATGCTTTCATCATCTTGGATGGTTGACTTAACTGATGTACTCTTTTCTTTTTGAGATATAGCCACGATGCTATTACGCATATCTTCCATGCTTAAATCTCTTGAGTAATTGTTAATAGGTTGAGTGATAACCTTATCAAGCACTAAATTCTTGTAGTCCTCAACATGTATCTTTCCTTCTCTGTATTCTAATCTGTACTTATATCCTGTTTCCTCTGTGGCTTGCTTAATAATATCCTTGATAACATCAGAGACTGTTTCACCTTGATATATCTTCTTGATTTTTGTCTTAATGTCAGCCACATTACCCAAAGGCACGTTATTTTCACTACACACCTTCTTGATAGCTTCAAGGCCGCTAACACCATTGAATTGAATTTCTATCTCTGATTTATTTAGATAGAAGCAGTAATCAAAGCAAGTGTAACTATATTTGTTAGCACCGCTTTGTTTTTCTGCAACCACAATGCCTTGAAATACTACTTGCTCTTGTTGTTCCTCGTTGAGTTGCGTTGTAGCACTCTTGTTATTGTTGCTTAATTGGTTACTAAACTCAATCTTGCCACCAATAGCAAGCCGTGTACCCATGAGGTTAAAATCGAAAGGGTTATCTGCCAAATCAAAGGTAAATTCTTGACCTAATGTATCAATGCCATCTGACCTTTGATAGTTATTTGTATAAGCGGTAATTTCACGTGTTTCAGTAACATCTTTACCATCTTTGTCTTTGGTTGTATTCGTATACTGTAACTTCATTTCTTAACCGCCTTACTGTCAGTATCTTTTGCATCTGCACCCTTATTTTCGCCACCAGTCGAAGATTGAGCCGTAGTTGATGTATTAGTATATACATACTCTTCAATGCCTATTGTGGCTTTAATATCGCCAACTTTATCGTATGTGTAAGATAGATCATTAATGACACATGGCATATTAAGAATTTCATTACCGTCAGACTGGATAATACATATCCGCATCACTGCTTTCATCTGCCGTTGTGCTTGAAAGAATTGCAAGCATTGTAGTCCATCGCTACCATTACCACGAATAAAAGAGTAATCCTTATTAATTGGTAACAAAATATTATCTAGGCTTAGTGTTCGAAGTCCTAACGGCCCTATAAGTTTAATATCTCCCCTAAGGCCATTAAAGGTTTCGTTAGATTGTGGCTCATTAATCGTAGGTAAAGGGTTAGGTACTACAGGTAGTGTAATGTATTCATCTGTTAATTCAGAGTGAAATACAATATCTGTAGTCGGTTTTCGTTCGGCATAATCTAAAATCTTACCGACTAGACCATGTGAAATTTTATCAGCAAACTTAGTAGCACGAGTTACCGCCAACTTTTGCAAGTCCGCTTGTTTCGTCATTAAGCGTTGCTTCATTACGCTTTTAGCGTTGTCTTGAAAACTCATTTCACACCCCCTTACATATTGCCCATAGCTAACATTACTTTATCTGTAACGTGTCTACCGCACGCATCCATAAAGTCTTCATTACCAATCACATTGCCTTGTACTGTTACATTGACTGTTACATTACCACGGCTACTTGCTAATTGTTTCATGCTTTCATCGTGTGGAATTACTTGTGATCCATTTGGTAGATTGATAATTTCGCCACGTTGATTTTCGTTGACATATGTCGCTCCACCTTTCCAGTACTCTGTACCAGTTGCATTATGTTCACCAGTTACACGGCCTACAGTATTGTTATATAGCCATGCTCCACCCTCTTTGATAGCATCGATTTTTTCGCCAGCCCATTGCAATTTATCTTGAACCCAGCCAAGCACATCCTGTGCAACAGATTTGATAATTCCAAAGTAACCATTAAAGATTTTGACTAATCCACTAAAAGCCATATCCCAATTGCCAGTGAATACACCAACAAGAAAATCAATGATGCCATTGAAGATTTGCATAACACCATCAAGTATAGGACTCATAATCTCCATAAATCGGTTATAGATAGGTGTAACTACTTCTATAACACCATTTACAAATTCCATGCATCCACTTACTAGGCTATTCCATAATTCGGCAGCATAGGTTGAAATTGCATCCCATACAGATAGCGCTACTTCCTTGACTGTTTCCCAATTATCAATTAATAAGTATAAACTAATTGCTATTGCAGTAATCGCAAGTAAAATTGGATTAGTCATCATTAACATACTTAACAACCTTACAACTTTGATTACAGTCATAAAGGCATTAAATATAGAAACCAATATAGGAATGACCCCAGCTATTACATTAAAGGCAACGAAGCCAGCAACAATTACTTTAAGTACTGGTAACAAAAAACCTAAATTTTCAGTACACCACTTAATAACACCACCAACAGTAGATAGTACGCTTTTAACTACATTCATACCTTCTGTTAGATTTGTCTTAATTGTTTCTTTATTTTCTGTAATAACTTGTGCGATCCATGTAAAAGCACCACTAAATGTGTTAAATATGTCTTGAATAACTGGTGCAACTATTGGCATGATTGTGCTAACCATATCAATAAAGGCCTTTTGCATTGGCAATAGACCTTTACCAATTGTAGCCATTAATGCTGCTTGTTGGTTCTTCATCCGTTTGAGTTGCCCATCTGGTGTATTAGCTAATATTTCATTCTGTTTAGAGAATGTACCATTAACTACTTCATTAATAGCAGCCAGTCGTTCTGCTTCTGTACCATTCTTGATGATTTCCTTTTGTGCTTCCGTTAAAGGTATCTTCATTTTGCTTAAACCAGCTACATCGCCATTAAATGCTCTACCGATTGCTTGTGATGCTAACTGTGCATCTTCTGCCGTAGCATTGATGCCAAATTTACCAGCTACTAAATTGGTTAATGCTTCCGATAAACCTTCTACTTTATCAACAGGAACATTCCATTTATTAAGCTCTTGATACCCAGCACGAATAGTGCCAGCAGAGATAACCCCTACTTGCCCCCATTTGGATGCATACTCATTTAACTGCTTTTGTGCAGCATCTAGCGACTCTGCGGATTTATCATACAAGGAATTGTTATTGGCCAAGCTATTACGCAATAATGTTTGAGATAACTCTGCACTTTTTGCCGTCTCTAGTGCTTTTTTGCCATAATCAACAATAGCACCAACACTAGCGAACGCACCCAAGCCTGACATAGCTAATCCCATCTTGCCGATGCTACCAGCAATGCCTAAGAATTTGTTATTAATTCCGTTGCCGAAATTACTTAACTTATTCTTCATGGCTACCATCTTGCGTTCTGTGTCTTTTGCACTATCCCCAGCCTTTTTCATAGGTGTAGTAAATTGGTCTTTAAGCCTAAGTAATACGTTAATACTTTTAGCCATTATTGCCCCTTTCTAAATCTTCCATATCCAATTCGAAGCATGCATTATAAAACGTGCGTTCTAATGGATCTAATGCAAGTAACGAGGATAATGTATGGCCTTTTTGCATATAATAGCGGAACATTGTTAGTTCCCTGTCCGCTCTTATTGCTTTTTTACATCTTCAACTGGATTAGAAATACCATACATACCCAAGATGGCTTCACCTAGTGCAGTAATATCTTCCACGCTATCGTTTAACACTTTATACACTACATCCGTAGGTTCAGCACATTCATATTTAGCTTGTAATTCTTTATTCTTAAACAAAGGAACGCATGCATAGATAAGTTGTACCATCGCATCCATCACTGTGGACAGCGTAGCATCCTGTTTGATTTCATCCATAATGCGTAACACAGTTGGTAATGGTTGATGAATTACAGTCAATTCACCACCTAAACCTTTAACATATACGTCTTTGGATTGAAACCCCTCTTGCATATTGCGATTAAGTAAATCTTCTAGTTGTAATTTAGCCATATATTATCCACCTCACATTAAAAGGAAAGGCGATGCATTAAGCACCGCCTATATATTAAAGAATTAAGTCTAAGTAGTTGTAATCAGCAAATTTGAAAGGATAACTTTCTTCTTGTACCTTTTTGTTTTCAAATCCATGTGTTAATTCATCCAAAGTAACACCAGTTAATTCGATACGTTCTGCACCATTTACATCTGGGTCTGTTAATTTAGATACAATTTTAATATCTGGTACACTACCATTTTTGATTTTACCAGCAATCTTTTGTGCTACACGGCTATCGATTTTGTGGAGTACTAATGTACCAGCACCCTCAAAACCTACCAAGCGTTGATGTACACCCATTTCGCCGTTAATGTCTACCGCTTCATATTTAAGGGAGATTTTAGCTTCAAAAGATTTAACATTTGCATATAATTCGCCATCAATCCATACCTTACCAAATTGGCCACGCAAGATTTGATTATGAATGTCTTTACTTGCCATACTTTACCCCCTTATTCCATAGTAATTTGGAAGGACAAATCTTCCATAGCATCCAAGATTTTAACTTTAGCAGCAATAAATACAGTAGACTTGAAGGACATTTCTTTAACCTTCGCTTCATCCCAATCTTCCGCTTCTATTTTGCCTACAGATAACCATGCTTGCCGTTGGTTTTCTACATCAACAAACGCATGATTGTCATATTCTGGATCTAAAATTTCACCATTAACAACTTTAGTTAAGGATTTGAAATAAGCGTTTACAGAAGAAATAAACAAGTATTGGTTATCCAAGTGGTTCTTATACTTGCCTACATAATACTTTTTGAATGTAGAGTATAAATCTTCTTGAATTAAGTCCATAGACTCAACAATAATGATTTTACGCATATCTTCTGTGTCAGTAGATGTGAATGTAGTCAATGTATTAACACCACGGCCAACACGCACTACATTATCTTCATCATCATTGATAAGAAGCAACCAGCCTTCATCAGTCCACTTATTTACATCTTTTTCTGCAGTAACATAAGAGTTATCTACATAGTCTAAATCTTCCAATTCATAATATGTAATGCTGCGGTTCATTGGCAAGTTAGCCAAAATGGATGTAATACGTGGTAAGTAATCAGTCATTTTAACATTAGTGCCAGCTACCGCATCAGCTTCATGTACAAAATTACCTTTCATATTTACTACATGCTTATCATCTGCCACCGCTACGTTAGCAACTACGCATTTAACCTTACGGCCTTTAGAGATAACATTACGGCTTTTAGTGTAAGACACTAAATCTGTTTGCCATTCTGCCACAGTTGTACAAGCCCAGTTATATTTAATACGGTCTAATACTTGTTTAATATCTGCAAATGCAGTTGTTTTAGTTGGAACGTGTAACACTACTACTTTGTTTACATTCACATAGAAACAACGCTTCAACAATTTAATTGTATCGGCATTATATTTCTTATCGGTAATATCTGCTTCAAATTTGAATACATCATAGCCGATTTCTGTTTGTTTATCGTCTTTAACGATAATTAAAGCCGTACCACGTTCAGAACGTAATACTGCAGATACTGCCTTTTGAATAAAGACAATATCAATATTTGGTAAGCCAATCGCCATTTTATGCTCCTTTTACCCATTAAAAATAGCACCCATACATGGTGGGTGCTATAACTATTGTTCTGTTGACTTTTGCAACTCTCCGTTGACTAACAGCTCTTCCATGTAAGGTGCATCTGCTTCTGGTCTGTTTTGATAGATCGTTACATCAAAGTTAATGATATATGACATATCGGCCTTATTGATTGTTTCGACTATATCAGATGCAGTTATACTAAATCCATCTGCTACGCTAATAGGCATTGCTAACATCTCACGCAAGCTTTCTCTTGCTTTGAGTAAGTTTAGATAGCCAATCTCACGCTTTTCATTGAAGTAGTAAATATAGATATTAAGCGTATCACCCCTTAGGATTTCGCCTATATCTTCATTATTAAAATCTACTACCTCAATAAAAAATGATGGTCTAGTAAATCCCTCTGATATATCCCTATCATTAACATCACATCCCAGTAGTTCCCTGCATCTTACTGTTAGCGCTTTAACAATGTCTACTGCTGTAACCACTATCAACCTAACCCCTTTTCGTCTAGCATTTTATCTACGAACTCTTCCGCCATAGATTGATATTCAGACGGAAATGCTTTGGCCGTTTTTCCCATGATATTTTTACCCCTTACAAATGCTTCCCCTGTATTGCCAACTATAAGCTTAGGTTTTCCTTGTGATTTATGGCCAAGCATTACATGTCCATGTTCAACTAACCATGCATGTGGTGCTGTATTTTTAACACGGACTTGCCACTCATCCTTGCCATATTTATATGCTCTATCACGTTTTAACCCTTTAACAAGGTTCTTTGTGCCTTGCGTAGTACCTCTTTTATAGTTATTTCTGGCATTAGCTTTTAGCTTATTGCCAGCACGTTGCAAGAAGTTTTTTGTATCCTTTGGGAAATCTTTATTTGCTAATTCCAATAATTCTTCCGTAAATTCGCTTAGGCCTTCCGTTTCAATATCAACACTCATTAGATTACTACCTCTGTAAATATCTCTAACCGTTCTTTGTTTAAGTACGGATCCATAACATATAAGATATTATACTTTTGACCTTCAATGATAAGCCACATATCTGGCTCAATATCATTTCTATATCTGCAAATAATCTTATGTGTGGTTCTAGCTAATGTTGTTTCAGCTGTTCTACCGCTTAATAGTCCACCTGTTTGTGGAATTACTCCACAAAACATGTTGCCTAGGATAGTATCCACTATTGGATACTGTCCTAGTTCATTCATTGCATCAGATTTCCTATTAGCATGTATTTCTGCTTCATGTTGTAAAAGAGTGCTTAGTCTACCCTTTCTGTACATATTGGTACCCCTCCATTAAATTCATAGAGTACTTATCCAATATAGCTTGCGTGGTAGGATTAATAATTGCATTTTCTACTGCGGTATATGTTCGATTATCATAAAACTCTCCACATAATGCCATTACTGCCATTGCCATATCATCGTATTCATCTAGTGCTTCTTTTGATAAGCCTGTATATGTAGCACAATATTCAACTGCAGCAGGCAACACCATATCAAGAATAGGCTTACTTGCAGTGGTTACTTCTACACGGATATAGTTAGCTACAATTTCTATTGTCAGTTCACTAACTTTCATAGACTATTCCTCGTCTTTATCCGTCTTTTCCCCTTTTTTGGTTTCATTTACTTCTTCAATATATCCAGCATCCATTAAATCATTTGCAATTTCCGCATCAGAAATCTCAATAGTGCTGCCTTGTGCGGCAGATACTACCCCACAGAAACTAACCAAGACTTTATACATCATATATAATTCCTCCTATTATGCCATTGCTAATACTGCAATACGTTGCTCATCAACAATCTTACCGTCAATTTCAATATATCCTGCAACACCTACTGCATATTGTGTAGCAAATCGTTCTTGTAAAACTGTAATTTCTGCGCTATCTCCGCTAAGTTTAGTTGCATAGCCTTTAAGGTCTGCAAATACCGCTACTTTAGCTTTAGTTCCAATTTTTGGCATATTGTCAGACTCAAATACAGGTCGTCCCAATAAAGTATAACCAAAGCCATTTGTTAAGTCTTTATTCAACAAATACTCGCCTTGTGCATTTTTCAACTTGTAGCATGCTTTGAACGTATCTGGATTCATGATAAATACACCATTGCTACGGAATTTTTGAGGAATTGTAAGTTGTAAATTAATAAGATCGTCAGCAGTAATTGCAGATGCTGCGCCAGCAGTTACTTGTTGTTTAGCTTGTAGTAAACCTTGAATTTTAGTAGAGCCAGTAAGCATTTCATTATCAAGGAATGTAATAATCGATTCTGCAATTTTTGTAATTACATAATTAACAACGTCAAATCCAACGTTGTTAATTAACGATTTAGATACTTTTGTAAGTACACCTACAACATTGCCTTTTAATACTACAGATTTGAATTTGTTGGTAGTGCTTTCCAATTCTTGGAACTCACCTACATATGCGCAAGTAGTCTTAGATGTAGATTCATCTTCTACTATAAATACCAAATCACCTTTTACATCGTAGAAATCAGAGAATTGGATAATTGGCGCAACACGTTTTACTGTGGCAATGATTCTGTCTGCAATTGTTGTAGGAATTACTACACCATTATCACCTTTAGATAAATTTACTTCAGAACGTGTTTCTACATCAGAAAATGTTGTTTCGCCACTGCGTAAGAAGTTAGCAAATGCACGTTCTTCTGCCATTGCCTTTTCTTTTTCATCTACATTTTCGCCTTTATTATCATCAGAACCTTCAGACATCAATTTGCGTTCTTCATTAGCAAGTTTCAATGTATTGTCAATGTTCGCTACTTCTGCACGAAGTTCTTCGAATTTAGTTGTTTCTTCTTCATTCAATGCACGAGTTTCTTCATCTGCTACTTTCACAAGTGTGTTCATTTCTTCAACCAATGCATTACGTTTTTCAATTAATTTTTTGAAGTTCTTCATATTATATTTTCCTCTTTTCTTGTAATAAAAAAGCATCCACACAAATGGATGCTATGCTTTAATTTTATTTAAAATATCATGATATTTCTGATTGCTGGTTTCTTCATCATCATCAGACTTACGTTCTTCAATATCATACTCTAATTTTCCTGTTGCGTTTTCATTGGATCTACATTCTAGCAAATCTTCCTCCGCATCAGAACGTACACTAATAGAAGTTGCAATGTAAGCAGGATTTACAGACAAAATACTTACTTCACTCATATCAATCTCTTTCAATGTGCGAATTTCTGGCATATTTTCCTGTTTTTCCCATTCATCTTCTAGCTTCTTAAATCCAAATGACCAGCCTTTTAACTGTCTTTTCTCTGCTAGTTCTACAACTTCCGCATCAGTTACAGTTGCTTTTGCGTATAATCCTATGCTATCCTCATGCAATTCAAGCGAACCGTCTTTTTGGTTCCCTAATTTTTTGCGGTGATTAAAACGCAATTCTACATTATTATTGCGTTGTAAGGCAGAATTAAATGCGCCTTGTGCTACTTTTTCAAGAAAATTACCTCTTACATCACGGATTGGCTTACTCAATCGTTCTGTTACATTCACATAACCTTCAATATTGGCAGCGCCATTACGTACCTCAATTTTCACTATTTTCACCTCCTTTCTCTGCTTTTAATGTAGTCAAATCCCCAAATGCACCTGTATTTGGTGTGTAAACTTTCTTAGTTTTTGGGTAATAGAATACATTCGCTAAATTCATGCTCACAAAATCAATACCCATTGGTGATAAATCTTCTCGTTTTCGAATTTCATCAATATTAATCCAGTTACTTTCAAGTGCTGTTTTATAAGCATTGAAGCGTGTCAACATATCGGCTTTTAATAAATCGTTCATGTCCAAGCTAAAATAGTAACTTCCTTTTTCTGTTTCTAACAGTAATGATCTATTAATTGCTTCAATAAAACAATTCACTATAGGCATAATCGTTGTTTTAACAAAAATATTAAATGCTTTCTCATCTATAAATGTTTTGTCTGTAAATCCAAATATCTTATAAATTAAATCCGCATTTGTTTGTTTGCTCTCATTAAGTTGATTTTCTACGGCTGTACTATCTGCGCTTTCAAATGTAATCCCTTTATTTAGTACTATTACATCACTTGTTCCAAGCTTAGAAGTCATATATCTCCAAGCTTTTTTTAGTGCGTTTAATGCCTTTACAGTCAATCTTCCTTCTGATTTTAGGAAGCCTTTCCGTACACCTTTACTAATTACTCCATTTTCATATACCAGTGCATTATACATACTAGAAATATGCATAGCATTATCATCTAATAAGCCACGTCCATGAACTCCGTCACTACAATTCCGCACGGCACTCATAATGTTGAAATTATTATAATAATTTCCGTCAACTAAATAATATATTTGTCTATCAATTAGCTTTCCGTTATCTAACAGGCTTACTCTATGTTTAGGCAAATATTGCAATGACTCTGCAGAATTTCCATGCTTACCAATATAACAATAGCATGCCCCCTCCATAATTAGATCATTAATCATGGCTTGCTTTGTTTCATATGCGCCAAGAATAGAATTAGTTTCAATGTTTAATAACTTAATCCGTTCATCATCTAATATTTCTGCAATTGTATTTCCTTCACGTTTATACATTCGTACAGGAATACCAGCAATAATCCCAGATATAAGAAATAATGCACTTGCTACTGCAGGCACAGATAATGCCTGTTGTCTTGTTACTCGTGTAGTTGCATCATAACTTGGAAGGTTTAAATCAATATCATCTGCAGTATCAATGAATGAGTTTTCATTTAATGCTTGCTCTTCCCTAACTTCATATCCAAATAAACTTTTAACCCAACTCAATTTCTCACCTCCTTTCTACATTTGCACTACCCAGTCAAGGGTACTATTAAGCATATAATTTTGATGCAATAGGTACATTGCATTGATACCAGCTACTACCATATCAACCTTGCCTCTTGATTTTTTCTTGTTTACATACCTGTTCATATTGGTATCGTACACACATCGTGAGTTTTCAAAGTTGATTTCTAGTAATTTGTTACCTTTTTCATAAACAAGATTGCCCTCAGCTACTAATTCTGCAAGCCACTTAGTCGCTGGGTGCAACACACTTGAATGTTGTTTAATCTCAACCATCGTATATCCAGCATCTTCTAATTTCTGTGCAGTTGATAGTGCATTCCACCTATCATAGCCAATACCCATTACAATAACCCCATATTTGGCTTCTATTTGCATTATGTAGCGTTCGATTGCCCCATAATCTACAGTACGATTTCCACACGCAATACAATAGCAAGCATTAATAAAATCACGATACGGAATGCGTTCTAGTTTTGATTTTTCGTCCACCCTATCTTCTGGAATAAACGCCCTTGCATCCCAATATACTTTGCCCTCATCCTCGTCATATGCAACCATATCTACAGAACAGTTATCTGTAGATAAAGCTAAGTCAACACCAAGGAATACTTCACGTCCATCCCAATCAATATGATCCACTGCACCTTTTTGTAAGTCCGCAATATTCACAAAGCTTTCACTACCAGCACCGCTATAAATGATGTTGCAATGCTTAGTTATAAAGTTCTCACGCTTACTTTCAATCTCAATAGCTACTTGCCGTTTAGATTTCAAGTCATCCATGATTTCTGTTACTTCAATAGCCAGTGGGTTGCTTTGTTCTAGTACTTCATCATTTGTTGCCCATCCTTTTGTATCATCTGGTTCATATAACAAGGCAAATACCTTATCATCATCTACCGCACCATTTAATACACGCTTCGCATAGTCCACTTCATCTTCAAATGGATTATTAAGTGTAGGATATTTAGTTGAAATTATGAAGCCTAGCTTATTCAAGATAGTTAATTGCCCAGACCTCATAGCTTCAATTGCATATGTATTTGGTAATGCACCTGTTTCGTCAACTAGAAATACACTTGGCAATTTACCGTCAAGGCGCCCTGTTGAATAGTTAAGTGGTATATATCTATTGTCCGTAATGTTGCAATGTATATAATCACGTAACATTTTAAATTTTTCCTTACCATTCATCTTGCCTAACATAGCAGGACTGCTATGCAATATTTCTTCTATAGCGGTTTTAATTTCACGTGATAATGAACCGTCTGGCGCTACAGAATAGAACTTAGAGAACTTAGGCTCTATAAAAAATAGCAAAATAAAAAGAATAGCAATTATAAATGTCTTGCCATTCTTTCTGCATATCTCAAGTATTGCGTTTTCATATCGTCTTTTATCTTTATTGTTACGTTCAACTGTACATAATATTGCAGTAATAAAGAACCATTGGAACCCTGCCATAGCATCATATACTGTGATATTTGCTTTTAACCCTTTAGGCATTATTAATAATTTTAGTAATTCTCCAATAGTTCGTACCTTATTATCATCAATAATGTACTGTCTATCCTTGTTGTTTGCAATATTTAAGAACTCCTTAACCTGTAACTTTACATACTTGGGCGCATTTACAGTCCCTTTTGCAACGTCCATTGCATACTGATAGGCAGGATGTTTTTTATCCACTTAATACACCCCCTTGCAGCACGTTTAGCAATGGATCTTGTTCCTCTTCTTTTTGATTAGCTACAAGTACTCCAAGCTTCGCCCTAGATTGTGGAGATAGACACAATTCATCACATAATTTTAAATATGTCCTCACCAGTTTCTCTTGCGTTGCCACAAATTCTCTATCAACTGCAAGTGTTGGCCTTTTAGCCACACGCTTATTTGCAGTATGCAGCATATCAATAGCCACGCTCGCTTGAATAATTGTTTGTGTGTCTAATCTGCTTAATACTTTAGCTTGCCTTAATGCATCAACAATAAAATGAAATGCTTCTAACTGTGTCTTAGTTAGATAGCTTGGCGGTTCAATTTCCGCATCATCAATGAACGCATTTTCTACAGCAATACGTTTTTCTTTTTCAGCCTTTGTTAAGTGCTTCTTAGTAACCCTTGCAGATACAGCTTTTCTCATGTGTCCACCTCCTTTCCTGTGTTTTGTCGCCGCCTTGTATAGACCCTATATAAATAAATATATATTCACGTGCGCACGCATGTCTGATTAGGGAAAATTATGTAAATTGTGGTGAGCAGTACGGTCTTGGACTTTTTCGCAAAAAAATTATTTTATGGTAGGGGGGGTACTAATTATTTTTTTCAAGTACTCCCTCTTGTATTCTCCATGGTCTGCTTTGTAGTGATGCATCTTGCATAATGTAATCAAGTTCTTTTCATCAGTACGCTTCTTCCATGCTTCGTGTAATGGTTCAATGTGATGTACATCTAAGCGTTGCCCTACACTAATATAATTATCTTCGTGCAAGCATAGTCTACATAGATGTTTATCACGATCTAATATATTTCTTCTGCAGTCTTGCCATTCAACACTGCTTCTGAACTTCCGTTCTTTCTTTCTGCTATCAGATGCATTTACATGCTCCTGCTTGTAGTTCCTCTTTGGTTTGTTAGGACATTCGCCCTCATGTATTTTTCCACAATAGCTACATGCTTTTAGCATTGCATCACCTCTACTTTAATACCGTATTGCTATTATGCTTTAACTTTCCGTGTGTTCTTCTACATAATCCGCAATTAGTTTTTCTTGCATCATTCTGTGTAATATAGCTTTGACATATTCCCTCATATTCAATTGTGTCTGCAGTACAGATACCATATTTATTATTTAAGCATCTACCCCTGTTACAATTCATTCTAGTCATACATCATATCCCATTGCTCTACGATTAACTGCATATGCTTCATCATATGTAATACCTTCACGCTCTGCTACTTTATTAAGACAATCATCTTTAGTTGGATATTGTCCACTATGTGTATTGATATGGCATTGCGTGCATAGTTGTATTAAGTTCTCCTTAATATCTCCACCACCACTACCACGTGTATTAATATGATGTGGTTCTATATTTGTACGTTGACCGCATATCTCACAATATTGCTTCCGTACTTCTTGAATTGTTTTCTTTGATGTAATTCTTTTGTGTTTCATCAAATACCCCTTATAAACTAAAAAGGACCGCATCATACTGTGTTGTGCGATCTGTTTATGATGTAGTCCTTAATAGTGTGTAGTTTTTCTAGAGGCTTGTTGAAAGTGTTCTCTTCATCCATGCCCACATACAGTATCTCATATATTGAGTGTCAAATAATAGCAACCTTTTTATAAATTTCTTCAAAATTTCTAATAGCACGCTTATGTAAATTATGAATATTTTGTCTTGAACAATTTACTAATTCTGCTACCTTCTCCCAAGTGCATCCATTAATATATCTGTCTATCAACACAACTCTCTGCTTTGGACTCTTTAGTTGCTCAATTAAAAATCTAGCATATTCACGTTCACGTAAATATTTACTCCATTCTTTCATAAGCTCCTCTGTAACCGCATCAAGTTCAGCTATTTTATCTGCTATAGTTATTGGTTGCCCTCCACTCACTCTATCCTTGCTGTAATCTATAGCTTGTAAACTCATGATGTCCTGTCTCAGTCTAAACACTTCACGTTCCTTACATCTTATATTTAAATCAGTATCTCTAATCTGAATTAAATACTCCCTTCCTGTCATTATTTGCTATCTCCCTGTTATTGTTACTAGGTTCTTTTCTATTTTTACTGTCTTTGTTCGTTCCTCTACTATTACTTGTTTCTTCCATTCTTCCCATGTATATATTGGTATCCCTTTAGCAAGTGCAAAGGACCATTCACCAATACAGCCTTTAGACGTTTGCCAGTCACCACATAATACTAATGCATCACATCTATTTAGCATTTCTAAGCATATCTTTAATCCTTTTGCGTATTCGTCCGCAAAGTACACCGTACTAAAATTATGAAGTGGTGATAGATATGTATTGTTTCTATCCTCTATTACTATCTTTTTCATAATCTTATCTACTGCTTGTTTGTTTGAGTTATCTCCACCAAATGGATGTGCTAAGTAAATTAATTTTCCTTTATTCATCTTCTTCTCCTTGTACTAGATCATTGATGTGAAATGTTTCACCCTCAACCGCATCATCTTCAAATTCTTCTTCCCATAAATTCCCCTGCGCTCTTGTTCCACGTACAAACATTTCGATTTCTTCTACTAATGGAATTAGTTCCTCTTGTGTTTCTTCTGCTATTGGTAGCCATGAAGTGCTTATTGTGCATTCATCACCTTTTTTATTTGTAATTTCTAGCACATACCTTGCTGCTACAATTACCCCTGGGAGTTCTTTATGCCACCTAAAGTTAATTGATTTAATCTTTAACCATTCTTCTCTAATAAATTTGAAAGCCTTAAATGTATCAATTACTATAATCCTTGCCTTTACATATGCATCTAATATCTCTGGCCTAAATTCATCTTTTGTAATTAGTTGATATGTTTCAGTAACCCCAGTACTATTTGCTTTTTCATATTTAATTTTCTTTTTTTCTCCAAATGCAACACTTAGTATTTCCATTTTTATTTATTCCCTTTCTAATGCACAGCCATTATTGAATACTCTATGCCAAGTTACTTGATTTACTACACCCATTTCTCTACATCTATTACTGATACAATTAACTAGCTTTAATTGTTCTTCAAATGTAAATAGATTTGGGCTCTTCTCTTTATATCGATATGTATTCAATGCAATGCCTATATAACTTGCACATTCACTTTGACTTAACTGACAATATTTCCGCCATTCTTTAATATTTTTACTCGTTTCATCAATTGATACTTCCCATCTGTAATATGACATCTCATATCCCTTTATTTACAAAACTCCATCAAGTTTGTTTGTGTTTTTACATTACTTAACATTTCAGATTTAGCCTTGCTGTAGAAGTCTTTTGATATTTCAAACCCATATGCACTACGTCCTAACTCCATAGCTG